>LWDU01032054.1_pt1 | contig 14078 bp, 9 predicted proteins | sample 727161 | NCBI WGS metagenome assembly LWDU01 (sample SAMN04566230, study PRJNA314399) | hydrothermal vent metagenome | isolation source: deep sea hydrothermal plume seawater | place: Mexico: Gulf of California, Guaymas Basin | collected 2004-07-11 | reverse complement strand
CTTTGTAAGACTTGAGAAAGGTCTGGTGCCTGCACTCTTTGTTGGGGGTTTTCCTGAATTAATCTGACTCTATCGAAGGGGTCGTCCTCAAGGCGGCTGGCGCGAGGGTCCCTTGGCATCAACCCCTTCCTGATAGGCGACTTTGATGAACACTCCGACCAAACAAGCAGTGGATTGATGCCATATTAGGAGATGGGCGGAGTGGTTCACATGTCGATGCCGCGCCAAGCGATGCTCAAAATGGGTTTACAATCCTGTTGTCTTCTATGTGATTCTCCAGATATTGCTGGTACCCCTCGTTGTAGTTCTTGTATTGAATCACATGCCGTTTTTAGGAAAAGGCTGGATGAATTACCGCCAGAAAATGAAGTTGGTCAATTGGCTCGTGAATTATTACAAATGGTTTCTTCCCCTCACCGTTGGGATAGTGATGAAGTTCATGGCCCTGCACTAAAACAAATTCAGTTTCTTGCTGGCACCTTAGCAGAACCTAAACCCAAACTTACTTCAGAACAAATAACTGCTGTTTTCGCAAAGCAAGCAGCAAAGCCGAAAAAATCTCTAATTTCTGATTTTGCCAACCAAAATAAATGGAAAGAAAAACCCCCTACTATCGAAGAGGCTAACGAATTGGCTGACTTATTATCGCTAGATGAATCTGTCAACCCAGGACAAAGAACTAACCCAAGCCGTGAGATAACAAAGGTAGACCGGTCTGATAGATTGGGTGAAGACCATTCGATTGTAGACAGGGTTGCTGCTGCTCAGGATCCTAAAGTTGATATTGAATTAAGGAAAAAGGCGCGAGAAGATTGGGTCGAGGCTGTCGACAATGTTGAGAAAATAATTGATGAGAAAAAAATAGATGATGATTTGGATATTTGATTATAATTCATCCCCTAGTCCATCAAGAGTGTAACTGATTCTATGGGTTCCTTTTCCTTTAGATTTTTTACCTAAAATTCTGATATGTCCGATTTCAGATAAATTACGAACGTGGGTTCCTGCGCAGGGGCAAAGGTCGAGCCCGTCTCCTATCTTCACAACTCGTAATTCATTCACTGATGCGGGTAGTAAATCCATATTGGTTCTTTCAGGTGGCATCAGTTTGTTGATTTCTTTTCTTGTCATCACACAGCACTCCACATCGAGGGATGAGTCAATGGTTTGGTTAACTTGACTTACCACTCTTTGTAGCATTTCATCTTCAAATCTAATGGGGTTGAAATCAATCCTACTTCTATCATGATGGATTTGATTTCCTACTGTTCTTGTTCCATGAAACATTTCATAGACTAGTCCTGAAACTAGGTGTTGAGCTGTGTGCATTCTCATATGTGCATGTCTTCGCTGCCAATCAATATTGCCATTGACTTCGCTTCCTTTTTGGAGGTTTTTTGTGTTCTCAAGAAGGTGTGTGATTTCATCTCTCCCCCTAACCTCAATAATTTCTGATTCTCCTCCGTCCCAAGTTAGGGTGCCAAGATCCCAATTCTGCCCGCCACCGAGAGGATAAAAGAGGGTTCTATCCAAAACCAATTCCTTTTCTTTAATGCTTGATACTGTTGCTTTAAAATTAGTCCGGTAACATGCTTCGATAGAATCCATCCATAATTTTTCAGTGGCCATGGGGCGGCCATAGGGTGCTTGTTCAAAGGTTCTCTCTTGCATATTCAATGGCGTTTTTGAAAATCTGCATTCCTTCTCCTTGCCAAGCATCACGTTCTGCTTCTCGAGACCTAGCACTTCTATTCGGTTCGGCGGAGGTTGTATCATCTTCTATTATGTGTGAAAAGGGTGAAGATGTAGGAGATGGCGTGGGTCTTCCATCTCTCCTAAAGTGGGGATGTAGCCAGCCTGCATATGCACCTTCGGGGTGTGGCATCAATCCAAATATCAAACCTGTTGGGTCACAAATACCCGCAATGTTTCTGATACTACCATTTGGACAAAAGGGAAATGGGATAGGTTCGTCAGTAATTCCCTCTCCTGTTTTTGTTGAAGGGTCTACATACCTGCAAACTAATTGTCCAGTTGCATCCATCTCATCGAGAATTTTCATTTCTGGAACTACGAACTTTCCCTCTCCGTGTCTAACTGGTACTTCCATTCTAGTGATTCCCTTGGTCCAAATACAATTACTATTTTGATCGAAGTCCAGAGTTACCCATCTATCTTCATATCTTCCAGTATTGTTGAGGGTTAGAGATGCTCGTTGTATGAAGTCGGGCTCTTCCCTGCCAGGTAAAAGCCCGGTCTTAACAAGAACTTGGAAGCCATTACAGATACCGATAATTGGTTTTCCTGCTTTTACAAAATTATATAATTGTTCTCGAAGATTAAACCTCATTCTGTTTCCAAGTAATCTACCGCTCCCAAGGTGGTCTCCAAAGGAAAACCCCCCGGGTACAGCAAGAATATGGTATTCTTCAAGGTCAACACTACCGTCAACTAAGCTATTGACATGAATTCTCTCTGAAGCGCCCCCTGCTAAATTAAAGACTGCTGCAGTTTCATGATCACAATTTATTCCAAAACCAAAGAGTACAGCAACTTTCGGAGTATGGGGCATTAGAAGTCCCCTCCTTTGAAGGTTGACTGCCAAGATTCAACCATTTGGTCTATATTTAATTTTAATATTTTCTTTGATGCAGATTTGATTTCAAGGTAATTGTTGTTTGTTGATTTTCCGATTTTTGTGAAGTGATTACCTGACATTGAATTTTCAAATGCTTCTATGTTTTCTGGTTTGATAGCGACAACTATTCTTGCGAGACTTTCACCATAAAGGCGGGCAAAGAGGGTTGTTTCAGAAATTTTCGAAATATTAACTGATGCTCCTTGTCTTCCTCCAATACACATTTCTGCTAAGGATACTGCAAGGCCCCCGTCGCTGCAATCATGCGCACTTGCAACTAAATCAGAATGGATTGCTGCACTCAATGCTGTGTACATTTTGAGGTTTTTCCCAATATCGTGTAAACGTGGTACTTCCCCGCCAACTCCCTTTGTCAAGCCTTTTTCTTGAAGCATGAAGGCAATCTCATTAGCACCTAATTCTTCTCTCGTTTCTCCAAAGAGATAGATGTGATGTCCGCTTCCAAGGAAGTCACTTGTGGTGGATTTTCTAACATCAGGATGATCGCCAAGTAATGTGAAAAGCATCGTAGGGGGGATGCTAATTTTATCTGGGCCTTTTCCATAATCATTCTTCATTGAATCTTTTCCACTAATGCAAGGTACCCTGTAGCCCCTACATGCTCTTTCCAATTCTCGATTAGCCCTAACCAATTGGGCCAACTTGAATCTACCATCAGGAGTTTTTTCACTCAATATTGGGTCTGGCCAACAGAAGTTATCACATCCAGCCATCTTTGCAGGGTCAACCCCGCTACAGATAGCATTTCTCACTGCTTCATCAACCGCTGCTGCCGCCATTGCTCCAGCGTCGATATCTGAATATCTTGGGGCAAGCCCACATGAAACAACAAAACCATGAGGGTCGCCATACAAAGGTGCGAGAACTGCAGAATCTCCTGGTCCATCACACTCCTTTCCAACGAATGGTTTGATGGCTGTTTGGCAAATGACTTCATGGTCATATTGGCGGACTAGGGTTTCCTTTGAGGCAACATTCGGCCTTGATAATAATTGTAAAAGTAGTTCAGAATGGTCCACTACTGAAGGGGGTATGAATTGTTCAAGTTTCGGCTCTTCCCATTCACTTTCAAGTTCTAGTTGAGGTACGCCATCATGCAAGAAATTTAGTGGAAGAAGGGCTACTGTGCTCTCCCCATGTTTGACATGAAACAAGCCTGTTGTAGTAAAGCGGGCTACGATACTGTGCTCTACTTCATGTAAGTCTGCAAGTGCTTCAAAGGCGTGCTGGTCGTCGGGGTGAACTGCAATAGTCATCCTTTCTTGAGATTCTGAAATTAATATCTCCCAAGAGGAAAGGCCGCTTTGTTTGAGTGGAACGGCCCCCAAGTCGATTTCGCAACCATTGGTATATTCTGCCATTTCACCAATACTGCTTGAAAGCCCCCCTGCCCCATTATCTGTTATGCAAGTGATGTATCCTGAATCCCGCGCTTCAAGAACCATATCGAGCATTCTCTTTTGAGTAATCGGGTCACCAATTTGGACTGCGCTACTGGGGCTTTCTTCAGTTAACTCAAGACTTGAGAAGGTGGCTCCATGAATCCCATCATAACCAACCCTACCTCCAATCATGTAGACTAAATCGCCTTCTGCTGGGGTTTTGATGTGAGATTCCCTGCCGTCTGGTAAGACTCGTGGCATTATGCCAACTGTGCCTGCATAAACTAGTGGCTTGCCGATGAATCGGTCATCAAATACAATTGCACCATTAACGGTAGGAATGCCGCTTTCATTGCCGCCAACACGGATTCCTGCATGGACTCCACTTAATACTCGAGATGGGTGAAACAGGTTTTCTGGTAACTTTCCTTGCCAGTTGGGTGGTCCGAAACAAAATACATCAGTATTGGCAATTGGTCGTGCTCCAAGTCCTGTGCCTAGTATATCTCGGTTGACACCGACTATTCCAGTCATTGCACCACCATATGGATCCAAGGCACTAGGGGAATTGTGGGTCTCTACTTTGATGCAAAGGTTGAGATCATCGCTCCATGAAATAACTCCTGAATTGTCATGGAAAATTGAAAGGAGCCAATTTACTTCTTCTTGCATATCTTCTGTTGGCTTCATAATGTGAGTCTTGAAAAGAGAGTCAATTATGCTCTTTTCTCCTGTCTCCTTGTCGTGATGTTCAATTTTTGCGGCGAAAATTTTGTGTTTACAGTGCTCACTCCAAGTTTGGGCAAGGCATTCTAATTCTACATCTGTGGGTGCCATTTCTGGAAGGTTCAATAGTTTCCTTGCCTCATGTACTTCGGGTTTTCTGTAATGTTCCCGTATTGTCTGCATCTCCAACAAACTCAAGGCGAGAATTCCTTCTTCTGAAATTCTAATTAACTCTTCATCTGATACTTCCAAGTCAACTACTGCGGGTTGGTGATATTCATAATTTGGTCGTTCAGGGAAATCTAATTGTGGGATTGATACAGAACGTTTGCGGGTATCTTTTACTATTGCTTTTTGAATAAGTGGGTTGTGCAGTTGTTTGGCAAGATAATCTAAATCTAAATCTTTAGGCAAGCCATTGAGGGAGTATGTGATGGTTGTAGATATTAACGAATTAACAGATATATCAGGATGGAGAGTTCGCAGCCCGTCAAGGGCTGCTGTCCCTGGGTTATCAGTGACTCCTGGTTTGAATCCAATGCAAATTACGGCATCGGGGCGATGTTCAAAAATCTCCTCATTTTCTAGAATATTTTTATTGCAATTCCCCACTTCAATTATTGGGTCTGCAAATAAAACTTCAACGTCTTTTGAAATCGTTGCTTCGTCCAAATCAACCTTAACAATAAAACCAACTACGCTGCTAATATTTTCAATTGAAATGTTATGATCGGCCAATAATTGACGACGAATGACGTCTCCTCGGACATCAACCATCCCTTCTCCGTGTTTTGGAGTGACCTCTATGCGATGAATGTTCATGGACATAAGGGCACCTGCCCCATAGGGGCAGACTGTGGCGTTCGACGACCGTCCATGAAGGTTAGGGGAGACCGAACAACTTTCGAAGGCTCGGAGCTGCTTTGAGGATTGGAACTGCTAAACCCCCAGCCTTGCCTGCTTTTCCTGCATTCTGTTTAAGAGCTGCAGAGATATTTTTAGATACATTTGTGCGCATTGATTTACCTTCCAAAATATTGCCTTTATCATCTAATAATGAAACATGTGTGTGATAATTTCCCTTTTTCTGAGGTTGCATTGTTAGCCAGATAACGGAACCACAATCTAAAGCAGTCCCCATTATATGAATGAGGTCATTATCTCCTTCAGTGATGATTTTTAAATCATTTTCTTCGGGTAGGTCAATCGATTGATTTTCAGAAAATAAAATTTGTATTGATTGGTGTTCTGGAACCATTCCTGGAGAGTGCACTTCAATCTTATATGTTGATGATTTCTGTTGTGTGTTTCCAAGAAAAATCATTAAGTTTGCTTCTCCTGAATCAACCTCTCTATCCACTTCACAATCAAAGATAAATGGAGATTCTCTCATCTCTCTTAATTGGTTGATGAAGCCGTGTTCAAGCCTATCTATCGTTCTAAAGAAGGAGGGGTTTCTTTCCCTCATTAAATTAAATAATTTGTGAATCATCTCAATATTGAATACTTCGTGATTAAGAATTCCGTCCACTGCATCTTCAGGAAATATTTCAGATAATTCTGATTTAACTTCTTCTATATTGAGAACCCCTTCTTGATGTAAATGTAAAAGAAATAAAGTTCTTTCACGAGCTTCTACTTCTGATGTTCCTTCGATGGAGAGTGTACCTATTTCTCTTGTATGTTGAAGCCAGCGATTTGCAAGTCCTGGCTCCATTAAATAAAGTAAGGTTTGTGAAAATGGGGCTGTTAATAGAGTGGGGTGTCCAGATGGGTAATAGGTAGCCAATAAGCCAGTTGGTTGGGAGGTGTCAAAATCTTTTGTTGGGTCCATTATTGCAGCAACCCAAACCAAAATGGATAATCCCGTTCCAATTGCAACTGACATCGCAAAAATAAAGGGCCATGGATCTGCTAAATTTACTTCCAACATTTCATTCCATGCAGCAGGTGGTTTGAGGATTAAAGAGCCTACAAATGTTCCCAAATAGCAGAAAATAGCAAGTATCCCGAAAATCCTATGTGAAATGGCTTGTAGATGTTCATCTTGGAGGGTGTTTGAAACATCATCATATCCTTCTAACGATTGGAAAGGTTGGCCTTTTCTTCTTGCAATTACTCCTTGAATTTCAAATCCAGCCCTAGTTAATTTTAGTCCTCGTGCTCTTTTTGCAAGTAATAATTGCCAAAGGATTTGGCCCATTAAAATTAGAATGAGCATAAGTGATAATGTTGAATTGGCTAGTTCCACAGTTAGTATGTTTGGATTGAGTTGATAGATTATTCCTGCTGCAATTACTGGTATTGGCATAAGGCGGTTTATCCAAATACCAATTCCTGTATTAAAAATAAAAATCTTATGTTCCTCTTCGTGAACTTTATTGAGTTTCTTCTCTAATGCATCGGTCGAATCAGAGATATCGAAAATATCTGAAAGAGCATCGGGGAGTTCTTCATCTAATGGCTGAATCTCATCCGACATGTTTCACCGAGACTAGGCATTAGGGATGATTGCTTCGGCTACACTTTAAGGGCGTCCTTTAGGTAAAAACCAGTGAAACTTGACTTCACTTTGGCAACTTGTTCGGGAGTTCCTTTTGCCACAACCTTTCCTCCTCCCCCTCCTCCTTCGGGACCTAGGTCGATGATGTGGTCTGCTGATTTTATGACATCTAGGTGGTGTTCTATGACAATTACAGTGTGCCCTTTTTCTCTTAATCTCAATAATACTTCGATTAATTGCTCTACATCTGAAAGAGACAAACCCGTTGTTGGCTCATCGAGAATATAGACTGCTCTTTTATGGGCTGGGCGTTTTAGTTCACTTGCTAATTTCACTCTTTGAGCTTCCCCCCCACTGAGTGTGGTTGCTGGTTGGCCAAGACGAATATATCCTAACCCTACGTCTTCAAGTGTTGATAAAGTTCGGTATAATTTGCGGTGGTTTTTGAAGAATTCAGCGGCTTGAGATACATTCATTTCAAGAATATCATGAATATTCCTACCTCTCCACTCGACTTCTAGGGTTTCTCTTGTATATCTTGTTCCTTTGCAGATATCACAAGTCATCCAAACATCTGGGAGAAAGTTCATTTCTAATTTAATTGAACCTGCCCCCTTACATGATTCGCAACGTCCACCTCGGACATTGAAGGAAAAGTGTCCTGGTTTGTATCCACGCTCTTTGGAAAGCGGTGTGGTTGCAAAAATACCCCTGATTTCATCGAAGGATTTGGTATATGTTGCTGGATTTGAGCGTGGGGTTCTACCAATTGGTGATTGATTGATAACTATTGCTTTTTCCACATTTTCAATTCCAGAAAACTTTGTATATTTACCTGGGCTCTTTTCTGATTTATGCAAATCTCTCAAAAGTATGGGTGCAAGAATTCCTGAAACTAAACTTGACTTGCCACTTCCTGAAACTCCAGAAACAACTGTCATGATACCTAGGGGAAATTCCACATCGATGTTGTCAAGGTTGTTGTGTTTGGCCCCAACTATCTTTAATGAGCCGTTTTTGGGCGCTTTCCTAATTGAGGGGATTTTAATTTTCCTTTTTCCTGAAAGAAAGGAACCTGTGATGCTTTCTTCAGTGGCCATTACTTCTTCTGGTAATCCATTAGCAACAATTCTCCCTCCATCTATTCCAGCCCCAGGGCCGAGATCGCATAACCAATCGGCTTGTCGTAAAGTTTCTTCATCATGCTCAACTACTATCAAAGTATTACCCAAATCAGATAATTCTCGTAATGTTTCCAAAAGGCGTGCATTGTCTCTTTGATGAAGGCCAATACTTGGTTCATCAAGAACATACATGACTCCGGTTAATCTTGTGCCGATTTGGGTTGCTAATCTAATCCTTTGACTTTCACCACCTGACAAAGTATTTGCTCGTCTATCTAAAGTTAGATAATCAAGACCCACGTCGTTTAGGAATGAAAGACGGCTTTCAATTTCTTTGATTACATCTGTTCCAATAAAAATAGATTTTTCGTCTAGAATATTGCGCCATTCTTGAATTAATTCCAATGCTTCTAAAACTGTTAATGCGGATAATTTAGGGAGGCTACAACCGGCTACTAATACACCTCTTGCTGCTGGATTGAGTTTTTCTCCATTGCATTCTAAGCAATCCTCATCGGTCATGAAAGCCATCATCCGATGCCTAGTTCGTTCAGAATTTGTTTCTGTAAATGTTCTAGTTAATCTTGGAATTACTCCTTCCCATGCTCGTTGCATGCGGTAAACAGAGCCCTTTTCTGACTTAAATTCAAAATCGATTATGGTTGAGCCGGAACCGTATAGTTGAATGTCTCTTTGATCTTCATCTAATTCTGAGAAGGGCACATCTGTGGGAATCTCATAATAGTCTGCGACTTGAATCATCATTTTCCGGTACCAACTTGGTGACATTGAACGACGGAAGGGGCGGATACAACCTTCTGAAAGAGAGTACTCTTCGATAATTAGTAAATCTTCACTAAATCTTCTGGAAACTCCAAGCCCTTGACATCCTGGGCAGGCTCCAAGTGGATTATTAAAAGAGAATATTCGTGGACTCATTTCAGGCATAAAACTACCATGAACTGGGCATGCAAACTCCTCACTATACGCAAGTATTTTGCTTTCTTCACCTAGAGGTTCAATCGCTGTTGCTCCACCTCCAACTTTGAGGGCTGCTTCTACCGCTTCAGTCAATCTTTGACGATTTGAAGAATTGATTTTCATCCTGTCCATCTGAACATCGATATCGTGACGGAGATTCTTTTCAAGTGTTGGTGGGTTTTCAAAATCTGCTTCCCGCCCATCAATCTTACCTTTTACCCAGCCTTGTTCAACTAAATGTGAAAATAAATCTGCATGTGTCCCTTTTCGATTGCGGATTGCTGGTGACCAAATTTTACAAGCCTGACCGTCAAAACGCCACATCATATCATCTACAATTTCTTGGACTGTTCGACGTGCTACTTCTTCACCACAACTCGGGCAATGGGGAACGCCAATCCGCGCCCATAAAAGACGTAGATGGTCCATTATCTCAGTAACTGTTGCTACTGTTGAGCGAGGATTGTGAGAACCTTGTTTTTGATCAATAGAAATTGATGGGGATAAGCCTTCAATTTGGTCGCAATCTGCTTTTTTCATCTGTCCAAGAAATTGGCGCGCATAAGATGAGAGAGATTCTACATAGCGCCGCTGGCCTTCAGCATAGAGGGTGTCAAAGGCCAAACTAGATTTCCCTGAGCCTGAAACTCCAGAAATAACTACGAATTTTCCCCTTGGTAGTTCCACATCGACATTTCTCAAATTATGAGTTCTTGCGCCCTTGACTTTAATCCAACCATGGTCGATTGAATTAGTCATTTTTTTCCACCTCTTCTTCGAGTTTTGAAGCACGATTAAATTCAGGAGGAATTGCTGACATTAAGGTCATAGTTTTTCCATTTGGATGAATGAATTCCAATGATGTTGCATGGAGTAAAAGACGGCCTGGGTCGAATTGAGCCCCGTGCTTAGGGTCGCCGACGAGTGGGTGACCAAGTTCAGCCATCTGCACCCTAATCTGGTGTCTACGGCCGGTTTCAATATCCAATTCAATTTTTGAAGTTAGGCCATTTCTTTCAAGTACAAACCAATGAGTAACTGCTTCTTTTGAGCCTTTTACCCCCTCTTCAACCACCCAAACGCGTAGATTTTTATCTTCTATTAACCAATGGATGGCAGACCCTTCGTCTTCCTCGGGCTCGCCTTCTACAATAGCGGTATACCAACGCATTACTTTACGTTCTGAAAATTGGTCTTGGAGATGTTTTTTACTTTCTTCTGATTTTGCGAAAATGATTATTCCACTGGTATCTTTATCTAAACGATGAACAATATATCCCCAAGCATCAGCATCACTTCTCTGTAAATGATTTAAAACTCGAGAATGAAGAGTGTCTCTTTCCATTTTGTCTGTTGCTACGGTTAAAACCCCTGCTGGTTTTGTGACTACAATGATTTCACGGTCTTCATGGATTACCCCTTGCATCTTCTTAATTTCTTGTTGTGGTTTTGGATGAATTTCAATGCTGGCTCCTTCTTTGACTACTAAACGGGCTTGTTGTTTCATCATATTATCGACTGTAACTCGCTTTTGGGTCAGCATATGTCGTAGTGTTCGCATACTCGATTCTGGGTGAACTTTAGTTAGTGCATCAAGGAGTTCCATTTCCTCTTCAACTACATATTTTGGGTTCATCGTCTGCCAACTCACAATAGAATAACATCGATGGTTTGACCTGTTTTCGCAGTTGAACCGGGCTGAAGATAAGTTAGTGCGTTTGCTGCCACTAAACTATGTAAATTACCTGAACCTTGATGGGTTTTCATGGAGGCAACCATACCTGCATCGGATTTGTAAATAGTTACTCGTCGTAGAGTATGACAATCTGACGTTGCTTTGACATCCTCCAATAGTTTGACTGGGACTATCGTTTCATGGGGCCCTTTGGCGCCCATTTGTTCTAGTATCCATGGTCGTGTTAGCATTCTGAACACTACATGGCTTGAAACTGGATTACCTGGTAATCCAAAAATTGGCGTGCCTTTCCAGGTTCCGAAAATTGGCGGTGAACCTGGCCTAATCTTTACTCTCCAAAAATGGATATCTCCCTCTTCTTCCATTATTTTTCTAACTAAATCCCATTCACCCATTGAAACGCCCCCACTGGTTAGGATGATGTCTGCTTCAGCAACAGCAGTATCAAGGGCGCTGCGTAATTTATCCATAGAGTCTGCACAAGCAGGATAACGAATTGGAATACAATTTAATTCTTTAACAAGCCCAGCCAAACCAAAAGAGTTGGATTCGTAAATTTCTCCTCTTTGAAGTTCTTCTCCTGGTTGTTTCAATTCATCTCCTGTAGATATAATTGCTACTTTCAATTTCTTGTATACTGGGATATGAGGATAGCCCATTGTCGCCGCTAAACCAAGACGGTGGGGGGTTAACTTGCTTCCTACATGTAGTGCTTCCACTCCTTTTTCCAAATTCTCACCCCTTTTTCTGATAAATCCTGGTTTGGCTTCAGCCAATATTTCCACCCATTCTCCATCAGTAGAAGTTTTTGTTTTCTCAACCATAATAATTGCATCACTACCAATTGGAATTGGCGCACCAGTCATTATTTGAGCGGCTTGGCCCTTTTCTACCACCAATTCTTCAGAAATTGCAGCAGCTTGGGATGTTCCTATTATTTGCAAACGAACTGGAGGGGAGAGTGTATCAAGGTGGCGCACAGCAAAGCCATCCATACTAGAATTATCAAAGGGTGGATCATCCACCTTACTCTCTAAACTTCTTGAAAGATAACGTCCATGTGCATTATCAAGAATAATTTCTTCTTCGTCTAATTGGACACTAACCTGCTTGGTTAATTCCAATGCTCTTTCGAGTGAGACAAAGTACTCCATGCGACCAAGCCGGCCTTGCGCCACTAGGTCATGGACCTATCGCTATTAGACTAAGGATGAAATGCCAACCCCTTGTAGAATAATTCGATGACGGTTATCCTCACCTCCTTGGCCGTCTCTGGGACGGCAACCATACTTGCATTAGTGATTGGTTTGCCATTAGCCTCATGGTGTTCAAAACATCAATCTGAATCTTTAAATTGGTTGAAAATTATGATTCGAACCCTCTATGGTCTTCCACCTGTGGTTGTTGGTGTGGCTGTTTATCTTGCTCTTTCTCGTAAAGGTCCTTTTGGTGAACTCGAATTATTATTTACTATTGAAGGAATGATAATCGCTCAAACATTATTGATTCTGCCATTGATTTGGGGTCTTTCGTGGACAGCACTTGATAAAATCCCAAAAGAGGTATTGGAAACTCATGGTTTATTGGCCACGAAAAATATGATGATAAATAGATTAAAAGAAGCGCGAGTGGGGATAATTAGTGCGGTTTTGGTTGGTTTTGGAAGGGCTATTGCTGAAGTCGGTGCGGTAATGATAGTAGGGGGGAATATCGCTGGAAAAACAAGGGTAATGACAACTAGTATTGTACTCGATACACAACAAGGAAACTTGGATTCTGCTTTGATGAGTGGTGGTTTTTTACTCATCGTCGCTTTATTTGCTTCTGGATTGGCTTTGAAATTAGAAAAAGAAAAATTCGCTTCAAAAAAATATTCCGAAAGGACACCTATATTCAAGCAATATTCGGCTAATGTTGTGGTAGATAATCTCAACTGGAAGATAGATAATAAATTGATTTTAAACAATATTAATTTACCTTCTCAAAGAAAATGTAGCGCTATTCTTGGAGCTTCAGGGAGTGGTAAATCCTCATTATTACGGCATATTGCTGGGCTTATTAATTCTGATTCTGTTAAAGTTGAAGGGAAAATTATGATGGTTCATCAAAGACCTGTTATTCTTTATGGTTCAGTCCTTCAAAATATATGTCACGCTGGAGTTGAAGTTGAAGAAGGGATGTGGTGGTTGAAACAAGTTAATTTAGAAACTCTAAAAGATAAATCCCCAAAAACTCTTTCTGGAGGAGAAAAACAACGATTGGCATTGGTACGGGCCCTTGCTTCTCAACCAGATATTCTCCTCCTCGATGAATTCACTGCTAGTCTAGATGGGGCTAATGTAGAAATGATGGAAAGGTTAGTTCAAAATCATCTAGATCGTGGTGCAATGATTTTCCTCGCAACTCATAATTCGCTGCAAGCAAAACGCCTTTCAAAACAAATAATTATCTTAGATAATGGTAAAGTTGTTACAGAGAATGATGTCCCTCAATCACTACTTGATGGTAGTTGGTTAGGTTGACCGGAATTGAATAATGTCTGCCCATTAATTGAATAATTATTGATTATTTGTTGACTTTCAAAAGAAAGAATAAATTCATTAAACCGTAAACTATCTTCACTTTTTTCTCCTTTTAATTGAATTACACTGTAGGGATTTAAAGTCAAATCATCATTAAAAGATGTTGCCTCTAAATCTAATTTATTTGAATGAAATAACCAAGTTCCCTTATCACTCAAAGTCCAACATTGTAATTCATCCGCCATATTCAAAGCGCTTGCCATTCCTTGTCCAATGGATAAATATTCATCTCCTGGTTCAACACCTGCAATTTGCCAAATTTCTAGTTCTTTAATATGGGTTCCAGAATTATCCCCTCGAGAAACAAAACATTCATTCTCTAAAGAAGAAAATGCTTCCGAAGCATTAGAAAATCCATCTAGTTGATTTGGCCCAATTAAAACAAATCTATTCCAAGCAAATGTACTTCTTGAAATTCCAAATCC
>LWDU01041754.1_pt1 | contig 14081 bp, 14 predicted proteins | sample 727161 | NCBI WGS metagenome assembly LWDU01 (sample SAMN04566230, study PRJNA314399) | hydrothermal vent metagenome | isolation source: deep sea hydrothermal plume seawater | place: Mexico: Gulf of California, Guaymas Basin | collected 2004-07-11 | reverse complement strand
CTGACCCTACCCATCACCGTTTCGCGGATACTCTTGATCCTTCAATAAGCGCCTTTCTTTCAGCGCAGCCCGGTGATTCGCAGAGGGAAAGGATTTAACGCCACTCATGTTGGTGAAGAGTTCAGCCTCTTCAGATGGGGTGGTGTTGTAGTAGATGCGCTCGGTAAAGCCGTTGTCGTAGGTAATGTCTTTATAAGGCATGGGTAACTCTCCTGTTTAGCTGGTATTTATAAAGCACCCCGCAATCTGGAACAAATCGGTGCTGGATAACTATTTTAGCAAAAAGCCTCTGAAAAGTAACCTCGATCTAGTGGCAGCCACGATCTACGCTCCTAAAGTGTCTAAGTATCCCTTTTTTTATAAGCATCAAATTCTTCTACCACCTCGATCTATTCCTGATTTGACTAAAGAGTTAATAGAGCTATGATTATAAAGGACAAAAAAAATAATTGAGTGAAAAGGAATAATCAATGAAGATAATGAATGACAAAGAACAAATTGAAAAAGTAGTTCAACTTTATATCGACAGCATGGATGAATCTAATCCAAACAAAGTAAAAAAAGCGTTTCACGAGAATGCAAAAGTAGTTGGATATTTGCATGGAGAGCTTATGCAAATGTCAGTGGATGATTTTGCTGGTTTTGTAGCATCTCAACAACCTCCACCAAAAGAAAAAGGCGAAGATGTGGTGTTTGAAACCCTTGCTTGCGAAATAGAAGGCACAACAGCTTTGGTAAAAGTGAGAGACAAATACCTAGGCATTACTTTTCTAGACACGTTGTCTTTTTTAAAGGCTGATGGCGTGTGGATGATTTATAGCAAATTATTCAACGTTGAGACCGAATAAAAGAACAACGCTTATATTGTAGGAGCCCCCCTTTTTTTTACAGGCATCAAGAACTTCTCTACCACCTCGATCTAGCCCTGATTTGACTGGATGGGCTATTCAGCTATGATTAGATAGGAATAAACTATAAATCGGAGTAAATTATGAAAAAGACAATTTTGATAATCGGGCTATTCCTAGCTGCCGTAAGTTCAAATGTATTAGGAGATGGCCATCTAGCTGAAGAGCAGAGTAAAGGCGCCTTTACTACATTAATGGTAGCCGCTAAAGACACTGACAGGTATTTGAAATCTGTTAAGTCAAATCCTGCTCTTTATGAGGCAATTGGTGCAGATGCTGGAGGATACTGTAGAACTGTGTCGGGCCAGGATTATGCAGGTCAGCTAATGATGTGGACTGCTTTCCCAAACGTTACTGCCGCTTTGGTGGCTTCAAGTAAATACGATCCATCCAACGTCCCTAGGGCCATGGCAAATATGCGAGAGTTTAAATATGGTGCAACTTGGGCGCCGCTTAAAGGGTTTCCGCGTCTAGATCCAGGCTACGAACGAGCGATGAGAATCAAGGTCTCACCAGCCAATGTACCCGCTCTTGTTGCAGCGCTAACAAAGCTTGAAAAAGAAATCCAGGAAGCAGGTCACGACACCTTTATCAATGGCCTCTTTGTTGCGATCGGTGGCGGGACTCAAGAGGCAGGTACCTTGTATCTAAAGTCTATAACCTCTGATGAAAAAACGCATGGTGCAGTCATCGACGACTACCTTTCAGGCGCCCCGTGGGTCAACACTTACCTCCAAGCCTCATCGTTAATTGATGAGGTTGTTAATGATCAATTTGAAGTATGCGAGCAGTTTTATACAGCTGAGTAGACTATGGGGGGCGATAGCCTTTATTGCCCCCTTTTAATACACCCATAAACTGACCCTTCACAGCCATCGAATTCACAATAATCTGAAAAGGTGGAATCTCTCTCAATGGCTCTGGCTGATTCTCACCCTAATTCTCTCTATCTCTGACCTTTAGATAGTAAATCATTGCTGTGACGTTACCTTGGGTAGCCTTCTCAAAGCGAGCGTTAGAGACCTGATCTAAGCTCTCAGCGCGTCCCTTTTTTATAAGCGGAAGATGCTTCTCACCTGATTTGACTGGATGGGCTATTCAGCTATGATTAAGTAATCAATAAAGAATCTATAGGAGACGAAGATGGTGCCAAAAGGATACTGGATTAATCATGTTGAAGAAATTATCGACCAAGAAGCATTTGATAGATACGTTACGAAAGTGAATGCTCTTATTGAGCGTGGCGAATTTAAAATGATTGCTATAGGTCCTGTCGCAAAAACTCAAATAGGCGCAAAAGATATGCAATTCGCAGCGGTAGCCGAGTTTGAGACATTTGAAAAAGCCATGTCCTTTATAAGCCATCCTGATTATGTTGATGCACTTAATGAGCTTGGCGCTGACGAAATCATCTCCGTAAAAAGGACAAGTTGTGTTGTGAGCGGTTAGTCAGCCTGTAACCAAGTTGAGTGTTGTAAGGCCTTAGGTTTTGGTAGGTGTTTACAACCTAATTCATCACTTATAATATAAATTGATGGAGCTATGTTTTGGATATTTTGACGTTTGAGCAGCTTAGGCTAGTCGTTATTGTTTATACATCAGCGCTTGTTCCTTTAGTTCTTATTCCTTTCTTGCATTTACGCAAACGGATTCCTTCCTGGGTTTTACCTGTTTACATCGCAACGTTCATCGTCTGCGCTTTGGGTTGGGAAATTTGGTTTAACTATGGTGTCGCCTTTGGTGACTCAGTGGTTGATCGGCGAGCGAGTGCATTAACCCAGCGAATACCGTTACATCTTAATTGGATACTAAATTCCTTGGCTGACGCTGGAGCCATCTGCTGTGGTGGTCTATTACTTGTCTGGGTGGCTAACGGACGTCAGGTAGGTGTCTTTCGAGACTGGAGTTGGTCTGTACTGTGGTTTTTGATGCTAATTTTTGTAGCTCAAAATATTATCGTAGAGCTCTTCCTTTACCATGATCAATTGTCAGTGGGGAAATCGTTATCTTGGGCACCTTTGTCACCCTTAGGATCATGGTTTAATCCAGTGTTCTTTCATTTTCATGAAAGAACTGTCAGTCTACAAAGCCAGATTCCATGGGTGATTATGACTCCGCTTTTTTATGCGGGGGTACTAAGGTGTGTGCGTAAAAAAGAGAGACCGACCGCTTAACAGGGCTCGGTCTTGATCAGTGGGCGCTATGTGATATGTGGATAGCCAGAAATTGAATTACTAACATGACAGAATTTATTAATACACATTACTCAATTACTCGGAACGCTCTATGAATATAAGTCTGACAGTATGGGGATGGCTTGCAACCATATACTTGCTTGCTATGACTATCCTCTCCTTACTATCTTGGAGAAAAGAAAACTGACATGCCAATAATCGCTACTTTTATCGGAGTAGGGTTTTTATTAATTTCGCCTTTAGGTTTGATCTATTTAGCAGTTTTGCTGCTAAAAAAAGATGAGCATATCTGATTCAATGGGCTCATCAAACAACGCCAACAAGACCTCGTGAGACTTGTTGTCAGTGCCATCTGTTACCCCTCATCGATGTGTTCAGTGGGAACTATATGGTCATAAAACCCATCCGTCCCGAACATCACCCGAACGCCAGCATAAAACAAACACCGATAGCGGTGCAATGGCCGGTAGATACACCTTGAAAATAGGCCTTTTGTGCTAAAATATTATTGTGGCTATTATTCTCAAGTTCATATATTTTACGGATTAAATGAACATTTGATTTGAGAAAAACTATGACTAGACGAAGCGGTGGACGTAAATCTAAAGTAGCTATTCGAACAGCTCCATTAACAGAAGAAAAAAAACCCATTCATCCAGGTGAATTAGGCGGTCATTATAAACCGTTTAAAAATGATGATATGGAAGCCGTAGTGGAGAATATCTATCGCATACTAGAAGAAATAGGCTTTAATCAAGCAACACCTCATTGCATAAAAACTTGTACGGAGTATGGAGCGATATTAGGTGAAGATGGCCGTTTAAGGATGCCGCGAGAAATAGTTAACAAAGCCATCGAATCCAGTAATCGTAATTTGATCCTTCATGGCCAAGATCCCTCTAATGATTTACAGATAAGTGGCAGCCGGGTACATTTTTCCACAGGTGGTGCAGCAGTCATGATCGCTGACTCCAAAGACAAAACTTACCGCGATTCAACGGCTCAAGATTTATATGATATGGCCAGAATTGTAGATACCTGTGACAATATCCATATGTTTCAACGGACTTGTGTATTGAGAGATATTGAAGATGTCTATGCAATGGAGCTCAATACCACCTATAACGCAATCATGGGCACAAAAAAACATGTAGGTGCCAGTTGGACTGATTCTCGTAACCTAGAAAAAACACTCAAACTTCTACACGTGGTTGCTGGCAGTGAAGAAGCATGGAGAGCTAGACCTTTTGTGAGTCAATCTAACTGCTTTGTGGTCCCGCCCATGAAATTTGCTGAAGAGTCTCTTGAGTGCCTTCGAATTGCAGTAGAGGGCGGTATGCCTGTTCTATTGTTATCTGCGGGTCAAGCTGGCGCCACGGCGCCACCCTGTCTTGCAGGGACTGTTTCTCAAGCCTGGGCGGAATGTCTTGGTGGTTTAGTCTACCTAAATGCCATAAAACCAGGCGCACCCGCAATATTGGGTACCTGGCCTTTTGTCTCTGACTTGCGCACTGGTGCTATGAGCGGGGGATCTCCTGAACAAGGTATTTTATCTGCAGCCTGTGCGCAAGTAGGACAATATTTTAATTTGCCAATGGGGACAGGCGCAGGAATGTCAGATTCGAAATTACCTGATTTTCAAGGAGGTGCTGAGCATGCTTCTAATGTGGCTGTAACGGCACTATCTGGAGCGAACATTATTTATGAGTCAGCAGGGATGTATGCCAGTCTTTTGAGCGTTTGCCCTGAAAGTCTATTGCTTGATAACGATGTTTTAGGTGGATGTATGAGGATGGTGAAAGGCCTCGCAGTAAATGAAGAGACCTTAGGTTTTGATGTCATTAAGGATGTTTGTTTAAACCTAAAAGGTCATTATTTGGGGTCAAGCCAAACTCTTGACGTCATGCAAACTGAATATATTTATCCGGAATCTTATAATCGTCTCAGTCCAGGAGATTGGCATGATGCTGGCAAACCTGAAGCTATCGAGATGGCACTCAAAAAAACAAAAGAAATTCTTGCAAGCCATTATCCGAAACACATTAGTGATGAAGTTGATAATAAAATCCGTGAAGAATTTCCGATCTTTCTGAGTAAAGAAGCCATAGGCCGGTAGAAAAGATAAATGAAATCAACTGCACAGGTAGTCATTATTGGAGGCGGGTCACTAGGGGTAAGTCTTCTTTATCATTTAACAGAAGAAGGTTGGACTGATGTAATTCTTGTAGAAAAAGGCGAGCTTACTAGCGGTTCTACTTGGCATGCTGCTGGATTGTGTTCGAATTTTATCGGCAATATGACAGTTGCAAAAATTCACAATTATTCCATCGAATTATACGACCAAATACTCCCTAAGTTGAGTGGCACTCCATCACCTTTTCATAAGTGCGGAAGCCTTCGAGTTGGCTACAGTGAACTCGAAGAGGAGTGGTTCAAAAATCTTTTAAGCCGCTCAAAAAATGTCCCATGTGAATTTAATATCATTTCGATGATGCCAGAATAATAGTCAACACCCCCAATGATGGACACGTTGATCCCTATTCGGTTGTCATGACCATGTCACAACTTGCCACCTCAAGAGGAGCAAGCATAAGTCGTTTTAATCGAGTTCTAGAAATAAATAATCAACCCAATGGCGAATGGGAAGTTACAACTGAAAAAGGAACAATAACCGCAGAACATGTGGTCAATGCTGCCGGATGTTTTGCCCGCGAAGTAGGCGCAATGGTTGGCGTAGATATTCCTATAATCAATCTCGAGCACCAATATTTGATTACCGAAAACCACCCTGCATTGAAAGAACTTGACCATGAATTACCTGTTTGCAGAGATTCATAAGAGGGGCAGGGGCTTTTAGTTGGGCCATATGAAACTTTCGGTTCAAAGCCGTGGGCTCTCGATGGAATGGATTGGAGTTTTGATAGAGGTCTATTTCCAGGTGATCTTGAGAGATTGATGCCTTTTTTAGATCGTTGTATGGAGCGAATGCCAATCTTCGGCGAGGTTGGTATTAAAACCGTGATCAACGGCCCCATCACTCATACTCCTGATGATAATATTTTGGCTGGTCCTCAGGCGGGCCTCCGAAATTTTTGGAATTTATGTGGCTCAAGCATCGGCATCGCACAAGGGGGCGTAGGTAAGTATCTTGCACAATGGATGGTGCATGGGCAAACAGAATTGAACATGGCACCACTTGATAGTAGACGTTTTGAATATTGTATAACTAAAGGTATCGAATCCTATGAGGTGATGTATACCGAAATGGGCGCTAATGAGAATCGTCAGCACGGGAGAGTTCGTCGAACCAGTCCCCTTTATGCAATGCTCGCCAATAAAGGGGCGATACATGGCGTAGCAGCAGGTTACGAGAAACCCCTATGGTTCAAAACAAAATCCATTCATCATGAGTCACTCACATGGAAAAGAAGTGATGCACATATAGTCGTCGCTGATGAATGCAAAGCAGTCCAAAATAATGCAGGAATCATAGATATTTCAGGCTCGTCGAAATTTGAGATTACCGGCAAAGATGCCGTGGCATTTCTTAACCACCTTTCTTGCAATAAGTTACCTCCCAAAGATGGCTCTCTAGGCTTGACGCTTTTTCATGCACCTAACGGTGGAATTATGACCGAGCAATCAATTACGAGAATAAATGAGAATCTTTTTTATCTAGTTGGTCCAATCATGTCTGAATTTCGTGATCAGCATTGGATGGAATCGAATGCCGTCAATTTCGATATAGACATTACCAATAAAACTGAAAAGATCGGCAGTCTATTGATAACGGGGCCAAAATCTAGGGAAATATTACAACAACTAACCGAAGCGGATTTATCTAACAATTCATTTCCTTGGTTAAGCTGCAAGAACATCACAATTGACACTGCAACAGTTCGGGTTATAAGGGTCTCTTATGCAGGAGAATTAGGATATGAGCTACATATGCCTAGTTATCAATTGTTGTCCATATATGAATCCCTGTATAGAGTTGGACAAGCTTTAGGTCTCAGAGATTTCGGTGGATACGCATTTAACTCGATGCGTATGGAGAAAGGGTATCGTTCTTGGGGTAGCGAATTCACTGAGGAAATAAGTGGTATTGAAGCTGGAATGGAACGTTTTATCGATACCAGCAGAGATTTCATTGGTGTAGAAAATATCAAAGAAAGGCAATCCGCGGGCATAAATGTCAAACTTGCTTATCTAGTTTTTGATGACGATATAGCCAGCGAATGCTTTGGCAATGAAGCAGTATACCAAGAGGGAAAATTAGTAGGTTTAACAACCGGCGGCGCATTTGGACATCGTGTCGGGAAAAGCCTTGCTTTTGCTTACATAAATCCACCCTTAGTGTTTAAAGGCTCAAAACTACAAGTATTGACTACAGCCGGGGAAAGGAACTGCCACGTCGAAATTGAGCCGGTATATGACCCAGAAAACCATAAATTACGAGGCTAAATAGTGTCCACAGCGCAGAACCTCCCTAGTGAAGCAGAAGTTATCATTATAGGTGGGGGTATTGTCGGCTGCTCGATTGCATATCACTTAGCAAAGAAGGGTGTTAAAGACGTTGTACTGCTAGAAAGACAGCAACTGACTTGCGGGACAACCTGGCATGCTGCTGGTCTAGTCAGTATGCTGTGGCCAACACCAACTCTGACCAATCTTGCAAAATACTGCCATGAATTATATGCATCCTTAGAATCTGAAACAGGTCAAGCCACTGGCTACAAGCGCATAGGAAGTGTTTCATTGGCAAGAAACTCAGAAAGGCTTGAAGAACTCCAACGAACCTCATCAATGGCAAAAGTGTTTGGGGTTGCATCCCAAATGATTAGCAACCAAGAGCTGGAAGCGCTATATCCCGGCATCAACACGGAAGGTGTCATTGGTAGTCTGTATGTTGAAAAAGACGGACAAACCAACCCAATTGATACCACGATGGCATTGGCCAAAGGTGCGCGTGCCTTAGGTGTGCAGATCATAGAAAACACTAAAGTCGACGACATATTACTCGATGGCGATAAAGCTATTGGTGTCCGTTGCGGCGAAGATTCGATAAAAGGGAAAAAAATTATTCTGACAGGAGGTTTATGGTCTCGAGAAATTGCAAAAAAGATTGGCATTAAACTACCTCTGTATGCATGTGAACATTATTACGTGGTGACAGAAGCAATGCCTAAACTAACACCAAGACCGGTGATGCGAGATTTTGATAAAGGAATTTACTTTAAAGAAGATGCCGGCAAAATGCTCATCGGATGGTTTGAAAAAAATGCCATCGGTTGTCCAATGACGAGAATAAGAGAAGATTTTTCCTTTGATGAATTTCCTGTCGATATGGAGCATATCGAACCCTATCTAATGGCAGCAATGGAAACATTTCCACAAATAGGCGAAACCGGTATAAGGACTTTTTTTAATGGACCCGAAAGCTTTACCAATGACAATCTACACTTGCTGGGACCGACCCCCGAGATCGAAAACTTTTACGTAGCTTGCGGTATGAATTCTAAAGGTATCGCTGCTGCTGGCGGCCTTGGTAAGATCTTTGCGGATTGGGTTGTTGACGGCTACCCATCAGGAGAAATAACTGAAACCGATGTCAGGAGAAATAATTCAATACAAACAACACAATCATACGTTGAGTCCAGAATTCCTGAAGCATTGGGTCACACCTATTCAATGCATTGGCCTTTTTACCAATATGAAACAGCACGAAATCTTTGGAAATCACCATTGCATGACACTCTCGCCAAGGAAGGTGCATGCTTTGGGGAAGTGGGAGGATTTGAAAGAGCTAATTGGTTTGCAAGAGATGGGGCAAAAGCAGAATATACATACAGCTACAAACGTCAAAATTGGTTTAAGTTTTATGAGCGAGAGCACCTTGCAGTAAGAGAGTCTGTTGGAGTTTATGATATTTCATCTTTTGGAAAATTCCATGTAGATGGGAAAAATGCAATGGAAACATTGCAATATATTAGTTGTGCCAATATTGATGTAGAGCCAGGAAAAGTTATTTATACGCAATGGTTAAACGATCGAGGTGGTATTGAAGCCGACTTAACAATCGCAAGAATAAACGAAGACAGTTATGATGTTATAACAAGCATTTCTTCATTAAAAAGAGATTGGTCACATCTAAATAAACATCTCAAAGGCGAGACCAATGTCACAGATATTACAATGGACTATGCTTGTTTATCAGTGCAAGGACCACAATCAAGAGTATTATTACAAAATATCATAAATGTTGATCTCTCGAATGAGCATTTTATCTTCGGCACTGGTAAATATGCCAAGATCGCAGATACCAAACTCTGGATACAGAAACTCTCTTATGTTGGTGAACTCGGCTGGGAGCTCTTTATCCCATCTGTTGATGCCAAAAAAGTATATCTAGCCATCAAACAAGAAGGGAAAAAATATCAAATACGCGATGTAGGCTTGCATGCGGTAAATAGTTTAAGACTCGAGAAGGGGTATCGTCATTGGGGTCACGATATAACAGCTGAAGACAATTTGTTGGAGGCAGGTCTGTCTTTTACCGCAAAACCAGCTGCAAGCGATTTTATAGGTAAAGATGCCTTTCTTAAGGTCCAGGCTAATGGAATTCCAGAGAGAAGATTGGTTCAATTTAAATTGGATGATCCATTGCCATTGTTGTATCACAATGAGCCTATTATTATGAATGATGCCGTGAGTGGTTATTTAACATCAGGTATGTATGGCCACAGCTTGGGTGGGGCGATTGGCATGGGGTACATCAAATCACCAGATATAACACAAAAAGTATTGGCAAACGCTAAATTTGAAATAGAAATTGCAACCGAACGTTATACTGCGCAAGCTTCACTCAAAGCGCTATACGATCCAGCTGGAAAGAAAATGAGAATGTAATTTCTATTTGCACAGCCGCTTAACAGAGGTCGGGCCTAACTCTGAATTTCAGATCATGACGGACATTATTAGGTCTGCTTCAATGCACTCATCAAGCAACGCCAAAAAGGCCTTGCGAGACTTGTTCTTAGTGCCATTAAATGCAGTCATATTTAATTGTCCAAAACCTTTGGCTGCCATCTGTGACGCCTGCTCGAGGTGTTCGACAGGAACTATTTGGTCATAAAATCCAGCCGTTATTGCATCAGCTGAACTCCATATCTCAGCATTGATTACGCAACGATTGAAATAATTTGCCGGGATGCGATAGCGAGCTAACTCAATGCCAAAATTGTGCATTGTCATGCCGATCAGCGTTTCATTGAGTCCCGTTTTAAAGGGCCCATCTGCTCCAATTCTATAGTCGCAGGCCAGCATCAAAAAGGCACCCATAGCGATACAGTGGCCAGTAGATACCGCAATAACAGGGGTGGGGAAGGCTAATATTCGCCGCGCCATCTTGGAACCTCGCGCGGTCAGCAAGATAGCTTGTTCAGGCCCTTTGGACATTTCTTTAAGGTCGAATCCACCGGAAAATATGCCATCCCTCCCTTTGAGCACCACGATGGCCGCACTTTTTTCTGCTTGATCAAATGCAGCCTCTAATTCGTCCCACATGGCGTGAGACAGTACATTGGCCTTGCCGTCGTCCATAGCAATGGTGGCTATGCCATCGCTCAAGGTGTAAGTGACAATCGTGCCCATATTAGCTTCCTTTAAATCCAATTTTGAGTCATTAATTCCTAATGCCACGCAGACTAAATCAAGATTACATCGCCTGTCAAACATCGATGTCCTCACATTGCGGTTAAGACAGCACTTAGTTATACCTTGGACGAGATTACAGCGCTTGCGTGGAACATATATGACTGTGATACTGCGCTAAATAAACATTTATTTGAGGGAGTAGGTAATGCAAAAATTTGCGCAGATTAACATATATATCTTGGCTGGGTTTTGGCTGGTATTTGCCATTAACTTTGCCATGCCATTCGGTGGCTCGTTTGGCACAGGAGTACTCTGGGCGGGGATCGTGTTTTTGGTGTTACATCTTATCGAGTTGTTGGTGGTTTACTCTAAACTTAAGGCTGTTGGCCACACTGGTAGTGCTGATATTGTTGCCGTTTTAGCATTTGGGATTCTTTATTGGAAGCCACTGATAAAAAAGTAAATTAAATCACTGATTAATGACCTAAGGTCATGCATGCATAACCTTAGGTCTGATGAACTCTACTGTTTAGCTTAGTTGCATGGCCATAGAAATAAGGCAGCCGAGGGAACCTAGCCAGATGACTGTTCGCAGATAGGGTATGCCAAAGGTATAACTGGCTAAATAGGCGACTCTTAGTCCCAACCATGCGGCTGCTGTTGTTGTTAAATCTACCCCCATGTGCACAGACAGCAAGCATAGAGCTAAAAAGGCGGGTAGGCTCTCCTGATAGTTCGCGGCTGCTCTGGATACTCTGTCGTACATGGCGGAGGTTTCTATGTCGCCATCCCTATTTGATAACAGATAAGCCATGTTCTTTAGGTTGAGGGTGGCAGGTAAAATCCAAAACTGAACGAGTGCAAGGGCAAGAGCGTAAATTATTAGAGTGGTCATTGTGTTGGTTCCCTTTTAATTGTGTGTGACGAGTGCGACGTTATCAGAACAGCGTATATGCTACAACAGTGGCTATTATATTTTAGCCAACGAGGTAAGATACACCAATAGTAGAAAGGTGTTTCGTTACTGGTCGAATTGAGAATAAAAAGTTTTGGAGTAGGGATATGAAAACGCGTGCAGCCGTTGCTTTTGCAGCAGGAAAACCATTAGAAATCGTTGAAGTAGATTTGGAAGGACCAAGAGCCGGTGAGGTTTTGGTCGAAATGAAGGCGACAGGCGTCTGTCACACAGACGCATTCACTCTTTCTGGAGACGATCCAGAAGGTGCATTCCCGGCTATTCTTGGTCATGAAGGTGCTGGTGTGGTCGTTGAGGTTGGTCCAGGCGTTAAAACGCTGAAGCCTGGCGATCACGTTATTCCACTATACACGGCTGAATGCAGAGAATGTGATTTTTGTTTAAATCCCAAAACTAATTTGTGTCAAGCGGTCAGGGCCACTCAAGGGCGGGGTGTGATGCCCGATGGTACCAGTCGTTTTTCTTTCGAGGGTAAACCTATATTGCATTATATGGGCTGTTCAACCTTCTCTAATTATTCAGTTTTGCCTGAGATTTCATTGGCGAAAGTTAGAAAAGACGCACCTTTTGATAAAATTTGTTATATCGGTTGCGGTGTCACCACCGGTATCGGCGCCGTGGCTTTCACAATGAAGGTTGAAGCTGGGTCTACAGTCGCAGTATTTGGCTTGGGCGGCATTGGGTTAAATGTGGTCCAGGGGGCAAAAATGGTGGGTGCGACACGTATCATTGGTGTTGACCTGAACCCTTCACGTATTCCTCTGGCGAAGCAGTTTGGGATGACAGATTTCATCAACCCTAGTGAGGTAGAGAACGTTGTTGATCATATAATCGATATGACGGGCGGCGGTGTTGATTACAGTTTTGAATGTATTGGAAATGTTGATGTAATGCGGCAGGCCTTGGAGTGTTGTCACAAGGGCTGGGGTGAAAGTTGCATTGTGGGCGTTGCCGGTGCGGGTAAAGAAATTTCGACACGACCCTTTCAGCTGGTCACAGGGCGGTCTTGGCGTGGCACTGCATTTGGTGGGGCACGAGGCCGCACTGACGTGCCAAGAATTGTCGATTGGTACATGGATGGGAAAATTAACATCGATGATTTGATCACTCATAAAATGCCATTAGAAGACATAAACAAGGCTTTTGACTTGATGCATGCAGGCAAAAGTATTCGGTCAGTGGTGGAATTCTAAATGGTGAAAGACAGCAGCTTAGAGCAGATCGGATCCAATCAGAGTTTTGGTGGGCGGCAGTTACGTTATCGTCACCGATCAACGTCGCTTGATTGTGACATGACTTTTTCGATCTACCTGCCACCCCAAGCTGAGCAGGGTTCGGTCCCCGTGCTTTACTGGTTGTCTGGTTTAACGTGTACTGATGAAAATTTTGTAACTAAAGCCGGCGCGCAACAGTGCGCTGCGGCACATGGTATTGCCATTGTCTGTCCTGATACTAGTCCACGAGGAGAAGGCGTACCTGATGATGTTGAAGGCGCTTATGACTTTGGTCTTGGTGCTGGATTCTATGTGAATGCGACCGAGTCACCTTGGGTTAAGCACTACAGAATGTATGATTATGTCGTGGATGAATTGCCTGCACTGATCAATGCACAGTTCCCTATCATCGCTAGTAAAATGTCTATTTCAGGCCATTCCATGGGCGGCCATGGTGCACTGACCATCGCGCTGAAGAATCCAGAACGCTATTCGTCGGTATCGGCATTTTCGCCAATATGTTCGCCTATACAATGCCCTTGGGGGCAAAAAGCGCTAGGGCACTATATCGGCGGTAACGCTACCGACAATAATGCTCAGTGGGCTCAGCACGATACCGTAGAGCTGGTTAAAGCGTCATCTAAGAGTACCAGAGACTCTTTGCCAGTGCTTATTGATCAAGGGGCGGCAGATAACTTTTTAGTTGAACAGCTCAATACTCAATTACTTGTTGAGACTGCTGCTGCATCTGCGTTTCCTATGCGAATTCGGTTGCAGCCAGAGTATGACCACAGCTACTTTTTTATAGCCAGTTTTATACAGGAACATTTAAGCTTTCACGCAGAGAGTCTGCGCTAAAGTAGTGGTCCTTATTAGATAAATAAGAGTCGGTTAGGTACGGCAAATAATTAGGGTGATAATGGTAGAATGCGGCGGTAATTAATAGGATCAAATAAACGCAGTCATTCAGGGGTAAGTACGTTGGATAAAAGCACTAATATTGGCCAACTCATAGAGCAATTCAAAACCTTGCCGGGGGGATTAATGCCTCTGTTGCATGCGGTTAAGCATAATATTGGCTACATCCCTGATGACTCTGTAGAGCAAATTGCTAAAGGTTTTAACCTTTCTC
>LWDU01032816.1_pt1 | contig 14083 bp, 10 predicted proteins | sample 727161 | NCBI WGS metagenome assembly LWDU01 (sample SAMN04566230, study PRJNA314399) | hydrothermal vent metagenome | isolation source: deep sea hydrothermal plume seawater | place: Mexico: Gulf of California, Guaymas Basin | collected 2004-07-11 | reverse complement strand
AATAAAAAAATTATCTAAAATACTTGAAAAAGAAAAACCTGAAACTGTAATTGTTCAAGGTGATACAAATACTGTTTTAGCAGCAGGAATTGCATCTCTTAAATCACATATCCCAATATCTCATATTGAATCTGGATTACGTAGTTATGATTGGAGAATGCCAGAAGAACATAATAGAATTATTGTTGATAGTTTTTCTGATTATCTTTTTGCTCCAACACAAATTGCTAAACAAAATCTAGTTTCACAAAAAGTTCATGGAAAAATATTTGTTACTGGAAATACTGTAATCGATGCTATAAACCAATTTTCTAAAATTTCAAAAAAATATTCAAAATTATCTTTAGATTATGATGATTATGTATTATTAACTTTACATAGATCTGAAAATGTTGATAATAAACAAATTCTTTCTCATATAATTAAATCAATTATTGATTCAAATCAAAAATTTATTTTTCCAATTCATCCACGTACACAAAAAAGATTACATGAATTTAATTTATTTACAAAATTAAAAAATTCAAAAAATATTTTGACGTTTGATTCTGTTGGTTATTTTGAAATGTTAGAATTGATGAAAAATTGTCAATACATTGTTACTGATTCAGGTGGTATTCAAGAAGAGGCTACTGCACCAACTATTCACAAAAAAGTAATTGTTGTACGTAAAACTACTGATAGACCAGAAGCAGTTTTGAGAGGTTTTTCTGAAATTGTAGGAACAAATTATGATGATATTTTGAAATCTTTAAGAAAAACTACAAAAAATCCATCAATTCCTAAGAAAAAATCTCCTTATGGGGATGGAAATTCAGCAAAGAAAATAATTCGGCATTTGAAGGATCATCTTTAATTTTATATCATTTAATAATCCATTTTAATTTGATTAATTGAGTAGAAATTATGAAAGACATGTATGATGATAAAGATCTACAGAAACTCTATGATGAAAAATATTTTGCAAATAGATCTAGACCTCCTATGTGGGTTAGGCGTGCAGAATTTATAGTTGAAAAATTTAATCCAAAAACATTTCTAGATGTAGGATGTGCATATGGAGAATTAGTTAAGGCTCTACATGATTTAGGTGTGGAAGCATATGGAATTGATGGTTCTCAATACGCTGTTTCTAAATCTGCTTCTTCTATTAAAGAAAATGTATTTAAAGTAAATTTGAATAGTGATCCTTTCCCATTTGATGATGAAAAATTTGATTTTATAGGAAGTTTTTATTCAGTTGAACATATTCATAATATTGATTTTTTTGCTCAAGAATTATTTAGAACATTAAGTAAAAAAGGAATTGCTTGGTTTTTAACTCCTAATGAGGGTGAAGAGGGAAGATCCGAAGTTGATGTATTTACAAATAAGTTTGATGATTGGAAACAAATTTTTGAAAAACATTCTTTTAAAGTGACAAAATTTAGTCCTCATGAAATGATGGCTCTCAAAGGCAAACTTGGAAAATTTCATTTTTATAAATTACCTAAGAATTTTCAAAATATGATTAAACGAATAGCATATGATTATTCAAATAAAAAAATGAATGACACTTCATTCATTCTTACAAAAATTAACTAATTTTTTTATATTCATCTATTATAGAATTAGAAACATTATTCCAATCAAATTTTAAAATCATCTCTTTAGATTTTTCTCCCATTTTTTCTCTTATGTTTTTATTTGAAATCAAAAATAAGATTTTATCCACTAATTCATTTTCATCTTTTATACTAAACCCATTTTCATTATCTTTCAAGATATCTTCTGGGAGAGTATTTTTGATTGCAATTATTGGTAATGATGAGGCCATATACTCTAAAACTTTGATAGGCAAAGCACCTTTGGTAACTTCGGTGGAACGTAATGGTCCTATGCCTATATTAGCTTCTGAAAGATAATCTGGAATTTTATTTCTATCTACCCATCCTTCAAATTTCACATTATCACTTAGATTATTTTTTTGAGTAAATTCTTTTAATTTTTCAAGTTCTGGACCCGAACCAAATAAAATAAATTTTATTTTAGGATTTTTTCTAATTATTTTTGGTGCTGCATTAAGTAAAACATCTAAACCTCTATGATGATACATAGCACCTGAAAAAACTATTTTATTAGAAATTTTATTTTGTGTATAATACTTTGATGTATCTACACCATTAGGAATTATTGAAATATTTTGTATTGGTACATGGTAAAAATTATTAATTATATTTTTTGTAATTTTATTTGATACTAAAATTTTTGTTGAATTCTTTAATGTTTTAGTATTATATATTTTCTCAATTTTTCTTTGAATTGATTTTAATCCTTTACTTTTTGCATATATTGCATCATCAATTTTTACAATTACTGGAATTTTTAATATTTTACTACAAGAAACAGCAGCTCTTGGAACAAAGTGAAATGGATGAAAAATTGTTAAAATAAAATCAAATTTATTTTCCTTTCCAATTTCTATGCCACTTTTTTCCATATTAGAGAAACATCTTCTTGCTGCAATTTTTAAATTTGATTCTGATGGTGTATTTATTTTAATAATTTTTATTTTAGAATTTAATTCTGGATTGTATGTGGGTCCATCCCATTTTAATTTTGGAGTTAAAATTGTAACATCATGACCCAGTTTTGCTAATGAATTAGCTAATTCGACTATTACCACAACTCCTCCTCCACTAATTGGAGGAAAATGAAAAACCATGAAAAGAATTTTTACCATGTTTATCCTTTTAAGTGACGACTAAAATATTTTGCAATATGTCTCAATCATTTGAAGATGTAAAAAATTGGCTCTTTAATTCTGATTTAGTCATAAATGATAAAAATGATAAAAACTGTGGTGCAGTTCATTCTTATTTTGATGAATCTCAGAACAAATTCAGTTTTTTATATCCTGAGATTACTGGTTATTTTCTAAGTACTCTGAGATTTCTTAATTCTATTGAAAAAAATGATATTTACATTGATTACGGAAAAAAATCTGCTAATTGGTTACTCTCTTTGTATGATAAATACGGTGGAATAATTCAAGGTATTTATAATTTAGAACCTAAATTATTGTCTTATTCATTTGATACGGCAATTTGTGCTAAAGGTTTACTTGATTATTATTTATTTTCAAATGATAAAAAATTTTTAAATTTTGCAAAAAAATTGATTACTGAAACTATTGATCAATCAATTGAATCCGATGGAACAATAAAACCATACAAAAATTTGATTAATAATAATTTTGAAGAAAACAAAAATGTTTGGTATATGCAATATGGATGTTTACACATAAAAACTGCAATTCCTTTATTGCAATTATATTCAATTACAAAAGATGAAACATTATTAAAAAAATCTAATCTTATTTGTAAATCAATTATAAAATTTCAAAATTTTGATGGTAACATATTTCTACATCCTGGAAATAAAATAACAAATCTTCATACTTTTTGTTATGCACTTGAAGGATTACTTTATGCATATTATGTAACTAAAAATAAAGATTATTTAGAAAATTGTATTAATTCAATACATTGGGCTCTAAAACATATTTCAGATGATGGAAGTATTGAATTATGGTTTAATTCAAAGTATAGATCTAAAGCAGCTTACCCTATTGCTCAATTGATACGTTTAATTTTACTTATTGAAAAAATATCAAAAAATGAATTTAAAAATCATAAAAATAGACTTCTATCTTTTCTAATAAGTTTTCAATCATTTAATAAAAATATAAATTCCAAAGGTGGTTTTTATGAGGAATATTATAAATCAGTATTTGGCTGGAAAAAACGAAAGAGAATTAACTCTTGGACTTCAATGTTTGCATTACAGGCTCTATTTTGGAATGAAAATAATGATATTTCTTTTGAAAATTCCATTGAGTATCTTTATTGATTTAATAATTATCTTAATTTAATTAAAAAATCTACACGATGATTTACATTTGCATTATCTCCAAAATGTTTTTTTCTAATTGAAAATCCTGCAGCATCTGTCATTTTTATTAATGCTCGATTTTTGAATATTTTTTTTAATGAATCTAATGATATCTCTTGATAATATTCTTTCCATTTTCCCGTAAGAATAGATTTTTTTGCTAATTTCATTCTAATTTTAATATAACATTTAGCAAATAATTGTATTTTTGAATTTAAATTTTGGAACCATGTGTATTCCCAATAAATTGTTGATGGCGAAATATTTTCACCAATGAATATTGTTCCTTTTTTCCTAGTTATTCGTTCCATTTCTAATACTGTTTTCTTTAACAATCCTTCATCCCGTAAATACATTCCAACACTATTCATTATTGAAGTATTGAAATATTCATCACGAAAAGGTAATGCATGTGTTGCTGCTTGAATTAAATTAATTTTTTCATTTGTTTCTGTTAAACTTTTTTTTAACATAGAATTTGAAATATCTATACCGACATAAAATTTACATTTTGTTCTAAGATGTTTTCCTAAAACATCACTTCCACTACCAATTTCTATAATCTTTTCATAATTTGAAAAATTGATCTTAGAACTAATTTCTTCACATATTTCAGATGTTAATTCTTTAGGTCTCCATTGACCCGCAGCTGAAATTGCATCTGTTGCTCCTTCTGCTCTTTCATCATAATATTTTGCAATTTTTTTAGTATATTCATATGACAATTATTTTATGATAAATTCTTACCTCTATAAAAATTTGAATTATTTTAAATTATTGTAATGAAATAATTTATTTTTTTAACTATAATTTAATGAGTTCATTAGGTTTTTTCAATATTTTTAATTTCAACTTCCTAATGATATCAGAACTGTTTTTGATTTTTCATTCTTTTTTATTTTATTTTGACAGTCATAAATTAATGAAAATTTTTCTTGTTCATACATTTTATTTATTGTTTCCTGTAATAATTCATGATGTTGAACAATACAGATAGAATTAATTTTTTCTATATTTTTATCGTCTAATTTATTTAAAATTTTAAATGTTTTTTCATTTAAATTATTTTCAATTAAATATTTTTCAATTAAATTTGTATTAAAAAATGGATCAAAACCATAAACTTCAAATCCCATTTTTTTTAAATTTTCCATTATTTTAAAACTAGCAGAATCTCTCATATCTTCTACATTTGCTTTATAACTTAATCCGCAGACAAGAATTGTTTTTTTTAAGTTTAATTTGGAAACATTTTCCTTAATAGATTCACAAATATAATTTGGCATTGATGAATTTACACGTATGGCATTTTCAATTGTTTCAAATTTTAAACCTAATTTTTTTGCAGATTCTAACAAAAATCTAGGATCTTTTGGAATGCAATGACCTCCTGCTCCAGCACCAGGATAATGTGGTAAAAATCCAAATGGCTTTGTAGATGCTGCATCTATTACATCTTTAACACTAATTTCTAATTTGTCACATAGTATGGCTAATTCATTAACTAGTGAGATGTTTACTAATCTGAAAGCATTTTCAAATGATTTTACCACTTCCGCAATTTTAGAATCATTTACTCTGATTAAATTACCTTTATTTACTTGATCATAAATTTTTTTTGCAATTTTAAAACTTAAATCATCAGAACAATAAATTACTCTGGGAATATTTTCAATTCCCCATTCTTTATTACTTGGATCTATTCTTTCTGGACAAAAACAAAGTCCAAAATCCTTTCCAATGATAAAATTTTTAGATTCAATAATTTTTTGAATATTTTCAGTTGTTCCTACTTCTATACTGCTTTCTAAAATAATTACATCACCCTTTTTTGCAAATTGAAGAAATTTTTCTACTGCAGCATTAACAAATACATCTGACTTGATATTATTTCCTGGTATAGGCGTTGGTACACAAATAATTCCAATTTTTGGATATTCCGAAATATTAGGTTTTTCTGTAATTTTTAATTTATCTTTATTTTTAACATTTAAAAAATTTTTTTTTAATGATAATTCAGAATCCATGAGTTCGTTATTTTGTAATCTTTGAACTCTTTTTGGATTAACATCTATTCCTATTACGTTAAAACCTGAACTGGCTAATTTTACTGCTAATGGAAATCCCACATAGCCTAATCCAAAAATTTCTACATTAATTATATTTTTTTCAATTGAATTGTAAGTTTTTTCTAAAAGCATCTTAATTTCTTTTTTATGTTTAATTTTTAACTATTTGTATTTTGACAATATCATTTTAACCCATTTATGATAAAATTTCTTGATAGATTTCTTTCTCTCTATCTTCAATTATTTTTGAATCAAAATTTTTAGATTTAATTAAAGATTTTTCAGATAATTCTTTAGACATTTTACTATCTTTTAAAACCATTTCTAAATTTTTTGAAAATGATTCTGAATTTCTTTCTGAAAAAATTACAGTATTTTCAAGATTATCCGAATATCCCTCTATTGGAAATGGAATCACTATTGGTAAACCTGATGCCATTGCTTCAATAACTGGTATTGGAATTCCTTCTAATTTTGGATCATATGCTAATGTAAAAATATCTGCAGAATGATAATAGTTTTGAATTTCATCATGTGGAATTGATTTCTTTATTTTTATTTTATTTTGTAATTCATTATTATTAATATAATTATTTAATTTTTCAAATAAAATGCCGTCTCCAATAATTAATAACTTGGCATTAATATTTTTCATTGCATTAATTATACACATGTGGTTTTTTGCATCAATTAATTGACCTACAGAAATAATTAATGGTTTATCTAATGATTTAATTATAGATGCATTAGTAAATTGATTACAATTTACTTTATTATATAGAAGTTCAGGTTTTTTCCCTCCATGTTTTAAAACATATGGTTCTATTATTCTATAAACTATAGTTATTTTATCTGCATGTTTTAAAACATATGGTTCCAAAAATTTTTCTGTATATTTTAATCCTAAAAATTTTTTTAAATTATTTTTTTTTGCAATTGATCGATTTTGATCATATTGTGTATGTAAAGATAGAAAAAATGGGATGTTTAATTCTTGTGCACATTTTGCTGCAAACCATCCTTGTAATAATGGGTTAAATGATCTGATAACATCTGGATTAATTTTTTTAACTAATGTAATAATTTTTTCTAAATATTTTGAATGATTTTTTAAACTTATTTTTCCTACAGAATAAATTTTAATTTTAGCATTACCTGCAATTTTTTGAACTTTTTTTTCATCAACTTCATCATTTGAAAATGAAATAATATGTACTTCATCAAATAAGTTATTTGGGTTAAAATATCTCTCTTTTATTTCTCCTTTTTTATAATACTCAATAATGGGATCATTTGGAAAAACACATAATTTCATTGCAGATTCTTAATATTCAATTATTTCTTATTTATATAGATAATTTCTTTTAATACTATCGACAGATTAAATTTGGATCCCTCTTTGCTAAAAATAATATGATTTCAATAATTTTAAGTGAAAAACCTGATGAAAATTGGAATAAACGGCTTTTAGAATCTGAATTGGGTACAATTTATCAAACTGTTGAACAATCTGTGCATAATATTCATGAGGGCAGATCTAATATTTTTTTGCAATTTTTAGATGAAAATAAAGAAATTTTGGGTCAATTACTTATCACTACTCATCCACGTTTTAATAAAACTGGTTCAAAAAATTTTCTTTTATCTAAAACACCATTTTTAAAAAAAAATGGCTGTTATTGGAATTATGGTCCTATAATTTTTAATAAAAAATTTACTTCAGAAATATATCAATCTCTCTCAAATTTTCTTCATAAAAATAAATATGTTGGTGCAGGTTGGTTACATCCATTTTCTACAAATGATATTCCTGCTAATTTATTTAAATTAAAAGAGTGGGGTACGTTTATTATTGATCTTAAACAAAGTGAAGATCAAATTTATAATAATATTGATAATCATAGTGGGCGAAAAAATATTCAACGTTCAATAAAACGTAATGTGATTATTGAAACAATATCTGATGATAACTTTTCAGATTACTCCCTTCTTAGAATGAAAGAATTTGGTGTGACACCAACAAAAAATGAATTAGATGATAGATTTGAATGGTGGATGTCTGTTAAATTATTAGGATACTCTGGATTTTTAGCAAAGAAAGATAATATTCCTGTTGGGGGAATAGTAAACATATTCTTGAAGTTGGTGTTGCAAGATCAAAAAAAGATACTGATGAGCATTTGTATTCTCAGGATTTATTAAAATGGAGTATCATCAAATGGGGAATAAATAATAATATGAAATATTACAATCTTTCTGGTATTAATCCTAATCCAGAATCAAAAAAAGAAGAAGGAATTTTTAGATACAAGAAAAAATGGGGGGGAAAACAATATACTTTATGGAGATTATTTTTTAAATAATAAATTATTATTTTTTAATTTTTTATATGTAATTTAATTTTTGAATGTTTATGATTTCTATAAATTTGATCTGGTTTTGAAAGTAATCTAATTATTTTGTACTTGAAACTTTTTCTAACTTTAATGAAATGAAAATAAGATTGTTCATTTCCTCCCCATTTTCTTTTATATTTTAATAAACTTCCCCATTTTTCTTCATATGCAAAAATCTTATTCTTATTTTTAGGTGGTGCTTCGCCTCCTGTTAAATCATATATTTTCATGCCTGATTTTTTACTCCATTCAATTGCATGCCATGTTAGAGCTGGGCCACCTAAACTTGTTAAATTTGAATATGTACTAAGAACTCTAACTGGAGATGCAATTTTATTAAAATAATTAATTTTTAATCCTGAAATCACTTCTTCATTTTGATAAGCTAGAAAAATTTTTTCATTACCTGTATCAATTTTTTCCCAATCTTTTTCTAAATTATATTCATATTCTTCTGTTGTAATTCCTTTAGTAGAAATCCATTTTTTTTCTAGATTGTAATAATCATTTAATTGATTTTTAGATTTTATTTCTATGACATTTATCCCTCTTTTTTTTGCTCTGTTAACATTTACTCTCATATATTTTTGGACATTTCTAAATAATTCTTCAACTGTTTTATTCATATCAAAAACAAATGTGACAAATTCTTCTATTTTAAATCCATTACTTTGAAATTTTTTTAAATATGCTTGATCAATATTTGGATTTTGTGGAGCAGAATATCCATCTAAAATTATTAAATTGTATTTTTCTATTACCTTTTCCATTGCTTGAAAAAATACATCTAAAATTTTATTTTTTTCTGATTCATTATTACTATGAATAATTGGTCCGCTTACCCAAGATGCTCTATTTCCTATTTTTGAAATGAAATTCATATATTTTTTTAATTTTGTTGTTGAGTACGTGCTTTGTTGAATTAATACTGTTAATGCCAATTGACCTTTTACGGATTTATTTTCATCATAAACATATATGAAAATAGGGAATCTTGTAGAATCTTTTTTTAAATATTCAGGATTTTGATAAAATGTTGAATAATCATTTTTTAAAAGATTATTTATCCATTTTTTTGTATCAATTTTCTCACTAATTTCAAAATGATACATTATTGTAATTAATTTTAATGTCTTTAAATTCTTTTAAATAATTAATTTATTTTCTTACTAATTTTTGAATTTGTCTACCAATTAATTTTTAATCTATTTTAAAAAAAATATATCGGTGTATAAAATTTTTGAAATTTAATATTATGATTATTTTAAACCAAAATGAAATGATTTAACATGAGTGAAGTTAGAGTAACTTACGCTGGATTAATTTCTTTTGGAATTGTTATGATTACAGTAATTACTGGATTAATATTTACATTAATTGTCACAAGAAGATTAGAAGTTGATGAATTTGCATCATGGAGTCTCATTGGAAGTTTAATTGTTTATGTTATGGTACTTGATCCTATTAGCTCCTATTGGGCAACAAGGCAAATTGCACGAGGTGAAAAAGTTGCAGTTACGGCAATTGGTACTAATATTATTTTTGCAATAATTGCTACTGGTATTTACCAATTAATTATTTATTATATTGCAATTACCACTGATGTAAATTATGATGTATTATTATTATCATCTTTAATGGTACCACTTTTGTATTTGGGTAAAGAAATGAAATCTATTCTAAATGCCTTTAAACCTCAGAGTACAAGTTATGGATTCTTAATTTTTGAAATTATCAAAATACCTGTTGGTTTAATTTTTGTTTATTGGTTAGATTTGGGACTTACTGGTGCAATTTATACAACTATCCTTGCACAATTATCTTCAGTAATATTTTATACATATTCAATTAGATCAAAATTAAAAGAAAAATTTGATTTTATTTATGTAAAACCATGGTTGAAAAATTTTTGGTTGCCTCTTCTTCAAGGTAATACTGATAGATTTATTCATCTTGATGTGCTAATTTACACAACTATAGTTGGTTCTGTAAGTGGTCTAGCATACTTAGGTGCTTCAAAAGCAATTATTAATGCAGTTTCAATGACAACTTATCTTTCAAATGGATTGTATCCTAAATTAGTTTCTGGGCAAAAAGATGAATATGTTGTAATGATGTTTAAGAGAACACTTTTGTTTACAATTCCTATTGTTGGAATGGCTTTGGTATTTGCAAAACCTGGATTATGGATTCTTAATCCAAATTACTTTGAATCTTATATTATTGTGTATGCCTGGGTTTTTATTAATTTTTCATATGTAATACAATCACTTTTTGTAAGTTCATTATTAGGGTTAGAAACTGTTGATGTACAAAAAGATCCTAAGATTAAACAGTTTTTGAAAAGTAAATTATTCAAAGTTCCTATGCTTGATGTATCTGGTAGAATTTTTTACATAGTAGCATTATTACTTTTTTTACCATTTATTTTTCAGTCATCTTCATCTGATTTTGAAGTAATTTTTTGGTGGGGTATTATTGGGGTTGCTGCAAATTCACTGATAATTGGATTATATTGGAATATGATGAATAAATCTAATCCTTTTAAATTTCCAATTAAAAATGTAGTAAAATATGTCCTAGTTACTATTTTAGCAAGTATATTATCATTAATTTTAATTGATAATTATTTAATTTATGAAGAAAGTATTTTTAAATTTTTACCAATGATAATACCATTTATTTTATTATATGCCTCAATATACGTTTCTTTAATTTATCTTTGGGATAAAGAAACTAGACATTTATTAAAATTAATTATAAATGAAATTAAAAAATAGGATGTTGTCTATATGGAAATAATTTATGGTAACAAAAGTGGTGAAACAAATAATGTTCTTTTTATTCGTGGAGAAGACCTTGAAATATCTCATGGAGAAGATTATAAAATTGCAATTAATGAGTTAAAAAAAATTCAAAATACAAAAATCCTTGAAAATTACGTGCCTGAATTATTCTCTTACCAAGAAATATCTCTATGGTGGTTAATTTATCAAAGTTTGATTCCTGAATACAAAAAATTGGTTAATTTTGTTGAAGAATTTTTAAAATTAATACATAAAATTAACCCTGATAAAATTACGATTGTTGATAATTTTGATAATTTTAATTTGATTAAACAAATATGTATTAAAGAAAATATTAAATTAGGATATTTACAAATTAACTTAACAAAATTTATTTATAAAAAAAAATTAATTAATAAATTACAAAAAAAACGCTATAAAAAAATCACTAACAAAAAAATAAAAACTCGTAAACAATTATTCTCTAAAAAATATAAAAATATTCCATCTGTAGAAAATAAAATTATTTTTGCTATATCTGGAAATTTTAGACGTCATATTTTTGATACTGATGTTAATAAAACTACAAGAGGCGAATTTATTCAAAAACCAATTATGAACATGCTTGAAAAAAATTCTTTAGTTGGAATTGATCTTGATTATACATTTCTGGGTCAACCAGAAATATTATCTGAGAGATTATGTGATGAAATTCCTTGGTTTCCAATTGAAACTATTCTTCAATCTAATTCAAATAATCATGATCAATTTATTACAAATTATAAAAATATCTTAAAAAATTCAGATTTTCAAAATTTGTTTACATTTAATGGAATTTCTCTTTGGTCTAATTTGGAATTTCTATTTAAAAAAATGACTTTTGCTCCCCATTTGCCTTTTTATTTGAATTTGCTTGATTCATTGAATCTTTATTTTTCAAAAAATAAACCTAAGGCAATATTCTTACCTTATGAAACTGGACCATTTGCATTAGCAATAATTTCAATTTTTAGAAAACTAGGCATTAAAACAATAGGTGTTCAGCATGGTTACATTTATCCATACAGCCCTATGTATTCTCAAACTTCATTCTCCAATCATGATTCCCCTTATGGATACCCATTACCTGATACCACATTGGTTTTTGGAAATTATGTAAAAGATTTACTTGTTAAAAATGGATATCCTCCAGAAAAATTTGAAGTTTTTGGAAACCCATCTCTTTTTCATTTAGATGTTATTAGATCTAAATTGAATAGTAAAATGATTAGAAAAAAATTTACTTTACAAGATAATCAAAAGGTCATTTTATTTACTACCGGAAAATTACAACGCAATTACACAGAAGGTGGAAAATATGATTATGATGAACAAATTTGGGAAAATTTGTTACAAAATTATGGTGGAAAAAATGATTTTTTTATTATTTTAAAACCACATCCTGGAGAAAAAAATACTTCAATTTATGAAAAAATTATGCAGAAATATCCTCATAACAATGTAATAATTACACAAAATGATATTTTTGAATTAATTCAAGTTTCTTCTCTTGTAATTTCTGTTTTTTCTAGTACCATGTTTGAGTCTTTATGTTTTAAGAAACCTGTTATTAGATTAAAATTCTCTGAACATGAAAATCATATTTTAGATTCATCTAATGCCATAATTACTAGTAACATAAATGATTTGGCGCAAAATATTTCTAAATTAATTTATGACTCTAAATTTAAAAATTCATTATCTGAAAATGCTTTGAATCCAAAAGATATTCTAGATAAATTATTTTAATTAAAATTTTAATTTATTATTGTTGAATTCCATCTCTTACTATAGGTAATGCTAATTTCAATATTTCTTCCGCAATTATCTCATTTCCTACATCTGCAGTATGATATGCATCCCAATAAATTGGTTCAGATACATCATCAAAAATATCCCTTAAATCTCCTGTATTTTGACATGTCATTGAAATTTCATCTAATTCTCCAGCCATACTATCTAAAATTCTTAGAAATTCAAGATCATGATTAGAACTTGGATAACTTTCTATTTCATCTGGTGATAGAATTTTTTTATTACCTGTACCTAATGACGCTTGAACTAATATCAAATTTTCAACCCCTTTTTCATTTGTTTCTTTACATAGATCAATCCATCTACTTTTCCATGCTTCTAGAACTTTATCATGTGGATTAGTTTTTGGAGGAAATGCTTGTTCTTTATAATCATCAGCAAAGAAAAGAGTGAAGATCATAAATGGTGTTCTATAGAATGGATAATTTTTAAATTTAAATCCTTCATATTCTTCTTTAACTTCATCTGTAGTTTTAATTTGAGGATTTTCAATCCATAGATCTGCATCGTTTACTCCGCCATAATTTATAATTAAATCAGGATCGAATTTTAAAATATTATCTCTAATGTGATATGTTTCAGAAAATGAATATGCTCCATTAATTCCAGCATTGATAACTTCTACATTAATTCCTAAATTTTCATCATTAAATTTTTCCTCTAAAAATGCAGGCCATGTTGCTTTATCTGATGTTGCAGCATGACCCATAGTTGTAGATCCACCTACTGCAAAAATTCGATATGTATTATCTGGTTTTTCTAATTTAATTTCGGGACCTCTAAATCCGTCATTATTTACATTAATACTAATAAAATGTTGGTTTGGTTTTAATTGAACTACATCTGGTTCAATAAATGCAAGATATCTAAAATCTAAACAAATTTGTCTTACATAAAAATAATTTAATTCACTATACACATCATAATCTGTTAATGGACAATTCCAAAATAAGTACTCATATCCTCTAACCAATCCTTCAACTGAAGCTATTACAATAATTCCTAATAAAATATAAATTAAAAATTGTTTTTTATAAGAAACTTG
>LWDU01041147.1_pt1 | contig 14085 bp, 10 predicted proteins | sample 727161 | NCBI WGS metagenome assembly LWDU01 (sample SAMN04566230, study PRJNA314399) | hydrothermal vent metagenome | isolation source: deep sea hydrothermal plume seawater | place: Mexico: Gulf of California, Guaymas Basin | collected 2004-07-11 | reverse complement strand
AACAATCCACTTGCCGTATCAGGCATAGTAAAACCAGTATGTCCATTACTCCAAAAATAAGTGTAAGAAGGTATGCCTCCTACACTTGTGATCCAAGCAATACCATCACTATAGCCATAACAACTCGCATTCTGGATCGTGCTAATCTGTGATTGTATCTCAGGATTCTCTGGGATATAAATACTATCCAATACCTCACAACCCCAATCATCTGATAAAAGTACACTATGATAACCTGAAGTTAATTCATCTGCTATAATACCTATCTCACCATTATCCCATAGATAAGCATAATTTGGCATACCACCACTAGGATACAATCTAGCGATACCAACACTATCGCCATAACAAGCAATGCTCTCTATCACTGCCATACTATCAATACTTAACTTTGTAGCAGGCTCTCCTACAGTCATACTATAACTCACAAAACAATCTTGCGCATCATACACATGTAAATCATAACTCCCTGCACTCAAACCAAACAAAGTATCTCTACCAGTCATCACACCATTTCTTTGCAAAGTATCTCCAGTAGAAGACAGCCAATAATACTGATATGGTGCCCAACTCCCCTGCGCATCACCTACCAACACACCCGTACTATCTCCCTTACAAACAACGCCAAACATCTGAGGAGAACCACTCAATGCAGTCTGCGGAGCTATCACCTGAACACTCGTAAAAGTATCACAGCCATTCACATCCATAACCTCCAAATAATAACTGCCAGAACTCAAACCAAAGACCGTGTCATTTAAACTGAAACTCGTATAGCTAGCATCAAACCACTCATAACTATAGCCAGGTGTACCACCTGAACCTGAACCTACTGCAAAACCAACACTATCTCCATAACAAACATTCATATTACCCGAAACTAATGCCTGTAATGGAAAACCAGGAGCGGTAATAGAATCATAAATTCCTGCCGGCAAGTTCTCCCAAACAGAATCCAAAGGATAAGCGTTTGGATTTGGCACACCGTCAAGATAATAAGTAAATGGGGTTATCACAGTACTAATCATATTAATTGCAATTCTCCCATCTGTATCGTCCCAACAATTTACATTAGTAGAATTGATATCCAATTGAATAGGCATGATGGTATCGGAAATATCAGAAATATTTGCACAAGCAGATTCAAGTCTCATGTAATAATACTGGATTCCTGGTGGAATATTAGCTGCTAAAAACGAATAAGAATCGGAAGGGTAAGGAGCTGTAGAAAGCAAAGTATAAGGGCCGCTTATATTATCCGCACCATAAATATGATATATTGTCGAATTATTAGCAGTTGAATTATGATTCCAGCTCACATAAACATCTCCAGAACTAGATTCGGTAACACACTGCAATAATGGAGCAGGTTGGAATGTAGATGGAAGAATTGTAATCTTCATTGTAGCAATAGTAATGGCATTGGCAGGGCAGAAATCATCATATACTTTTACTAAAAAGGTAAAGATATTAGTGGTGGCCCCACAGCCAGCATCTGACGAAAGTTGATTACAATCCGTTTGCCATTCAAAAACTCCTGAGACTACAGAGGGGGCGGCAATTGGAGGAGGATTCCCTCCTAAATCAGTAAAAGTTGCGCAAGGGGGATTATCACAAGCAGAAGCGGTAATATAATCGACTGCCATTTGTCCTCCTGAAATTTCCATAGTAATATCTTGCATTATGCCAGTAGCATACAGGTCCATATCATTACCAACAATATCAAAAGTAATATATGCTCCTGCACTTATAGTTGTAGAATAAGAAGGTAGCCCTGAAGGATTGAGTGTTGTTGTCCAAATTTGAGCTCCTACTGGAGCTGTAATTGTTGGCGGATTATTAACTAGTCCAGTTGACATTGTAGGGCAAGCAATCAGCACCGCTTGTATTTCACGATAGATAGAAGATACTAATTGAGTACACTTATAAGCATCTACTCTAACTACAGTAGCAAAATTTCCTGATATATTAGAATTATATGAAATTTCTCCTGTAACAGGATCTAAATTTACTCCTCCTGGCAAAGGTGCATTAACAGTGTATGGGGCTAACCATTGTACAAAGGGAGGATTATTCCCTGCAGGAGCCGGATTATATGCTCCAGCAAAATCATCTAATGGCTCGTCCCAGAAATATGCAATAGCATCTAACTCTACATCTGAAGCATTATGAGAATAGGCAAAAGGATATCCTGTACAAATAATTGTTTTTGGACTCTCATTAAAAAGAGGTGAAGAATCAAAACAAGGATCTGCTGGAATTTGCAATCCAGTAGAAGGATCAAAATAAGGAAACATTGAAGCCCTTAGGGTAAATCCTTCTCCAGGAGAAGTTGTACTAGAAAGCAGTAAATTAGAGGTCGCTCCATTTCTACAACAAGAATCCCAAGTAAAATGCCAGCCTGTAGCTGGAGGCAATCCTGGCAAAGCAACGGGTTGTGAAATATAAATATATTCTTCAACTGCCCCAACAGGATTAGTATTACAATCCAAGCAAGTATTTCCACTATTTATAGAATTTCCAATAGGAGAAATATCAGTGTTGCTAACAAAATCCACAGATAGTTGAGTAACTGTTAGATGATCCCAGACATAAATAGTTTGTGCAGAAGTAGGGAGTGAAGTTCCATCACAATCTCTATACATTTTCATGGTAAAAATATACTTCCCTACATCAGGATCTAGAGGGTCTTTAATACATACCCAAGTAATTTCACCTCCCATCATATGCGTTGCATTAGCAGTAAAAAAAGTGGAGAGTATAACTACAAGTAAGATGATTTTTTTCATAGCATTCGTATTTTTTACAAAAATACAAAAATATCAGATAATAACTATATTTTTTATATACTAATCTTATTCAATTAAAATTTATCAGAAAGCTAAAAGGCGCTAAAGGAATAAGTGTATTTTTGATATTCTTTAAAAACACTATGGAAGATTATTTGCAAAAGTTAAATACTGAACAAAGATTAGCAGTTGAACACACTGCAGGTCCTTTAATGGTAATAGCTGGTGCGGGATCAGGAAAAACCAGAGTACTTACATGTCGTATTGTGCATTTGTTAAAATCAGGCGTTAGCCCGCATAATATTCTATCACTCACCTTTACCAATAAAGCATCCAAAGAAATGCGCAACAGAATTGAACAAATTGTTGGCGCGAATGATGCTCGTAATTTATGGATGGGAACCTTTCATTCAGTTTTCTCTAAAATATTACGCTTTGAAGCGGAAAAATTAAACTACCCCTCTAACTTTACAATTTATGACACTGATGATTCCAAAAGTTTGGTTAGAAGTATTATTAAAGAATTAAATCTGGATAAAGATATTTATAAAGTTGGCCTTATCAGAAATAGGATTTCTTCCCTTAAAAATAATTTTATTACTCCTACTGGATACAACAATCAAGCGGAATTAGTACAAAGTGATAAAATTACAAAGCGAACAGAATTTGGCAGAATTTATCAAATGTATGAACAAAGATGCATAAAAGCATCAGCAATGGATTTTGATGATTTATTATTGAAAACCTATCAATTACTGGAAAATCATCCGGATGTACTATTAAAATATCAGGAGAAATTTAAATACATTTTGATTGATGAGTATCAAGACACAAATCATATACAATACCTGATTATTAAAAAACTTGCCGCACTGAATGAAAACATCTGTATTGTTGGAGATGATGCTCAAAGTATTTATGCTTTTAGGGGGGCAAATATTCAAAATATCCTAAATTTTAAGATTGACTACCCAGATTATAAAACCTATAAGCTCGAACAAAATTATCGCTCTACATCTACCATTGTGGAGGCAGCAAATAGCATTATCAAACACAATGAAAAGCAGATTGAAAAAAATATTTGGACGGATAATACAAAAGGAGATAAAATAATTATTTGTAAAACTGGCTCTGACAATGATGAAGGACGGCTGGTTGCCAATACGATTACAGATATTCAGATGCGAAAGCAGGTTCATAATAAAGATTTTGCAATACTTTACAGAACAAATGCTCAATCAAGAGCTTTGGAAGAATCACTCAGGAAAAGAAATATACCTTATAAAATATATGGTGGACTTTCATTTTATCAAAGAAAAGAGATTAAAGATTTACTCGCCTATTATCGCTTAGCCATTAATCCTAATGATGAGGAAGCTTTTAAGCGAATTATCAATTACCCAACAAGAGGAATTGGAAATACTACGATCCAAAGATTAAACATTTTTGCAAACGAACACAATAAAAGTATTTGGGAGATTATTACTCATTTAGAAGAAATTGAAATTGATATTAATAAAGGAACCCAAGGCAAGTTGAAAGAATTTGCTGTAATGATTAATAATTTTATCATCAACGCCAAACAAAAAGATGCCTACACTATTGCTGAAGAAATTGCCAAATCAACTGGTTTGTTTAATAATTTATATACCGACAAATCTCCTGAAGGAGTAAGCAGGTTTGAAAATATTCAGGAACTATTAAATGGTATAAAAGATTTTAGCGAAACAGCCGAAAAGGGGCTGAATAAATTGCCTGATTTCATGCAAGATGTAGCGCTACTTACTGATCAGGACAAAGAAACTGAAGATGATTTTAACAAAGTAACATTGATGACGGTGCATGCTGCAAAAGGACTAGAGTTTCCTTATGTTTTTGTTGTTGGACTGGAAGAACAGTTATTCCCCTCTATGATGAGTGGCGAAAGCCAAGAAAACTTAGAAGAAGAAAGAAGACTTTTTTATGTAGCCATTACACGAGCAGAAAAGCGTCTATTCTTATCATTTGCTACAAGCCGATTTAAATGGGGACAATTTATTGATTGCGAACCTAGCAGATTTATAAGTGAACTGGACGATAGCTTTTTGGAAAAACACGAATTAGAACTTAAAAAGAAAAAAGAATTTAGCCCACATAAAATTTATGCAAAAACAAAATACGCTAAAAAACCAATCTCAGCACCTACCAAAAAATTTATAGCTCCAAAAAATTTAACCAACATAAATAGAGCAAGAAACATTCCTATTAATGCAAGTGACCTTAGTGAAATACAAACAGGAATGCAAGTTAAACACGCTAGCTTTGGAAAGGGGAAAGTACTAAGTATTTCTGAAGAGGGTTCCAACAAAAAAGCCATGGTATTTTTTACAGGAATAGGACAAAAACAGCTTCTTCTGAAATTTGCAAAATTAGAATTACTAAAATAATCACTAGCTTTAGACATTCAAATTATAGAACATAACAGATAAAACTACTGCTTTTATCATTTCTCTTTCTTAATAACACACCTATAATTGCACTATGATTTTAAAAATGATTAGTTTTAGGGATAACATCATTACTTCTACCATCAACAGTAAAAACAACTCTTAATGGATAAAACGGATAAAATACTGGGTTTTGAAAGAGGGTGGTTTCAATACTTGTTCCGCCCTCTTTTTTATTTAGATTCTAAAAAACTTTTTGCAATTAATTTCATCAATCTGCAATTGCTTCTTTAAAAGTTCTAAATTATCAAATTTTCTCTCATCTCTAATTCTTTTCACAAATTCTACTTTTATATCAGCACCATAAATATCAGCTGAAAAATCAAATATGTGAACTTCTATTCTATGTTCATTATCTGATAGTGTTGGCCTTTCTCCTATGTTTAGCATTCCATAAAATTGCTTTTCACCCAACTTTACCTTAACAGCATACACTCCATGAGATGGAATTAATTTCCACGTATTTTCTACTAAAATATTTGCAGTAGGAAAACTAATTGTCCTACCCCTTGCATTTCCTTTTACTACTTTTCCATTAATTAGATAGGAATAGCCTAAATAAGTAGCTGCTTTTTCAACATCACCAGCAAGCAATAACTCTCTTACTTTTGTAGAACTTATAGTAACATCACCTTCATTTTGTGGTGGTATTCTTTCCAATTCAAAATTATACAATTCAGCAAGCTCTTTCAAATCATCATATGACCCTTCTCTGTTCCGCCCAAAATGATGATTATACCCTACAACCATGTGCTTCATTTTTAACTTATTTACTAATAAGTCTCTGATAAAATTAACTGATTTTGTTCTTGAAAATTCTTTTGTAAATTTATGTACAACAAAGTGTTGTAATCCTGATTTTTTCAATTCTTCAGTTTTTTCATCAATGGTATTAAGTAATTTAAGTTGCTGATCATCCGGATACAAAACATGCCTTGGATGCGGATAGAAAGTAAGCACAACGCTTTCGAATCCTTGCTTTTTTGCAATATTATTTAACTTTTTAATTACCTGTTTATGTCCTTTATGTACTCCATCAAAAGTACCTATAGTAATTATTGTATTTATTTCTGAAGGAAAATCTTCAATGGAATGGTATGCTTTCACTTAATTATTTTGATTTTATCTATGTTGAAAAAGTGTTCAAAATTAACAATTAATTTTATCCTATAAATATAAGTACCACTCAATTTAAAAACAGTAAATTCGCAGCCGATTTAAATTAAGTATTTTAACGATTTTAAAAGATATAAAAATGTCAACAAACACTGGAAAAGTATCACAAATTATTGGGCCTGTAATTGATGTTACATTCGAAAATAATGAGGCTGGATTACCAAACATCTATGACTCATTAGAAATTACTAGAACTGATGGAACAAGATTAGTATTGGAATGCCAACAACATGTTGGAGAAGATACCGTAAGAGCAATTGCTATGGAAACTACTGATGGAATCAGCAGAGGAACTGCAGTTGTTGCAACAGGATCTCCAATAAAAATGCCTGCTGGAGAGCTCATTAAAGGGAGGGTTTTTAATGTAATTGGAGACGCTATTGACGGAATGGAAAACTTAGACCGTACTAACGGACTGCCAATTCACAGAGACGCACCTAGATTTGAAGATCTATCAACGGCTACTGAAGTATTATTTACAGGAATTAAAGTAATTGATTTAATAGAACCTTATGCAAAAGGAGGAAAAATTGGTTTGTTTGGAGGGGCTGGTGTGGGGAAAACAGTGCTTATTCAGGAGCTTATTAATAATATTGCAAAAGGACATGGTGGGCTTTCAGTATTTGCTGGAGTAGGAGAAAGAACAAGAGAGGGGAATGATTTATTAAGAGAGATGATAGAGTCTGGAATTATCAATTATGGTGAGGACTTTAATCGCTTAATGGAAGAAGGAGGGTGGGATTTATCTAAAATTGATAGAGAAAAATTAGCAGAATCAAAAGCAACATTTGTTTTCGGACAAATGAACGAACCTCCAGGAGCAAGAGCAAGAGTTGCACTTTCAGGATTAACAATTGCTGAATACTTTAGAGATGGTGAAGGAGATGGAAAAGGAAAAGATGTACTTTTCTTTGTTGATAATATTTTCCGTTTCACACAAGCAGGTTCTGAGGTGTCTGCATTATTAGGGCGTATGCCTTCTGCGGTTGGTTATCAGCCAACATTAGCAACTGAGATGGGAACAATGCAAGAGAGAATTACTTCTACAAAAAACGGATCAATTACATCAGTACAAGCGGTTTATGTTCCTGCAGATGATTTAACTGACCCTGCTCCTGCTACAACATTTTCTCACTTAGATGCAACAACAGTACTTTCAAGAAAAATTGCTGAGTTAGGTATTTATCCTGCAGTTGATCCTTTGGATTCTACTTCAAGAATTTTAACGCCTGATGTAGTTGGAGAGGAACACTACAAATGCGCACAAGATGTAAAAGAATTATTACAGAGATACAAAGAATTACAAGATATTATTGCGATTTTGGGTATGGACGAATTATCTGATGAAGACAAATTAGCAGTACACAGAGCAAGAAGAGTGCAAAGATTCTTATCTCAACCCTTCCATGTTGCTGAGCAGTTTACAGGACTTAAAGGAGTGTTAGTTGATATTCAAGATACTATTAAAGGATTCAATATGATTATGGATGGTAAAGTTGATCAATATCCTGAAGCAGCATTTAACCTTGTAGGTTCAATTGAAGAAGCTATGGAGAAAGGAGAGAAGATGTTAGCTGCCGTAAAATAATCAAGTAATGATATTAGAAATAATAACGCCAGAAAAACAAGTATTTACAGGAGAGGTTACTTCAGTAAAATTCCCAGGAACATCAGGAGAATTTGAGATACACAACAATCATGCTCCAATTATCTCTACCCTAACAAGTGGAGTGATTAGAGTGATAACATCTGAGAACAATACTGAAAATTTTGACATTAATGGTGGGGTAATTGAAATGCAAAACAATAAGATTATTGTTTTAGCTGACTAAATATTATTAAATAAAATTTTAAAAGAGGACTTTAATCGGTCCTCTTTTTTTATGTTTGAAGAATGAAAAATTGGTTTATATTACTTAGTTGCTTTTGTATTGCTTGCGGAAATCAGACAACTAAAGAAAATTCTAAATTACAACTTGAAGTAGGTGATATTCTTTTAGATTCGGCATTTCAACTTGAAGTAGGTGATATTCTTTTTCAAGATTTAGACTCTTCTCCACTTTGTGATGCTATTGAATTAGTAACTCTTGGATTTAAAAATGGAAGCTTCTCACACATTGGAATAGTTGTGGAAATAGGAGATCTTTTTTGTTTGAATCCGGAATACAATCAAATTACAGAAGGAGCAAAGGGTCATATAAGAGTATTAGAGGCTTTGCCTGGTGGAGTTATTACAACAAGAATCGACAGTTTTTTAATTCGTTCCTCAGATTATAATGGCAATCCAAAAGTAATTGTGGGTAGATTAAAAGATCAGTACAAAAACACCATTCCCAAGGCAATTGATTTTGTCAATAAACAAATTGGAGTAGATTATGATGAAGTTTTTCTCTTAAATAATGAGAAATATTATTGCTCTGAGCTTATTTATGAAGCCTTTGAAAAAGACAGTATTTTTAGGTTACAACCAATGACTTTTCTCCATCCTGAAACTAAAGACACTTTATCGATATGGAAAGAATACTACTCTGATTTAAAGGTTGAAATACCACAAAATAAATTAGGAATAAATCCTGGAATTATGTCTCTTTCTGATAAAATTGAAATAGTACATATTTACGGAATTCCAGATGGCATGGAAGAATAATTACTCCTTATTTTTGGTATCTATAATAATGGTTACTGGTCCATCATTTATTAAAGAAACTTTCATGTCAGCACCAAATTCTCCAGACTGTACCTGATTTCCAATTGCTTCAGATAAATCCTTTTTAAATTGTTCGTACAAAGGAATTGCTTGTTCTGGTCTGGCTGCTTTTATATAAGAGGGTCTGTTCCCTTTTTTAGTTTTGGCATGCAAAGTAAACTGACTTACCACAATTGCCTTTCCATCCACATCCGCAATGGATTTATTCATTACATTATCTTCATCTTGAAAAATACGGAGCTGAACAATTTTATTAGCGAGCCAAAGAGCATCTTCTTTTGCATCTTCAATTTCAATTCCCAGAAAGATTAATAATCCTTGATTAATATCTGCAATTTTTTGCTTGCCAATTACAACTGAGGCCTCACTTACTCTTTGGATTACAGCTCTCATTAGTAATCATTTGTTCTAAAATTATCTTCTTCTTCCAAAAGCATATTTAAGTAATTTTTATATCTACTCTCAGCAATTTCACCATTTCCCAAAGCGGTTTTCACAGCACAATCTGGTTCATTTTTATGAATGCAATTATGGTATTTACATTTTTGTTTAATTGCAAAAAACTCAGGAAAATAATTTCCAATTTCTTCAGGTGCTAATTCTACTAAACCAAATCCTCTTATTCCTGGAGTGTCAATAATAGATGCTCCAAAATCCAAATCATGTAATTCAGAAAAGGTAGTGGTGTGCTGGCCTTGTTTGTGAGTGTCAGAAACCTGTTTAGTATCAATATTCAAATTAGGTTGCAACTTATTTATCAAAGTAGATTTTCCTACTCCAGAATGTCCAGAAATCATGTTGATCTTACCCTTCATTAAAGTTTTAATTGCTGATAAATCATCATTCAGAACTGAAAAAGCAAAGAATTTATAGCCAATTTTTTCATAAACTTCTTGCAAATTATTTTTGTTTTTCTGCATGGCATCATCTAACAAATCAATTTTATTTAATAATAAAATCACCTCTACTCCATAAGCATTTGCTGACACTAAAAAACGATCAATAAAACCAGTTGTAGTCACTGGACTATCTAAGGTTATCATCAGTATTGCCTGATCAATATTGGCAGCAATAATATGTGTTTGTTTACTAAGATTTACTGATTTTCTGAGGATGTTATTTTTCCTTTCATGAAGTTTTATAATCATCCATAATTCTGATTCTTTCTCCAGTTCTACCTTATCCCCTACCACAATTGGATTAGTGCTTTTAATACCTTGTATTCGGAATTTTCCTTTCAAGCGGCATTGCACAATTTCACCATCAGCAGTTTTTACTGTATAGCGTTTTCCTGTAGCTTTTATTACAACTCCATTCATGAGTGCAAATATACGATTAGATTTTGCTTATATTTGGCAAAACAAAAACTATGAAAAAATTACTTTCTTTATTGATTATCTTTCCACTACTAGTTAGTGCACAACAAAACACAGTTTGTTTTACAATTGACCCTAACCCAAACACTAATGACCCAGCACTTGCTCCGTTTACAAAGTATGTGGATGTATTAGGATGCTTTAGCATTTATGCTGAAAACACAATATCAGATGCAAAAGTTTTACATGCAGCAGCAGTTGCTGCCGAATTATTGGACAACAATGAAGATGGAATAGTGGACGATCCATTAATTGAAGCGCAACTTATAAGTGAAAGTGCATTAATGCCAATATTCTTCCAGGATGGAAATGCAGCAATGAACACTTTTGGCAATAATTATAATGGCAATGGCGTAAGTGCTGTTTTATATAATGACGAAATAGACCCAACTCAAACAGGACATTGGGGGGATGACGCCTCAGTGGAAGAAATAATGCACACCATTAATCATGTAGGACATACTAATGTTTATCCTTCTGCTTTTAGCATGGGACCTAATTCATCTTTAATGTCGACAGCTATGGATGCCGCAAGAGGAGGTCAGCTGCTTTCACCGCCTTGGATATACCCTTCTTCAGCTTGGTATCATTATGATGACTATACTTGCGATTATGAGTGTATGATAATTGAATATATGTATTGGGCAATTGTGAGTTATATGGGAATTTTAAACGACTCTCAAACTGCTGCAGGAATTGCAAACGAATGGGAACCGTATAATGCTACACTTTTACAAAGTATGGATGTATTGATGTACGCTTTAATTACTGACCCTGCGTACAAACTACCACTGTTAGCGCCTGACGGGAACTACTGTCCTAATACAACCTCAATTTCTGAAATAAATACGAATAAAAAATTACTTAAAATTACGGATATCTTTGGTAGAACTACAAAAACCACAAACAATAACCCTTTATTTTACATCTATGATGATGGAAGTGTAGAAAAGAAGATACTATTAGAGTAAATAAAAATCCGCTCATTTGATCGTGTTTCTTTTTGGCTGACCTTACGGTCCTAATTTCGAACTTTTTTAGAAAATTATTGAGTAATTTTGAGTCATGAAAAAACTACACGCATTAGTTTTGGGAGCCACCGGTGCTACAGGAAAAGAAATGGTTAAATTATTATTAGAAGATTCTAATTTTAGTAAAGTTTCTTTATTTGTTAGAAGAAAGATTCATATTGATCATGAAAAATTAACTATACATAAAATTGATTTCTCCAGATTAAATGAATACAATAGTTTAGTTAAAGGAGATATATTATTTTCTGCACTAGGAACTACTAAACAAGAAGCTGGAGGTAAAAAAGAACAGTTCTTAGTTGATTATACTTACCAGTATGAATTTGCTAAAATTGCATCAGAAAATAGTGTTAGTCATTATTCTTTAGTCTCTTCTATTGGCGCAAACAAACATTCTTTTTTTTTCTATCCAAAAATTAAGGGAGCTTTAGAATCTTCAGTAAAGAGTTTAAGGTTTAATAAAATTCATATTTTTCAACCACCATCGTTAATTAGACAGCCAGAATTAATTAGGTTAGGAGAAAAATATAGTATAAATTTCTTACAAGTAATAAATAAATTAGGTTTTCTAAGATCTTTAAAACCTTTATTAGTTAAAGATTTAGCAATGAAAATTATTAATGAATCATTAACAAATAAAATCGAAGGGATAACGATTTATAAATCTAAGGATTTATTTAATTAGTATAAATAAAACCCACTCATTTGAGTGGGTTTCTTTTTGGTGGACCTCTCGGTCCTAATTTCGAACTTTTTTAATACTTTTATTAGTAATTTTGCACCATGAAATTTATTAAACTTAATAAAGAGTTATCACTTTCTCCTTTAGAAGAAAGTGATTTTCCTATTTTTATTAATAGGATAAATGATTATAATGTATATAGATATACAGGAAATATTCCATATCCATATACCTTACAAAATGCATACGAGGCTTTAAAATATTTCGCTAAAAGATCAAAAGAGTTTGGTCGAGAAACAAGTTGGTCAATAAGAATGAATAGTGAAGTAATTGGTGGCTTTGGTTTTAAAACAAGTGAAGACCTGAATGAAACAGAATGTGGTTATTGGCTTGCATATGAATTTTGGAATCAAGGAATAATGACAAAGGTTTTGGATAAAATGAGTGATATTGCATTTACTACATATAAATTTAAAAGAATATTTGCATATACATTTGAAGAAAATGTTTCTTCTGCTCGTGTATTAGAGAAATGTAATTTTAAACTAAAAGATCCTTGTATAAAAGGGTATTATAATAAGGACGGAAAAAAATATAACGGTATGCTATATGAAAAAGTAAACCCACTCATTTGAGTGGGTTTCTTTTTAGTGGGCCTCTCGGTCCTTATTTCGAACTTTTTTAGAAAATTATTGTGTCTCAGATTTTAATCCTGCTAATATTTAAAACTAAATGTTAAACCAGCATTTTTTTCAAGTCTTATTAAAAGAGAATCTCCCATAGCTACAGAAGGTGTTAAAACACCACTTGTACTTGGCAATTTATCTTTCGCTAGACATACAGCAGATTCAGCTAACATTTTAGAACTAGAACCATATCCTGGATCCATATCTCCAGTTACCTTTGCGAAAGCATTTGACCCATCCTCTAAAGTGATATAAAATCTTAAATTATAAAACCCCTTTTCCATTTTTTTATTTGTTGGACCTTCCCCAGGAATAGGAAAAAGGATATCTAAACCTTTTTTTAATAAAGACCCATGTTTAGCAGACATAATTAGTCCAATTGGAATAGTGCTAAGAATTCCTTTAATTCTACCAAAAAACCCTTTTCCAAAAATTGTACCTTCATCATATCTAAAACTTTTCCCATAAGAATAACTACTTAAAAAATTACTACGTCTAACAACTTTTGTATTAATACTTGCCATAATAAATGGGCCTATCCAACTTTGAGATGCATTATCGAAAATAACACTTTTCAAATCTGATTTATCTTCACCAAACTGTTCATTTATAGGGTTTAATCCATATGGATTAGTTAATACTTTATAAACCATCTTATCTTTTTGAGCTTCTTCTAGAACTCGGCTTAAGCTTGCGTAAGTGCCTCCACTAATTCCACCACTAATAGCAGCTACTCTCATTTTAATTTTCTGTGCTATAATCCCCCTTTTAGCTTTAGCTTCTCTTTGTATAAAATAAACACCCATATCTGAAGGGATAGAATCAAATCCACAGGTATGTACAATTTTAGATCCATTGATTTTAGCTGATTCATGATGGCGATTAATCATTTTATACATCCACTGAACCTCTCCTGCTAGATCACAATAATGGATATGAGATTCAATACAAGCTTCTACTAAATTAGAACCATATTTTGCATATGGACCTACTGTAGTGCAAATAACTTTAGTTCGATTAACCATATTAAGTAAACTAACTTTATCATTACTATCTGCAATGATTAAAGGAACATTCTTATTAGCTACGTCATCCCTTACTTTTTCCAGTTTAGTTAAATTTCTACCTCCCATTGCCCATTTTAAATCTCCA
>LWDU01031874.1_pt1 | contig 14086 bp, 13 predicted proteins | sample 727161 | NCBI WGS metagenome assembly LWDU01 (sample SAMN04566230, study PRJNA314399) | hydrothermal vent metagenome | isolation source: deep sea hydrothermal plume seawater | place: Mexico: Gulf of California, Guaymas Basin | collected 2004-07-11 | reverse complement strand
AATGTGATGTCGCCAACGTCTTGGTCTTGGTTGCTGATGGTGCGAAGCAAGGTGGTTTTTCCTGAGCCGTTATGACCGATTACGCCGATGCAATCGCCTTCTTCTATGCGAAGGTTGACCCCTTCCAGAACGGTGAGGGGCCCGAAGGCCCTGTGGACTTCCTCGAGTCGAATCAGCTCTCTAGCCACAGCCTTCGCGAGAGCCGCCCCTACAAGTAACCGATTACTGACGAGAAGCCAAGATGATTCCGTCTGGCTGTTCTAATGGTGCCGGCTCGTCCAATATTATCGAGAATCCGGCTTCCGCTAGGAATCCCTTGCACATATCGTGAATATCGGCACCATGGGTGCCTACTATGATGGTAGAGATCCTCGTCCCTATACTGGGGTCGGCGGCTAAGTCCCTGCAGATCCCTTCTTCCGAACCCTGAACGTCCATGCTAACCAGTAGGTCAGAGTTGGGAACAGATTGTAGAAGGCCCCCAATATCGACGAGTTTGGCGATCATATGGTCACCATCCTCTGCCGAGTTTGCAGATCTCACGGATGCCCCGTACCCGAATTTTATCTTCATCGGACCGTCGTGTAGCTCATCCTTCCCAACCACTGCGGAGTTGAACACAGAAATCCCATTAACCCCATTAATCATAGATCCCTCGAATATCCTGCTGCACATCTTCGGATGCGCCTCTACTGCGAAAACATCCAGATCTGGGCGTGTCTTCTTGGCGAGTAAAGAGTAGTACCCCCATGCAGCGCCAATGTTCAGATATGTCCCCCTCTCAGATAGGGATCCGAGGGCCTCCAGAAAATGCCCTTCCTCCTCAGGCTCGTGCAGTATCCCGAGCGTGCTGCTCTTGTATCTCTTGATCTGATGCCGAGTCAACCATTTTCTCGGGACTGCGATGGAGTTGTCGAACCTGAATAACCTCACGAGCAAACCAAGGATTATTAGTATTTGAATTGATACCAGCCAAAACCCATTCGATTGAAGCTCTGGGGTGCCTACTGCGGCCTTACTATGTCCTAAAATCTACCTTCTTGGGAGGTCCGCGAGACCTTCCCTTTCGCTTGTCTTTGTAATTGACCGCCTGCTTGCTTTTGCGGCTTCCATTTCGGTTTCCATTACGGGTGTCATTTCGGTTTCCATTACGGTCACCATTTCGGTTTCCATTACGGTCACCATTACGGTTTCCATTACGGTCACCATTACGGTCACCATTTCGGTTTCCATTTCGGTTTCCATTTCGGTTTCCATTACGGGTGTCATTTCGGTTTGAGGGTCTGTACTGCTTGCTATTTCTAGATCTGCGGGCCCTTTTGTTGTTCTTTGGGCCCCTCGAATTGCTGCCGCCATTGAATTTCATAGGGGGTGCCAGGACGAACTCCCTCTCCTCCAGAATATCTACGTCGGGCTCTGTGAACCTACACCTAATTCCCGCCTCGCTCTGGATTCTCTTGTACTTCCTGTTCTGGGACCTCTGGACAAGAGAGACTACCGTACCCGTTGAGCCTGCACGAGCAGTTCTGCCGCTACGGTGCTTGTACGCCTTGCCGTCATCCGGGGGATCGTAGTGTATCACGCAGTTGACTTCGGTAACGTCTATCCCGCGAGAGGCTACGTCGGTTGCTATCAGCACCCTGGCTCTGCCTCCACTGAACTTCTGCATCGATCTGTCTCTCTGCTTCTGGTTCATCCCCCCATGTAGGGTGGTGAAAGATGAGCCGATATCACTCATCTCGTCCCCAAGGCGATCCACACCTGCCCTGGTTCTGCAGAATATGATACTCCGGCCGCACTTCTCCGTGATGTAGGCTGAGAGATCTGCTTTGCCTCTGGAGTTGACCCTCCAGAACAGGTGCTCCATGCTGTCCATGCTCACTTCCTCTGGTCCGATTCCTATCATAGCAGGATCCTTCTGGTAATGGTCGATTATCTCGGCGACGTCGTCGTCGAGCGTGGCGCTGAAGAGTACAGTCTGCCGATCTTGGCTGCACTTTTCCAATATCGAGCATACCGGTTCCATGAATCCCATGTCAGCCATCCTGTCGGCCTCGTCCAGGACCACCATTCCAACGTCATCTAGACGAAGTGCGCCCCTGTCAAGAAGGTCGATTAGTCTCCCTGGGCATGCGACTAGTATCTCGACGCCCTGTTTCAGATTCCTCAGTTGTCCCTTGTACGGAGTGCCACCATATACCGATAGGACGCCGAGGCCTGCTGACCTAGCCAGTGGCTGCAATACTTTGCGAATCTGCTCTGCTAGTTCTCTTGTAGGGGTGAGGACAAGGGAGGTGGGTCTCTTAGACTCGGCTTCCGCTGTTCTGGAGATTAGGGGTAGGCCGAAAGCCAGGGTCTTGCCTGAACCGGTTGGCGCCCTGCAGCACACGTCCCTTCCTTGCATAGCTTCGGGGATTGTCTCTATTTGTACCTCGAAGGGCTCAATTATGCCATCTTCCCGTAAAATCTCGACCAAGCGTGGCTCGACTCCTAAGTCTGAAAATCGAACCAAGATACTCCTCTAATCGGCCCCGCCCTCCGCGCCCTATTTAGTATGGGGAGTAGGAAAAGAGGCTCTAGTAACCTCAGATGCCAAAGTAGGCGAACACCAGAAGTGTTTTCGCATCACAGGGACTTGCGTCTCAACTCGGAGAATAGCTTTGATGGGATATCGCTCTCCACCTTTATCCTACTGCCATTCGGATGCTCGAAACCAAGTGCCGAGGCATGCAAGCATAGCCTGTTCACACTGGCCTTTCCTCGGCCGTACCGAGTGTCTCCGGAAACCGGGCACCCTATACTGCTCATGTGGAGCCTTATCTGTGCCCTCCTCCCAGTATCGATCTTGATCCTGATCAGGGAATGCATAGGCCCAGTCTCCTCGATTCTCCAATTGGTTATCGCTTCCTTGCCGGCCCTCTCTCCCTTCTGAACCAGTCGAACCCGCTTGTCCTTAGTCTCCTTGACGCGGGACTTCTCCACACCTGATTCGGAACTGGGCTTCCCGTATACCACTGCATGGTATATCCTCTCTATCGTACGGTCCTTGAACTGCTTTTGGAGCATGTCCCTAACCTCGGTGGACTTTGAGAGAAGAAGGCAACCCGACGTCTCTCTATCGAGGCGATGGACGAGATGGACTCTTGTCGAGTGGTTCTTGGATGCCCAATTCAATGCACGGTCGAACATGGTATCCGCCTCCCCCCTTGGAGTGGCGACCGAGAGAAGTCCTGCTGGTTTGTTGACTACGAGAAGTTTGGAATCATCGTACAGTATCTCCGGCTCGGGGATGCTATCGACCTTCTTTCTGGCTGGCCCATCCCCCTCGGAACGGGAGAGTGTCTCCACAGTAGATCCTGCTCGGACGATTTCTTTGGCACGGGATGCCTTGTTGCCGTCAATAAGTACGCGCCCGTGGTCAATCATTCTCCTTAGCGAGTTCTTCTTGGCTTCTGGGTAGAGGATGGAGAGGACATCCATCAGATGCCCCCGTTCCTCTACTTCTATCCGTGGGTTAGCCATGGACCTGCCAAAGGGAGTGGGCCATCAAGTTTGACGAAAATCCGCTAGTAACCGGCACCCATCTCTGAAATAGTCGAGGGATTTGGCGCGTTGCATGAAGTGGAATGAGGGAGCAATGGGAGATCAAACAGGCAAGGTCGCCATTGTCACGGGTTCGAACACGGGGATAGGTTACTACATGGCAAGAGCACTGGCTTCCAAAGGCGCATCGGTCACCATGGCATGCAGGAACCCTGAGAAGGCTGACCTAGCCATGCTCAGGATCCTCTATGAGTTTCCCGAATCAGAAGTCTCGGTTTCTGTTCTCGACCTAGCAGACCTATCCAGCGTGGAGTCGTTCTCCGAGAAATTCGCATCCGAGGGCAATCGGTTGGACATCCTCATCAACAACGCAGGCGTGATGATTCCGCCCAAGTCATCTACCAAGGACGGTTTCGAACTCCAATTCGGAACTAACCATCTGGGTCATTTCGCCCTCACTGGCCATCTGTTGCCGATTCTGGAGTTGACCGAGGGTAGCAGAGTGGTGACGGTATCGAGCATTGCGCACAATCCAGGAGTCATCGACTTCGATGACTTGAACGGAGAAAGGAAGAGGTACAACAAGTGGGGATTCTACTCTCAGAGCAAGATTGCGAATCTGACTTTCTCACTAGAGCTTGCCAGAAGGCTGGAGAGAAGCGGGTCGGGAGTCTCTGCAATAGCGAGCCACCCGGGATACTCTGCGACAGACCTGCAGAGGTACTCTCTGTTCTGGCGCTTCCTGAACCTGTTCGTGGCAATGCCGGCGAAGAGGGGGGCCGAGGCGACCCTCTACGCAGCCACCGAGAAGGATGCGTTGGAATACCCGTACTGGGGCCCCACTGGTATGATCGAAATGAGGGGAATGACTGGGAGGGCCAAAATCAACTCGAAGGCCCAGGACGAAGATACTGCAAGGCGGCTATGGGAAGTGAGCGAGAGTCTGACCGGAATCAGATTCCTCACAGAGGGGTGACCCGTTGGGCGAACTTTATCGCTGCCCCTGGTCCACTGGCGACCCTATCTACATCGACTATCACGACAAGGAGTGGGGCACTCCGAACCGAGATGGGCGACGACTCTTCGAGAAGATTATCCTCGAGGGGGCACAGGCTGGTCTTTCCTGGATTCAGATCCTAAAGAGGCGAGAAGAATATCGCGATGCTTTCGACGGATTCGACCCGAAGAAAATCGCATCCTACGACGAGGAAGACGTAGAGAGGCTCGTGTCCAACCCGGGGATAATCCGCAACCGGGCCAAGATCAAGTCTGCCATCAACAACGCTCGTGCCTTCGTGGAGCACTTCGGGACTGATGAGGACGCCTTCTCGGAATTTCTCTGGTCATTCGTCGGAGGTAGCCCCATTGTAAATCTTAGAGAACGGATGGATGACGTAGAATCGTCCACCGCGACAAGCAAGGAGATGAGTGATGCCCTCAGGGGCCTTGGTTTCACGTTCATAGGGCCTACGACCTGCTATGCGATGATGCAAGCTGCGGGAATGGTCGATGACCATCTGGTGACCTGTTTCCGCCACACCGCTAATCGATGATCTTGCGTGTAAGAATTTCAAGTCCTGTACGTATTCTCGGGGGCGTGCTCGAGGAGATTGCAGCTACAGTGGCAGTGTTGATCGTTACCCCGAGTTGGGCGATAGTCCTGCTGGCAATCTCCGCCTACCTCTGGAAGTGGCTAACGTCCAATTCCAAATGAATCAGACCAGTCTCCCTTCCATCCCGCCAGCAACCTCGATGACCTGTCCGGTGATATGTCCGGACACCTCGTCGGAGGATAGGATCACAATTGCTCTTGCCACGTCATTAGGTGTAGCGAGCTTCTTGAGAGCCATGGTTGACTTCGCCCTCTGCATGACCTCTTCGTCCAGCCCTGATTCAACCTTCTTCTCGGTGAGAGTCCAACCGGGTGCCACGGCATTCACCCTGACGGAACCCAAGCGGGAGACCTCGTTCTTCAGCGATAACAGCAGGCCGGTGGTGATCGCACCCTTGGCTGCAGCGTAGTCAGAGTGGCCTGCCTCGCCGTAGATTCCAGCAGTGGACCCCACTAGGACAAGGGAGCCTGATCCTCTTTCAGATACGTGAGAAAGGAATGATCGGGAGGTGTTTGCTGTTACTCCGAGGTTCGACAGGATTGTGGAGTTCCATCTCTCTTCGTCTATCTCCCACATGGGCCTGGGATCTGGTGGATAGATTCCCGAATTTGCTACGCAGATGTCCAGGCTCCCCATCTGAGAGACCACTGTGTCAACCATCTCATCGGCTTGCGAAGGAACCCTCAGATCAGCATGGATGGCCATCCCCCCTATCTCGGTGGCTAGTTCCTCGGCCCCTTCAGAAGACGTGTGGTAGTGAATTGCGACCTTAGCTCCCTCTTCGGCGAACTGCCTGCAAATTGCCTGCCCTATGCCTCCAGCACCACCGGTGACTAGTACTACCTTGCCCCTCAGTCCTGTTTCCACATACCTTGTGATTAGTCTGCCCTAATAATTGCGTCCTAGTTTCAAGAGGGCCGTTCAGCAACGGTTTTATTGGCTCCTCAGATGGGACCATTAGCATGCACATCACGAGTGTGATTGCCCTCTTGTTCATGCGCTCACCTGATGCAGCCGAGTTATAGAATTGGTCCCGGAACTGGCTATTGCCCTCTGTCGGTCCAAGCCTGGGCCCAGTGATCGAAGATGCGAATCTCGAATGGAGCGTCGGAGTTTGTCCGGACGGAGAAGACGTCCCATTCGGAGAGCAGGCCCCGATGGCCAGCGTCAATCCATGTGAGTTCCCACCATGTGCCGTCGTCCGTGGAGATGTTGGTTTCCTCCTCGTTCAGCATCAGACTTGCCATGGAAGAGCCCCCTGAGAAAACGTGCATCTCCACCTCCGACAGAGTGACCTCGTGAGACATCTCACTGGGCACAGTTCCGATGACAGAGGTGGTGTCGTCATTGACTGATTGGTGATCTAGCACCGGGATGAATGGCACTGGGGATCTTGGGAACTGCGCCAGCCCGCTGATATCCAGGTAGCCACCGCCTTCTAGAATAGTCGTGTAGTAGTCAATACTGAGTCCCTCTTCCCAGTCCTCCGTGGCAACCGACATAGAGAATGTCACGTCGTCCATCCCGAGGCCGCCGGAGTAGATTGCCATGCCAACTATCCTTGGTGGAAGCCCTTGGATCTCGAAGTATATCTCATCCTGGCCATTAGTTGCCCTTGCGATCTGGTAAGACTCGAATGCATCGCCTGTGATTGTCCAGCTCAGGTCGGAGAACTGGGAGACGTCGTACCTGAATGGTGGCCATCTTCCGTCCGGGTTCTCCGTAGCTAGCCTTGATATCTCCAAGAAGGGGTCCTCGTAGTTCGGCTCCATGTCCCGGCCAATCATCCAGTGATCGGTTGTCCTAGTGTAAGTGTCCGGCCCTCCGTCCCAAATATTGTACCCAACTACCTCTACACCTCCTACTACCACGGAGTTGGCAACCAATCTGAGCTTCCGGTCATCATCCTTCTCGATCCTCCACTCCATCTCTCCACTGACTCCCGAATCAGAGAACCTGGTGATCGTGCTTACGCTAAGCCTGTCGTACTCCTCTGCAAGCTGCAGTGCGTCTATCTCTCCAACTTCCTCGAGTATCGAGTTGAATGCGCTGCTAGTTAGCGGGAAGCATGTGTTCTCAGGGCAAGGTCTCTCTACCTCCAAACATCCCGCTAGTGCCGGAAAGCAAATCAGAAGGGACAACAGAATGGGTCGGAGCACGTGCGTGGCTAAATGGGTGGACAAATATGCGTTCCTCAAGAGTTGGTGGCTGGAATTGGTTTGCGTGGCGCCTATATGGGAGGCACGTGGAGCGAATGCCGGGTGAGGTCGAGTTTTGGGCGGAGACATCCTTGTGGTTTACAAGAAAAACTTCGAAGAAGTCCATGACAAGTCACTCGAGGAAGTCAAACTGGTGCTCGACGTTCTCGTCGAGGAGAGAGGCCTGAACGTTGGTTACACCGCTCGCGAGACTGTTGGGCGGGCTGACTTTGTGGAACCCGACCTGGTAATCGTGCTGGGAGGCGATGGGACTCTGACATCTATTGCGCACTCAGTCGACGAGAGTACCCCTGTTATGGGAGTCAATAGCCACCCTCGTAGCGAGGACAATGGGGGCTCATACGGCTTCTTCATGGGTAGTGACCCGAGCACGTTCTCCGAGGACGTTAGGGCGGCCCTGGATGGTGAGGCCATCGTCAACGTCCTGCCTCGTCTCCAGGCCGAGATCGAGACAACGAGCGGCAACATCATCCGCTGCGACCCGGCACTCAACGACCTGCTGGTTGCCAATACGCACCAGTACCAACCATCCAAGTACAGGCTGCAGAGGGACGGGATCGATTCGATACAGCATTCATCCGGGTGCCTATTCTCCACTTTCCTAGGGCAGGGGGCGTGGTTCAGACACGTTGCGAACATCGAGGGAACGGAGTTCTTAGCCAGTGAGATAGACGACCACTACCTGTACGTGGCGAGGGACCTTCCTCGGGCTGACAGGGCCGGAGACGGGTCCTACTGGGAGTGGGTCAGCAAGCCCACCGTTATCACGAGCGATATGCACAGGGGCTACGTGGTCAGCGACGGATGGGACGAGACTCACTTCACAAGGGGAGCAACGCTGACCGTGAGTCTGAATGGGCCCAATCTTAGACTCCTTACCTTCAGGGGAGCTATACTCGATGGCGTGTCCCAGTGGTTATCGCAGTCCTAGAGAATCTGCTTCAGGAATAGTTTGGTTCTGTCGTGAGTTGGGTTCGAGAAGAACTCCTCAGGGGTGTTCTCCTCTACTAGTTCTCCTTCGTCAAACAGGATACACCTGTCGGCTACCTCCTTGGCGAAGCCCATCTCGTGAGTGACCACAATCATGGTGATATCCCTCTTAGCCAAGTCGATCATCACCTCGAGGACTTCCTTGATCATCTCAGGATCGAGAGCCGAAGTTGGCTCGTCGAAGAGCATTATCTTCGGATCCATCGCAAGGGCCCTCGCGATAGCGACCCTCTGCTGTTGTCCGCCAGATAGCCCACTGGGGTACTTGTATGCCTGCTCGGGGATACCAACCCTCTCGAGCAGCTCCATAGCGAGGTCCTCTGCCTCCCTCTTGGGTATGCCCTTGACCTTCATCGGCGCCAGAGTCACGTTCTCGATTATCGTCAGGTGGGGGAAGAGGTTGAACTGCTGGAAGACGAATCCTATCTCTGATCGGATGTACTTGAGATCGGAGACAGTAGTATCGTCATCCACGGTGATTCCATCGATTTTGATGGTCCCACCGCTGTGTGGCTGTAGGCGGTTTAGGGTCCTGATATAGGTCGACTTCCCCGAGCCCGAGGGGCCGAGGATGACGATTATCTCGCCCTTCCTGACCGTTATATCGACTCCCTTCAATGCCCAGAAATCTCCGAAGTTCACTTTGATTCCCTTTGTTTCAATTATTATTTCATCACTGTCCGTGCTCATGTTGCTTCTCCTCCTCCTTCTCTAACCAGTCCAAGGTTCTTCTCGATCTTCATCGAGACTCTGGATAGGTAGAATGCAAACACCCAGAAAACAATGGCGGTGACGTACAACGGCTCTAGGAAGTTACCGAGGAAACGCAAATCTGTGGCTGGTAGGTCCTTGGCTAGTTTGAAGAAGTCTAGTATGTTGATGATGAACAGCAGCGTAGTGTCTTTCCAGAGCCCGATGAACACGCTGACGATGGAGGGTATTGTGGTCCTGACGGCATTGGGTAACTCAACCTGTATCTTGGTTTGGAAGGGAGACAGCCCTAGGGCGATGGCCGCCTCCTTCTGGCCAGAGTCAACGGCCTGAAGTCCTCCTCTGAGAACCTCTGCGATGTAGCATCCGCCGAACACTCCGAACATCAGGAGCATGCGGATGATATCCTCTGCATCGTAGAATGGATCCATCAAATCGGGCATCAAGAAGACAGCGAACCAAAGCCAGCAGATTAGAGGGCCCGATCGGACCAGTTCGATTAGGGCGACTGATGGCACACTGAAGAACGGCTGGTCACTCTGTCTACCGAAGGCTAGAACGACTCCTATTCCGAAGCCGAGTACGCATCCTGCAGTTGCTACAATGAGGTTGACGAAGAGGCCCCCCCATTGGGATGCCTGGATGCCGTCTCCTGCGAGTTTATCGAGAGTGCTTGGGACTATCTCTCCAGCAATTATGGCTTCACGTATCTCTTGGACAGGTGTGCCGCCGAAGAGCACTGCTAGATCCTTGACCTGCTCAGGTGGATCCATTATCATAATCGCGAAGAAGAATGTGACCACTGCCCCTATCGCGATGTATGACCTCAGCCGGTTGGCCTTGTACTCCTCTGATATTGAACAGTAGTAGTACGACGCCCCGTATGCCAGATAACCCACCAACAAGGCCTTCGTCAGATTCATAATCGGGACGATGCTGTGGTAGTTGATTTCGCTCGGTACCCATGCTACAAGCATCAATACGCCACATAATGCGGTGAATGGGACTAGGAATCTTGCTGGCTTTTCAGCAATGGTCCCATAGGCGCTCGCTAGGACAGCGAATGACAGGTAGAGTATCCACCACAAGCGCCAGTTCTGATTGACACCATAGCAATTTGAAACAGCGATGCAGGATTCTGAGCCAGGTGCTTGTGTCATCTGTTCGGTCATCTGTTGTCCTACGATCAGTAGTACTCTGTTAGCCCAGACGACAGACCAATCCGCTTCAACTAGGGCGAAGTGACTGAGGCCACGTACTGCTATGACGATAATCCAAGCGGTGGAGATTCCTAGTAGCGCGGTGGAAAGGGTCTTTCGCGGGGTCCACTTGACCAGAGCGGTCCAAGTCACCCACCATGCAAAGACGATAACAATCGTGCAAATGGTGCCAAAGATCAGGGCATTCGGAGAACTTGCGCCTCCCGACTCTGCCTTCGCCACCAGCTCGAAGAAGCCGTTGGGCAGGAATCCCTCCCACATGCCTCCAGCGAGGCCGCAGACAAAAGCCAGAGATATCGCCACGAGGGAGAGTAGCACATTGTTGCTGGGAGTGACCCAAGGACCTCCTGGCTTGCCGGCTATGGACTCCTCTAACTCAAGGAACGAATCCACATTAAGGCCTCTCGAACTCATATCTTCACGCTCGTTACTCTTGAGTTATACCAGTTCATCACCACTGAGATGGCGAGGCTTCCTGCCTGGTAGGTGATGAGCAGGAGGAGGAACAGAGGAATCAGTTTGCCGACGTTGTTCATCATCACCAGTACGACGTAGAATATGTCACTGTAGGCGACTATGACGGCTAGGCTGGAGTTCTTCCAGACGTTCATGAATTGGTTGTTCAACAGCGGCACCATGCTCCTCAGGGCCTGGGGCATGATGACCAGCCTGAGCCTCTGATAGGGATTGAGGCCCACCGAGATCGCCGCCTCGACCTGCCCCCTAGGAAGAGCCTGAATGCTTCCTCGCACGATCTCGGCCACAGTCGATGCGGTGAACAGCGTCAGTCCGAGCATCATGGCGAGAAAGAATGGCGTGATTTCGAATCCAGTGCCCTCGGCTATGTCCCACGACCCAGGGGCGTCAATGACCCCGTCCCCGTTCCAGTCCTTGACGTACTCTGGCCACGACAGACCCTTCGAGACGGCTATTCCCGCGGCTACGGCGAAGGCGGCAACCCAGATTTTGAACCTCTCCCTGAGGCCGGATTCCGAATCATCAATCTGTAGCGAGTTGATGCCGTCGTCATCAACTCTGCTGGTGACTGACAGAGCATAGACAATCAGGGTCATGGCCAATAATGCCTCGGTGCCACCTCCATGTGTCGAGACGAATGGTACCAGATAATCGATGAAGACTACAGCTGCGACAATAAGGAATATGTCTGCGACGAGAGCCTCGACCCTCCATCCCAATGCACTGAAGGGCCTCCTAACATGCTCAAGAGGAGTGTTAGGGGTGACTATGAATCGTGGTTCGATCCTGTCCATAGAACGTAGACCAGCCCTGAGTAGGGCAAGGGCGACTAAGCCCATGACCAATCTCTGATATGACCCCACGGTCACAAACCAGATTCCCTGGTTGCTGAAGAACACAGCCCCACCGAAAAGGAATCTCTCTTCTATGAACAGTGGGGCTTGAATCCCATATTGAGTTGCAATTAGGAACAAGAGAACGGCGAGAGGGAGGTTTCGGAATACCTCGACGTATACCGTAGCCATGGTTGATGCCAACTTGTTGGAGGAGAGTCTAGTGACGCCGACAATGGTCCCAAGAATGACACATAGCACTATGCTGAGCAAGGTAACCCTCACTGAGTTGATGATAGCAGCCTTCAGGAACAGCCATCTTGGGTCGAAGTTCGCCACCACCTCCATCGGCCACGGATTGATCTTGAAGGTGTTCACCTTGTCCATGAAGTCGAAGTTTACCGCCCAGCGGTTCTGCATCACCGGATTGGGGTCGTGCTGCAGGTAGAGCACCCTCAGAAGCAAGTACAGGATAAACGGCAGGAGAGCCAGATAAGCCAGAGCGGCGGTCCTCTTGGCCTGTATAGCTGGCTTCATACCCTCTCGGGAGATTCTCAAGTACCAGAAGGCGCAGGTGAAGAAAATAACCAGAGAGAGGAATTGAGGGATGTTCTGAGAGATAGCGGGAATCATCGAGATGTTGAGAGTCAGGCCTGCGAACAAGATGATTGAGCCTACTGAGACAACTGCACCCAAGACCTCCCTTGGATTGAAGGAGCGGATGTTGCTCCAACTCAGAATCTCGCCTAGGTTATCCTGCAGCAGAAGTACTCCGGCAACAATAGCACCTCCAAAGAAGAAGAATGGAATCTGAGCCCCTGGTGTCAGTTCTAGGACACTGGTCAATAGGAAGTATGAGAGTACGAAGCAAATGATGGCGAAGATTGAACTCGAGCACTCGGAGATCCAGTTGCGATCTCGCTTAACTATTCTTGCCCATTGTAAGAAACCTGCGGCTATCTTTTCCCAATCTCCTGTAAATGCGCCTTTGAACATCTTGATGAATCCTTTGAATGAATCAACCAATTCTTTTCTAAACCCCCTGAATAAGGTCGGCATCTCGTTCTGTACCAGCAGGAAGCAGAGTAGGATAACTCCGCCGACAATCGGGGTCAGTTTTTCCATAGGGTAGTACGAGGTGTTCATCTGGGTGCCAGCAATTGTGATATCTCTGGCCATCGTGGAGATATAATCAAGTGACATCCCAAGGAACTTGTTACAATACTTCCAGAACAGGTAGACACTCAAAAGGAATGCATAAAGTCGAACAAAAGATTCTATGACTTCCATGTGGCGAGCGGAATAGTTCGAGGGAGTCTTTCTAACCAATCCTTCGAGGAAGGGGTCTTCTGGACCGTAGGCGTTGCCGCGGAAATCAGAACTAAAGTATAGACAGATAATCATAAGGTGAACTAGTACAAGGTTGGAAAATCGAATCAACCAGAATAGGATGGTGTCCACGATAGACGAACTCTCTAACCCGATTATTTCGAGAGAGCTGAATATTAGAATTAGTGATAACGGATTGAAAATTATACTTAAAACTACACTAATTTGTGTATATTTTTTCCACTGACTTCCTCTACCAGTGTCTTGGAGTCTCTTAACGACCAATGAATACCAGATGAAGAGCGCTGGGAATGCAAGTAAGTAGGAGAGGCGGAATATGGTTTGGGAGTCGGGGAAAAGGTTTGGCAGAACTAGAACTGCGTACAACGCCAGATTCAGGAGCAGAAACCTAAGTCGGTTTATCCTTCCATCCGAACTCGTTAGCTGATCGTAGAGACTCATGTCCCACGTATCGGTTTCTCTGGATTCGTCCCCCTCAATAGAGACGGACTCTTCGAATACCATGCTCCCCGTAGGGGAGCATGGAGTGTAAAAGGGTAGTGAGGCCCTTGGGGGAGAAATCCCCCCCTCCAAGAGGCTTACGTAATTCCGATCAGTCAGTTAATGCATTCAGCGACGGACTCATCGAAGACCATGCTCCCGTAGGGGAGCATGCGGTGTAAAAGCGTAGTGAGGCCCTTGGGGGAGAAATCCCCCCCAAGAGGCTTACGTAATTCCGATCAGTCAGTTAATGCATTCAGCGCATTGCTGGTGCGTACTGGATTCCACCCTCGGAAACGAGAGCGTTTAGGGTTCCGACACGCGAGATCAGGCAGCCGGTCATGGCGGCGGATCCGCTGACACCGTCGTAGGTACCGTCGCAGAACGCGTCGTCATAGGCCTCGCCATAGTTTCCAGCGGTTGCTAGGACAGCCTGCATCCAGTCGCCCGCAAGCGGGTTGGTTGCAGTACCTAGGCCAAGGTTTTCGGTTAGTAGGCGGCACATACCAGGGTCGCTACCATCGCAGGCAGCGGTGGCGGATGCAGCTGCGTTTGCAGTGGTGACACCCATCTCCTCAGCGGTTACCATTCCATACCAGACCCAAGCCACGACGTCCTTGAAGTCAGAGTCCATGTCGCGGGTTGCCGCT
>LWDU01041336.1_pt1 | contig 14088 bp, 11 predicted proteins | sample 727161 | NCBI WGS metagenome assembly LWDU01 (sample SAMN04566230, study PRJNA314399) | hydrothermal vent metagenome | isolation source: deep sea hydrothermal plume seawater | place: Mexico: Gulf of California, Guaymas Basin | collected 2004-07-11 | reverse complement strand
ATTGTCCCGCACCTCACTCGAGAGCGAGAAGCGCGCATGGCCCAGACGCGAGAAGCCGAGGCAAGTTAAAAAGGCGGGCGAGGGGGAAGCAAGTTGGTAGCTGAGGTGGCCCCTTTTCTCCGATAGGCGTGACCCCAGTACGTGGGGGCACCCCCTTTTTTTCATCGCGCCCGAATTCCACGAAGATCTTATTTTCCAAGGACTTTAGGCCCTGGAGGGTTTTGTTATCCAACCTTCCGACTAGTTGCGGATCTACGGGCTGGGGGCACAAAATGAAGGCGAAGTAGTGCCCGCATCTGCCGGAGGCTTAGAAGATGAAGAGGATTCTGCTCTTTGCATGTCTCATCACAATGCCGGGATTCGTCTCGACGGCAGCGGCACAAGTAAGAACCGCAAGCACCCAGGCATGGGAAATTCCTAGGACGTCAGACGGTCATCCAGACCTTCAGGGGAACTGGACGAATGTGACACTCACTCCGTTTCAGCGCCGGGAGGGTAGGGGGCCGATCTTCACATGGGAAGAAGTAAGAGATATAGAGAACGTGAGTGGTGAATGCCCCGCTAATCCTGGGACGGTTGCCTGTGGAAGACGTGAATTGCAAGGTCAGAGTAATGAAGCTCGGCTCACCGGCCAGGAATACAATGAGGTTTATTGGGATCGGGGTTCCCGGATAGCAATTGTCAACGGAGAACCTCGAACATCTTTGGTGACACGTCCTTCAAACGGTCGTCGTCCACCACTCACACCCGGGGCTCAGGAACGCATTCGGGAAGCCAGGGAATTCAGGAGTCAGTTCGGTCAGTACGACCACCCGGAGCTCAGACCTCTTGGAGAACGGTGTATCGTGTCTTTCGGGTCAAGCGCTGGTCCTCCAATGACTCCGAATACGGCCTACAACAACAATTATACGATTGTGCAGAATGCCGATCATGTGATGATCGTGGCTGAGATGGTTCACGATGTAAGGATTATCCGGCTGGGTGAGCCCCGACCATTACCTAAAGAGAACCGCCCCTGGTTTGGTGATTCATGGGGTCGATGGGAAGGGAATACACTCGTGGTGGAGACGACAAATCTTCATCCTTCGCAGGCGTTTCGAGGGATCCCGCATTCAGAGGACATGAAAGTGATCGAGAAATTCACGAGAGTAGATGAGGAGACGATACTCTATGATTTCACGATTGAGGACCCTGAGACGTACACTGAATCCTGGGGTGGCGAGATACCGTTCAAGAAATTTGATGACCTGCTATACGAGTATTCATGCCATGAAGGAAACTATGCGTTGTCAGCCGTCCTTAGTGGTGCACGCTATCAGGAAAGAAATGGACGCTGAGGTCTCGCTCTGATGCGCTGGGACCTAAGCTGATCGAACTCGGTCTCCGTAGAACTCCGACTCTGCAGTACTTGTTACTGGTCGTCTGCTCAGATGATCTCTATCAGCATGTAGGCGTCCAGGGCACCTACGGCCTAAGAAAGCGTGGCCACCACTTCACTTAGTAGCGTGTGCATGGATTTGACGAACTCAGAGAGATTTTTTGTCATCACACCAAGTTGTTTTTGCTCTAGCTTCAGTTCTGCGATCATGATGTCTCTAAGCGTAGTCCAGTGGTCTATTTGCCTCTCGATGGCTTCAGCTAATGCCAGGGTTTCCTCAGCATTATTGACCTCAACATCCTCAGTCTTGGTAAACATACTCTGAACGGAATCACGTGCTGAACGATGGTAGGTGATCTCAAATGGATAGACCGTTTTCGGATTTTCGGACAACTTCCGAGTAGACCTGGCGACCTTTTTCAACTCGGTAATTTCCGCCTTCTTTATAGCCATACCATTGGCGAGACTGCGTTTAATGGCTCGAGCACCGTTGGTCATCATCTTCTTCGTACTCTTGCTGACATCAGCAATCGGATCATCGCTATTCGCTGAGGTTACTGCCCATGCTAGCAATTCTCCGAGCGACATCAGGGCTCTTCGAAGTTGCTCTTCTTGTCGAACGGTGAGCCAATCGTCCTGCTTTACTTTGACGAAGGCGAGGTGTGCGATTTCACGACTGACCAAGCTTGTCTGAACAGAGCTTGTGGATGCTTTCTCCATATTCCCCTGCAGGTTATTTCGTTCGAAAGAAGTCGTTGATCTTCGGGTGTGGTTCCCTTTCCCGAAAGGTATATAGCAAAATTGGCCTCAGAGTTCCCTTAGGTGGCCAATCTCAGTCATTTACCCGCTAAAGCGTATAGGAATTAGGGCTTTAGGCATAGCTTTGATAGATCGTTCGGAACCAAAAAGGATCAACAGCCTGTAACAGAATAGCCAGAACTTGAAGTGGCGGACTCGACGAAATGAACCAAGGTGGGGGATGAGATACTGTGTTTGGGCGCCGTTCATATACCTGATCGTTCTGGGTAAACCTGTCTTTGCTCAAGATAGTCTAGCGGTCGCTGTCCCCATCCCATCCCCTCCGGTCATAGATGGTGTTTTGGATGAACCCTTTTGGGCCCTAGTCCAGCCTGTAACAGGATTTCTACAACGTGATCCCGTGGATGGAGCTCCGGCTAGCGAGAAGACAGAAGTACGAATTGCTTACACACCTACCGCTCTGTACTTCGGGATGACGATGCATGATTCAGAACCCAATCTCATTCGTGGCAATATCCTCCAGCGGGGTGGCTGGATTGATAAAGACGACAACATTCGCATCGCGCTGGACACGTACGATGATGACCGGAATGCCTACATGTTCGAGGTTGGTGTGCTCGGTACTCAGGATGACGCTCTGATTTCTGATGAATCGAGTACCGATTGGAATTGGGATGGAATTTACACGACTGAGGCGCGGATTACGGAAAAAGGATGGGTCCTAGAGATTGAGATCCCATTCACAACGATTCGCTTCGACGACACAGAAGCTCCCGAGATGGGAATAGCTATTGCGCGAACCATTCGTCGAAAAAACGAGTCTGTATTTTGGCCTCATATAGGACAGGAGTACCGATCAGGTATCGTCCAAGTTTCCCGCTATGCACGGATGACAGGACTTCGTGATCTTCAGAAATCCAGGCATATAGAATTGAAGCCGCACGCGATATCCGGTGCCACGCACACTAGTGAGAACGGGAATGATACTAGGATCAATGCGGGGATCGACATAAAGGCATCATTCACCTCTAATTCTACACTTGATCTGACATACAATACGGATTTCGCTCAGGTTGAAGCTGATAACGTTCAAGTGAATCTGACACGGTTCAGTCTTTTCTTCCCTGAAAAGCGTGAGTTTTTTCTTGAGAGAGCAGGACTCTTTCAATTTGGAGCACCGCGTGAAACAGAAGTGTTCTTTTCTCGACGGGTAGGTCTCGATAGCGACATTCTGGGTGGTGGTCGGTTCACTGGCCAAGCGGGTCCGATATCTATTGGCGCTATGAGTCTAAGAACTTCAGGTGTCGAGGTGCCTGGCTCCGTCAGTAGCCTGCCCAATACGACATCTGGTGCCTGGAACTCAGTCACACGAGTGCGTGGCAATGTGCTTCCACGGATGACCGTGGGTGGAATCATGACTAGCAAAGAGACCGTGGCTGGCCATAACCGAGTGGCGGGAGCAGATCTCCAAAGCCGATTCTGGAGCAGCAGCTCGCTGCTTCTGTGGGCTGCTAAGGTTTGGGATTCAGACTATGTGACTTCTGATGGGAGTAACTTCGCAGGACAAGCTGAGCTTATCCTCGAAAACGATCGATACATCTTCGAGATTACCCGCACAGTCATCGGTGAGGCTTTTGATCCCGCACTCGGCTTTGTTCCTCGCCCCAATCAAAAAAGATGGGGTGGTCAGGCCGGAATTCGACCACGCTTTGAAAATAGCTCGTGGGCTCGACAATTTTTTATGACTCTTGGTGCAAACCACATTCAGGGCATCGAGGGAGAAAAACAATCTCATCGCAGACGGTTAACGACCCGTTTGGACTTTCAATCAGGAGACAACGCTAATCTAGATTTTCGAGAGCGCTTCGAGCGCCTTGATAAACCTGCACGCATCAATGGCCGTATGGTGCCAGCCGGGGATTACAGGTTCCGGCGTATATCTGCAGGCTTTACTCCAGATCGCGCACGTAGTATAGGCTTGAAATTTAATACGGCACTCGGTGATTTTTGGTCAGGGACAAGGACGGAACTAGGTGGAGGGGTGGTGTGGATCGCGAATAAACATCTCACGGTTGATGGGAGTGTAAGTTGGAATGACATATCACTCCCAGTACCTGATGGAGACTTTACGACTACACTGATCAGTACTCGCCTAGAAGCCGCGCTAAACCGAAAACTATTTGCGTATGCCCTCGTTCAGTGGGATGATGTGTCACAGACACTGCAATCAAATATCCGAGTCGATTGGATCCACACACCGGGAAGTGATCTCTTTGTGGTACTCGACACGGGTTACCTCACTGGCCCCCTCGATCTTCCGCGGGATCCCAGGTGGCTCCGCCGAACAGGAATCGTAAAATTGACCTATCTCAAGGCGTTCTAATTACCCGAGACCAAGGACTAGAACATGAAGAGGGTTGAGATACGAGGTGTCGTTCTATTGGCGGCTGTAATGGTCTGGGGATGTGCATCTGAGCGAGGTGGTGTCATTCAAAGCGGAGATCTGGCTTCCCGTATTGAGGCAAGCCTTGATGCCCTCAGTGCCAAGACATCCTTTTACGCCAAGCATCTACCGTCGGGGCGAGAGATCGCTATTCGTGCTGATGAACCGATGAATGCGCTTAGCGTGATCAAAATCCCTGTCATGGTGCTGGCATATCGAGATGCCGATGCTGGGACATTAGATCTTGATGAACGTTATCGGATCCAACCGGAAGATATGCGACGTGGAAGTGGGCTCCTTCAAAGTTTCGCGCCCGGTATCGAGCCCACCTATCGGGACATCATCACCCAGATGATTATCACGAGTGATAACACAGCTACGGATGTGGTGATAAACCGCCTAGGCTTGGGGCGGGTGAACACGATGCTCGAGGAATTAGGATTCGAACAAACCCGACTCCGTGCCACGACCGGTGAGCTGTTTCGAGCTGTGTTGGAGTTGGCTGATTCTAGCAGTGCCTCTCTTTCAGATCGTGAAGTTTTTGAGTCAGGCTTTCCTTCTGATCCCGAAGCCGCAGTCCGTAGCTTCGGCTTCGAGGGTGATTCCACTCAATGGTTGGGCAGGATTACGGCTCGAGAAGTCTCTCATATTCTCGAGGCGATCGAAGAAGGTGAGTTGGCATCGCCCGAATCCAGTAACGAGATGATCGGTATCCTCCGAAGACAATTCTACAGTTCTAGGTTGCCGCAACAGCTGCGGGGTAGAGCGTCTATTGCCCATAAGACTGGAGATTGGCCACCTCATGCCGGTAACGATGTCGGGATTCTCTACTATGAGGGTGGCCCCACCGTAGTTGCTGTATTTACCAACCAAAATCAGGGGGATTTTTTTGAACTCGAAGCTGCCCTCGGAAGGATTGCCGTGGACTTGGTTGATAGTTGGCACTGAATGATGTGGTGGATGAATATGGATTCTCAACTTTGGTATTATAGTGAAACATGATGTGTAACCATCTAAGTATTTGTGAGGTAGTAAGCTAATGAAAACTATATTTCGGACTCTCAGTACCCTTTTGGTCCTCGTTATAGGCGTTGTATTGGGGGTTTTTATAGTAGCAAGATTTCATGATGGGCCTCTTGAGGGTGCCCTGGCGATTGTTGCGGCTGGCCCGTTTGATTCTGGTGACATGCAGACGGGTATGGAGGAGCCGGATTGGGCGTTCGTACGAGACTATTCCACCGTTGAGTTTCAATTATTGGATCCTATTCGTTCTCGTACGACATGGATTATGGAACATGAGGGCCGAATTTTCATTCCGTCCGGCTATATGAACTCATTCTTGGGTAAAGTCTGGAAGCATTGGCCAAAGGAAGCCCAAGAAGACGGTCGCGCGCTATTACGAGTTGATGGAAAACTCTACGAGCGTCAGATGGTGAGGATTCGAGATGAAGCTGTGGCCACTCCAGTGTTGAGTGAACTAGGAAGAAAATATGTAGGTGGAGCCTCCGTCCCATTCCAACAGGTGGCGTCGGGAAATATTTGGCTCTTTGAGTTACGGCCCAGGAGCTAGTCGCAAGCTGGCCGCCTGAAAGTACGATCGGCGTTGGTGTTAAATTGTCACATCCGGGACTGCTAGGCGTCACATAGAGAGGACGCAAGGTCAACGAACCTATTGAAGAAAGGGCATTTTCTTGTGGCATGATGTCTGCACATTGAGGGTCCAGCAGAGAGTTTTTCCCATAGTAATCGTGCTGCTTTGTTCCTCTACTCAGGACAGGTCTGAATGATGCCAATGATCCAGGAGATTAAGGTGACCAAGGATCTTTTTAAGATTTCTCTAAATCTCTTGTTGTTTACAATGCTTGCTGGTGCAGGACTAACGGCTCAACTCATTCCGATTCGCACTGTTCCAGTTGCATCTGGGGATCAGTTTCTGATAGTTCCGTCAGAAACTCTTGGGATGGGTGGTGTGATGATTGCGCTAGATGACTCTTTGGCTGACGGTTGGGTGAATCCTGCCAAAGGTATTTTCATCGGCGAATCGTCCTTCCTAGGCGCTCCCATATTCTATGGAATTTCAGATCATGGTGGTGGCGGCAAGACATTTCCGATGGTTGGACTATTCCAGGGAGATGCCTGGTTTGGGGGTGCCGCGTTGGCAGTTCAACAGATCGATAACCCCGAAGAGCGCTGGGGATGGAGACCCTTCATCGAGCCTGGTGTTATCTGGGACAGTCAGCCTCAACGGCTCAGTGACGTGTCCTCGAGGAACCTCTACGCACGTGGGTTTATTGGGCGAAAAGTAGACTCCGGGCCATGGTCTGTCGGGCTTGGGTTCTCGACAGCACAGCTCAATGCGGTCGATGGTGTTGATCTCTTGTATGCTGGAGCAGATCGGATTGATCAATCAGGAAGTGCTTCTGATGTGCGCCTCGGTCTATATCGCAGCGGAGAGCGAGATCGAATTTCTTTGGTCGGTGTCTACAACAGGATTTCGATGACACATGATGTGACATGGACTGATTTTATCTGGAGAGACGACTTTAGTCGTGTGGCTACACGTCGTATTGAGGTCAATGAAGACAAGACGCGTACCATCGGTGGTCACCTGAATTGGGATCGGGATCTGAGTGCTCCTGGATGGCGGATTGGGGCAACTGCTACGATAAACCAAAAATCGCATCCGAAAATTCCAAATTATCAGATCCAAAACATTCCTAGGGACCCTGGAACTACGTGGGCGTATGAGGCAGGTTTTGGGATCGCTCGGACGCGTGGAGAGACAACTTTTGGGGTTGATATGGTTCTACAACCGATCTGGAGCGAAACCTGGCAGGAGGCAGATAAACTCGTGACTACTGGCTCAGGTACAGTGATTAAGCCAGGAGGCCGGACCATTGAAAACGAATTCTTCTTCACGAATGTCATTCTCAGAGCCGGACTCTCTCATCAGCTTGGGGCTCTAGAGCTCCAAGCTGGTCTTGAGATGCGTTCCTATGACTATGAGCTCGAACAGGTAAATCACATTGAGGGCTCGTTCCGTGACCTAGAGGAGTCATGGATGGAATGGTCTCCTACCGTGGGAGCCGTCCTTCACTTCTCTGACGTCGATCTCCGGTATACAGGACGTCTCACAACTGGTACGGGACGACCTGGAATTGCTTGGGAGTGGGAGGAGGGCGTGATGAGGATGATGGATAGTGCCAACGATTTTATCATCGCGCCGGAGGGGCCTCTCACGTTACAGGATGCCCTGGTTCATACTCACCAGCTTTCAGTGAGAATTCCAGTCCGTTAAATGATTAGAGTCAGGCCGGAAAAACTCGCCGCACTTCTAGTGGGGTGCACCTTACTGATTGCTTGTGAGAGTTCGCCTCCAAGTAATCTGGACCTGCTTATCTTGGGTGGAATTCTGGTTGACGGTTCTGGCGGAGAATCCTCGCAGATGAACGTCGGTGTTCAGGGAGATAGGATCGCTTGGGTCGGAGAGGACGGAGCGCAAGCCACTGATACGTTGGATGCGCTAGGTCTAGTTGTTGCTCCTGGTTTTATTGATGTCCATAGCCATACTGTGCCGGCACTACTAGAACGTCAGAGACGTATGAATGAAGGTGTCCTTCGCCAGGGTGTCACGACTGTCGTTGGAGGACCAGATGGTGGCTTCGGTCCCGAGATGATTCGGACAGTCATTGAAGCTTTGGAGAACAATGGCTCAGGCACGAATGTCGCGGTTTACATTGGGCACAACGCCATACGCGAAAGTGTTATGGGAGAGGATCAACAGCGTGCCCCCACTCCTTCTGAGTTCGATGTAATGCGAACACAAGTCAGAGAAGGAATGGAATTAGGAGCAGTAGGTTTCTCGACTGGACTTATGTACGAGCCCGGAATGTTCTCCGAGACATCAGAAGTGGTTGAACTTGCTCGAGAAGTAGCTTCGTTCGAGGGTATCTACGACTCCCATGTCCGAAATCCCGTCCACGCTTTCGTGGAATCTGATCAGGAAGTGGTTGCGATCTCTGAGGGTGCCGGCATATCTGGTAAGATCGGACATCTGAAGGCGGTGGGGCTTCATAACGAAGGACGCATTAATGACGTGATTGAGCTGGTCGAGAGTGCTCGCTCCAGAAATGTGGAGATCGTCTCTGACCAGTATCCATACGACGGAGCTGCCACTTCCTCCCTGATAGGTATCGTTGTGATACCTCCGTCTATGATGGATTTAGCAGGTCTGTCATCAAGCCTCCGCGGGCCTGGGCCTGTTAATCCTGAAGCAGCAGCACGGTTCCGATCGATGTTAGTTAATCTAAGTCACCGCGCACAATTGAAAGAAGCAAGTGAGAACGGGATTGATGGTGGATTTGCTTGGTTGAAGGCGACCGGATACAGCAGTATGCGGATAGTGAGCAGCTCTGATTATCCTGAGTTGGTTGGAGTCTACCTCTCAGAACTTGCTGAAGAGGGACAAGACCCGTTCGATGCAGTGATGGATTTGATCGCTGGAGCATCTGCCTCCGTGAACATCACACTGGGTGCTATTACAGAAGAAGACGTTCGGACTCTCATGGTTCAGCCGTGGAATATGATTGCGAGTGATGGGGCTTATGCAGACGGGAGCGAAGCTAGCAGGGGGCACCCTCGAGGAGCTGGCACCTTTGCGCGCTTTCTTGGTCACTACGTGCGTGAAGAGGGAGTTCTGCCATTGGAAGAAGCAATCCGGAAGATTACATCCTTACCGGCAGATTTTCTTGGGCTTACCGATCGAGGGCGGATCAAAGAAGGATACGCTGCGGACCTGTCGATCTTTAACGCCGAGACGATCATTGATCGCTCTGACTGGGATTATCCTCAGCGTTTTTCTGAAGGAATCGTGCACGTGTTAGTTAACGGTGTCCCAGTGCTTAGAGATGGGAGTCTTACCGGCCAAACAACGGGTAGGTTTTTGTCTCTTGCCGGCATGCATTAGGAAATGCTCTCTGTTTCTACTAGGTCATTGACAGGGGCCAAGCAGGCCGTTCACGTGATCTTGTTATGAATGAAAAAGGGAAGGTGATTCGCCAGGCCGTGTCAGTCTGCCTCTCCGCCGTGATGCTTGTCATCTGGATCTCGGTTCCGCTCTTGGAGCGTGCTGATCTAGTAAATGAGCCCGTCGTAGAGAGCGAACACAACCCATCGACGTGCCCGCCCGCTCATGATCACACGATTTGTACTCAGGTCGTGGCGAACCTAGCTGCACCTTCAGTCGGACTCGAAGAGCAGCAACAGGATGTCATCGTTCGGGATCTTAGCCCAGATGAAACTGACATTCTTGTCCACTCCGTGCTTTCCGAAGGGCACCCCTCTAGAGCTCCACCTCTGGGCTAACTGCGCAGTACCTGGCCGCTTTCTAGCGGCCGATCTCAGCGGGTCCTTCTGAGGGCCTGCTTCTGTGGGCACAGCGAGGAAGAGGGGAAATTATCATGAGTATTAGTGCAACGAGGATTGACCGTCACAGGTGGATGGTCCTCGTGTCTACAATCCTGATCTTGGCTAATCCTGGGGGTTTGGTCGCCCAGGAAAGAATCGATTCCCTTCAAGTGGAGCTCGCACGGCTCGCGGTGCTGGTTGATAGCCTGACCCAGGAAGTTGCGAGGCTTCGTGCCTCTGGTCCTGAAGAGGAAGCTGATGACGCACTTACCCGACTCCGAGCTGCGGCGCAAGCGGCTGCGGCCCTCGGGGAAAATACAGGTGCTGTAGATCAAGCTACGGAACAAGAATTCGTTGGACGACAGCGTTCATTGCAGGCCCTCAACCCAGAAATCAGCGTCAACTCTGATGTTTTTGGGCACATGAATGTGGATGATACTAACCAGGACAATTTCTTTGCACGCGAATTTGAAATTTCGATCATCTCAAATCTGGACCCCTTCTCACGTGCGAAAGTCTTCATATCTCGCCACAACGAGGGAGGGGAGCTCTTACCGTTTGAAGAAGGACCTCGAGACCATAGAGAACAAGAGGGTGGTCTGGGATTTGGAGTTGAAGAGGGTTATGTCGAATGGGTTGGATTACCGGGGGGTGTTGGGGTTAAGCTCGGAAAGTTTTTCCAGCAGTTCGGTCAACTGAACCGCTGGCATCCTCACGCCTTGCCATTCCAGACACGTTCGCTTCCACATCTCTCGTTCATCGGTCCAGAATCGTTAGCACAAACGGGAGCTTCAGTGCATTGGCTCGCACCGTTCGGAGGTGTCAGTGGTACCTATGAAGCTACGCTCGAAGTGACACGCAGCGAGAACGAGATGCTATTCGGTGAAGCAAATGGTCTCTCGGTGTTAGGGCATATTAATGGTTTCTGGAATCTATCTTCTTCGACTGATCTCGATCTCGGTTTTAGTTGGATTAACGGCACATTCGCGGCTGATGCACGATCATTGGATCGGAATCTCTATGGTGCGGAAGCAGCCATCACATGGCGCCCTCCAGGACGATCTCGGTACCAGGGTGTGTCACTCCGAGGTGGCATTATGGCAGTCGATTTAGTCGCTTCTGGGAGTGGGCACGAAGGGGAGCATCAAGAGGAGCACGAAAAGGCGCACGAGATCTCAGGGCAAGCTTTTGGATTTTGGGGTATGGGAGAAGTTCGACTCTCTGAGAGTTGGCTCATGGGTGCCAGGTTAGCTAGAAGTTCTAGTCCGCAAGATCCAGATGAAACGGCTTGGCTTATCTCGCCGACGCTTAGTTGGTGGCAAAGTGAGTATGTCAGGCTAAGACTCGAGTACGACTTACTCGGAAGGAGCTTTGTGGATGGGAGGGAAGGGAGACTGCTACTTCAGGTGACGTTCGCGATGGGCCCACACAAACATGAGACCTACTGAGATCATGGCAGGGTTAGATTGCCTGTGTCAGTGCTTTACGGAGATCATAGGATGATGAGAACAGTACTGATAACCCTTCTGCTGCTAGCGCCATCCAGTTACAGGGAACAGCTGGCTCCCGTGCGGGTTGTCGCGACGCTACCTATCTATGCAGAGATCACCCGGCAGATCGGTGGACAAGAGGTAATGGTATCGTCGATCGCGAATCCAAATGAAGATGCTCATTTTGTGCGGCCAAAGCCGAGTTTTGCACTCGATATTCGTCGAGCCGATATGTTTGTCACGACTGGACTCGACCTGGAGCTATGGGTACCGACGTTACTTGACCGGGCAGGTAATTCAAATGTCCTCGAAGGGGGCAGGGGCTATGTGACTGCTTATACGGGTGTTGAACTTTTGGACGTGCCCGTTACTGCGGATCGGAGTGGTGGAGACGTTCACATCTTCGGTAATCCGCACCTGACGACTGACCCACTCCGGACGCTACAGGTGGCCCGTAACATCACGACAGGGCTCAAAAGGGTTGCTCCAGATAGGGCTGCACACTTTGATGCTGGGCTCGCAAGCTTCACTGAACGGATTTACCAGAGGTTGTTTGGGGAAGGTTTGGTCGAACTCATAGGTGGCGAGACACTAGAGCAACTCGCACTAAACCAAACGCTGTTCGAGTTTCTAGACGAACAGGAATTTGAGAATACACCCCTTATCGAACTCCTTGGTGGATGGCTCCAAATAGCAAGCCCTTTCCGTGGACAAGAGATAATTTGCTACCACAAGAACTGGGCCTACTTCGAAGACCGCTTCCAAGTACGCTGTGCAGATTATGTGGAGGCAAAGCCCGGTATTCCGCCAACACCAGGACATGTAGCTCAGCTAATCAACCGCATGCGGGAAGAGAACCTGAATGTGCTCTTGTCCGCGACGTATTTTGACGAGAATAAAGTAGAGACTGTCGCAACTCGGGGTGACGCAATTTTCGTTCGGGTCCCTCTGGCACCCTATGCCAGAGAAGGTGTTGATGATTACTTCACATTGGTTGATACCTGGGTAATAGAGCTCGCCCAGGCCTTTGTCAGCCGATGATTCTCGCACGGAGATAAGGTGATGCTCGATCTAATGATCCCACCGATCGTGGCGGCGCTTGTTATTCTTTCGATCCATGCATATCTGGGCCTACACGTTATCGCCCGTGAAGTGATCTTCATTGACCTCGCCTTCGCTCAAATCGCAGCGCTCGGAACTACTGTGGCCCTCTTGATGGGCATCGAGCCCAGTACGACCGGGTCACTCTTGTTCGCCTTTGGGTTCACGCTTCTCGGTGCCTTGCTCTTCTCAATAACTCGCATGGAGAAATCGATTGTACCCCAGGAGGCGATCATCGGGGTTTCGTATGTGGTCGCGTCCGCTGCGGTGATTCTGCTTGCCAGTCTTACAGCGGAGGGTTCTGAACATCTCCAAGAGACGCTTACAGGTACATTGATTTGGGTTGGCTGGCCTGCCATAGGCAAGATGGCGAGTGCGTATGTAGCCGTAGGGCTCGTTCACTACTTACTAAGACGGAAATTTTTGGCCCTGACTTTCGTACCTGAGAGGGTCGGAAATATCAGGCTCTGGGACTTTGTGTTCTATGTGACCTTTGGGATCGTGATCTCTCTCTCAGTTGAGATTGCTGGAGTACTAATGGTCTTCACAGCGCTAGTGATCCCAGCAGTGATTGCTTTTCTCTACACCAATCGCTTTGGGCTGGCCCTCTTTATTGCGTGGGGTGCTGGAACTGCCTCCATCCTGAGTGGTATCGGTGCTTCGTTCTACTGGGATCTGGCGACAGGTCCACTTCTCGTCTGCACATTCGGTGTAAGTCTGATCTTGGCGGCCGTACTCCGGCCGGTTCTAGGTATCCGACCTGGTCGTAAGATTGTAGTGGCCAGCCTTGAGCAGGGTGACTAACTGCTTTAGTGCGTCATTAGGAAAGTTTCTGGCGTGGTCAACTTTAATCAACCATACCCTCGGGTATCCTTGCTGTAGCGCATCTACTCAGTCTATTGAACATTCGGGCATGCCGTATCCATCTTGAAGTTTATCTGACTTACCTGAAGAGACGGAGTCTTCTCATGAGCCGCTACATGCTATCTCGCCTGCTTACACTGTTGACTCTTGCCTGTGCTTTCAGTGGGCTCAAAGCACAGGCCCAAGAGAGCTCTTCACGTCTCAGGGTCGGCCACTATCTCGATTGGGAATTTGTCCAAAATCCCCAACTCTCTCCTGATGCCACCCAGTTGGTGTACGTCCGAGAATGGATTGATAAAGTCAACGACAGGCACGCATCTGAAGTTTGGATTATGGACGCCGATGGCGGCCGGAACCGTTTCTTGCTAGAAGGCGGTTCACCAGCTTGGTCTCCCGATGGAACCAGGGTGGCTTTTGTGAAACAGGGTGAACCTCAGGGTGCACAGATTTTTGTACGTTGGATGGACGCAGAAGGGGCAGTGTCGCAGGTGACGAGGATGACAGAGTCGCCATCGAGCATCCAGTGGTCACCGGATGGTAATTGGCTTGCCTTTAATGTATTAGACGAAGCTCCGATGGATCCAGCATGGCAGATAGAGATGCCTCAGCGCCCTGAAGGTGCCGACTGGACGGCATCTCCGAGGATC
>LWDU01034492.1_pt1 | contig 14088 bp, 10 predicted proteins | sample 727161 | NCBI WGS metagenome assembly LWDU01 (sample SAMN04566230, study PRJNA314399) | hydrothermal vent metagenome | isolation source: deep sea hydrothermal plume seawater | place: Mexico: Gulf of California, Guaymas Basin | collected 2004-07-11 | reverse complement strand
CTGACAATAAAGTGAATGCGTCACCGTCTTTACAGATTATCTCATCACGTAGACATCCATTGTCATCCCAGAATTTATGTAACCCAGTTGGCTCATTGTTTTCAAAATCACCTAATGACTTTATATTACCATTTTCATGCCAAGTGATTTGATAGCCAGACTTGGCGCCATTGTTGCAAAAATTTTGTGACTTCCAGTTCCCATTTGGATAATGAGATCCATGTATTGTAGAATTTAAGATTTTTTTCTGCATTACTATTATTTTAAATTAAAAGGGAAAATTAAATCATCTTATGTAACTTCATCTAAAGTTAAATAGCATGGTGAAGGCGTAAAATAAATTCAAAATCATTGAATAATAACAAATATAACGCTTTCAATTTCTATTAGTACAATTTAAAGAATAATAAGTGAGTAGATTAAAAATTTAAGCGACTTGTTTGTTGTTCACTTGTTGTTATTGGTGGTCATTCGAGTAACATGAGACCTCTCATGCTGATAAATTATTTAATGATAGATTTCTCGGTTGTCTGAGTATTACAATAATACTATTTGAAATAGGGTGCAGTATATTATGACAAGACACACCTTGAATACTGATGATAATTTAAAGAGAAACTAAAGGATGAATAACAAGGTAATAAATTTTTTAGACTGTCCTAAAACCAAATTAGGAAAATTCTTTTCAGTTTTTTTACTTATATTAATCTACCTTACCGTTGTCCTGGTTATAGTTCAAGAAAGATTTTCTGAGAGTTATCTGATATATAAAGACGAGATCAGCTTTATTGAAAATTTTATTTTATTTATTTTTGCCGCTGAATTAATAGCCAGACTTGTTTTTGTTAAAGACAAGTTTAAGTATGTCTTTAGTTTTTATGGTGTTGTTGATATCTTGGCTGTTGTTCCAGGAATGCTAGCATTTATACTGCCAATACCTTTAGACTCTGCATGGCTAAGGGTTTTCCGTATTTTTCGAATTACAAGAGTTCTGAAAATGCTTAGCAAGAAGCAAGGTAATGGCATTATCGGCAAGATAATGCCATATGTTGCAATAGCAGTAGGCTATAAAGGCGTTCTTATTATTTTTGAAGGATATGATTGGTGGCCTAAAATAGAGAATATGAATACCGCTGTTAGTGTTATTGGTTTTTCACTGGCAGTTTTATTGGGCACAAAGATGAGTGTTACAAATAATAGAATATTTCAAATAGAAGATGCAGTATGTCGTGTTGTAGGATCTATGCGAGATATGCAAAGCATAGAGGCAATCCGACCTGCAATGAAAAAATGGAGTATATTGCTATACAAGACCTTAAAACATCCTCAGATTGACAAGGGTGAAGCGGTTGATAAAATGCGCTCTGAGACGGATTCTTTTGAAGTTGTTTTGGAGAGTAATGGCGTAGGGGGTCCAAATACTGCAGGATTTCATAGAGATGTGTCGTTTCTTTTACACAGAGTGTTGGCTAAAACCCCTGCTGTATATGATGGTTTTTTGAGAATTGTTATTACACTATATATATTAGTGTTAATTTTTATTGTTCCGGGTATTGGTGGGTTGGTATTAACAGTTCTTATGGTGTATGTTCTTGGAGGAATGTACTTTTTAATTGAAGATATGGATAACCCGCTAAGCTATGAAGAAGACTCATTTATTGATGTTAGGTTGGATGCGCTAGAGTTTTTTAATAAATAAACTTAAGTGTGGCAGTGTCTTTTTACTGGTTTAAAAACTCATATATTATGTTAGTTAAATAGTGATTTTAATCATTAATAATATTTCCATAAGTATCAAGATATTTTCCTTGTGAAATAGTTATTATTTCGTATATTTGAAATATAAGGTATATGCAATAAGCACTAATAGATATATAACTTATTCCACCCAGATAAAACAAATCAGTGAATATTACCCCTGTTAACAATGCAAACACGCTTATGCCAATTTTTATATAGTCGGTTATTATTCTTTGAATAGGTAGTAGGGTCATAATACCTAGTATAGACATTATAAGCATATCTTTTTTCTTTCTAGGGGTTACTGTTGATGTGTTGCTAATCTCAAATACAGGACTCTCTAAAGCCAATACTTTTGTGTTAATTTCAATATCCTGGTCAGTAATATTTTTATTTGTTATTAATGGAATTTTATAATCATGAGTATCCCCGCTTTCAATAGAATCTATATCTATTGAATATTTTTTGTCAGAGTTTTCATAATAAATACTACCAGCGTTAATTATTGAAATTATCCTAACTCCTTTATAGCTTATCTTGCTGTTATTTGTGACTTTAAGGTTTATACAGGTTTCTTTATTTGGGTAAAGGTGTTTTGGAAAAATATCAGTACATGATGCTGTTACTGGCAATGTTATCGTTTGATTTATTTTATTAGTTCGATAATTTTTACAAATACTTGGAAAATCAATGCTTGAGTCAATTTTTAGCTGGTCTCCATTTGCAGAAGATGGTGAAACATTTGCGTCTAAAATGCTTTCGTATATAGATCCAGATGTAATTTCTGGTAAATTTATTTCAAATTTACTAGGATTTAACTTATCGGATACTATAGTTAGACTTGCACCTTCTGGAAATTTCATTCCACCAGTGTTTTCAATAATAATCTGAATCGCTATCTTTTCACCTGGAGCCAAAACCCCATCAGAAAAGTTTCCGTCTTCAACAATATCTATGTTGTAATTTATCTCATAAGGGCTACTAAATATTTCATTGTTGCTTTTATTTTTTATAATGTATTTTATATCTCCGGGATTTCCGATACATCCAGAACGCCCAGTTTTTCCAGTTTTTCCAGTTTTTCCTGATGTGCCATTATGCCCACTATGTCCGTCATTCCCTTTGATTCCGTTTTTACCACCATGGATTCCGTAAGTTCTTGATCCGCCATTACCTCTAAATCCACCATTACCACCTTGACCGCTACCAGCACTACCAGCACTTCCAGCACTACCAGAACTACCAACATTTGCTCGCAACTCAATCAAAGACAGAAGCCTTGCGTCATTGGTTATGACTGTATTAAATCCGCTATTACCACCATTACCACCATTACCACCATTACCACCATTTTTTCCATTACCGCCTTTTCCAGCTTTTCCACCATTACCACCATTACCACCATTACCACCATTATTTTTTCTATCTTTTCCAGAAAAGACTTGAGACCTAGCGTCGCCACCATTACCACCTGACCCACCATTACCACCTGACCCACCATTACCACCATTACCACCATTACCACCGGACCCGCCGTCACCACCAGAAGTATCTACCAATATTAAATCTTCGGGATAAATTTCAATGGATTTAATATGATTATTACTATAATAAATCTGACTTTCTTCAAGACTTATTCTTGATTCTACATCTGAGCCGTCACTTCCAGAGGCCCCATTTTCACCGTTTCCTCCATGACTTTCAGCATTCGACCCATTCGACCCATTCGACCCACCCCTCCCTTTTGACCCGTGTTTTTTTCCAGTTTCTCCTTTTTGACCAGATGAGCCTGATTGGCCAGATATTCCGTTTATGCCACTCAATCCTTGCTGACCATTAGTTCCGTTATCACCTTTATAGATAAATTCTTTAGTAATCATATTTCCCTTATTAAATATTTAAATTGCTATTGTGATCATTTTTCGTAACGTACGTGGATTGGACGTGGAGAAGTACAGGCTTTTTGATCTGTTTTCAACTGAAATCTCTATTTGATCGGCTGAAAAGAAGTTATTGATAATGTCGATTGACATTATTGAATTTAACTTTATATTCTTATTCCTAATACCACCATCAAAATATAAGCGTTTATTGGTTAAGGTTAGTGTTCCAGAGTCTATTTCTGTTAACACATCAACTGGTTTGGATTTTCCAACAGAGCCACCATAAAAAGTTCTGGTTTTACTTCTACCGGATTTAGATTGCCCAAGAAAGACAGATTGCCGTCTACGCTCTACACGGACTTCGCTATATACAGAGTGATCTTCATAATACGCCACCTCTCCTCTTTTTAAAATGATAGAGGCAGGTATTGGTGTTAATCCAGTGGTATTTTGAGATATTTGAAGATCTTGCTGTTTTTTCTGTTTATTTGTTTGGTGTTGTGAATAGGTTGATTTTATTACTATATAACCAATAGCAAAAATAATTGCTAGGGAGATAAGGGAGTCCATAATAAGGATTGGTGTTATAAAAAATATGTATTATAGGTCAAAATAAAGTTTTTATATATTTATATATTTTCTTTTAAATTCTTCTAAGTTAATTTCATCTTGTGCCAATTTATGCATTAATTTATTAATACTGTCTGTTAGTTTGTCATTTTTTTGCAATCTTTGTTTGTTTATTTGTTCTAATTTATCAGATTCATTAATAATTTTTCTCTCCAAGCCGAGCTTTAGTTTTAAATATTTATTTTTTAGTCTTTTGTATTGTGAGAGGGTGATTGCGTTATTAGGGCTAAAAACAAATAAATTTTCCATTTGGTATTTCCAGTCTAGCATTGTTTGTGTATGCTTTTCTCCAAAGCCTGGAACTCTATCAACAGCCCATGAAGAAATATCAGAAGCTACTTGAATACCATGTATATATAGCCCTCTCTTTTTTTTTGGGCCGATTCCTTTTATTTTCCAGTCGTTAATATAGGTGCTCTGCATATAATAATTAAACTGATCGTCTTTGGCTTTGATATTTATTGTGTGCAATTCAGCGTTGTAATCTAACTTAATATTTTTATATTTTTTATAAGATGATGTTAAGTTTTTTTGTGTTGTATTAAAAGAGGTGTCATTAAAGTTGGATTCCCATTGGTTTTTCAAATTTTTCAAATTATTTTTGTTTGAAGAAATACCTTTATTTAGCTTTAGTTCAGCTGATTTAATAGTGGATAAAATTGGCAGCCTTGTGGAATTTATACGACCTACAATCTCAGATTTTATTTGTTTATTTTGAATTAGTAGCTCTACAGTTGCCTGCTTTTTTTGATTAGTATGTTCTTTCTTTTTTTTGTCTATTTTTTTGTCTTTACTAGATTTGTAAGAGAATAAAATAAACGCTAAAACTACTAGCAAAATTTGAGTAACTTGAGCTTTGATATTTAAAGAAAAATAATAGCTTGGTGCAATCGTTGTTAAAAAGAGAAAAATAGATTGAAATTTCCTACCCTTTCTTTTTTTTAATATCTTTTTTTCGTCTGCTGAAAAAAAGAGTTGGCCAGGCATTTGTGTTTTTAATTGTTTTGGTATTATTTCTTTATATGTATTTAAGATGGTAAGATTAAAAGGTTTTTCCTTGCACGGTTTAAAGAGTGAGGGAAATGTTATTTTTGTTGGTCCGGGTGAGGCAAGTGACTTTATTTTGTTAAACTCTTGATTAAAGTTAATTTTTGTAATTTTTAACGATATTGCGGACTGCGCACCATCCCAATATTTATTAATATTAAAAGACTTTTTGTAAAAGTAAGTTACCCCCTTATTTTCTAGAAGACACCACGGGCAACTTGTTAACTTATTGTAATATTTATGCGTGCTTATTGATCTGCATTTTTTTAGTTGACTTCTAAATCTATCTAAGGCTTTAATCCATTCTTTTGCTGTAGGTCTATTAAATAGAGAGCCAGATTGTGAAAATGCTTTTTCAAAAAAAGATTGTATTTCGTTAGGTAGCATGTCTACTGATATAGACTTTGGTGGCGGCTTTATTTTTAATCTTGTAGATGTGTTACTACTGTATGCGTATAAATACTTTTGAATTGATACTCTCAATTCCATATCGGAATTGCCTGAATATACACCTGAAAATGGATGCCTACCCATCATGAGAATATGAAATATTAATAATGCTAAACCAAAATTATCATGATTTTTTGTTCTTAAAACTTTCGAAAAATCTTTAGTTTTTTGTAGTTCTGGCGGGGTGAAGTTTTGTACGCCAACCCTACAAGGGTAAGTTATTTTATTATGTATTATTTGAAATGAGTCGCAATCTACAAATTTTGTAACAGTCTTATTAGAGACAAATATAAGTCCTGGATTTACATCACCAATTACATGGTTTTTGGCATGAATAGTAGCAAATGAAGCCGCAATATTACGGCAAATACTAATTAGAAATTCCCAGTCTATATTTGGATGTTTTTTCTTTCTATTGGAAGGGTTGTAGAAGTCATGTAATTTATTGTATCCAGTAATATCCGGCATAATAAATCCAATAACATCCCCTCCCTTGGTTTTATGTAGTGTATCTAATGGCCATGCCGTTACTTTTCTTAAAGAATCACTAGAACTCTCAGCCATGATTGTGATTTTATTCTGCTTCTTTTTTGGTTTTTTTTCGTGCCAAATTTTAGCTGCAGTTTTATCTGTAGATATTATTTTGTAAACATTCCCCTCGCCACCGCCACCTATTTTTTTTCCCAGTTGAACCTTGCTTCCATTTGAGTTAAAAAGAGTAGCCATTGTTGATTACGCTCGGGTTGCTAGCACCAGTGTTTTGTCGTCATCAGTGCGAGAATTTATGTTTTCACTTTGCAAGAATGATTCTAATTTTTTATCCAAATCATCGTAATTAGCGTCCTCAATTTTTCGTAAAAAATTAAACATAGAGTCAAAGAAAGGGTGGTGTGGTTTTTTTGAGGAATTTATTAAGGCTAGATTTTGTATTCCATCTGATAATACAGCTAATTCATCAATATTAGACTCTACTTTTAGCGTCCTTAATCTATCGATAGCATTTTCATCTGTGATAAAGTAAGTTGAATTTGCGTACTCTCCATTGTCTGGCCAAAATACAACACCCATTAAACCAGACTTTGACACAACTATGGCGCCATCACCTATTTGGAAAAATAACGCCTCATTGTTTGAAATAACTGCGCAAAGCAGGGTGCAGGCATATTCTCTGGTTTCCAAACCTTCTTTTTCGGCAATGAGATTTATTTCATCTCGAACTATTTTCACCCATTGAGATGCATTTTCTTCTATCATGGCAGTGCTTTGATTTTCCTCTAATGACTGAGTTATTAGGCTAACAATTGTTCCACAGGTTGTTTTAGAACCAATGCTACTATTAATCGCACTGCCAGCTCCATCAGAGACGGCAATAATCAGATGCTGTTCACCATCTTTTGTTTGTACAATATTAACTTTATGACTATCTTGACACTCTGTTTGGCTATCTAGGTGCGATGTTCCAATAGCAGAGGCTTTGATAGTTTTCCACGTCAAACTTCTGCCCACCCATTAGGACCTTGTGTAGGATCTACAAGCTTAACAGTGTCACTCGGGCTTGATTGTGATACCGATTTCATTGAATTGGACAACCACACAAACAATTCTTTAAATTGCAGGCCTTGGAGTGACAACGGCTCTCTTACACAAATTTGTTGTAAGATATCCATATTTGCACCACCTACACCAACAGCAAAGAAAGAAAATGCTTTTGATCTTTCTCCTTCTTGAACCATTGCGGCAGCATTGTGCCAATCATCTGTGGGTTCGCCATCAGTAATTAAAAATACCCATGGTCGGTAAAAAGAGATGCCATTTTGTCTGTATTCATCTTTACGTTGTTTGACCATCTCAAGCCCTTGGATGATTGCCTCACCCATTGGGGTAGCGCCACTCGCCCTGAGTGTGGGTGGGCTAAAGTTTTCGGCTGTGGTAAAGGTGTTTTCTACACTAGGGGGGCCAAAAGTTAAGATAGCAGTTTCAACGCGCTTCATAGCTATAGAGTCAGATGATAATTCTTCTTTATAGGTGCTTAGTCCGCTGTTTAATTCATTGATTGGACTTCCTTGCATTGATCCAGAGGTATCTAAAATCAGTAAACAAGGGCAGCGAGGCTCTGGATTGTCTGCAAAGTTATCTTCTCCAAATGGCATTTGGTCAAAAAAATCGTCATTCATAGTTTTTTCTCCTTTATGGAATGTTTTTATTCTTGATTGTTAGTTGCTTCGTTTCTGTTGGTAAGCGCTTCTCGATCATTTGATGAAAGGTGGTTGAACTCAAGGCACAACTCTTCTATCTTTTTTTCAAACAGAGGTTGAGTTTTAATCATATTTTTAATGTATTTATCCCTTATGTCTTGAGAGATTTTTTTATTAGAAACGTCACACCTTTGAGGAATGGAATCATCGTTACAAATTACTCGAATTTCTTGTTTTTCCGAATCTTCATTAATGATAAATTTTAATTTAGATTTAATTGTATTCTCTATTGAGTCTGAATTTGATCTTAAAAATCTAAATAGGGCGATATTCTCTTCTTTATTACCACTCACAACTAAGTGTTTCTCTACTGTAAACGCAATAAAATATGAGCTTCTATATGAAACCACGTGATAACAGCTGTCATTTATTGCATTTGCACTCCGAGTAAATATCCCGCTAGAAGTGCGATCTCCTTTTTTATCTTTAAATGCTTTACCAACTAGGTTATCAGTACGGGATATTTTATTTTTTACAAGATTCCAAAATTCTACCCTACCTCTTCTAAGGTCCAACTCTTCCTCTTGTTCACTAAATTCAGTATCTAGAGATTCAGATGTTGAATTAACACTAGTTACAGATGTTATTTTTATACAGGTCTCCATAATTTCAGTAAAAACACCACTATCATCAACTCCTATTATGTTGTCTTTAATAATGCTTAGAACTCTTGAGGTGTCAACTAGTCTTTTAGTTTGCCATTTTTTAAATCTAACAATTTTGAATAATGATTGCTCCCATTCTTCATCGAAATCAGGTGAGTTATGTTGAATTGCGAGTGATAGTTCTTTCTCTATTTCTTTATCGCCATCATGCGCACCCTTAGTGATTTTATTGACAAACTCTTCGTCCCATTCGGTGAAGTTTGGACTGGTTTGTAGTAATTGAAAAACTTTTGGAAATGATATTTGCATACAAACGAGACAAAACATAGATTCTCTAAGGGTTTTTTCAAGCTCTTTTCCTAGGCTGTTAAGTTTATTTTCTAATTTATCTATATTTTTATTAATGTTGTTGTTGCTATTTTTCTGTATATTCCAATGAATATTAATTATTGACAATGAATTAGCTAGACGTTTTAAGGCTCTAGGGTTGTTGCCAATAGTTTGTCTGATTGCCTTTACAAATTGGACAATTGGCCCGTTTTTAACGCTTTTCTTGGTGTAAAAATTTGTTTGTACTAAAATATCTTCGAGATAGGTTTGTAAGTTGTAGCTTCCCATGGGCATCATAAATGGCAGCTGAATAATTTTGTCAAAATAAGCCCTAAACTCCCACTCATTGTCTTCGGTTAATTCTCCAAATTTACTTTGTAAGCCTTTAACCACCACCTGGTAGTCAATTGCTAGTACGTATACACAATTTTCCACACTAAATATATTTTTAAGAAGCTCTAGAACTTCGACAGCATTTTTTGGATCAATTCTATCCAAATCATCTACAAAAATAACAAACCTTTCGACAGGGTTCTCTTTCCTTTTAATGATAGTGGTAATTATGTCTTCTAACGAATTTCTAAGACCTTTAATGCTATTACTTGAGCCTCCAAGTACCTCCTCTGTAACCTGTGCAGCCTTTGACCCAAGGGCAGCTTGTGCGCCAACCCTAAGTGCTCCTTTTGCAATTTGGCTAATAAACTGCTTAGCCTTTTGGGCTTTAGCAAATGAGCCGTCAATTGCAGAAATTGTGTCTACCAATTCTTCCAAAATACTTATTAGGGACTCTTCTGGGGATTTTAGGACTGAATGCTCCCAAGTATTTATCCAGATAACTCTGTATTCACCACCATACCTCTTTTTCTTTTGGTTGATTGACGCTTCTAATAAGTTATCTTGGATCATGTTGAGTAATGATGTTTTTCCACTTCCCCATTCCCCCTGAACTCCTATAGTTAAAGGTGTGCCACAATTTTGAATAAAGCTAGATAGCGCTTCAGCATAGCTTTTTGTTTCTAAAGTATCTTTAATATTTTTTTCTTTATTTTCTTTAAATGGGATATCTACTACTGAAATTTCACTCATGATTTTTATATAAAATAAGGTTTAAAATAAAACATTATACCAAGGCGTTCAAAATGATTATCAGTCAAGTATATAATTTATGTTTTTAAAATAGAATATTAGCGAGTTTTATGATAAGTTCAGCAGTAAAAGCAAGTGTTTCAGACTTGTTTAATCCAGACAATAGGTTAATTTATTTTGTGCCCAAATATCAGCGGGAATATGTGTGGGGAAAGTCTCATTGGGAGTCATTATTTGATGATATTGTTGATAACGAAAGTGAGCATTTTTTAGGATCTATTATTTGTATTGGTCATAAGCCAGATAATTCGTTAGACCCTATAAGACTTGAACTTATTGATGGCCAGCAAAGGATGACCACTTTAAGTCTTTTGCTATTAGCTCTTTATGTTCATTTGAGAAAGGTGAGTAAAGATCAAAATGATAATAGTGAAGATCTAATTGCTGAATTAATAAATTTAAAGCATAAGCTAATTTTAAAATCAGATAAAAAAACTTTAAGACTACTGCCTTCTAGTTCTGGTGAAAATCTTGATGATTTTGAATACACAGTTAAAAAAGTGCTTGGTATAGATGGTATAAAACTGAAGCCTTCACGACTTGGATTGCGTAGGATTAATTTGGCGTATAAGTATTTTTCTGAAAGATTAGGGGAGGTAAGAAAATATAATTCTGGTGAAGAAAGTATTTTTGATTTGAGTAAAACTTTAAATTTCTTAAAAAAAGTTAATTCTGCGCTTATTGTGAAGGTTGAGGTTGATAGTTTATCGGATGCCTTTACTTTATTTGAAACACTAAATCATCGTGGGACACCTTTAATGCCAGTTGATTTAATTAAGAATAGTTTTTTAAATCACCTTGAAAAAGAAAATAAAGGATCTATTGATAAAAATTATGAAAAATGGCTGAAGTTAATAAATAATTTGACAGATGATTACAAGTATCAAGAGCGTTTTTTAAGGCATTTTTATAATGCTTATAAAAATGATAAGAGTATAGCTGTTCCAAAAAAACAGAAAGCAACACGATCAAATATCATAGATATTTATACCACTCTAATAAAACTAGATGCATCCAGCTTCTTTGATAAACTTTATAATAGTTCGGAGTATTACAATAGATTAATTAATCTTGGCAATGAGAGTAACTCCAGAGAAGTAAGAAGTAGTCTTATTGATTTGTACAATATCTCAGCGGCACCTTCTTATGTTTTACTTTTGTATGTCTTTGAAAAATTACAGTTATCAGATAATCAAAAAGTAGAGTTAATAGATTACATGGTTAAGTTTTTTGTTGTGCGTCATATCACCAATACCCCGCCAACACGAGATCTTGATAATATTTTTATTGAGGTTATTTCTATGCTTCATAATAATAACGGGTATGATTTTGAATTAATTTCTAATTTTTTAAAAGAAAAAACTTCTGGATTTGATAATTTTAAAAATAAGTTGAGTGGCAGTATTTACGATGAAAATAGCGGTGCTACTAGATTTATTCTCTGCAAGATTGAAGATGCAAATGGGCAAACAAAAGAGAGGTTTGTAAATTTATGGGAGAGAGACTCTAAAAAGAAATTTATATGGACGATAGAGCATATTTTTCCACAAGGAAGCAGTATACCTAGTAGCTGGGTTGAGATGATTGCAAGTGGAGATCAAGAGTACGCTGAAAAAATCCAAGATAATTATGTTCATACGATAGGAAATCTAACTTTGACTGGGTATAACTCAAATTTAGGTAATTTATCTTTTGAAAAGAAAAGAGATAAAAAGAACAAAGAAGGGTCTTTTATTGGATATAAAAACGGATTATTTCTTAATGAAGAGCTAAAAGATTGCAATCAGTGGGATAAAAGCAGTATTAATAATAGAAGCCATACCTTAGTAGAGATGGCTATTAAGCTATTTAATATTTACAACTATGACCAAAACGTAAAATTTTAGAAATAATGTAAATGACTAAAATATGATTGTTATTTTTAATAAAATCTCTATAAAAATAGCTATTTTTAGCTAAAAATTAATAAAAATAGCTATTTTATACGGCGAAAATATAGTGCATGCCATTGAGGGTGCAAAATTTCAGAAATTTTGCAAATGGACGTAAAAAGACCTTTGTTTAGAGGTTTTTGTTAAAATTGATCTAATGATTAATTTGGATGTCGACTTTTAGTGACAAAAACTAACATTATAAAATGGCTAAAGCGTTTAATACTGCTCAGTATTTTGTTGTTTTCTGTGTATTTGAATTATTTAAACAATTTGGTAGATAATAATGGATGAGTAAGAAAAATGAGCAAAAAAGTTAATTTAACAGTATTTGCGACCGGTGGTGAATATACATTTGGTGTAATTGAAGACGAAGCAGAAAAACAAGCAATGTTGAACGCTATTGAGAATAATGAAGTTAGCAGTTTAATTTATTACACAGGCAATGATGGCAATGAGGAATCATTAAGTTCATGGAATAAGGCTAATTTATTGCATAAAAATGGTCCGTGGGTTGTTGGTGCATCCCTTATTGTTAATGGCGATAACGAGTCTTTTGACGAATTAATTGATGAATTAGAATGTACCACATTCACAAGCTCAAACCCTTGGGTGGATGGTGAGTTTAAAAAAAAGTTTTCAAATGATGCGTTGTTATGGGGGACGGAGCAAATAGAAAAGAGAATTCATTTCCCAGCAGAGCTAATATTAGCAGATGATGAAGATTTTGATGTCACTAATGTATTTATTGGATCAATGAATATGGACGAGACAATCAATGGTGCTGAAGTAGTTGATATGGTATGTTATATACCAAAAGAAGAACAAATAAAATTAATAAAAAATTATTTAGGTGAAGGTGGCAAGGATGAGATGTTGTCGGAATATATTGGTGATATGATTTTTGACCATCCAGAAATTTTAAATCCATTTACTCTAAAGGTGGGAGATATTGAGGGTAAGGGTGAAACTGAGAATGATTTTAATATTGTGACAACGTTTGATGGAGAGATTTTGTATAAAGGTGGCGAATACTAATTTAAAATACTGTGAACTATACACCTTTGCCATGGTGATGATTTATGAAGCTTGGCGAGAGATGGTTTATTAAATAATGATAAAAAAATAGGAGAAAAAAATGGATTTAGAAAGAAAGGAAGTGTACCACCACGAATCTGGCGAGATTGAGCTTGTAGAAGTATTTAACAAAGAAGGTGAACTCATCGAAAGCACAGGATACTATGAGTCAGGAGCTCTTAGTTTCGATGAAGAGCGTACTAAAGATGGTATACCAATCAAAATGACAGGATACTATGAGTCAGGTGAGGTTGAGTTTGTATCCTTATCTAACGAAGACGGTTTGCCCACCCAAGAAACACATTACTATGAAACCGGAGAGGTTAAGAGTGAAACCTTGTTCGACAAAGAGGGTATGCCAATCAAATAATAATTTACACCTAAGAGTCTAGAGTTTTTAAGGCATGAAGGTAGTGTGGATGTATATTTTAACAAGCTAACTGGAGAAGAAGTGTTTCACGGTGTAGTGAAGTGACTTGTTAAAAATTTGGATTTTGATTTTTAGTGACAAAAACTAACATCATAAAATGGCTAAAACGCTTAATACTACTCAGTATTTTGTTGTTTGCTGTGTATTTGAATTATTTAAATAATTTGGTAAGAGCGGAGTTTTCAAAACCACTAACATCGATTCACTCTACGTTGTCATTAGAGCAACACCCTAAGCCATTGTTAAATATGTTGTTACTAGTAGAAGATCAATCTTTCTTTGAGCATCCGGGTGTAGATTTTAAAGAAATTGCCAGGGTGTTGCGTGATTATTGGCTGCATGACAAACCCATTCGAGGGGCGAGTACATTGACCCAGCAACTGATTAAGAACACGTTACTCAACAGAGAACAAACTATAAGTCGTAAGTTTAATGAGGCGTTGATGGCATTATTGCTTGAAGTTGCTTTTGATAAAGACTTTATTCTTAATCGTTATATGAATACGGTATATCTTGCACAACAAGGTAATACCCCAATCTATGGGTTTGAAAAAGGCGCAAAAT
>LWDU01000370.1_pt1 | contig 14090 bp, 14 predicted proteins | sample 727161 | NCBI WGS metagenome assembly LWDU01 (sample SAMN04566230, study PRJNA314399) | hydrothermal vent metagenome | isolation source: deep sea hydrothermal plume seawater | place: Mexico: Gulf of California, Guaymas Basin | collected 2004-07-11 | reverse complement strand
GGCACCAGCACCGAACATTTCAGCAGCGGTGTCAACGAAGAGTTTCTTGCGAGGGGAGAGGTTCATAATCATTCTTTCTGTCTGTTTTCTCACTATAACTAACTATACCATACGGAACAGGGTTTGTCAAACGAATAATGGCGGCTCCATGTCGTTTTTTTGATATTAGGTGTAAAGTGTGACATTTTTATCACAGGCCGTGATAGTAATTTTTCAACCACTATTATGCCACCAACTTCACAAATTTGTTAAGCAACTGGCGAGAATCGATTTTACCCGACATTGCCTTACCAAAGGCAGTCTTGAGTTTTGCCTTGGAAGCACCAACCAGCTCATCACTCAGGCCCTCATTGGAGACTTCCATACCCTTAGCAGGCAGGACATACATCTCATCGTAACCCTTCGAATCGATGGCAAGGAACTTGTTCTTGTTGATGAACTTGACCTGTTCCATAATTTTTTCCTGTGAAATTTCACGCTGTAAGTAGTAGAGGGTGCGTTTATCAACCCGGCCGGAGCGACCAGAACCCGCAATAAAGAACCCAATCAGGTTCATATCAGAAACACGATCTTTAAGGATGCGAAGCAGACCATCAGTCATATCGCCATTGCGGCCACTGTCAATCTCATAGGTCTTGAAAGTCTTAGGATCAGAAATCACAATCTTGTCGTATAGGCTTGCGGTCACTTTTTCGTGATCACCAGTTTTGGTATTCAAACGATATTCATACACACCGTTGATGCGGTTTGAAGCGCCATCAGTCAGGAAAATCGTGTTGACTTTCTGAACACCAGTTTCACGCTTAAACTTGGGAACAATTTCCATCATGGCAATGATTGCATCATTGAGAGGCGTTCCACCTAAATTTAGGAACTGAGGCGCAGGGACGGTCGTGTAATTATACTCGCGATTATAACGACTAGTATAATACTTTGTACCCATCCACAGAATTTCCATCATCTCGATTTCTTCCTTCGCAGACATTTTGCTGGAGAAGAAGTTCAAAAGTTTAAATGTCCGTAGAGCGATGTCGCCAGCTTTAAAGTTCTTGTTGTTTAATTCTTCTAGAACTTCATAAGAATTCGGTAAACTCCAATCAACAAACAAATCGCGATTATCGCTAAACGCAAACACTTCAAAAGGAATCTGTGTCCGGCGGCAGAACCATACCAGATTAAACAGCTGAGACAGGGTGCCCGACAGATTCTCATACATGGAACCGCTCCAATCGACAACCATAACCATGCCGTGGTTCGTTGCACCAGGCAGGGTAGTCACTTTCTTGAAGAGGTCTTCATTGTATTTGTAAGTGTGTAACCGTCCCATGTCGAGCGAACCAGACTTGGAAACAGCAGCGCGAGCATACTGATCAGCAGCCTTCTTCATCTCAAATTCTTTGGCCATGTAGGCAACAGTCTTCTTCGACTCGCCTTTCATAGCAGCAACTTCTGCCTTCATGGCTTCAACCCAAGAACCGCCTTCAGCGTAGTTGGGAAGTGCTTTCTCCAAAATCTCACCATACGGCATGATTAGGTCTTCATTGAGAGCAGGGATACGACCATAGGTCCGATTCTCAGCAGTCTTATCAATCAGTTTTTCGATTGCATTGTTAACATCAGTATCGGTTTCTGCTTTGGGAACAGAACCCGGGCCGGTGGACTCTACACCACCTACTTCGGAACCTTCAACTTTTTCATTTTTGGCATCGCCATCAGCGTCATTGTCGCCATCGTCAGCAGAACCGTTAGCAGGAACATCTTCTCCATCTTCTTTTTCACCTTCACCATCGGCAGGGGCATCACCCTCACCAGTTTCATTACCATCGGCAGGGGCATCACCCTCACCAGTTTCACCTTCTTCACCTTCACCCGACTCACCGTTACCAGAACCGTCAATCATTTTTTCATCGTCACCATCTTCTTCTGGTGCGTTCTCTGCCATCCAAGCGTAGAGCTCTTCAGAGAGGTTCAAAACGTCATCGGGAGTCTTGGTTTTTGCAATCCGCTTGACCCAAGGCATCTCTTCAGTAGTAAACTCAACTTTCTGTTTCTTGAAAAACAGATTAATCCGATCAATCAAGTTCAGTTTGGCAACATCTTTATCACCAATACCAAAGAAATCCTTGCCGGTCAGATCATTATATCCACGATTGAAAACCGCAACAGAGCCAGGATACCGTTCCTGTACCATCCGTTCAATACGAGCGTCCTCAATGATATTCACAAAAGAGTGATTGATCTTACGAACCATTGCCTTCTCAAGCATATCCAGAGGAGTCCAGAGCGCGTGAGCAATCTCATGACAAACCATCAGGTCATAAATGTCCTTGGTCATCTCCTCATCTTTCCAGATGGGCAGGCCTAGCTCGCGTGATTTGGGATTGAAATACGCCGTGTCCATCTTCTTATGAACGACGAAAATATCCTCTTCAGCGAGGAGTTTTGCGAGTGTCGATTTATTTTTCATCATACCTTATGCTACCATATGAAACAGGGTTTGTCAAGAAAATAATGAGCTCTGATGTCGTTTTATTGGATATACAGAGTGCCGTCTATATTCTCAACGACATAAGATATACCGTTTTCGGTAATCAAATCGCCTTCTTTAATTTTCATAATCATTTCCTTATTTCTCATCATACCCTATAGTACCATACGGAACAGGGTTTGTCAAACGAATAATGAGCCTAAATGTCATTTTATCTGATATTTAGGGAAAGTGTGACATTTTTACCACAATTTACTATCACGCCAAGCCATTGATTTAACTAGCTAATCTAGCGAACTTCTTAAGCTGTTTTTTCGCTCTTTTCTTGGCCATATCCAATCTCAACTTACTTACCAGTTTGGTGAAATTAGTCCCTATCATATGGTCATATTCGTGTTGAAAAATACGAGCTTCAAGTCCAAACATCTCAACTTCGTTAAGTTCACCATTTTCGTCCTCAAATGAGCAGGCAATATGGTCCGGCCGGGAAACCTTAAGCCATATGCCGGGATACGTCAAACACCCCTCATCCATGAGAATATTTTCTGAGCTCTCCTCAACAATTTTCGGATTAAAACACGCAATAATCTCTTTCTTGTTAATATCAGAATACATTACAAATACGCGCTCCATGACGCCGCACTGATTCGCAGATAATCCAACACCGTTATAATGTTCCATTGTATCTATAAGGTTGTCCTTCAACTCCTTCCGATTCAAATCCTCGCTGCATTTCTCAATAGGTATAGTTAGGATTAGATTCAAATTTTCAACTAGTTTATATACTGCCATTATGTTCTCCCATAAAATATAGTCTCCGTTTCTTTGTTTTCAAAAAGATACCAAGCACAATTGTCTTTGCCTGTCATATTACCAAACCACTTTATTCGTCCAACACTAACAATCTTGGAACACATTTTCATATATTCTGCTGACTGTTTGGTATGTGGCCAGTCTGCATCGAACAACAGCCATGTTGGCCTAAGTAGAGAGAAGTGATCAATCATAGGATGAAGCACAGACCTATCCCAAGGAGGATTTGTAATAATATAGTCAGATTCCAAAACGTGAAAATCTCCAATCTCTGTAAAATCATTTTTTGCAATTCCTGCAAGCTGTGGTTCTATATCACTTGCCCACATACATATACCACCAAAATACTCTAGATGACGGCACAGTTGCCCATCACCAGCGCATGGTTCAGAAAATTTAAATTTTCTGTGCTGAAGATGGTCGATAAGGGGTTCTACCGCTGCAAAGGGCGTGGGATAGAAGTCTCTTGGTTTTCTTTCAAAGTCGCTACGTTTACCCATTATAATTATGTTCTCCCATTATTCAACAACATGACTAAAGTTTTTCACCTTTTCAAATTTGATTGTGCTTCTAAATTTATCAGCAAGAACATCTTGTTTATGACTAATCACAAACACATTCTCATCACCAAGAGTATTGAGAATTTTTAGAAACTCATCTGTACCCGTACTATCCATCGAACTGTCAAAAATCTCATCAAGGATCAACAGATTGGTGTTAGTACTGTTCTTCATCTTTGCAACTGCTCTCCATGTGAACAACAATGCAAGGTCAATACGCATTTTTTCGCCTTCACTGAACGAGTCATAGGTGAACTCATCACGGTAGCGTGACTTGATGGTTTCCTCAAAATTATCGTTCAGAGTGAAGTTCACATAAAACTCCATCGACATAAGATAGGTGTTAATCAGCTTATTCATTATGGGGAGATACTGCTTGATAATCTTGGTTTTGATACCTGTATCCTGTAACATACTTCTTGCAGCTTCTGAATAGGTTTGATCCTCACGCAATTTAGATTTCTGCATATCAAGGCCTGATAGAGTTTCCTTCAAATCTTTAAGTTCATTATGGTCATTCTTATTAACTTCACCATTTGTTAATTGTTCAATCTCTGACTGCAAAGTAGCGTTAAATTTTTCAAGTTGAATAAGGGAACTATTCTCTTTTGCAATATGAACTTCATTCTCCCGAATCTTAACGGCAATATCATTTATCTCTTCCTGCCGGGAAGTAACCTTAGCCAACTCTTCTTTGAGTTCTTCCATTCCAGAATTGACCTTATCTGCTTCACCTTTCTTCTTATTAATCATAGAAGATTTAAAGGTTTCATCAATGTGTTGTTGGCAAGTTGGACAATCCTCGTTATTCTCAAAGAAACCAACAAGTCTAGTGTGAGCCCGATGCTTCTCCTTCAGCTGCGACTGAATGTCTTTTAGTTTGGTATGCTTGTCATTAACTTTATTAGTATCAGCAATATATGACAGAAGTTCTTTATTGTTTGTAGTGTAAAAATCAATCTCCAGAGTTTTCTTGAAAACCTCTTCCTCATTTCCACCTATAAGTGAGGTTTTTTCTTTTATGAGATTTTCCTTATGCATAAACATCTCATCAATATACTTCTCCTGTAGAGTAACCTTCTCCGTTGTCAGACTGAATTTATAATCCACTTCACGCATGTCATCAGATATAGTCTTCAACTGCTGTTTAAGCAACATGTTCATCAGGGAGAAAATCTGAATGTCAAGAATCTCCTCAACAACCTCACGGCGATGTTTAGATTTCAGCTGCATAAAAGGAACAAAGGTGGAAGAACCTAGAATAACAACCTGTGTAAAACTACGATAGTTTAGCTTTAGGATTTGCTGTTCTAGATACTTCTGGTAATCACGCGAGTTAGCGTCTTGGTTATACAATTTACCATTGACATGAATTTCAAAGATGTTTGGCTTGATGCCACGAATGACCTTGACCTTCTTCGTACCAATTCGAAACTCAACCTCAACCACAGCGCTGCTAGCATTAACAGAGTTTAGGAGTTGTGGCTTATTGATATTACGAAATGGTTTGCCGAACAGGCCAAAACACATCGCGTCAAGAATGGTTGACTTGCCCGCGCCATTCTCACCAATAATTAATGTGGTTGAATTTCTGTCTAATTCTATTTCTGTAAACTGGTTGCCGGTAGATAAGAAGTTGCGCCACCTGACCTTTTCAAAATGAATCATATTTCTAAATCTTGCGCCTCAGTGTAAAGTGACCGCATCGTGTTCTTCAATCGGTCTTTGCTCAAAGTAACGTCTAGTTGATCAATGTATTTCTCTAGTAACGTCATCGTGTCTTCAGTGTTCTCCACAATATCATCAGATACATTGTCAGCATCCAACTCAGAGAAGTCCTCTATGATCTTGACTTCAAATGCGTCAGCCTGCAGCAACCTGTCTGTGAACTTGTCGAACTGGTATAAGTCCTTCTTGTTCACCACGATTAGTTTTACAAACTTGTCCTTATACTTAGACACATCCTCTTTGACATAATCTGTTGTAGTATCGTCATAGAAAATCTTTTCGTGAATAGTATACGGATTAACAATACGCTCAAGTTCGCGTGTCTCTGTGTCAAAGATATGGAAACCTTTCGGGTCATTGTGATCACTCCAAGTAATCTCATATGGAGTCCCCAGATAATATATTTGACCATCGTCGGATTTATGATGAAAATGTCCACTAAAGCATAAGTCGAACCTACGAAATAATTCTTTATCCCAACCGCTATCAGACTTATGACCCCTGTGCATTTCAAAGCCATTTACTTCTAAATGACCCATAAGAATCTGTGCGGGGGATTTTTTTAACGCAGCCATCGACTCATCATAGTTGTTAGTATTAATCCACGGCATGAACTGAACAAGACAACCATCAAACTCTACAACCGTGGGCCCGGTGTAAATATTGAACCTGTCCGAACCTACCAGCTCTTCCATTGAGTTAACTTCATTGGTGTTCTTATAGTAGGTGTCATGGTTGCCAATGATGATGTGTAAATCAATACCCATCTCTTGGAATTTACCAATAAATCTCTTACGAAAATCACTAGCAGTTTTAAAACTGATGTACTTACGCCGGTCTACTACGTCACCCATGTGAACACAGGTAGTAATACCCCTTTCCTTCAAAGTAGGAAAGAAAATATTCTCATAAAATTTGTAGAAGAAATCGTTAAAGTTCTGATTATCATTTCTGGCACCGAAATGTGTATCAGTAATAATTGCAATCTTCAAGTCAATCGTGCCCACTTATTGTTTTGTGTTCATCTTCCATGAAAGTTTCTAAACCTTTTGACTTTTCCTTTATCTTTTTCTTAGGTTTATATACATCCTCATCGGGAAGCATAATCATAGGATCAAAGCCTAATACACTATAAGACGTATCATCGCCTTCCATCTTTACCCACGATTCATAACTTTGAGTCTCAATCATTTTGTTTTTAACATGGGTTTGTTTTTTTTCTTTTGCAATTCTTCGTAAGAAGGCATAGTAGATGATTTGGGTGAAATATGCAAAAGGGTTCTTCGATTTCTCTGGATTAAAGTTCTCAACATATTGTAAGCAGTTTTCGATGCCATCTGAAATCATATCCTCTCTATATGTATAATTTATAAAATTATGTTTATAGGATAAATGGGTAGCAATCTTCAAAAAGCACTCACCAATATAATCAGAAACAGGTGGTCTTTCTTTATCAGAGTCTCTTGCTTCCTTACATGATTCTCTAAATTGAATCATAGCTTCTAGTAATACGGTATTATCAACGTAATGTTCGCCTTTTTGTCTGGCCATTGGAACTCCTTTATACTTAATTATTATCTACTATACAACATAATGATAGAAAAGTCAAGGTATATTTAAATATTATAAGGGACTTGACAATGGGTTTAAAAGTGTGTATATTAAGCTTGTGGGGTTGTTAATGAATTGATTTATTAGGCACCTCAATATCATTTAAAAGGTCATCATATACATCTTCATTATTAATATCATCTAAATTATTTTCGTCGGGTGATGTATTAATTTTATGTATCACATGTTCATAATATTTACTTAATCCAATTGAAGCTTCGGCAATCAATAAAATATGTTGAGGCTCAATATTAAAACATATTTTTTCTGTATATGGCGCCATCCACATACTCAGGTTTAAAGATTCAACTGGGCCGGCCGGGGTGAGTTGTGAAATAACTTGTATCTTTAAAGGATATGCAATTTCATATTTTCCATCAACAACTGCATCACTTAATTTGCAAATTAAATCTTCTCCATTTGTGAGTTTTACAACTTTATATATAGTTTGGTTCATTTTATTTTTACCTTGCTAATTTCATAGTTGAATTGTTCCTCATTGTATATATTTATGCGTTCTTGGAAGTGATTGAGGGTAAAATTACTCTGATTCCTAAAAGTCAAATCATCTGCAATATCAAAAATTAAAACAGAATCTTTATTCTCACCTTGCCGCAGGCCCCGTCCAATTGATTGCAAAACTCGAATTTTACTTTTTGATGGAGATGCGAGCACGATATTGTGAATATTGCGAATATTGATACCAGTGCTAAAAGTACCGTAGCTCGCAATAACGATAGAATCTTTTGCATTTTCTATTAGAGCCCTTATCTCTTCTCTAGTATCCGTACCAGTTCCACCATACACAAAATATATATTACGGTCTGGAATCATTCTTTCTGCTGCTTCGTGCAGAGGCTTACCGTGTTTCTCTACAAGCTGGAAAAGGCAAAGAGTATTCCCCCTGAGATGTTGTAACAGATTAATAATGAAATCCTGCCGACCTTTGTGGGTGACGATATATTCCAATTCCTCAGCATATTCCATCCTCACCCTTACATTCTCATGTTTTAAAATTATGCATTTAATTTTAAGGTCAGCAAGAGTTTTTTTCTCAATTAACTCCTTTGTGGTGACTACTTTTTCAACAGGACCGAATAGACCTTCTAAAACAAGTTGGTGTGTCTGCGTCCCGTCTAGGGTGCCTGTGAGCCCGAATCTGTACTTACATGTATGTAACTTCGTCATGATACCAGTAAGTGACTTTGCCTTAAACAGGTGTGCTTCATCGCCAATCACACACCCAAATGTCTCAAAATATTTTGTTGGCATCTTATAGACAGATTGCCATGTAGATATCACAACATCCTTAGTTACCTTGCGGTCATGGCCCTGATATACCTTTTGACAGTATGTACCAGAACTCCAACCATAGTCCTCAAAGTCTGTATACATCTGCTCCACCAGTGAAGTGGTGGGAACTAGTATTAGGGTCTTTAGCCCCATCATATGATAATAACGAACTAACGAATATATTACGAGTGATTTACCCGAAGCAGTAGGACTAACGATAAGAGCGCGATTTCTGGCAATACAATGATGTACTGCATCAATTTGGTAATCACGGACTTTAAGAGACTTTCCTTGTGATTTTGGTTTAAGGCTTCTGATAAAGCTTCGTACAACCTCACGAACAACATCCCGTTCATTCTCGACTCCTTCTTCTAATATATAGTCTATTCCATTTCTATTACAGAACCCCTTGATATATTCCAGTAACCCTACATAAATTTCTCCAGTGCCAGGAGAGAAGAGCCGTATCTTCCCATCCCACATACGGTTGCGATACTGGGGCATAAATTTGAAGCCAGGAACCTCAAATGTAAAAAACTCAGCCAACTCCTTTCTGGCTGAATCTGTCATATCAGACAGAACCAAATAGACTTCGTTCTTCTTAGATATACGCATTTTGCAGTGTACCGTGTTCCCCGTATTCGCCCCTCAACAGAATATTCCATGAGATACTAATACGGTGGTCTTTAGTGGCCGGAACCCAATGTGATAACCAAGATGGAAATATATACCCAACACCCTCCACAGAATCAAACTGAACCATACTGGAGTTTATAACATTTGGAGTGTTTCTTGGTTGCAACACATGGGCTGCTGGTCTGGGATCAAAGAACTGTATTGGCGCGGTATTTCCTGCTTTCAAATAATACACTCCAGATAAGAAATTATTTGAGTGTGTATGTGGGGGATGTGACTCACCACTGTTGAGTGTGTTTGCCCACATATTTGTTATCTCTATTTTGTCATATTGATATTGTTGTTTTTCTAGAACCGAAACTGTAGCTTCCAGTATACCACTAACCAAAGGTTTTAATACTTCATCCTTATGTAATTGGTCAGTTGATAAAGATATACGTTCCATCATAGGTGCGTGTTCTATATTTAGAGAAAACTGAGATATAACTGTCGGGAAACAATTATAAGATTTTACATTAGCCATGTGACCACTGACCATCGGGCTCCGCGTATAATCTCTTTAACCTCATGGGGATATATAAAATTAGATGGAAAAATTAAAGCAGAACCTTTCTCTGTCTGAAATGTCTTCCCCCCAACAATAAACTCGCCACCCTCATAATCATCATTGAGATATAGCAGTGCTGATACTTGTGGATATCCCCACTCCTGCCCATGACTGTGATGAATATTATCAACATGATTAGACATAAATCCGCCCGTGTCATAGCGAGAGATACGAAAGTCAGTTGTTTTACTAACTTCAAACAGGGGGAATTCTGCCTTGTATTTTACTATCACTTTTTCAAAACATTCCTTGATTGGTTCATAAAACCAGTTGTTCTTACTAATCCAACACGCATCCATGCTAACTCGGTCTTCCTTTAAGACTTTACCGCTCGCATGTGTAGAATAAGTTGAAGCTTCATAGTTGAAATCATAGCTGCATATTTTTGAACAGAGCTCATCTGGCACAATCTTCTTATAATATTTTACATAACTTTCTGTATATTTACATTTAATATAATGCATTATCTCTTCATCAGTATCCATCACATCATCCCTGCTTCAAACTGTTTCCAAGCTATAGCATTCTTAATATCCCAGCCGCGATTGTCGATTGACTTGATTACACCCTTGCAGTAGTCCACGCAAGATTCATAGTAACCTATTTTGTTTTGAAGTCTTAGGATATCATCGTCAGATTGTATGTACATTTGAAGGTCTGTCTTCATAACCTTAATGTCAAATGGTTTTGCCGCGTATACCTTTGCCTCGGCTTTACCGCCATAGTATTCCCATTTAAGACGATACAATTGTTGGTGATCAGTCTTGGCCTTTATCAACAACAGCTCAAAGTCAGCCTTGAAGTCCAACCACTTCTGCTTAATCATTTGATTTTTATAGGATTCCTGATCAATATGTTCTTGATCAGTTACGGGAAGGTCTTCTCTTGCAGTTCTCTTTAATACATCTAAATCCATAGTTACCTCATAATAAAAAAAGTGAACAGTTTGGTGTCTCTCTCTGGTTATATTGACTCTAGTGAGTCCGAACGAGTAGTCACTAGAAATTAAGTCTAAGATTTGATAACTTGTTAAAGCGTACCAAATCTGTTCACGTTTTATTTATAATGTTTTAATTTCATAGATTTGATATGCAAACTCAGCAGAAGCAGTTATATATTCAACGTCTGTTGCTGTTTGAGTAAAGTCTAGTCCACTCAATGATATTGGAAATATATTTTCAAAAACAACTTCAATAATAGGATTATTTTTATTCGACAATAACATAAGAAACGCATCTGAATATAACGCCTTATCTGGTGTTGCAGAACCTACGATATCGGCCGACGCAGTTTTTCCACCAGCTGGAGCAAGTGATGTTACATCTCTAAATTCTTTAAACTCAGACCTGTTTGATGGAAAACCAACCCCCCTCATCCAATCATGAAGAGACTTATAGTTCTCTAGATATTCATCAACAATAAAAGTTATTGATAAATTTTCATATTCCAATTTGTCACCTAGAATAGGAATATCTTTAAAGGGCGTAGGGAGTGTGCCAGGGGCCCCAGTGATGCCGGGAAGATTTGCGCCAACAGTAAAAAACTCAACCTTCGGTAGCTGGTTGATACCAAACCGAAACTGAGTCGGACTTGCATAATCTAACTTGTCTGGTTGTCTTGCGAGTGGTGATTGTGCTGTTGCCATGATACTATTTATAACAAAAAAAGAGGGTGCCCGAAAGCACCCCCTAAAGTTTATTAAACCCCTTATCTTACATAAGGTTAGTAACTTTAACGCGACGATACCAAGCATTGGTGTTCGCATCCAGTGACGCATCTGTATTAACTGTGTCACCAGCAGCAACTGCACCAGCAGCGGCAAACGGGTTAGCAGCAAGACCATAACGGGTCTTGAAGCCGATCTTGGGCTGGAAGGAATTCTCACCAACCGCACGGACCATCTGTAGGGGAACGTATGGGCAGTAGAAGAAACCAGCATCGTAAGGCGATGTGCCCTTATAACCAACAACATAGTACTGAGAAGCAGCTACGTTAGCAGAATATGGGTCAACATAAACCTTGTAACGGCCGTTCATAACACCAGCGAATGTGGTGGATGAATCGTCAACATTAAGATTGTTGTTGAGAGCAGGAGTGTAATCAAGCACACCAGCCATATTAAGAGCAGAAGCAACGTCAGCAGAGCAGATGATCATGTTACCCTTACCACGACGAGTCTGTTGACCAATCGCGTTGGCATCACGTTCAATCTGGAACATAAGGCCCTTGAACTTCTCAACTGACCAACGACCATTAGAGTCGGTGTCCAGATCGAAGATACCAGCAGTAGTTGTATTAACCTGAGCACCCTTAACAGCTGTAACGTACAGCGAACGGATAACTTCACGGTTAATTTCAGCAAGAATTTCTGTGCTGAGAATGTTGGCAAGTTCTGTCTCGGCGTCAAGACCGTGAATTGCTTTAAGGTCTTGTGCGAGTTCCATCGTGTACTCTGCTTTGAGTGCGCGAGAAACTGCCGTAACTGTGGACTTCTCAATCGAGAAGGCCATCTCTGCGAAAGCATTGGTAGAACTGTCACCAAGAGCTTCTGCCTGTGAACGTGTCATACCTGTTGCAGAAACATATGTTCCAGCAGAAGGACTGTCGTTAAGAACAGCAGGGTTAGTCTCGGTAGAACCAACATCGCCACCACCAATAGTACCGGCAGCGTTCTGATTCGATGCACCCTGTTTACCAGGCATTGACTCATCAACGAGAGCCTCTGCACCGTCCTGAGAGATGAACGAAGAGCGCATCGCAAAGATAAGACCAGTTGGTCCTGTCATTGGCTGCACACCACAAACGTCATAAGCGATTAGGTTTGGCATTGCACGACGAACCAATGAGATCAAAATTGGATCCCATGTATCCATCTGTCCGCCACCCATGCTGTTGACTGGCGCTGTCTCTGTAAGGAAACCACGATCCTCACGCATTGCTTTTTCTTGGTTCTCTAGAATGAGAGTGGTAACTGCCCGCTTATAAGAATCCTCAATCGGTGGTAGATCGGGGTGTTCTAGGACTGGCTGCCACTTTTCTTGTAGATGTTCTGTCTGAAACATTTGTTTCTCCTTTTAATTTACATCTGTTAATATAATGTTTTATGCACTCGCCTTTTGATTACGACTGATAGCCGACAAGTATGCTGTCATAGCATCTGTCGTATCAACGTCCTGTGCGGTGCTACCATCTTCATCATGAACTCTTTGTTCAACTACAGTTTTCGGGAAATAACTATCCTTCAAAGTTTCGCATTTTTCACGGAAGGAATCTTCATCCGTAAAATCAACGTCTTCTGTAAGACTTTTGAACTTTTCAATTTCGGTATCGGCTAAATCTTCGGAAACCTCAGAAATAACCCTTTCACGAACTAGCTTAGAGTTAGAAGAAGTAAGATCAACCGACTTAGTGATTTGCTCATTCAACTTCTCTTCCAGTTCAGAAATTTTCTCAGATTGTGCTTCGAGAACGTCATATTTCTCATTCGGCACATCAATATAATGATCTTCAAACAACTGTTTCAGTCCAGAGATGAAGTCTTCTGCAATTTCGCCCTTCAAACCGCGCTCAATTGCCAACTCGTTCTCTTTCGTCCATTCCTCTACAACGTAGTTGAGATATGTATCGACTTTTTCTGTAAGTTCAGATTTAAAGGTTTCAATTTCTTCTTCCTTTTCCTCTAATACTGCTTCATGAATACGCTCAATTTCTGAACGTACTTTAGATTTAACTGCTGCTTCAAAAATGGTTGCAGCCTTAATTTTAAAATCTTCTGAAAGACTGTCATCCGCACTCATCAAAGCCTGAACGTCTTCTTTAACGTCAATGTCTTTGATACGAGCTTCAACTGCTTCAGCTTTAGTTTTCTCTTCTTCAGTAGGTTCTACTTCTTCATGATCCATGGCTGACATGATCGTTTCATACTGGGACTTTAAATCTCCAGCTTTCATGCTTGCCATCTTATCATTCATTGCCTGCAACATTGCAGTTTTGGTTTTCGGTGCCGCTTCAACGATAACATCATTGCCTTCTGGTACATGACCAGCAGCGAGTTTCTGGGGGGTGTCTGCTTTACCAGCACCCTTCTGTTGTGCATCACCAGAAGCTACTTTTGCAGCAGCTGCGGCTTTCTTGCCAATTTCGTCTTCGGGATCATTAGATGCCTTGACAGCATCTTTTTCGACTTTGGCTAACGGCACACCGCCCTTATTCAATTCGACAGTTTTACCGTCAGGTGTAACGTCATCGGCCTTCTCAGCTTTCGCAGCAGGAGCAGCACCCGACTTTGGGTCACTAGCTTCTTCAAGCTCAGCTAGAACTTCAGCTTCAAGTTCCTCAATTGTTTGTTCTAATT
>LWDU01039768.1_pt1 | contig 14092 bp, 14 predicted proteins | sample 727161 | NCBI WGS metagenome assembly LWDU01 (sample SAMN04566230, study PRJNA314399) | hydrothermal vent metagenome | isolation source: deep sea hydrothermal plume seawater | place: Mexico: Gulf of California, Guaymas Basin | collected 2004-07-11 | reverse complement strand
TATATTGAAAGCGTTCATAGTCGTTTTCGTGACGAATGTCTGAATCGGGAGTGGTGATTGAATCTACGCGAAGCGCGGGGCGTGATCGAAGATTGGCGGCCGCATTACAACGAGGAAAGACCCCATAGCTGGCTGGGATACCTCAGCCCAAAAGGTTTTTTAGCGAACCAAAAGTCTCACCCTAAGTGGGCCAAAAAAGGTAAGCCTGCCAATGTGATCGACTTGGAATTTATTCACCCGGGAAATCCACACAGAATTCCTATGTGGAACGATTCAACCGCACCTATCGAGATGAGGTGCTAAACATGTACGTCTTTAAAACCTTGTCGGAAGTACGGGCTATCACGGAAGAATGGATCGACCAATACAACGAAGAGCGACCTCATGATGCCCTGGAAGATCTCACGCCCTTCGAATATCGAGAGGCCCATCTGCAGCGGGAATACTCTAGTTTAGACTGACCCTAAAAAGGGGATGGTTACAGTTCGCTAAAGAAATCCTACCTTTTTTCCAGCGAACACGATTAAGAAATAGTCTCGTTCTCCGTGGAGCAAATAAGGTCGGTCATGCCAGTCCCGTCCAGGGTGATAAAGGTACTTTAAGTGAGCATCACCTTTTGGCTAGGCGGTGTTAATGCACATCCATTCCATCAAAATATATTTCGGTAATTACTGTATCGTTGTATTTTAACCCTTTGTATACTTCAGCAATTTCAAATTTGAGAACCAGGTCTGAACCATCCGTATTATGGCCAAACGTACCGAGTTGAAAAAGTTGATCATTTTTGGTATCCAATAGGTTCAATATCCCGAATTCAGTTTCGTTTACATATAGCTTGATTTTTTTGACCCGGTTGTTTTCAGTCCAGGCTTTATCGCTTTTAACATATCCATTTGATATGATAATGGACGTTATTCTCGGGCTCTCGTTTCCAAAAGTATATTCGATGTATTCTCCAATACCTTCGTCCTCTTTGCCTTCTACCCATGCCGTTTTATAGCTTAAATCATTCGCTGCTTTAGGATTGTAATTAATAGAGGTGTTGCTTTTTAAGCTCGAAGAAGCGGTAACTAAATAGTTTCCGCCACTACAATACCAGCTACACCCATCATCGACCACACTCCAAATACTGGAAACCGTTTCAGGATATTCATTGAGCAACGAATCTAACTCACTTATTTCATAGACTGTCAGTTTGACGTGGTCCCACAATTCATTTCTTCTTTCAATTCCTCTTTCAGCCTTGGCGCTTAAGTCATTTGTGATCAAATCCGTCACTAGGAATTCGGGCAACTTTTGCTGAGTCATAGCGCAAGTTGCACTGAGAATGATAGATATTAGACTGACTCGGAGGACTGAATAATGACCCTTTTTCATTGGTTATATCTCCTTGTTTATGTGCATTTCACACTACACTATTAAGATACGGCAGAAGGAGGTGGGTGACAAGTGTAATTAGTTGAATATAAACGATTTATGTCAAATTTACTGCGAAGAATCGTGCAAATTTTTTGGCGGAATAACTGAATAGGTATTTGCTAGTAATATCAATGTTGATAGAGGTTGGAATGATTATGAAATCATGTGAATTCAACTTCTAAGTGCACCTTTCGGTGTGTGATGAAATAAAGGTCAACCGGTACATTTCCTTTGTCGATTCACCGGCCCCACGAAGAGGCGGTTATGAAGGAGAAAAATAGCCGGCGTAATGCGATCACTACTAATGTACGGCGGTCTCGTTGAATCGGATTCCTTCCCTGAACATGGCATCCTGAAATACCTGCCTTACCTGCGCCTTGAGTCCATCTGGCTCCGCCACGTGGTCGATTTGTAAATCATAAAAGTGGGGAGGAGCATTGAGGCAAAAAGCCCAAGATAATTCTTCGGCGTAGGTCTCTACGTGGAGAGCAGAGCCGAAACTCTCCCTGCATGAACATCTATGACCTGATCCGCCCACTGGTCTCCACTGGCCTCGGGGATGGCCATGTCGGGATTTTGTGCTCAACCATAAAAACCGAGAGAATAATATAGATTTTGGTCTGGGAAAGCGTATGCGTACTTGGTCCCCACCAATGCTCTTGATGGTCTCTGGCGTGAGCCCTATTTTGCATGGTCCACCCATGAGCCCCGAGAGAAGATCCGCTCCCAGAAGTGTTAGGTCGGCGGCGCTGCCCTTCCATCCTCCACCGGCTTCGAGCCAATTTCCTTATTCCCCAGGGCCCCTGTTCGTCCTCCCCATAAATACTTCCAGTACAAATTTATCTTGTCAGGTTTGATCTGACCAGGTCGGGTTGGAGCTTATATCGGGACCTCTCCCCAGGGTGCTGTTTGTACATGGACGAGACCACCGGCCCGATGCGCCCGAGCGGCTGCCATATTCTCGATCTGACGTAGTCCTCGTAGGTGAATCCGGATACTTTTTCGATGATCCGGCAGACGATATTAAAGCTGGTGTTAGTGTACTCGAACTGTGAACCAGGATCCCGATCTAGTTTTTTCTGGGATAGGGTGCGAATCGTCGACTCGATGGATTGGGTGTCGTTATACCCGGTACCCATCCCATCACCATCAGAGAATCCGGTGGTGTGGTTCAGGCACATACGGAGGGTGATATTCTTGACTCTCTCGTCGGCGACGGGGCCGTCCCTACCGAGAACCTGGAAGACTGGAGTATCCATCTTTATTTTGCCTTCCTGGGCCAGAGACATTACAGCAATGGAGGTAATTGACTTGCTTATGCTCCCCAAATACAAGGGCGTCGGCTGACATAGGTCTCGCCTCCGAATCGGTTACGTCAGCTACACCGAAAGTCCTGGAGTAGGCTAGCTTTCCGTCTTTGGCCGCGGCAAGTTGGCTCCCCCCTGGAAGACCTCGACTTTTGACGTAGCCCTGGACTACTTCGTCGATTTTCCCGGCCCAGGAAGCATCCCCGGCTTTGTCGAAAGACTTGACCGGAAACTTCGATCCACTCCACTGCCGGAAAGACGTCCTGTTGCAGTCCTCTGGCCTGCGTACGACATGGGGAAGGCCTGGCCGTAAGAAGGGTGGGCGACATTAAGTTCCTCGTTTCCCTTGGCCTCTGAGACTTGCTCCATTTTGAAGATAATCCTCCCATTTTCCCCCTCCTTTCGGACTACGGGGGACCCACCCATGTGCTTCCCAGGCAAGGAAGCTATTAACGTCTTATCTGCTTCTTCGCCGTCATCGACTCCTAAATTGGCACTTGCAATAAAGTAATTTGCTCTGGTATATGCTGTATCGTCAGATACTTACTCGCTCACACCTGCCATTACCCCAGCCTTCCTCGCACCCTCCCTCGGGTTGAGATGCACACATGCCTATCGAGTATATATAATCTGAGTGTCGTGCAGTGTCCTTCAGATCTCTTTCTCGTTCGTTTGGTCGACAAACCCCCTCCGCCGTTGCATCGTTCGGCGCGATGCCCAGCAGGGTTACCCTAGTAGTACTGCGATCGTCTGAACCCTCATTGTGCATGTATCCGGTCAATTATGTGGAAACGATAAAGGCCATTAGTTATTCCGGCAAATACAAAAAACAGGGGAGAACCAGAAAGAATAAATAGGATTTTTTCATGACGGTAAGTAGGGCCTCCAATAATTAATCCAGTTAGGGCGTGAGTGTTTTTGCATGGGCTGTTATTTGACCTGGATCGCTTACGACTGACGGCGATACTCATCACACCGTCGCTGATCCACTGCATAGGCCACTGCTGATTTTTCCTGCGCGGGGCTACTTTTTTGTATTGACCTCTTTGTGCACGCGATTTCCCAGCATCGATTCGGTCAACATCTTTTTTAACTCGGCGTTTTATTTCTCTAACTCTTTCAGTCGTCTGGTATTCGCCAGTTCGATAAAGAGTAAAAAGGTAGGGGCAATATAATCAAGCTTGTGGTTCTTTTTGACCACCATGCTCTTTGGGAATGAATTGCAAAAAAGAAGTATTGGAAAGTCCAATAGTTTGACCATTATTGATCTGAAATCTGAGACCAGAGAATCGTTTTTTACTGATGGATTGAATATCTGAAAAAAGAACTTTTTTATCCTTGATGATGAAGCAGTCATCAAAAACCGCCAACGTTAAAAGCGGGCCCCGGTAGCGCCAGCCATCGATATCTGCGCTAACCCCGGTGTCTTTGAAATACATTTTCTTTCCTTCATCTAACTCCATTTGAATCAGTCTTAGGCTCTGCTTGCGCGAACGCCATATAAATGCAAAAAAGGCGATGGGTACAATGGAAAACATACTTAAAACAAAATATGGGAGAATAGCGTCGATCTCAGTCATGATATTCCTTTAGCGTTCTAAACCCGTTGTGGTAACATTATTATTTCTGAGCGCTTTTGCGAATAGTGGTGTTGGAACCGGAGCTTGAAAGCGGATGGCCACCCGCTGCTGGGCAGGCGATGCCGCTTAACGCGGAGAGGTGGCAACACTACCGCTATGCTGATCTCGCATCTGTCTGAGTTCGTCCTGAATGGCCAGGAGTAATTCGTAGACCGTTTTCTGTTGCGACTCTTCTCCCAAGCCAATCTGCATGGATGGAGCTATCCATACGTCGGCATCCGAGGGATCTGTATTTACTTCAGCATCAACGAAATTTTCCCAACTGATCCAGCATATTTTGGAACCGGTAAAAAAGCCGTTTTTCCAGTACAAACCGCCGCAGCCTACGGCGATCCCCCGCTCTCCGCTTCTTTCTTTGGTCAGATCTTGAAAAGCCACGATTTTTTCGTCTTTGGGCAGCGAAAGCTCGGTCGCCATAACCGTCTGTCGAGATTCGTCCATATCCTCCAGACGTAAAAAAAAGCAGGTTTCTGAAGAATGCATACGGCACAGGTCGTATAGGCGCGATGGAGCTTCGTTGCCAAACCAGGGGGGAATAGAAGTCGTCTCCGGGATCTCAGGAGCCAGGTAAGGGGTGAGTATCTTGGTGATTCGATCGGCTACAATTTCCCCCTGGTCCAGTTTAGCCATGACGAAAACCTCGAATCGATCCTCATCCATCTTTTCATCAAGCGTCGAGAGCGCCAGACTGGTGCGGGGTGGACCTTGACTCCGTCGTCCCCATTGTTCGATTTCAAAGTCAACTTTATGCACTGCACTGAAGTCCACCTCGCGCCGCTTGGTGCCAAAGAGTGTTCTATGCTCGGTGCGTATTTTGAGATCGTTGACTGAAAAGGTCGTGGTGATAGTAAAAGAGGTGTTTCTAACCATCATTCCCGCTAGCATAACTATGAAGACGGTCCAGACCCACCACTGACCGAGGTCAGTAGCATATAAGACTGCCATAACGGACAATATCAAAGAGACAATAAACCAATGCAGAACTGGTACGTTGCGGACGATATAATCTCCATTGGTCGCTTCTCGAATATGCAATAGGGCCTCCTCTATGGATTTCCGAATAGGTGCTCGTACAAATATTCAATAAATATCGTGTGGTGAGCCTTGCAGGAAAAAATAACGATCGGTTGATATTGGTAACAATCCCACGCTCCCCCGGTGTACACGACGCAAGCAGCGTGAAATTGCTAAATAGAGTTGTGAGCTAATAGCAATATTAATCCGAAAATAGCTCAGCGGAAGCTATATATTAGTGTGATCATTGACAAATAGCGTTGTCGATAACAATCCACCTGTCTTCCACTTTGTCGTCGCTGGTGCCTCTTCTGCCAAGGAGTTAGAGCCCCTCTACCATTAGCCTCTGCCATCTGCTTAGATGAGGCGGGATTTTTCAGTATAATTTAAGCGAATTCGAATACGCTATTATGCTTCAATGATGCGACTGAAGATCTCGTCAGGACTGCTTCCGCCTCGCCGCCGCCAACGCTTCCGCGCTACGTGTTTTACCAGTCCTATCCTACGTCTCAATAGTCCCTCTGTAGAGTCCTCGTTAGAATGGTCGTAGGGCTTAGCTCTCGCTGTCAACCTATGGCCGGCGAGGTAGTTGACCTTCTCGATAGGGAGGCCGAGCAGTCGCGTGATGAAGGGATGGTGGGGGGTGCGGTTTGATAGGTTCTAATCGGAGCAGGGTCGTGGGATTTCTTGTGTATCAGTTTGGAATTACAATCAATTCCGGCACCAGTGATCCGTCGTTAATCCTTAGCATGGCGTAGCTCACCGGTAGTTTAAAACGACGGGGTCCAATGCTTCATGGGTTGGTCGGCGACGCCTTCGCCGGGCATTTGTACTTCGGCATCGGCGTTGAATTATTTTGCGGCGACTTCAACGCCTTTGGAGGCAATGGTCCAGAAGGCGCCGACGCCATTGGTAACAAAAGCCAATGGCGGTTTGGCCGCTTGTTCGGGGGCGTCGGACGTGTCCCCGCAGGCGGCGAGAGCGAGGGTGCAGAACAGCAGGAGGAGGAACTTATTCATTATATGATCTCGCTGTGGGGGTTGGTCGGGCAATTCGGAATGCATATTTTACGTCCGGCAATGATGGGATGCAAGTAGCAGACAGAAAGGTCTATGATGCGGATATTTATTGGAATTATACTGGTCGTTGGATGGGCGACAACTCAAGGAGAAGCCAAAGTGGGCAAAGAAGCGTTTGGAACGACGTCGACCGGGCAACAAGTGGATCGTTATAGCGGATTATCACCTATGGCGGCATTATCAACGAGTTATTGGTAGCAGATCGCGAGGGCGTACTCGGCGATGTGGTATTGGGTTTTGATAATTTACAACAGTACGAGACAGAAAATCCCTATTTCGGCTGTATTACCGGGCGGGTTGCCAATCGCATCGCCAAGGGCAAATTTAGTGTCGATGGCGAGCAGTATACCGTTGTCGTCAACAACGAGCCGAATCACTTGCACGGTGGGACCATCGGTTTTGATAAGGTGGTCTGGGATGCGGAGGAACTGAATACGAATCGAGGCTCGGCGGTGCGGTTGAGCTATTTGAGCAAGGACGGCGAGGAGGGCTATCCGGGCAATGTGCAGGTGGCGGTGACCTATATAATGACCAATGACAACGAACTAGTTATCGAGTACGAGGCAACGACCGACAAGGCCACCCCGATCAACCTGACCAACCACTCCTACTTTAATTTGGCAGGCAGTGGCGATATGTTCGCGCATATTATGACACTGCACGCGCGCTATTATACCGAACCGGATGATACGCTGATTCCGACGGGCAGGATTCTGCCGGTGGCGGGCACGCCCTTGGATTTTACCAAACCGGCGTCAATGGATCGGGCGGATTGAGATTGGCGGTTATGATCACAATTATGTGTTGGACAATGGCGGGCGGGATACGCCGGGTTTGGCGGCAGAGGTTTATGAGCCGGTGAGCGGGCGAGTGATGGAGTTGTCGACGACCGAGCCGGGTGTGCAGTTGTATTCAGCGTTTCATTTGGATGGGGTGCAGGGCAAGGCGGGTGCTGTATACAATAAGTATCATGCTTTTTGTCTGGAGACCCAGCACTATCCGGACTCGATTAATCAGTCGGGTTTCCCGTCGGTGCTATTGAGGCCGGGCGAAACCTATCAGACGATGACGGTGCATAAGTTTTCGACGCGATAGGGTTTTGCATCGCATAGAGGAAATAAGATCATGAAACGACTCTTTTTTGTTGCAGCGTCTCTTGTGTTTGTTGCCTGTAGCGACGAGCAGGCCGGCCTCGTCTCCGACGATCTGATCCCAGCCAGAATCACCGATGTTATCGACTACGGCGCCGATGGTGTAGCGGTAGTCCTCAAGGGCAAGGACTCGCCACCGGTGTTGATCGTCATCGGCCATTGTGAGGCGAGGGCGCTAATGGTGGCGATACAGGACGAGGATTTTCCGCGGCCGCTTTCCTACGATCTGCTGGAGGAGATCCTTGAGAACGTGGACGGGGAAGTGACCCGGTTGGTGGTGCACAGTCTTAAGGACAATACCTATTACGCCAATTTGTATATCGATACACCGAATGGCGAATGGGTGCTCGATTGCCGGCCGAGCGATGGGATGGTGTTGGTGACGCGATTGGGTGCGCCAATTTATTTAAAGCAGCATATTTTCGAACGCGAAATGCAGAAACCACAGGCATAAGACTATGGATAAACGACCGAATATTGTATTGATCTTAAATGACGATATGGGTTTTTCGGATTTGCGCTGTTATGGCGGTGAAGTGCAAACGCCGAACCTGGACAAATTGGCGACGGGCGGTTTGCGGCTGACACAATTTTACAATACGGCGCGATGTTGTCCCTCGCGTGCTTCGTTGCTAACGGGATTGCACCCGCATCAGGCCAATGTCGGGCATATGATGGGCGACGATGGGGTCGATGGCTATCGTGGGGATTTATCGGCGGAGTCGGTGACGATCGCCGAGGTGCTGAAGGCGGCGGGTTACGCGACCTATATGAGCGGCAAATGGCATATCACGCGGCATAACGATGGGCCGAAATACAGTTGGCCGCGGCAGCGGGGCTTTGACCGTTTCTTTGGCACGATTACGGGCGCGGGCAGTTTTTACGATCCGAATACGCTGACGCTTGAGAATGAGCGTATTGAACTCGAAGATGGGCAGGAGTTTTTTTATACCGACGCGATTAGCGACCAAGCGGTGGAGTATATACAGGAACATGCCAAAGACAAGGCCGATACGCCGTTTTTTACTTATGTGGCCTATACGTCGCCGCACTGGCCATTGCACGCACATCCGCAGGATATCGCCCGTTATAAGGGGCGCTTTGACCGGGGATGGGATATTTTGCGCGAAGAGCGGCTTGCACGCATGGTGGGGATGGGGTTGATCGATGAGCAGTGGCAGTTGAGCGATCGCGATCCGACGCAGCCGCCTTGGGATGAGGCGGAGCATAAAGAATGGCAGGCGCGGCGGATGGAGGTCTACGCGGCGCAGATCGACCGGATGGACCAGGGTATTGGGCGGATTATTGATTCGTTAGAGAAGACGGGGCAACTGGACAATACGCTGATCATGTTTTTGGCGGATAATGGTGGTTGTGCCGAAGAGATCGGTGAGGCGTGGTCGAAAAATATTGCGGGCTCGATTAGTCGCCGTGAAACGCGCGCCGGTCGGCCGGTGCAACACGGCAATGATGCGAGCGTGATGCCCGGGCCGGAAGATACGTATCAAAGTTATGGCGTGCCGTGGGCGAATGTGTCGAATACGCCTTTTCGCGAATACAAACACTGGGTGCACGAAGGCGGTATCTCGACGCCTTTTATCGCGCATTGGCCCGAAGGTATGGGCGACTGCGGTGCATTGCGGAGGCAAGCGGCGCAGTTGCCCGATGTGATGGCGACGTGTTTAGAAGTGGCCGGGGCGGAGTATCCGCAAGAGCGGGAAGGGCATTCGGTGCAAGCATTAGAGGGCTATAGCATGTTGCCGGTGTTTCGCGATGAGGCGCATGAGCGGGAGGTGCTTTATTGGGAGCATGAGGGCAATTGCGCGGTGCGCAAAGAACAGTGGAAATTGGTGCGCAAATATCCGGGGGATTGGGAGCTTTATGATATTGAAACGGATCGCACAGAATTGAATGACCTGTCAGCGGAGCATCCACAGATTGTTGCAGAGTTGGGTGGATTATATACGGCATGGGCTGAGCGCTGTAAGGTGATGGATTGGTCTGAACTACAGGAGATGCGACGCAAGGAGCGCGAAAGATGAGCGAGGTTACGCTGAGCGAAGCACAGATCGCGGAATTCCACGAGCGGGGTTTTGTGCATTTGCGCGAGTTTATTCCGCACGAGATGCTCGTGGAGTTGCGTGCAGGTTACGACGCGGCGACGAGGGGCGAATACGATGTCGACGGTTGGAACCAGAAGATAGCGGCGGGTGATATTTTGCAATTGGCTATGCCGAATACACATATACCGGGTTGGCAGGGGCATGAATATTTGATGCGCATCGTGCAGGTGGGCAAGCAGCTATTGGGCGACGATATCGAATACAAATACGACCAGTTGATTTACAAGCCGCCGGGTAATGCGGTCGAGTTGTTATGGCACCAGGACGCGGGCTATGGTTGGCCTGGGAAAGCGAACTATCGCAGTACGACCTGTTGGTTGGCGCTGTCGGAGGCGAGCGAAGAGATGGGCTCGTTGCAGTTTATACCCGGCTCGCACAGGCAGGGCATCGCCGAGCATGTGGATGCGACGTATAAAAACCCGATCGGCGGCGCGCTAGAAGTGATGGTGGATCAGGATAAAGCCGTCGTCGTCGAATACGGACCCGGAGACGTGACCTTTCACCATGGTCGTACCTTGCACTATTCACGTGGAAATAGCACAGATCAGCCGAGGCGCGGGCTTTCGACCCACCTCTGGCCGGAACCTAATGAGGAGTAGGACATGAGCTATCGAGTTGGCCTGGTCGGCACTGGGGGAATCGCTCGGGCGCACGGCAGCGCCTGTCAGCAAATTGAAGAGGCGGATCTCGTCGCTATCTACGATGTATCGAAGGAGCAACTCGCTAGTTATGGCGAAGAGTTTGCAGTGGAGGCGCGCTATACCGATCTCGACGAGATGCTCGCCAAGGAAAATCTGGATATTGTCGTGATTTGCACCTGGGGCTGTTTTCACGCCGAAGTGGGCATTCAAATTTGCAACTCGGGCAACGTCAAAGCGGTGCTTTGCGAAAAACCCTTTACGCAGACGGCCTCGGAGGCCGAGTCCTTTGTCGCGGCGGGCAAGGCGAATGGGGTCTTAGTGGCCGAGGCCTTTAAGTTTCGCCATCATCCGATGCATCTAAAAGCACAAGAGATGATTGAAGCGGGTGCGATCGGTGATTTGCTCAATGTGCGCAGCACGTTTTGCACCAACTCGGGTCGGCCTGTTTCGGATCGCACACCCGAATCGAATTGGCGTTTTAATAAGGCTAAGGGCGGCGGCAGTATTTACGATTTGGCTTGTTATAATATTCACCATGCGCGCGCTGTGTTTGGTGAGGATCCGGTGCGGGTTTTTGCTTCGCAGGAATTGGGCATCGAGGCGGATGATGCGGCATCGATTATGCTGGCATTCTCCAGCGGGCGCACAGCGCAGATTTCGGTCGGTTTCAATTCGTTTAACTCGCAATACGCCGAGATTTCGGGGCATGAGGGCCTGTTGCGGTTGGATAGCGTGTGGAACAACGAGAATCGCGCGGTGAATATTGAGCACAAGACGCAAGATGGTGTGCAGGTGATCGAGTTTGACGCTTGTTTTCAGTTTGCGGAGCAGTTGCGGCATATGTGCGAATGTTTAGAAACTGGGCGGGTGCATCGGATTTCTGGGGCGCATAGTATTGCGCAGATGCGGGTGTTGGATGCAGTGAAGTTGTCGATGGAAAGTGGCGTTGCGGTGGAACTGTAGGGGGGACGGTCCTTTATGGGGTAGTCTCTTCGCTCATTCTCACCCGCCATCCCTGGCGGGCTCCGAGGTGTAGTCCTCATATTTCACTTCCTGTGAAATATGGGCCTACAATCCGCTCAGATAATACCCCGCAAACCAGACCGTCCACACACCGCTTTAGCCATGAAAATTGAGTGCAAAAAAATAGAAAGAGGATTGATATGAGAGTTGGCATTGCCGGGCATACGGGTCGGGGGAATTACGGCCATTATTTGGATATGGCCTTTGTGGGGGTGGAAGGAGCAGAAATAGTTGCACTCGCCGACCCAGACGAAGAAGGACGAGCAGTGGCGGTGGCCAAGACTGGTGCGCCGAAGGGGTATGCGGATTATATAGAAATGTTAGAGACCGAGAAGCCGGATATCGCAGTGCTGGCTTCGCGGGAGATCGGCGATCATCTGGACTTGGTGCTCAACTGCGTTGAGCGGGGCGTGCATGTGTATCTGGAGAAACCGGTGGCCGCTTCAGTAGCCGAGGTCGATCAGATGATTGCGGCGCGCGATAAAGCGGGGGTGCAGATAATCGTCGCGCATCCCTGGCGTGGGCATCCGCCGATACAGCAGGTGGCGATTCCGGCGATTAAGGGCGGCAAGATCGGCGAACCGAGATTGTGCCGGATTTATGGGATGGGGGGAGAGCACGGGGGGGATCAGTTGTTTTTGGATTTGTATCCGCACTTTTTTGATTTGCTCTGGCAGTTATTTGGCGCGCCATTGTGGTGCCATGCGCATCTGACGCAGGACGGGCACAGTGCGACGCCGACTGATCTGAAAGAAGGTGTAGAAGGTATGGGGTTGGTGGCCGGAGACGGGATTAAGGCCTATTACGAATTTGCCGGAGGGCTCGCGGCTGATTTCGAATCGTATCGCGGCGACGGCAAAGAAATTCCTTATCGCATCGATATTCACGGGACGACCGGTACGCTGTCGATGTCGGGGCCGATGGTCAACAATCCGGATATTTTTTATCACCCGCTAGTTAATCCCGGACTGATTGGCGACTAGCGTTGGCAGGTGCTGCCTTCTGAACCGCCGCCGGATGATCAGAAATGGCTCAATGCGCACCGGCGTATGGCCCGGTCGATGATCGATGGCTTGCAAGGACGCGAGCCGGAGTGGGACTTGGTGGGTTTGGAAAATGCGCGGCTCTATCTGGCGATGGCGATGATGGCGCATGCATCGCATAAGGTGGGCGCGCGGGTGTCGCTGCCGCTGGCGACGACGGCTAATCCATTTGATGATTGGAAATAGGGTCTGTGACAGGGATGCACAGACAGCGTGGGAATGGGCGTAGGCTTTGTCCGTAAAAAAGGAAGCGGCGAGTAGATCATGTCTTTTATCTATAGCAAAGAAATACCGATAACGGCCAAACCCGATGTCCTGGTCTGTGGCGCGGGGTTGGCCGGCATTGGTGCGGCGGTGGCAGCGGCTCGGGGAGGTGCGCGCACAATGGTCGTCGAGCGCAATGGTTTTGCCGGCGGTTTTTTTACCGCGACCGTCGGTTCGGCCTTTGACGGCTTTGTCGACGAACGCACGGGCACGCCGGTGGTCGGCGGTATAGTGTTCGAGATGCTTGAACGGATGGGGGTGGTCGAGAAGGGGCAGGCAGCGAAACTGCGCTACAATGTCAACGGCGATCTGACCTGGGTCGAAATGCATCCGGAGCGGGCGATTCCGCGCTGTGATCCGGAGCGTTTCAAACGGGCGGCCGATGCGATCCTTGAGGACGCAGGCGTGCAGGTGCTTTTGCACTCGCAGGTGGCGGATGTCGTAGCGGTGAACGGACATGTCGAAAAGGTAATCGTCAGTAACAAGGTGGGGCTGGTAGCGATTGAGCCCAAGGTCGTTATCGATTGCACCGGTGACGGGGACGCGGCGGCGTGGGCGGGTGCGGCCTTCGCCAAGGCGGAATCGCTGCAGCCGATGAGCCTGCATTTTCGCATCGCTTATCTGCAACCGACCTACGAGTTGCGGCGGCGTTGTGCTGCGGTATTGGAAAAGGTGCACGAGCGCGGAGAACTGGGATTGTACGCCGGGCCGTATCTGGCGACCTTTTCAGGGCGCGACGCCTATTTCAACGCCACGCGTTATCCCGGCGACAATACGATCCCCGAGGATTGGACCCAGGCGGAGATACAGGGGCGCAAGGATGCCTGGACAATGTTTGAATTATGGCAGCGGGAATTGGCGGAATTTGAGGAGGCGTATTTTATGACCAGTGGGCCGGTCGCTGGCGGCCGAGAGTCGCGGCGTATTGTCGGGGATTACGAGTTGACGGAAGAAGATGTGCGCGAGGGGCGGCGCCATGAAGACGTGGTGGTGTTAGGGGCCTGGCGGCTCGATAAACATCCGGCAGCCAGTGCGGGCTATCACGACATCTCGTGGATTCCGCCCTATGATATTCCGTATCGCACGCTTTTGCCGAAGGACTTCGACAACTTGCTGGTCGCGGGGCGTTGCCATTCAGCGACTCCGGCCGCGCTGGCTTCGAGTCGGGTGACGGCGACAGCGATGGGCATGGGACAGGCGGCGGGAACCGCGGCGGCGTTGGCGGTGGCTGGGAACAGGACACCGCGGGAGGTGGATACGAGTAGATTGCAGGAGATATTGCGTGCATCGGGGGGTATTCTGCAGGCGCCCGATGCGGATATCGAAGTGGGAAATCCGGATTTTTAAGTATTAGACCAGGCGAGCTGGCTTTTTACGCAGGCGTTCGA
>LWDU01039162.1_pt2 | contig 14095 bp, 10 predicted proteins | sample 727161 | NCBI WGS metagenome assembly LWDU01 (sample SAMN04566230, study PRJNA314399) | hydrothermal vent metagenome | isolation source: deep sea hydrothermal plume seawater | place: Mexico: Gulf of California, Guaymas Basin | collected 2004-07-11 | reverse complement strand
CTTGCTTGGGGTCTCCGATCATGAAGAGCGAACCCGGCGCAGTCCCCCAGATCCGATCAAAAATTTTATACTGGGTCGGATCCGTGTCCTGAAATTCGTCGATCAGCGCCACGGGATAGCGTTGGAGGACATTGGCCTTGAGCGCTTCCCCGGATGCGCCTTCCAGGGCTTCGACAAAATCCGTGAGCAAACGATCAAAGGTCCGAGTCCCCCGCTCGGTCTGGCGACGCACCCACTCCCCTCGCACGAAAGCCACCAACTCGATGCGCCGATTCAACCACTCGGCCGCGAGCAACTCCGCGTAGGCCATGTCCGCTTCGGCAAAGCGCTGAAAGCTCTCAAAGATCGGGTGCTCGGGCGGCGTCGACTTATTGGCTGTCTTGCCCTCTATTTCCTGGCGAGTGAACTTCATGAACTTCGAGTCGAAAGCCTTGCCGTCCTTGCTGAAGGTCGCCCGACCGGGAATCGGGCGCGCCAAAACATCGTCCACCTCCCGGGGCCAGACCGATTCGACGACGGGCTTCTGCGGGTAACTTCCGTTCTTGAGAATCTTTTGACGCGCGCATTGGACAACCAACTCCACCGCATCCGGGCCCGATGCCTGCCAGTCCCTTCCCGCCGCTTCGAAAGCCTGGCGCCAGGCCTTGGCCGCCGCCTGGATTTCAGCGCCGAGGGGCGTCGGCGTATCCGGAACAACCTCGATTCCCGGCGGCGAGAGCACCGCCGAGGCCAGCTTGGACAACGCCCGGGCCGAGGTCGAGGGCTGAATGCCCAGCCAGCGAACGAAATCCCCCGGCGCATCGAAGAGCGTCCGAGTCCAATAATCCTCCACCACTTCGGCCACGAGCAGGGAATCGTTCTTGACCAATTCGGTCCCGAAGGCCACGCCACTCTCAAAAGCGTTTTCTTCGAGGACGCCGTCGCAAAAACCGTGAATGGTGGAAATTGCAGCCTCGTCGAAACCCCGCAGAGCCTCAACCAGCCGATCTCGATCCCGGGCGGGTTCGCCGCGTTCAACGCTACCGGCAACAAGTTGATCAAGCACCGAGTCGGCACCCCGGCTCGCCGGGTTCTCGGCGGCCAGCCGGGCTTCGAATACCTCGCTGGCTTCCCGGATCCGCTCCCGAATGCGCTGGCGCAATTCGGCTGCGGCCGCCTTGGTAAAAGTCACCACCAGAATTTGATCCACCTTGAAATCGCCCTCGAGAAGCAGCCGCAGGTAGAGGGTCGCAATGGTGAACGTCTTTCCGGTGCCCGCGCTGGCTTCGATCAGCTGGGTGCCATCGAGTTCAACCGCAAAGGGCTTCAGGGGCTTCATCCGCTGATTTCCTCGCGATGACTCAGCAGGGGCCCATACACCCTGCGGGCCAGGCTCCGAAAACCATCTCCTTCCTCACCCTCCACGGGGTACCAGGAAGGCGCGAGGGGATCCTGATTGCCGAAGACCCGGCTGAAATAGGGATCCTCGACTTCTGCCGAAGTGCCCGGCTGCGCCGGACCGGAGTCGTTGCCCTCGGGCCGCCAAAACTTGTACGCGTTCTGGCTGGCCTGTTTTTCCGGATCGCCCCGGGGTTTGGGAGTGATCAGGGTCCTGAGATATTTCCGTGAAGTTTTGGGGAAAAAGGGCATCGCCACACGCTGGCCCCGGAAATAAATCGCCATCAGTTGTTCGAGTTCTGCGCGCGCCTCTTCGACGAAGCCAAAACGAATCTGCATGATCTTTCTGGCAGCGGGTCGACCGACGAGGTGGGTCGCGGGTTCGCCCCCCTCGGGCCCGGCTGCGCAAAAGGCCAGGTGCCGGATCCATTCCTCGAGTTCCCAGCGGCCTTCGAGCTTCGAAAAGCGCACCTGCACCCGGCCCGCATCCCAGATCCCGTCCAGCCTCCCCACAAGACGCACCCCCGCCAAGGGACAATCGAGATCCAGAGGTGGGTGCTCGTCTCCAGCACGAAGGGACTGACCGCGCGCAAAGAGCTTTCGGGCCTCGGCCTCCACGTCTTCGTAAGCCGCCTCACCCGCCTCGCCCAGAGGCAGAATCCCCAGACCGCGAATTCTCTGGCGCGCCAGCGCCGCTTCTTCCTCGGCCCCCAGGTCGGCAATCAGTTCGTCCCCCACCCGCCAATATTCGAGGCCCACCAGTTCCATGGGCTCGCGATCGGGTTGGGCTTCGACCTCGTCGGCCAGGAACAAACCCAAGCGGTTGCGCAGCAGCGACCGCGCCGGGTTGCGATAGAAGTCGACGAGTTCGTCGAGGGCCAAAGAGGAAGGGGCCTCGGCCGGAGGCGACAGGGGTTGGGGAACGAAGCGTCCGAGTTCGACTCGCTCGCCCCCGAGCGCACACGCCCCGGCGTAGCCGGTCTGGGAGTAGCTGAAGAGCCGGGGATCGGGGCCCCGGGGATCGAAGTAGCCCGGGCTGAACGGCTGCAGGGGATGGGCTAGGAGCACCGCGTCGCGCACGCCCCGGGTCGACTCGTCCTCCGAGCCATCCGCCCGGGCGTCCCGGAAAAAGGCTCGATTGAGGTGATCGAGCAGTTCCCCCACCACCACCGAAGGAGGCAGAGCTTTGTTATCGCGCTCGTCCTGGCCCCGATAGGTCACCAGGAAATAATCTCGAGCCGACAGCAGCGCCTCGAGAAAGAGGTAGCGATCGTCTTCTCGGGAACTTCGATCGCCCGGGCGCGACCGTCGAGCCAGCAGGTCAAAACCCAACCGGCGCCGAACCCGGGGGAAGTCTCCGTCGCTGAGCCCCATCAGGCAGACCACCCGAAAGGGGATACTCCGCATGGGGACCAATTCGCAAAAAGTGACCCCCCCGGCGAGAAACCCCCCGGCGGGCGGCTTGCGCGCGATCCACGCGTCGAGTTGGTCGCGCAGCGCCGAAAGCGTCAACGCCCCGGTAAAACCCGCCCGCTCCCCGGCCTGGACGAGATCACCCAAGGCATCGCGAACCCACTGAAGTTGGTGCTCGGTTTCTCCGGTGGTGACGAACATCCGCTCGAGCATGTTCGAAAGCAGCCCAGACCATGCCCTGAGCCCCTGGGCCTTCTCGACTCGGCCGTGAAAGTCGAAAAGCAGGCCGGTGAATTCCGCGAATCGACCCAGCAGAACCGCTTCCCCACCGTGGACCGCGTCCAGGGGCCGCACACCCCCAAAGAAGCGTCCCTCCCTATCCGCCATCGCGTACCCGACGAGAAGCCGGTCCAGGCCAAACCGCCAAGTGTTGTCCACCGCCGCCGGCTGGCCCTCCTGGGCGCGATGCTCGGCGTCGATTCCCCACCGGACCCCGGCCTCTCGGATCCAATCACCCAGCACGGGTTCGTCCGCCTCCACAAACCCAAAGCGGTCGCGGATACAGGGCGTAGCGAGAAGATCGAGCACCGCGCTCGCCGAAAGGCGTCCCGAAAGTACATCGAGCAGGCGAAAAAAAGCTTCCGCCACCTCGTAGACCGAGCGAGCGCCGCGATCGGCCACCCTGCACGGAATAGCGCCGTGGCCCATGCCCGAGTCGGCGCTCCGAGCCCCCCCGCCCGCCTCGGGGCCGAAGGCCGCTTCGATGAAGGGCGCGTAGAGGTCGACGTCGGGGGTCATGACGATCACGTCCCGGGGTTCGAGAGAGGGGTCGCGCTCGAAGAGATCGAGCAGTTGATCGCGCAGGACTTCGGCCTCGCGCATCGGGCTGTGGCAGCCGTGGACCTGGATCGAGCGATCGTCCGGAGCCACGCGCTGCCGATCCACTTCGCCCCGGGGCCCGCCGCGATCGCGCAGGTTCAGCACGTCCGACTGCAGGACGCTCAGCATGGAAGCCTCTTGCCCCGATTCTTCCAGAGGATCCCGGTAGAGATCCTCTTCGGATTCCCGATAGTCGACCCCCGCTTCGAGGATCTCCTGAAAATCTCTTCCCAGGCGACCCAGAGACGCGAGCAGGGGATGCCCCTCTTCGAGGTGCAGGGCCTCGGGATCTTCGGTCCCGGACTCTGGCTCCCGGGTGGCGGCCCGGGCCTGTTCGCGCAGGCTGCGAATCTGCCCCCAGTACTCCCGGGATGGGCTGAGCACGAAGAAATGCAATTCCACCCGTTGGGCCAGGGCGTTGAATGCCGACAGAAACAGGGGCGGCAAAGTCGAGATGCCGAAAACACTGATCCGGGCGGGCAGTCTCCCGGGCGCCGGGGCGTCGGCGGCCAGGGCTTCGACGAAGCGGGCTGTCCGCGCCGCCAGGTGACACGATCCATGACGCTCGACCAGAGCGCGCCAGAGCGGGGCCTGCCAGCCCTCGTCCCGCTGGGAGAGGCCGGACTCGGGCGCCGGCGCGCCCCGCTCCCAGGCCAGGACCCAGTCCGGGCGGTACACCCCATAATGATCCAGGGTGTCGGCGATGCGCCGGGCCAATTGCAAAGCCTTCTCGCCCTGGGTCTCCCCGTCCAGGTAGTGGATCACCGGAGCGAAGCGCGGGTCGCCGGCAAAGGTCGGGATCAGTTCGGCGATGGACCACATCAGGTTCCCGGGCTCGAAGGCCGCGTCCACTCGGGGCTCGCCCGGCGGGGCGGGATCGTCGCCCAGAACCTCGCCCAGGACCCGCTGCAGGAAGAGCCGGGGAAAGGGGAAGTCGGGATGGGCAAAGACCCCGAGGCGATTGGCCAATGCCAGGGACAGCCAGCGCTCCATGCCCCGGCCTTGGACCACGATGCACTCGGCCGCCAGGGGGTCGGCCTGGGGCTGCTCGACGAGCCGGGCAAGCTGGGCCAGCAGCGCTTCGACCCGGTTGCTCCGATGCAAATGCATCGGATCACGATAAGGGCATCTTCCATCGGGCTCAAGGCTGGATCGGTCTCAAGACTGGATCGGTCTCAAGGCTGGAGTCCGATCCGGTTCTCGGCGATGATGCCCCGATGCGCGAACTCTACTTCGCCTATGGGTCGAACCTCAGCCGCCGCCGCCTGGCAGCGCGAATTCCGGGCGCTCGGGCCGTGGGCGCCGGCCACCTCGACGACTATCGCCTGGTGTTCAACAAACCCTCCCTCGACGGCTCGGGCAAAGCCAACCTGGTCCCGGCGCCGAACCAGAGGGCCTGGGGAGTGATCTGGTCCATCCCCGCCGACACCTGGCCCGCCCTGGACGGTTTCGAGCCGGGCTACGCCCGGACCCCCTGCCGGGTACGCGACGAGAACGGGCAATGGCACAGCGCCCAGGTCTATCTCTGGCTCGCCCGGAGCCCCGAGCAGCTGCCCTTCGCGAGCTATCTCCACCACATCCGGGAGGGCGCCCTCGAGCACGCCCTACCCGCCTCGTTCCTCGAACAAATCGACCGGGTTCGCACCCGACCGGATCCCGGTGCCGAAAGCCATTGAGGCCACGGCGCCAAACCCCGGGACTCAGCGTCGGGCCAGGCGCTCCGCCAATTTTCCCACGCCCTCGAGAACGGGTTCCGGGGGCATCCCGGTGTAACAAACCCGGACCCACTCGGCGTAATCCCCGCCCGACGAGGAGCCCGGCGCCACCAGGACGCCCTCCTCGAAACAATCTTCCAGAAGCCCCGGCAATCCGCGTCGATCCAAGGCATGGGCCACGTTCACGAAGAGAAAAGTCGAACCCTCGGGCGCGGGCAACCCCAGGAGAGACCCCGCGGCCTCCCCCACCGTGCGGTACTGGTCCCGGGCCGCGCGCTGCCAGGCCCCTCCCCCCTCAAGGGCCCGGAGTGCGGCAACCTGACTCGGAACCGGTGCGTTGTAAAAGCTGTGGGTGCCCAGTTTCTGGGCCTGCTCGATGATCTTGGCCGGGCCCACCAGGTAGCCCACCCGGTTGCCCGCCATCCCATATGCCTTCGAGAAGGAATAGGCGGTGACCGTGCGTTCCGGGGCGAGGGGCGCCAGGGGCACGTGTTCCCCGTGGTAGACGAAATCCTCGTAGACCTCGTCGGCCAGAATCCACCAACCCCGGTCCCGGGCGAGTTCGGTCAACGCTTCGAGCCAGGCCTCGGGCAAGACCCGCCCTGTGGGATTCGACGGCGTCGAGATGTACAGAGCCACCGTGCCTTCCGTCCCCCGATCGCTCACGGCCGCGACGGCCTCGGCCGCGGAATTCACCCGATCGTAGAAGGGCACCTCAACCGGCGTGGCCCCAGCGGCCTGAACGATGCCACGGATCAGCGGCCAGAATGGAGCCAGGATCAGCACCTCGTCGCCGGGAGCGGCCAGCGCACCCACCGCGCAGCCCAGACCCGCCGTCGCGCCGGCGGTGACCAGGACCGACTCGCGTTCCCAGGGCAGGCCGCTGCGCTGGCGCGTCCGCTCCACCAGGGCATCGATCAGATCGGGAAGCCCCTGGGTATCGCAATATTGGTGAAGGCCCGGATGATCCGCCGACGCAATATCCTGCATCCGCATCCCCTCGCCGGGCTCGAGCCAGGTGTCCCCCACATGAAGCGGATAGACGGGGCCGGGGTGGTCGGCCAGACGATGGGCAAAGGGCGAGTAGACGGCGCCCGGCATGGCGGTCACCGACGGGTTGAAATGGGGCGGTCGAGGCATGCTGGATCCTTCAGTCGTTGGGCGCTCGGATAACCCAAGCCCACAAAAAATTGCTCAACAATCGATTTCAAAACAATCGATTCAAAAACAATCGATTCAAAGAAAAGAAACCCGACGTCCCCGGGGCCCCAGCGGAGAACACTTCAAGGCCGCCGGTCTCCCTTTGGCCCGGCGTCCGGAAGCGCGCCCCGGATCCCCGGAGAATTCGCCATGGCAAAACCGTGCCACGCGGCCAAGGCCGCTTCCACCGCGGGCACCATATCCTCGACCACGTAGGCGTAGAGCAGGCGCGAGGGATGCGGGCCGGCCCGTTCGTCGATCAACTCCGGGCGTTTGTGTCCCGCCCGCACCGACCGGCGCAGGGATTCGACGGTTTCGATCACCCCCACCCCCAGCCTCCCGCCGGCGGCAAGAATCGTCCGATTGATCTCCCCCGCGTCGGCCAGGGGGTAGGCGACCAGGAGAATCGGCGTCTCGAGTCCGTGGCTGAGTTCAACCATCCGGTCGAGGTCCGGCCCCAGGCTTCCCGTCGGATCTCTCAGGCGCTTGCCCGCCTCGAGCCGACCCGATGGCGGCAACTCCCCGTCGAACCAGCCCCCGCGCTGGGAGGGGTCGTACTGGTATCCCGATTGACTGAACCAGGCGATGGATGCCAGTCGAAACAACTTGAGATCCAGCAGGGCCCGGCGCAGGGGTTGCCAGCGGTCCTCGCGCTCCCAACCCAGGGTTTCCGCCACGTTCCACATGTTGTTGACCCCCACCCAGACGATCACCAAGTGCGGGCGCAACTGGAACATCTGGCGTTCGAGTCGGTTGGCCACGAAGGCACTGTTCAGCCCCGGAATTCCCAGGTTGACGACTTGGAATTTCAAGTCCGGGTGCCGGTCGGCCAGGGCGACCTCGAGTTGGGCCGGGTAACTCTCCTCTTCGGGCAGGGGAAGCCCAAAGGTATGCGAGTCCCCCACGCTGAGAATCGTGATCACGTCCTCGGCCGGGAGAGCGCCCGAATCCCGCGCCGTTCTGCCGCCCGCGAAGGCGGCGGCGATCTGGAGGGTCAACTCCGCCGCCACGGCGCTTCCCAACAGGGCGATCATAAAAAGCCCCATCTTGAAACCGAGCCGGCTTCGTCTGGATCTCGGACCTTCCGCCGCCCCGGTGGAGTGCTGGGACCCTTCGGGAGAACTCAAATCGCCTCCGGGTCGCCCGCTTCCATGAGCGTCGCGTAGCCCTCGCGAAAGGTCGGGTAGTCGAATCGAAAGCCCGTCGCCAAGAGCGCCGCACTTCGGCAGCGACGACTGCCCACGGGACGGCCCACGGAAAGCGACTCCGAACTCGGGGCCTCCACCAGGGCAACGCCCAGGCGCTCGGCGATCCAGCGCCGAACCTCCCCGGCGTCCGCGGGATCCTCGTCGACACCCACGTAGGTCGCGCCGGGTTCGGGGAGCGCCAGCAGGTGCGCGATGGCCTTGGCCGCGTCGTCGCGATGAATTCGGTTGGTGTAGGCGGGAGCGTCGGCGACCGCCATGGCCTCGCCCCCCCGCACCCGATCGATCAACCGGGTACGCCCGGGGCCGTAGATGCCCCCCAGCCGAAGAACCGTGCTGGAAAATTGACTGCCGTGGAGCAAGCGCTCGGCGCTGAGCATGATTTCCCCCGCAAAACTGCGTGGATGGGTGGGCGAGGATTCGTCCACCCACTCCCCCCGCATCTGCCCATAGACCGAGGTACTCGAGGTGAAGAGAACGCGCGAAGGATTCTGGCCCTCCTCGATGAGGGCGCGAATCACGCGACCCAGACCATCGAGGTAGGCGGTTCGATAGGAGGCTTCATCGCGCTGCTTGGCCCCAACGGCATAAACCACCCAGTCCAAAGCTTCCGGGAGGGCACCCATGCCCTCGACCTCGCCGACATCGCCCGCCAGGCCGATCACCCCGGGCGGCAGCGCCGAGGGATTCCGGCGTAAGCCGAAGACCTCGTGTCCCTGGGCGAGCAGGCGCGTCCCAAGCGCTCCGCCCACATACCCGCAGCCCACGATGAGTGCTCTGGCCATTGGGGGAGAATGCCAGAACCGCGCCGGGCGGCCACCCGCCTATACTCTTCCCATGACCTTCGCGATCGGGATCGCCACGAGCCTGGACCACCGTGAGCGCTGGCGCCGGGGTCGTGAGTACCTCTACCTCGACCGGCGCTACAGCGAGGCCGTGGCCGAGGCCGGCGCCCTGCCCCTGTTGCTGCCCGTGGGCGGCGATCCCCTGGCAGTCGTCGAGGTCATCGATGCCCTCGTGCTCCCGGGCGGCGACGACTTTGTCCCTCCCTATGGTTCCCACCCCAATGCTTCCCCCCCCTATCCCGACGACGTCGTCTTCGACCCCGTCGCCCCGGCCCAACTCGCCTTCGACCGGGCGCTACTCCAGGCCGCTCGGACCCGGGGCCTGCCCATCCTCGGCATCTGTTACGGCGCCCAGTTGATGGCCCTGGAAAGCGGCGGAAGCCTGCACCACCACTTGCCCCTGGACTTGCCCGAAGCCGGCCCTCACCAATTGCCCGAACCCGGCGGCCGCCACCGGGTGCGGATCGAAAGCGGCACGCGGTTGGCCTCACTGCTGGGCGACGGCGACACCCAAGTCAACAGCCTGCACCACCAATGCGTCGCCCGGGTTGGAGAGGGGATGCGCGTCTCCGCCCGAGCCGAGGACGGGGTCATCGAGGCCATCGAGGCGGACGAAGACCGTTTTGAAGTCGGCGTGCAGTGGCATCCCGAAAAACTCGAGGGTCCCGTCGGCGCCCGACTCTTTGAAGGATTGATCGCGGCTTGCGCACAACGCCGCGCCCAAGGGAGCCACGCAAACCGAGACCCAGCCTGAATTGTCACCGCGCCAAAGCGCTTTCCCCGCATCATCCGGGGCGCGGGCACCCCTGAACGAAGTGGCTAGAATGCGCGCCTCATTCACTCCGCCCGGCTTCCCGGCTCCCCCCGAGCCCCAGCAATGCGCGGACAATTAACAGCGCAACGGAAGAGATCATGCAGGTTTACACGACGGCTCCATTGGAGGACCCCCGGGACGCTCGCACCGTCTATCCCCACCTCGAGGAGATTGGCTACGACGGCGCCTTTAGTTTTGAGGCCAAGCACGACCCCTTCCTCCCCCTGGCCGTCGCCTCGGAGCACACCAAGAACCTTCGGTTGGGGACGGCCATCGCCATCGCATTCGCGCGCAACCCCATGAACCTGGCCAACCTCGCATACGGGACCCAGAACATTACTGGCGGCCGTTTCTTTCTGGGGCTGGGCTCCCAAGTCAGGCCGCATATCCTGCATCGTTTCAGCATGCCGTGGTCGAAGCCGGCGGCGCGCATGCGCGAGATCGTGCTGGCCATCAAGGCGATCTTCGATTGTTGGGAGGGCAAGGCCGAACTCGATTTTCGCGGAGAGTTCTATCGCCACACCCTGATGATCCCGGCCTTCAACCCCGGACCCAATCCCTTCGGCCCGCCCCCCATTCTCACCGGCGGTTTCGGGCCGCTCATGACCGAGATCGCCGGCGAAGTGGCCGATGGCTTCATCGCCCACCCGTTCAATAGCCGGCACGCCCTGCTCACCAATACCCTTCCCGCATTGGAAAAAGGGCTGGCCAAGAGCGGCCGACGCCTGGCCGACTTCGAGATCATCTGCGCGACCCTGGTGGTCACCGCCGACGAGGAAGAAGAGTTCGAGCGGGTCAAGGATGCGGCGCGCAAGCAGTTGGCCTTCTATGGCTCCACACCCGCCTACCTCCCCACCCTGAAAGCCCACGGCTGGGAGGAACTCCACACCGAGCTCAACCAGATGTCCAAGCGCGGCCGTTGGGATGCCATGGCCGAACTGATCAGCGACGAGATCCTCGAGACCATCGCCGTGGTGGGGCCAAGGGGAGAGATCGCCGCCAAGCTCACCGAACGCTTGGACGGGATCGCCGACGGCGTCAGTATCACCCACAATCGCGCCCCGGATCCCAGCCAATGGGCGGACGTGGTCGCGGACCTGCGGGCCCACCGGGCAAGGGCCTGAGATTTTCCGGCGCTCTATTTCCGGCACTCTTTCCAGGCGCTCTCTCCAGACGCTCTCTCCAGACGCTCTCTGCCAGCGCTTTCTCCCAGCGCTTTTTCCCTCTCATTTCCCCGCCGCTCAGCCGTCGGGTATCTCAGTCGTCGGTGTCGGCCCCCGCCAGTGCCCGCAGTTCCCGGCGCAGGAGTTTGCCCGAAGCGTTGCGCGGGAGTTCGGCGATGGGAACGAAGCGCCGCGGCACCTTGAAGCCCGCCAGCCGCCCACGGCAGTAGGCTTCGAGATCGGGCGCGGGCGACCCGGGCACCAGGGGCACCCACCACGCCATGGGGCGAGCGCCGTACTCGGCATCGGGCTGACCCACCACCGCGGCTTCGCGCACCGCCGGGTGCCCGTTGAGGACGGCTTCAATTTCCGCGGGATAAACATTCTCGCCTCCGGAGACGATCAAGTCATCCCGACGATCAAGCACCCGCAAGCGCCCCCGATCATCGAGAACCCCCAGATCGCCGGTCTGCAGCCAACCCTGCCGGAGCGCCCGGGCCGTGGCTTCGGGACGCCCGAGATATCCCCGCATCAGCGTGGCACCGCGAACACAGATCTCCCCGGCCTCGCCCGAATCGAGCACGCGTCCCCCGGCGTCCACCACCCGGACCTCGGTGCCGGGCAGCGGGCTTAGGCGCTCATCGAAGGGCGGTGCCACGTCGTCGGGCAGGCGAGTGGCCACTTGGGAAGCCGCCTCGGTGAGCCCATAGGTGGGGGCCAGGGGGTAGCCCGCTGCATGGGCCCGGGCCAAAAGCGCCGGGGGCGCGGGGCCCCCGCCCAGTAGAACCCGGCGCAGGCCCGGGGGAGCCCGGCGCTCACCCCGCGCGTCCAGCAATCGTCCGAGCATGGTGGACACCAGGGAAACGCCAGTGATCCCGAGATCATCGAGCGCCGCCGAAACCGCCTGGGCATCGAAGCCGGGCTGAACCACCACCGCGGATCCCGCCAGGCAGGCGCGCAAAAGGATCGAGAGCCCACCCACATGAAAGAGCGGCATGCAGCCCAACCAACGTTCGTCCGAGTCCGTGCCGAGCAGCGCCGCCGACCCCATGGCGCTGGCTCGAAAAGCCCCGGCGGAAAGCAGCGCGCCCTTGGGCTTGCCGGTGGTGCCCGAGGTGTAAATGAGGGCGAGAATCTCCCATGGGTTTTCACACAGGGGCGCGGGGCGGGGACGAGAAACCACCGAGGCCCCGCCCTCGAGACGCGAACCCCGCATCACCAACCGCGGCAGGTCGCCCGCGGCCCGGGCGACTTCGTCGCCCCCGGAATCCCCGGCATCCAGCCACAGGGACGCCCCCGAGTCGCGCAGGATATGCGCTGCTTCATCCGTGGCGAGGCGCGGGTTCAAGGGCAGCAGCACCGCACCCACGGCGCGCAACGCCCAGAGCAGCCGGGGAAACTCGACGCCGTTGCCCAGCCCCGTCGCCACCACGTCTCCCGGGGCGACGCCCCGGGCGGTCAGCTCTGCGGCCACGACGAGCACCTCCCTTTGCAATTCGCCGTAGCTCAGCGACGACGCGCCAAACTCCAGGGCGATCCGGTCCGGCGTTGAGGCGGCGCGCCGAGCCAGCCACGGTTCGCTCCAAGCCGCCGCTTCGAAGCCTTCGCTCACGGGGAAATCTCAATGGCCTCGGCCAGGGCCACCCGGGCCAGGCGATCCGGATCCACTTCCATGCCCCAGCCTGGGCCCGTGGGCACCGACAGACGGCCGGCTTGGATCTCGGGTTGCGGCGCCAGGTCCATGGCAAAGAGCGACGACGTACCCAGTCCGTGGGCGAGCCCAGCGCTGGGAAGCGCAGCCGCCAGGTGGGTGGCGGCGACAACGCCCAAAGCCGAATCCAACAGGCTTGTGACGAAGAAGTCCAGGCCGGCTTCGGTGGCCGCCCGAGCGAGGCTCGCGGCTGGGCGCAGTCCGCCCAGTGCGCCGGGCTTGAGAACCACCAGGTCGGCGGCCCCCATCGCGATGAGTGCCCGGGCGCCGGCCGGATCCGCGAGGGACTCGTCCGCCGCGACTCGGATCTGGCCGGCCCGCCGGAGCCTCGCCAAGTCGTCGATCGCGTGGGCGGCGACCGGCTGTTCGATGAGTTCGATATCCAGGGGGGCCAGGGCACGAAGCATCGAACTCGCGCGCGCCGGCGTCCAGGCCCCATTGGCGTCCAAGCGAATTCGGGATTCGGAACCCAGAGCTTCCCGAAGCATCGTGACCCGTTGGAGATCGGTCTCGGGAGAGTCGGCGCCCACTTTGAGCTTGAAGGTTTGAAAACCCGCCGCCTGGAGCTCCCGGGCCTGGGCGACCATCGCTTCGGGCCGAGCCCCGGACACCAGGGCGTTCACCTCAAGGGAAGCCTGGGCGCGGGTTCCCAGCCCCCGGGCCAGTAGCTCGGCCACCGAGCACGACTCGGCCCGGGCCGCGAGTTCGTGGAGCGCGCAATCAATGGCGAAACGAGCCCCGGGCGCATCGGGGGCCGCGGCCTCGCAGGCATCGAGCAGGGCATCGCGCGCATCGATGGACTCGCCCAACAGCGAAGCGGCCAGGCTTGCCAGGCGCTCACCGCAAAGCGACCACGACTCCATGCCGAACCCCGAGACCACGCCGCCGGGCTCGGGCAGGCCGGGAAAAGGGCAGGCGTCCCCCCAGCCCCGCTCCCCCGAGTCGGTTTCGAGTTCCAACAGCCAGCCTCGACGCTCCTTGAGGCGGCCGTGGGCGGTGCGCAATTCCCGCACCAGGGGCAACCGGTAAGGGGTGAGTCGCGCCCGGCGGATCCTCACACCCACCACGCCCACCAACCCGCGGACAACAACAGACAAAAGAAAAAACCCAGCCGGGCGGTTGCCGCCAGCGCCCGGTTCAGGACCGGACCCGAGACTTCGTCGCGCAGGGTTCGGTAGAGGGACAGCGCCCGGGGCAGGGTCAGCCACGGAAGCAAAACCCAGGCCGAGCGGCCGGACACGAAGATGAAAACCGGTAGGGACCCATAGGCGAGCACGAAGAGCCCCGCGTATTCCGCCACCCCGGCCCGGCGGCCCAGGCGAACCGCGAGGGTGCGCTTGCCCGCACGGCGATCGCTCTCGATATCCCGCACGTTGTTGACCACGAGGATGGCCGTGGCAAGAGCGCCGACGGGAACCGAAGCCAGAGCCGCATCGAACGCAAGGTGTCCGACCTGAACGAAGTAGGTCCCCATAACGGCCACGAAGCCGAAGAAGAGAAAGACCGCAGGGTCTCCCCATCCCTTGTAGCCGAAGGGCCAGGGGCCACCGGTATAGGCCAGGGCCGCCACCATGGAGAAGGCGCCCACCGCCACCAAGACCCAACCCGCCACGGAAACCAGGTACAACCCCACCCCCACGGCAAGGGCCAGCACAGCGCCGATCCCCCAGCGCATTTCCGTCGGCGAGAGCCAGCCCGACTGGGCGGCCCGGGCCGGGCCGATGCGATCGTCGGCGTCCGCCCCCTTCTCGAAATCAAAGAGATCGTTGGCCA
>LWDU01044239.1_pt3 | contig 14099 bp, 12 predicted proteins | sample 727161 | NCBI WGS metagenome assembly LWDU01 (sample SAMN04566230, study PRJNA314399) | hydrothermal vent metagenome | isolation source: deep sea hydrothermal plume seawater | place: Mexico: Gulf of California, Guaymas Basin | collected 2004-07-11 | reverse complement strand
GCATCTGGTTCAGGATGGTTATGTAATTCAGGATATATAAAGAGTGGTAATAAGTGTGTAATTAAGAAAATATCAAAAACATTGAAAGATGGTGACAATGCGTATGATAAAAAAGATTACAAAACAGCATTAAGTATATATAGTTCGCTTGCTGAGCAAGGTACTGTTGAAGCTCAATACAATTTAGGATGGATGTATAAACATGGTGAGGGAGTTGTTAAAAGTGTAGAAGAGGCAATTAAATGGTATACAAAGGCTGCTGAACAGGGAAATACTTTTGCACAATACAGCTTAGGAATTATTTATATAGATGGCGAAGGAATTCCAATAGATTATAAAAAAGCCTTATCTTGGTGGAGAAAATCAGCCAAGCAAGGGTACCCTCATTCTGAATATGCATTAGGATGGCTATATGAAAATGGATATGGAGTAAAGCAAGATACTAAGAAAGCTCTTAGCTGGTATTTAAAAGCAGATGCTCAAGGAAACTCGAAAGCTAAGGAAAGAATAGAGGAGCTGCTACTACCTCAGGATGACGCACCTGCTACTGCAGATGAAAATAGCACTGAAGGGTATACCTTTGCTGGCAGTGGCAGTGGTTTTGTAGTGTCAGAAGATGGAGTTATAGCAACCAATAATCATGTGATTGATGGTTGTCAAAAATTAATTGTAGACGACTTAAAAGCTACAGTAATAAGTAAAGATGTTCAAAATGATTTAGCCTTGGTAAAAGTCAATAATAAATATAAATACGTATCAATACTATCATATAAATCCCCTCGTCTAGGAGACAACATTAACGTATTTGGTTACCCGCTTTCTGATATGTTTTCAGATGAACACATATCCCTTACTAAGGGCTCCGTTAGTAGTTTAGCTGGCTTTGAAGGAGATTTATCAAATTTTAGATTTACTGCTCCTGTCCAACCTGGGAATAGTGGTGGCCCTGTAGTAAATGAAGAAGGTGTAGTGGTTGGTATTACCAAGGCTGTACTAGGGTCTAAAGTGTTAGATGAGTTGAAATTTCTTCCTCAAAATGTTAATTTTGGAATACGTTCAAATTTACTTATAAACATGATGGAATCAAAATTAGTAGATGTAATTTCGGAGCCAATATCTGAATCTGATTTTATCGACCATTACTCTAAAGCAACTAAGTTTATTAAGTGTTACGAATAATAATTAATTTTTTAATAAAAATCAAAACATATAAATTTCACCTCTAACCCAGTTCACTCTGATTAACTTGTCTTGAAAAGGGGTGGGGGCGCCTATCCTGAGGTTTTTCTTGGCGTAAATTTCGTGTACAATTTGTGTACACTAAGATAGTAAAAAAGATAAATTTAAGGTAGGATTTGTCTGTAAGAAAAGTTGTACATTTTGGAGTATAAACACTTATAGCTCAACCTTTTCACGCTAGTGAAAAGGTTTTGAATGGAGTGAATAGTTGGTAGAGTACCGGACTTTTAATCCCGATGGTCGAGCGTTCAAGTCGCTCACGACCCACCATATTCTGAAAAGCCTGTAGTGATACGGGTTTTTTAATGTCTGCATAATTATTAGAAAGGAGATAACTAAAGGCACTTCCAGAGCAGTCAATTATTATTTTTGTTTCAAAACATCTATCTATTAATTCTCTATAAGATACTGCCATAACAAATTTTTTAGCTTATTAGTTAGCTATAATCTATTTCATTGTATTTACCAAATTTTTATTATTATGTCTGAACTTTCTATTGATATTAAGTGGAGTCGTAAAGAAACTGACCTTTTCCCAGGAAAATACTCAAGTGAGCACGAAGTTATTTACAATCAAACTTACAAAGTTCAATCTGATACAGCTCCAGACTGGGGCGGCAGTGAAGATAATACTAACCCTGAGCAAGCCTTAGCTGCATCTTTAAGTAGCTGTCATATGATGACTTTTTTAGCCCTAGCAGCAAAGATTAAATGGCCAGTTTGTGATTATAAAGACCATGCTGTGGCCTATATAGGAAAAAATAAAAAAGGACAAATGAGCGTTAACAGGATTGACCTTAACCCTACAGTAAGTTTTGATGAAGGCTTTGAAATTAACGAAGAAAAACTTGTAAAAATGCAAGAGAGGGCTCATAGATATTGCTTCATTGCAAATTCATTAGATGAGAATGTAGAAGTTAACATCAATTAGGCTTAAGTTAATTTTTTTTTGCCACAATAAGGAGTTGAAGTTATGAATAATGTTAATGACCTAATACAGCAAGAGTTACTAATTCAAGAGCTAACAAATGAAGGTATATTACGCCTTACATTGAACGATCAAAAACGCAGAAATGCACTATCTGAAGAGATGATGGAAAAACTTTTTGAGGCAATCAATCAATCATCAACTAATAAAGATGTTCGAGTAATCGTTATTGCTTCAATTGGCCCAGCTTTCTGTGCTGGTCATGACTTAAAACAAATGGCATCAGGCCAAAACAATGAAGATAATGGCTGTCGATACTTTAAAGAGGTTTTTGCTCTATGTTCAAAACTAATGCAATCTATTGTTAACAATCCTAAACCAGTCATTGCTGAGGTTGCAGGGATCGCAGCAGCAGCAGGTTGCCAGCTTGTTGCTTGCTGTGATCTTGCTGTAGCTGGTAAGTCTTCTAGATTCATTACTCCGGGAGTAAATATTGGACTTTTTTGTTCTACACCAATGGTTGCTTTATCAAGAAATGTATCAAACAAAGCTGCTATGGAAATGCTCCTTACAGGAGAAATAATCAATTCAGAAAAAGCGGAACACATAGGATTAGTAAATCGAGTTGTTGAGGATGATAAGTTAACTGAGAGTGCAATGAATATGGCAAAGACAATTGCCTCTAAATCAAGCATGACATTAAAGACTGGCAAGGAGGCCTTCTACAAGCAAAAAGAAATGCCTCTTGCGGATGCATATGATTACACCTCTTCTGTAATGGTAGAGAATATGTTAAAAATTGACGCCCAAGAAGGCATCAATGCATTTATAGAAAAACGCCAACCTAAATGGAGAGATGAGTAATCATTCTTTTATGTTAAACCCATATAACATTGACTTAGACAAAAACCCTGCTAATTATCAGCCACTAACTCCTCTTACTTTTCTAGAGCGAGCTGCATCAGTATTTCCAAACCATACTGCAATAATTCATGGCACTACTAGGCGTAACTACGAAGAATTTTATAGTCGTTCTCGGCAACTAGCTTCAGCACTATCAAAGATCGGTATCAAGAGAGGTGATACGGTTTCTGTAATCCTAGCAAACACCCCAGCAATGTTAGAGTCTCATTACGGTGTGCCTATGTGCGGTGCGGTTTTGCATAGCATAAACACTCGTTTTGACTCTGAAACAATAGCCTATCAGCTGGATCATGCAGACGCCAAGGTTTTCATCGTTGACCGTGAATTTATCAAGGTTGCTAGGTCAGCTCTAGATATAGCTAAAGTAAAACCAATACTGATTGATTATGATGACAGTGAGTTTCCAATAAAAGATAAGCTTTCTGGCGCTATTGAATTCGAGTCATTTTTATTAAAAGGCGATAAAGATTTTGATTGGCTAATGCCAGAAGATGAATGGGACGCTATATCTTTGAATTATACTTCTGGCACTACCGGGAACCCTAAAGGTGTTGTGTCTCACCATCGTGGAGCTTATCTTTTAGCCCAAGGTAATGCTCTCACAGCATCAATAAACAAACATTCAGTTTATCTATGGACTCTACCGATGTTTCACTGCAATGGGTGGTGTTTCCCGTGGACAATGTCAGTAGTGATTGGGACACATGTTTGCCTAAGGTGGGTTAGAGCTGATGCAATCTGGAAGGCTATTTCCGAGAATAATGTTTCACACTTATGTGGAGCGCCGATTGTAATGTCGACAATTCTAGCAGCCAGTGCTGAAGATAGAAGACTTATAGACAATGAAGTTGAATTCTTTACGGCAGCAGCGCCCCCACCTGAAACAATTCTCACTAAGATGAAAGCCTCCGGGTTTAATGTTACACATCTCTACGGTTTGTCTGAAACTTATGGTCCAGCAGTAGTAAATGACTGGCACCAAGAATGGAATGAGTTAAATGAAAATGAGCAAGCCTCTCTAAAAGCACGTCAAGGAGTTCGCTACTTACCTTTGGAGTCATTAGCTGTTATGGACCCTGAAACCATGACACATGTTCCTAATGATGGAAAAACTATCGGTGAAATAATGTTTAGAGGAAACGTAGTAATGAAGGGCTACTTAAAAAATAGTCAGGCCACTAAAGATTCTTTTGAAGGTGGATGGTTTCATTCTGGAGACCTTGGAGTAATGCATGAAGATGGTTACATTCAGATAAAAGATCGTTCCAAAGATATAATTATATCTGGGGGAGAAAATATATCTTCTATAGAAATTGAAGATGTACTTTACAAACACCCAAATATTGTTGCAGTTGCCGTTGTTGCAATGCCAAGTGAAAAATGGGGAGAGTCACCTTGCGCATTTGTTGAAATCAAGAGTGGCAGTGATACTTCTGAAGTTGACCTTGTAGAGTGGTGTAAAGAACACATGGCATCATTTAAAGTGCCTCGTAAATTTGTCTTTGAAGAGATACCAAAAACCTCAACTGGAAAGGTACAAAAATTTATTTTAAGGGAGAGATTTAAATGAGGCTTGGTGCTCTATGTGAGGCAAAATAGCCAGACTTAATCTTAATCATCATCAAGATACCTCCCTCACACATCAAACGAAATTTGGAATTTGGCTAGGTTTAAAGTGAAATACAAAAAAATAAAGCCAGCTTACAAATCTTCAAGTCTATCTAAAATCTCTGATAGATTAGTTATGGTGATTGTTGGCTCAACACCCCAGGGATCAAAAACGATCTCTTGTGAGCGCTTGACCCAAGCAGCCTTCATGCCTACCGAAATTGCTCCAATAACATCAAATGGGTTGCTTGAAATAAGCCAAGCATCTGTCTCAGAGGTCTTTGCTCTTTTAAGAAAGTGATTATAAACTGCAGGATTTGGCTTAAATGTCTCTATTTCATCGGCACTAACAACATCAATAAAATAGTCTCTAATTGTTGCTGTTGTAAGCAACGTCTCAATGGCCTCAGTGCTTCCATTTGAAAGAGCATACATTCGAAAACCAGCAGCATTTAAATCCACAAGACTAGCTTTCACATCATTGAACGCTGGAAGTACACGATATTTATCAAGCAACTCTTGTTTTTGCACATCAGTTAGCTTGATCTTGTAATAAGCGCAAGTGAAGTCCAGACTGTTACTGGTGCAGACAGAGAAATTTTTGTAGTCCTGCATTAAGCCACGACGAAATGAGTACTCTAACTGTTTGTCACGCCAGGTTTGAGAAAAAACCCTAGAATTACTACCGATCATTTTATCTAATAATGCAACAACGCCATTGGTATCTATTAATGTACCATAGATATCGAATGCAATACTAATGGGCATCCAATTCTCCTATACTGCAAAATACAAATTATTATAGCATACCAGTTGAAGCTAGAAGGCCGCCAACATATGCCGAACCATATGCACACCAACCACCCCTCACACATAAAACGAAATTTAGACTTTGGACCCCTGTATTTACTTGCAAACATGGACATTTTTTGAAGAATAAACCGTAAATAACAAATCAAAAGAAAATACTGATAATATTTACATAGTGATAATATTTACATAATTTGTTTACAATGTTTAAAACTCTTGTTTACAATGTTTAAAACTATTTCATAGCTGTAATTTAATTGCTATAGCGATAATTAATAAACATTACCACCATTAAATATAAACTGACATTTTAAATGAGCAACAAAACACAGGATACTTTTCCAAGATTACTTGCAAGCCACGCAAAACTGCGACCCAACCATACTGCCATGCGTGAGAAAGATTTGGGCATCTGGCAATCTTGGACTTGGTCGCAAGTGAGTAAAGAAGTTCAAGCACTGGCCGGTGGTTTAGCATCACTGAATTTGAAGCGTGGTGAAAAGTTGGCTATCATAGGTAATAATCGCCCCCGTCTATACTGGGGTATGACTGCAGCCCAAACACTGGGAGCCGTACCGGTACCGCTATATCAGGACTCGGTTGCCGACGAAATGGCTTATATTCTTGATCATGCAGATGTAAAAATTGCATTAGTAGAAGACCAAGAGCAGGTAGATAAATTGCTCGAAGTACGTGATAGATGTCCTCAAATTGAACATATTATTTTTGATGATCCGCGCGGATTGCGCCATTACGACCAACCATTTTTGCACAATTTTGAAGATATTCAACGCCGTGGCCAAGAATATAATCAACAGCACGGTGACTTCATAAACAACGAAATTGCACAATCTGACGGTAGTGAGATTTCCATTATGCTCTATACTTCTGGTACTACTGGCAAACCCAAAGGGGTTGTGCTGACTAACGACAATGTGATCATTACCGCACGCAATGGGATTGCGCGTGAAGGGTTGACGGCCGATGAGGACGTGTTGGCATATCTGCCAATGGCTTGGGTGGGCGACAATCTATTTTCATATGCCCAATCCCTTGTTGCCGGTTTCTGTGTAAATTGCCCCGAAAACGGATCAACAGTCACAAATGATCTGCGAGAGATAGGACCAACTTATTACTTTGCACCGCCACGCGTGTATGAAAACATTTTGACCCAAGTGATGATCCGCATGGAAGATGCTAGTAAGATAAAACGTAGCATGTTTCACTACTTTATGGAGCATGCACGTAAGAACGGCACCAAAATACTTAACGGAGCGAAAGTTTCTGTGACAGACTTGCTGTTGTACAAATTGGGAGGGTTTTTAGTTTATGGCCCGCTTAAAGACACACTTGGATTAAGCCGTATCAGGCTTGCGTATACTGCCGGCGAAGCTATAGGTCCAGAAATCTTTGAATTCTATCGCTCGCTCGGTATAAATATCAAGCAGTTGTATGGCCAAACTGAGTGCATGGTATTCTTATGTGTTCAGCCAGACGGAGAAGTTTTTGCTGATACTGTTGGCACTCCGGCCACCGATGTGGAGATAAAAATCTATGACAGCGGGGAAATTGTATATCGTAGCCCAGGTGTATTTCATTCTTATTATAAAAATCCGGAGTCTACCGCTAGCACGAAAACATCAGATGGCTGGGTTCTAACTGGAGACGCCGGTTTTTTTGATGAGGAGACTGGCCACTTAAAGATCATAGACCGTGCCAAAGATGTGGGTAAACTAAACAATGGCACAATGTTCGCGCCTAAGTATATTGAAAATAAATTGAAGTTTTACTCGTACATCAAAGAAGCTGTTTTATTTGGTAACGAGCGCGATCACAGTTGTGCATTTATTAATATAGATTTGGATGCGGTAGGTAACTGGGCCGAGCGTCGTAACCTAGCCTATTCTGGTTATATTGACTTAGCCGGACAGAGTGAAATCTATGAACTTATTAAGGAGTGCATCAATAAAGTTAACAAAGATCTTTCTAAAGATTCACGTTTAGGGGGCTCACAGATACATAGATTTATTATTCTACATAAAGAGTTGGATGCAGACGATGGCGAGTTAACGCGTACCCGTAAGGTAAAGCGAAATTTTGTTGGTGAGCGTTACAAGGTTTTAATCGATGCCCTGTACTCTGACTTAGATGAATGCCACGTGAAAACCGAAGTTACCTTTGAAGATGGTCGCACAGGACTGTTGGAGGCTGATGTAAAAATTAGCAATGCTGAGGTCTATTCGATTGACAATTTAACTGTAGCGAGTAAGGTTTAGGACTATGGATATGAACGAAAGGAAAATTGGCGAAGTGATTCTCGCACTTGATAATATTAGCCTGTCTTTTGGATCAATGAAAGTATTGGACAATATCAGCTTTGATGTTAAAAAAAGCGAAATTCGCTCAATTATTGGGCCTAATGGAGCCGGTAAAAGCTCCATGTTAAATGTTATTAATGGTTTTTATCATCCTCAAGAAGGCAGTATTACTTTTCTCGGTGAAAAACGTAAAGAGATGGATGTACAAAAGGCAGCAGCATCTGGCATTGCCCGTACTTTTCAGAATATAGCTTTATTTAAAGGTATGAGTACCTTAGATAATATTATGACAGGTCGCAATCTAAAGATTAAATCTAACTTATTTCAACAAGCCGTGTATTGGGGTAAAGCGCAAAAAGAAGAAATTGAACACCGTTACAAGGTAGAGGAAATCATCGACTTTCTTGAAATTCAAGGCATTCGCAAAACACCAGTTGGCCGACTACCTTACGGCTTTCAAAAACGTGTTGAATTGGGTCGAGCCCTTGCAGCTGAGCCTGATATCTTGTTGCTCGATGAACCAATGGCCGGTATGAATGTTGAAGAAAAAGAAGATATGTCTCGATTTATTCTTGATATTAACGACGAGTTTGGCACCACCATTGTTCTTATTGAACACGATATGGGTGTGGTTATGGATCTTTCAGATCGGGTCCTTGTTCTCGACTACGGACTGCAGATAGCAGACGGATCTCCGAGTGAAGTTCGCAATAATCAAAAAGTTATCGACGCCTATCTTGGCGTATCTCACTAAGGAATAATTATGCGCATAGAAAGAGACATTTTTTATATTATCCTGGCCTTTATTGTTCTAATGGTTGTGATTCCATGGACTGCGGGTCAGTTATCGGATCAGATTTTTTTTAACTGGCCATTTTTCTTTGAAGTTGCGATAGGGGGATTGCTCTCTGGTGTGATGTATTCACTGGTCGCTCTGGGCTTTGTGTTGATTTTCAAGGCCTCCGGTGTATTCAACTTTTCGCAGGGAGCAATTGTATTATTTTCGGCGTTGACCCTGGTTGGATTGAATGAGCTCGGGTTACCGATGTGGCTGGCAATGATTGCCACTATGGGAGTAATGTATCTTGTGGCGGTTGCTATTGAAAAACTGGTTCTTGGCAAGCTGGTTAATCAGGAGCATATTATTCTTTTCATGGCTACAATTGGCATCGCTTATTTTCTCGATGGCTTTGGCCAGATTCTGTGGGGGTCAGATGTTAAATTACTAGACCTTGGAATTTCACAAGCCCCCGGTTTTTACTTTGATGGTTTAATACTAATCAATGATTTTGACCTGTTCGCAGCAGCAGTCGCCGGTGTTTTAGTCATATCATTGGCTATTTTCTTTCAATACACACGTATAGGGCGTGCATTACGAGCGGTAGCTGACGACCACCAAGCGGCGCTTAGTGTTGGTATTCCTCTTAACCATATTTGGATTATCGTGTGGACTGTTGCCGGCATCGTTGGCCTAGTTGCCGGCATAATGTGGGGAAGTAAGATGGGAGTACAGTTTGCACTCACCTTGGTAGCATTAAAAGCGCTACCGGTTTTGATTCTAGGTGGATTTACCTCGGTACCCGGAGCCATTATCGGAGGTCTGATAATAGGCGCTGGTGAAAAACTGGCTGAAGTCTTTATTGCTCCTATGATAGGAGGCGGTATAGAGGGGTGGTTTGCTTATATGTTGGCACTTGCATTTTTAGTATTTCGCCCGCAAGGCCTGTTTGGCGAAAAAATTATTGAGAGGGTATAGTAATGATCTATCGTGAAGCGGGTGTTTATAAGTCCACCTACCGTGCTGACCAAGCAATCCTGACAATTCCACAAGATCGTTGGTTTATGATAGGCATTTTTGCAGTTGCCTTTATTCTGATTCCTGCTTTTAGTAGTGAGTATTGGCTGGGGGCAATCATGATGCCATTTCTAATTTTAGCACTGGCAGCACTGGGGTTGAATATTTTGACGGGTTACGCCGGTCAACTCAGCCTGGGCACGGGCGGATTTATGGCAACTGGTGCTTTTTCAGCTTATAAGCTCGCCACCTCTTTTCCCGACATGCATATTCTTTTAGTGATTCTTGCAGCGGGCTTAATAACCGCTGCAGTTGGTATCCTGTTTGGTATACCTTCATTGCGGATTAAGGGCTTTTATTTGGCCGTTGCAACTCTTGCCTCACAATTTTTTCTGATCTGGATGTTTGACAAGTTTGGTTGGTTTACCAATTACAGTGCCTCAGGAGTTATTAGCGCCCCACCAATGACTATTATTGGTGATATCTTTGTCACCGGGCCGCAAGCCTCCTTAGTCACCAAATATTTGTTTACTCTGAGTATTGTGGTAGTGTTGGCACTCATGGCAAAAAATTTGGTACGCTCTAATATTGGACGAGAGTGGATGGCTGTTCGTGACATGGATATTGCTGCAGAAATCATTGGCATTCCAATGCTGAGTACAAAACTAAAAGCTTTTGCTGTTAGTTCTTTTTTCTGTGGTATTTCCGGTGCGCTGTGGGCTTTTCTTTATACTGGAGCCGTTGAACCATTAGCATTTGACGTAGACCGTTCTTTCCAAGTGTTGTTTATGATTATTATCGGTGGACTAGGTTCGATTACGGGGGCATTTTTGGGTTCGGCATTTATCATATTGTTGCCTATTCTCCTTAATAACGCACCAAACTTGCTAGGACTGAGTATTCGAACTGATATGATCTCGCATCTCGAGTTCATGATCTTCGGCGCACTTATCATTTTCTTCTTAATTGTTGAGCCTCATGGTTTAGCTCGACTTTGGCAAGTGGCGAAGGAAAAATTGCGACTTTGGCCATTCCCTCACTAAAAAGAAAAACACGCTGATGCGAAGTGTTGATTATAAAAAGTACAACATTTGAATGAAAAATAAGGAAAGCATAAAATGAACGATCAAGATTCACCCTTACTGCAAATCAATAATATCGAGGTTATCTATGATCACGTTATTCTTGTACTTAAAGGCATTTCTTTGGAAGTTCCTAAGGGCAGCATAGTAGCCCTATTGGGTGCTAATGGTGCCGGCAAAAGTACCACGTTGAAGTCGATTTCAGGTCTTCTTGGTGCGGAAAGAGGTATTGTTACTAAAGGTAGTATTATGTACAACGGAGAATCAATAGAAAGTAAAAGTCCTGCCGATCTGGTTAATCAAGGTGTGATACAGGTAATGGAAGGCCGTCATTGTTTTGAGCACTTAACAATAGAAGAAAACCTTCTCACCGGTGCATACACTCTCAGTGGAGGGCGCAAGGCAGTAACTAAAAACCTCGAGTTGGTCTATGATTGCTTCCCACGACTTGCTGAGCGACGCAGAACTCAAGCCGGGTACACATCAGGCGGTGAGCAGCAAATGTGCGCAATTGGGCGTGCTTTAATGTCTAATCCGGAAATGATTTTACTTGATGAGCCTTCTATGGGGCTGGCACCACAGTTGGTAGAGGATATTTTTGAGATAATAAAACGACTTAACGAGCAAGAGGGCGTCAGCTTCTTGCTCGCAGAGCAAAATACCAACATCGCATTGAAATACTCAGATTTTGGATACATTATGGAGAATGGGCGTATTGTTATGGAGGAGAATGCAGAAGAACTTATGGAAAACGAGGACGTAAAAGAATTCTATCTTGGTATCTCAAAAGAAGGCAAGAAAAGCTTTCGGGATGTTAAAAACTATCGTCGCCGTAAGCGCTGGTTAACGTAATGTAACAGAAAATATAACTATTAAAAATATAACTATTATGAGTGAATTTTATGATTCTTTAGAAACTCGAAGTGTAGAGCAACGCGAGCAGGAGCTAATTCAATCCTTTCGTGAGCAAGTGATGCATGCCAAAGAGAATACTGTTGCCTATAAGCAGCTATTAAAAGAAGTTGAGGTAGGGGATTTGGTTGATGCCAGCTCTATCAGCAAACTACCAATTACAAGAAAGTCTGAATTAGTCGAAAGGCAACGCCTTATACCTCCTTTTGGTGGGATGGAGGCCGTGCAAAGTGCGCGTCATACTCACATATTTGCATCCCCTGGGCCTATTTACGAGCCAGGTATTGCTAGGCCTGACTTTGCAAATTTTGCAAGAGCTCTTTACGCAGCAGGATTCAGACCAGGAGACCTTTTACATAACACTTTTTCTTACCACTTTAGCCCTGCAGGCGCTATGGTTCAAAGCGGCGCTAACGCCCTCGGCTGCAGCGTTATTCCAGCTGGTGTTGGGCAAACTGAATTACAGGCTCAAACTATTGCAGACTTGCAACCAAAAGGCTATGTTGGTACACCCTCATTTTTGAAAATTATTCTTGACAAAGCAAACGAGCTCGGGATTGATGTGAGTTCTATTAGCAAGGCGCTGGTCAGCGGAGAGGCCCTCCCACCTTCAATTCGTGCTAACTTAGAAAGTTTAAGTATTAGAGTGCAACAGTGCTATACAACAGCTGATCTGGGTGTTATCGCCTACGAGTCAAAAGCACAAGAAGGGTTGATTGTTGATGAAAATGTTTATCTTGAAATTGTGCGCCCTGGTAGTGGAGACCTAGTCGCAGAAGGCGAAGTTGGCGAAGTAGTTGTTACCAATTTTAGCCCGGAATACCCTTTAATACGATTTGCAACAGGGGACCTCTCCGCCATTATGCCGACAGAAAGTCCTTGTGGTCGAACCAATAAACGTATCAAGGGCTGGATGGGTCGAGCTGATCAAACTGCTAAGGTTCGAGGTATGTTCATTCGCCCAGAACAAATTAACAAGATTGTTAAGCGACACCGTGAGATTGCTCGTGCTCGACTGATCATAAGCTGGGTTGATGAAGCTGACCAAATAACTTTACAGTGTGAATCTAGTAATATTGATCAGTATCTTAGTGCTGCAATCGTTAATAGTTTTCGTGACATTTGTAAGTTGCGTGGCAAAGTGGAGTTCGTTCAACTTGGCACTTTGCCCAACGATGGGATAGTAATTGATGATATACGTAAGTATGACTAAGATTAACCAAAAAAGATCAATCTCAGTCAGTTATTAAATAACTTTATAAAGAATTATATTTATGATAAATAGATGTTATCAAAGGAAAAATCATCTTGAGCCTATAAATACAATAGTCCTTAGTAATGAGCAAAAGATAAGGGGCTTTAATGGCTAATAAGCCTCACTTTGAAAAACTCATAAATATGTATGCTGCTGCACCTATTAATAAGTTCTATAACCCGGTAATGCAAGTATCTGAGGGTGAGGCTATTATAGAAATAAAACTCTCTGAAAAATACCATCACTCCGCGGGTGGAGTTCATGGCAGTGTTTATTTCAAAATGCTTGATGATTCTGCTTTTTTTGCAGCAAATTCGTTAGAAGAAAACTTTTTTGTATTAACCACTTCATTTACAACTTACATCACAAGACCAGTGTCTTCGGGAAAAATGAAAGCAATAGGTAGGGTAGTTAATAAGAATAATACCCAATTTATTGCAGAGTCTGTGGTCTATGATTCAGAAGGTCGAGAAATTGGTCGTGGAAATGGAATATTTGTTAAAGGTAAATTTCCATTATTTGATGCGGCTGGCTATGCATAGTGCAGAACGACTTATATGACTAAGGTATGTATATAGCATGAAATCCAACCAGTTTTTAGATGGCATTAAAATTTTGGATTTATCACAATACATTCCCGGCCCTTTTGCCACACGACAGCTGTCCGATTTAGGTGCTCAAGTTATAAAGATTGAACCGCCTGATGGTGATCAGATGAGACGCTTCATGTATGCTGGTGAGAGCGAAACTTCACCGGTTTACAGGCATTTAAACCGTGGTAAAAGAATTTTACGTCTTGATTTAAAATCTCCTTCCGGACTGCAGAATCTAAAGCATTTGCTTAAAGATGCTGACGTATTATTGGAGTCTTTTCGCCCTGGCGTATTGGAGCGATTGGGGTTAGATCGTGCAACGATTGAGTCAATCAATCCACGACTTATCCATTGCGCTTTATCAGGTTATGGACAGACTGGACCATACCGTAGTCGCGCAGGCCATGATTTAAACTACTGTGCTGCCAGTGGTGCGCTTGAATTTAGTGGAACAGCAGATAAACCAGCAATAACTTATCCGCCGATGGCGGATCATGCTGGTGCAATGCAGGCCTGTATTTGCATTTTAGCCGCACTTAATTCTCGTCAAATTAGCAATGAAGGAAGCTACATCGATGTTAGTTTGTTTGAGTCTTCGCTTTCATGGCAATACCTGTCGTTTTTTCAGCCAGACA
>LWDU01038961.1_pt1 | contig 14099 bp, 12 predicted proteins | sample 727161 | NCBI WGS metagenome assembly LWDU01 (sample SAMN04566230, study PRJNA314399) | hydrothermal vent metagenome | isolation source: deep sea hydrothermal plume seawater | place: Mexico: Gulf of California, Guaymas Basin | collected 2004-07-11 | reverse complement strand
CGCGCCGGGAGCGGCTTCGGGAGCGAAGAGCGGGGAGCCGACTGCGACCGGGGCGACCGAAAACGAATCGGCCCATGGCTGCGCAACGGGGTGCTCGGGCAAGGGCCGAAAACTTCGGGCTCCCAGCGCAGCTCCCAGGCAGATCACCAGCGCGATCAACCAGAGCATTGGGTTGTGAATTCGGGGGGAGGGGTAGGCCAAGTCGAACTCCTGTGAGTGAGAAGGCGGCGTATAGTTAGCAACTCGCTCCGCGAACGACACCGCAACACGATGCAAGCAACCACTCAACCGCCCTCTTTCTCGGGCGGATCCACGAATGGGTTATTAATCCCTCAATCTTTTCAAGTATTTACCAAAACCAATGAATCCAATTTGTCTGGGATGAGATCGGCAAATGCGAGCAATTTCTAAAGTATTCGTGCAAACTCGGCCTCGTGGGGGCCTGAGGGGCCTCCTAACCCCGTCCAGGCCCGATATGGCCGCTCGCTCACTCCGGGGGGCTGGGGGTCGGTTGAACTCGAAATTTCGACGCAACTTGAGGCTCTGGGGAGCGCTGGCGCTGGCTTTTTCGAGCCTGGCCTGGAGCCCTGCATGGGGGGCCGACGAACCCGTTGCCCTCGGCGTGGGGCAGCGGACCGCCCAACTTCTGGCCGAATTGATCCGCATCCCCAGCGTCAATCCACCGGGGGGCGAGGAGCGGCTCGCCGAGCGCGTCGCCGCCGAACTCGCGGGCGCCGGCCTGGAGACTCGGGTGATCGCAACTCCCCGAGCCGAGTCTCAAGACCCCGCACGCGCGGCGGTCTGGGCCCGATTGCCGGGCCGCGGAATTCGGCCGCCGCTGATATTGCTCTCGCACCTCGATGTGGTTCCCGCCGAGCCCGGCGCGTGGCAGCATCCACCCTTCGCTGGTGTCATCGAGGACGGCATGGTTCACGGCCGAGGAGCCCTGGACGCCAAGGGGGTCACCGCGGTCCATGTGTCGACCCTGCTCGAACTGGCCCGGCGGGAAGAGCCCCCGGATCGCGACATTATTTTCCTCGCCACCCCCGATGAAGAGACCGGGGGCCGAGCCGGCGCCCAGTACATCGTCCGCCAACATCCCGAACTTCTCGGAGAGGCCGAGTTTCTGCTGACCGAAGGCGGCAGTATTCGTCCGGCCCGCGCTCAGCGCGAGGGCATGAGCCCGGTCCCACCCATGTGGGGCGTGACGGTGACCGAGAAGGGCCCGTGTTGGTTGAAGCTCAAAACTCGAGGCACGGCCGGCCACGGTTCCGCACCCCGGAGCGACGCCGCAGTGCCCCGCCTGGTTGAGGCGCTGAATCGCGTGCGACGAATCGAAACCCCCATTCGCGTTCTTGATGAAGTCGCGGCCATGTTTCGCGCCCTTGCACCCGGCGCACCCCAGGAAGATCAGCAGGGCTTCGCCAACTTGGCGCGAGAACTCGAAAACGATTCTTCCTTCCGCCGACGTTTCCTCGCCAACCCCGGCTACAACGCCCTCGTCCGCAACACCATTTCGATCACCGTGCTCGAGGCGGGCTCCAGCACCAACGTCGTACCCGGCGAGGCCGGCGCCCGACTGGATATTCGCCTGCTTCCCGGCGAAGACTGCGCGGCGTTTATGGGGGCCTTGAGGGACGTCATTGGCGATCCGCACGTCGAGATCGAAATTCTGCTCAGCTTTCCATCGCGAAGCTCCTCGGCGCAAACGGCGCTCTTCGAGGCCATCGATCGCGTGGCCCACCGCGAAACCCCCGAGGCCATCGTCGTGCCGCGGATGATCGGCGGCTTTACCGACGCACACTGGTTTCGCGAGCAGGATATCGTCGCCTACGGATTCGTCCCGCGCTGGCTTTCTCGGGCGGAAACCAGCGGGGTCCACGGGATCGACGAGAGGGTGTCGGTCGCAAACCTCGAGGCGGGCGTCGTCACCCTCCTCGCCATCATCGATGAATTAGACCGCATAACCGCCGAGGCGATCCCCCTCGACGCGCGGGAGAACTCACCCCAAAGCGAGAACCTGCCCGGAGAATAATCCGCCCGGCGGCTCGCCCGACGGATCCGGAAGACAAGCCCCCAGACCAAGCCCAGCTCCGAGCTCAGACGAGATCCTGCACCGCTCGGTGGAGGAGTTCGAAGAGGGGTTCTACCTCGTCCACCTCGAGGCACGAGAATGCGATGCGAATATCGCTGGCGCTCGTGGAAATCAACCCAACGCCATACTGCGCCAATAGGTGAATCCGAAGTTTTTCGGCGTCCACGTTCTTCACTTGGACACACATGAAGTAACCGCTGTTGAAAGGGTAGACATCCCAACTTTCCGCAAAGCGAGGCGAGCCCGCCACCTCGGCCACGCGCTCGGCCCGCGCGCGCAACTCGGCGTTCTTGTCCGCACGCTCCGCGCCGAGAGAGGGCGCCGCGAGCGCCCGTTCCACCAGGCTTTGGGAGAGGTGGGATACACCCGACACGCCCGCGCGTATCGCCCCCTTGAGTTTGGCCTCGAGCGCGGCACACACAGCCTCGGCGCCCTCGGGCCGCCCCGGCCCGAAACTCACGAAGCCGCAACGAAGCCCCCAGACGAAAAGTTCCTTGGTGGCTCCGTCGAGCTTGATCGCAAGCAGATTCGCATGCCGACCGGTGAGTTGGGCGAAGAGGGATTGCGTCGTGGAGGGCCCGCCGATGTGGTAGAAGAGACCGAAGTAGGCGTCGTCGGTGACCACAACAAGCCGGGTCCCCGCTTCGGCCTGGGCGACAAGCGCCGACACGATGGACTCGGCTTCGGCCACCGTAGGCATATAGCCGGTGGGATTGTTGGGGAAGTTGAGAATGACGACGAGCTTCTCGCGGCCCTCGCTCGCTTGGGCGAGGGCATCCGCAAAGCCCTGACAGTTGAAGCCGCCTCCGGCGTAGAAGGGAAAGGTGCAAATTTCCGCGCCCCCGTGCACTTCGAAGTTCAGCCGGTAGTTGCCCCAGAGCTTGTCGGGGATCAAGATCCGGTCCCCTTCGTCGACAAAAAGTTCGCGGACCAGCGCCAATCCGTGGGTGATCGCCGCGGTTACGATGGGCAGGCCGAATTTCTTCGACCCAAGGTCGGGATTCTCCTGCACGATCTTTTCGCGCCAGCGCTCGCGCAAGCCCATCCGGCCCGGCGTCGGCGCGTACGGATAGGCGTCTGCGGGTTCGATCCCCAGCAGGTGCTGCTGGATCGCCGGCAGGAACATGGGCCCCCCGTCCTCGGTCGCGATCCCAATGGTGGCGTTGAATCGATGCGCTTTTTCCTTGGCTTCGGCGGATTGGGAGAGGATGCCCTTGGGGAAATAAAGCCGACGCCCATACGCGGAAAGCATCGCGAGGACTTCCGGACCGGCCTCCTCAATCTCTTCATTGAGCCGAGCGGCGAGGGGATTCAGTGCGGTCGGGGCCGATCGAGTCATGGCTTCTTCCTGGGCACGCGGTGACAGAAGACTGCTCACCCTACAAACGTTTGTCGAGTACGTCCATGAAGTTTGTGAATCCTCGGGCCCGCCAGAATGCTTGAGCCGTCGGATTCGCCGAGGCAACCTGAACCTCGACCCGCTCAATACCGGTAGCGCGCACCCAGGCGAGAGCGTCATCCACCAAACGGGTCCCGATCCCCCGGCGGCGGACGTCCTCGCGAACCCCAAGATCGGTGATCTCGGCCCGCTCGTTCTCGACCATGATGGCGGGAGAATGGTCAATGCGAACGATGCAGAGACCCTGGATATCGCTTTCCTCTTCGTAAACAAGAATCGCTGCTTCGGGATCGCGCCCGACGGCTCGCAATAATTCGGCCAGTTCGCCCCCAGCATCGCGTCGCATCCGAAAAGCCGGGGCCATGGGCTCGTGGTAAATCGTAATGGCCGTCCAGAGTGCGGCGACCCGGTCCAGATCGCGGGCGGTGGCCATCCGGGTTCTGCCGCTCATCGGTGTATCTTCCGCGGCGAGGAATCGCCCATGCGGAGCATTCGAAACACGCCCTCCCCCTCGCCCTCGCGCAAGTAGTCTCCGGTGAGTTCGTCGCCCCCGCCCGAAACGGCGCGGGTCCGGAAGCGGGTATCGCCCCGCGAGAGCTGAGTGCGCCCGGATCCCATTTCGGCTTCCTGAATAAAAATTGGACCCGCCGGGGCCTCTTGGATCCGCCAGCGCTCGTGATAGCCGATCTGGGAGACAGAGACCGCTCGAAGCGCACCCGCCGATGCCCATCCGCCCGAGGGGCTCGAACGCAATCGCTTCGCGCGCTCATCCTGGCCGCTCGACCTCAGCCCCCGGGCAATCTCTCGCTGCTGTTCGGGGCTAGGCGCCCAGGCTCCAAGGCTCCGCGCCTCTTCGCCCCCCGCCAGAACCTCCCAGCGACCCGAGGCGTCACGAAACTCGGGATGGGGAAAGATCAGCCAGCGCAGCCCCGAGCCGTCGGCTTCGATGCGCCAAACCTCGTCGTCCCACTGCATCGAATCGGCCGGGGCATCGGACACCTCGCGGAAGTGAACAAGCACATACCAGTCCCCGAGAAGAACGATTCGAGCGGAAGCCGGAGGGGGGCTCGGGGGGGCGGGAAAGGAATGGGGGGCGGCGGGGAGAGACGAGGGGGCATGCGCAATCGGATCGGCGGCTAAAGGGGCCGCGGCGGCGAGACCGACCAGCGCCGTACCCCACACAGCCACTCCCCTGCCCCCCATCGGCGATCTTCGCCGCACCGTGGCCCAGCCGAGGTGCCCTGGACACCTCACCACAGAGGCAATTCTTTTCCAGATTTGTCGACCCAGAGTCGCTTCCCCGCTCTTGCCGGGGCACGAATCGCCGTCGCCCCTTGTATTTTGGAATTTAATAATTTACTAATAATAACAGCATCTTATGAGGTGTTCGGCGACTTTCAGAAAAGCGCAGAGCCGTACCGACGGATTGGCACGCGGCTTGCGCATGAGACCACCGGGCACGTTCGCTCGGCGCTCCCCCCCCCCCAAGACCTCGCCGCGCACCCCAGACGCTCTGCTACTGGACGGGAACCATGCTGACCATCTGGATCATCCACCGAAACTCGCACCACCGTAACGCACTGGCGCGCATCGCGGCGGTGGGGGACGAGACCGTGCTCGGCGGACCCGACGATCCTCGCTTCGCATCGGCGAGCCCGCCCGACGCCGTCGTACTCGGACTCAGCGGAGACTTCGAGCCCGAGCTCGAGTTCGTCCACCGATTCGGCTCCCGCTTTCCCTACAGCGCCTGGATCTTGCTGGCTTCGCCGGGCGAGGAAGCCCAGGCCCGGCGCCTCTTCGACACCCTCGACGCGCACCATCTCGCCTACCCGGCAAAGCTCGTGGACCTTCGCCGGGCGCTCCGCGCCGGAATCCATCAACGCCGAGCCGACTCGCTCTCTGCGCGCCACGATCGCGATGAACTTCGCACACGCTTTGGGCGCTGGTTCAATGATCTCCACTTGCCCGAATGGATGCGTGCCCTCGACCCCCGAATGGCTTCGGTGCCCGTACTCGTCCGGGGCGAAGCCGGGACCGGGCGCGAACTCCTGGCCCGCTACATACACACCTTCGGGGGCCGGGGTGAGGGCGCTTTTCTTCATGTCGGGTGCCGGGGCGTTCTGAGCCTGGGCGAGTTGGTGGATCGCATCCAAGCCGGTGGCCCAACCGAGCCAGGCCATCCCACCACAATCTGGCTTGAAGACGTCGACCGCCTACCGGCGGGAATCCAACGCCAACTTCGCAATTGGATCGAGTTCGGCCCGCTCCCCGGAGACCTGCGGGGCCGGCCCATTCGCTGGATGGCGGGCGCCAGCGACGAGTCCGAGATCGACTTGGAGCCCGGTCTCGATCCAAGGCTCGCCGAAACCCTCGCGGTCCTCGACCTGCGTATTCCCTCGCTGCGCGAGCGCGGGACGAGCCTCGAGCGCTTCGTGAACGACACCATCGAGATGTGGTGCAGCGCCCGGGGCGAAGCCCTTCGGCACTTTCGCTCGGACACCCTGGCGCTACTACGCACCCACCCGTGGCCGGGCAACCTCCACGAACTCGAATCGGTGGTCCTGCGAACCCTGGCCTTGGCCGGGGCCGATCCCGTGCCACCGGACGACTTGCGCTTTCCCGAACACAGCGACTGGCTCGCCCTTGACCCCACCGCGGAGACCGCGACCGAACGTCACCCAGCGCCCAGCCAGATCCCGAGCCAGGAATCGAATCCCACAAGCCTTGAAGCCGAGCCGGCGGCCCGAACCTCCAAGGATGACGAACTGACCAACCTGATGCCTCAAGGGCCACCGGACTCGGAGCAAACCGAGGGCCGGGACATCCTCTCGTTCTTCGAAACCCTCGAGTCTCAGTCGGAGGATTCGTCCGCCTCCATCGATCCGGTGGAGATGGCCACCGACGCCGCGCTGAACACCGTCGCCCTCCGGTCCACGGAAGATCCACGGGACAGCCGGGACTCCAACCTGCGACGGATGATCCAGTCCGTCGCGCACGCGGTTCGAAACCCCTTGGTCTCGATTCGAACCTTCTCTGAACTCCTCCCCGAGCGATACGACGACCCGGAATTCCGCGAGCGATTTCGAGAATTGGTGGGCCAGGATGTGGCCCGCATCGACGCGGCCGTTACCCGTCTCCAGAGCATGGCGGATCTACCCAGTATCGAGCCGCATCCCGTTGATCTCGCTCATCTCCTCGACAAATTGCTCGAAGAACACGCAGACGAAATTCGCAATCGCCGACTTTTGGTTCTGAAGGAACTCGACCACAGTCTCCCCCACGCCTACGGGGACCCTTTGCTTCTACGCGACGCCTTCGGAGGGCTCCTGGAGCGGGCCATTGGCTCGGTGAAGGATCGTGGCGATATCTACATCGCATCGAAACATCACGAGGGGGGGCGGGCGGGAGAACCCAGCGTGCGGATTTTGCTCCGCTACTCCCTCGCGGGCGGCACGGCCCCGGGCGACCCCTCTGCGGGTTCCTCCCCGGGCCTGCTGGGCGGCGAGAACCTGGCGGCCATTATGGCTCAGACCATCGTTCAGTCCCTGGGTGGCTCCTTCACCAGCGACACCACGGATTCCGATGAGTGCGTGGTCATCATCGACCTCCCGGCCCCCGGGCCCGAATAGCCAGATCGTCGACGAGCGTGATACATTGACGCGAATGCCCACCGTTCTCGTTGTCGACGATGAGCCCGCGGTCCGAGAATCTTTGCGAATGCTCCTGAAAAGGGAGTACGCCATCGACACGGCCGAAAGCGTGGACACCGCGCTGAACGCGGTGTCGCTCGCGCCCCCAGACCTGATCCTCCTCGATGTGGTCATGCCCCGCCGAAGTGGGCTCGATCTGCTCGCCGAGCTGCAGGAATTGGGCCTTGAGATCCCCGTCGTTGTTCTCACGGCGACCAATACGGTCTCGGTGGCCGTCGAGGCGATGAAGCTAGGCGCCACCGATTTCGTCACCAAGCCCTTTGAGCTCGAAGCGTTGCGCGTGAAGGTCGCCCAGATCCTCGAGCGACAGGCCCTCGAGCGCGAGGTCATCCGCCTGCGCGACGAGGTCCGCCAACGCCACCAGCTCGGCCGGATGGTGGGCAAGAGCCCGGCGATCCAGCAAGCGTTTCGGACCATCGAGCGCCTGGCCCAAACCTCGGCCACGGTCCTGATCAGTGGCGAGAGCGGCACCGGCAAGGAATTGGCGGCGCGCGCGATTCACGATCTCTCGAGCCGGAGCGGCCAGCCCTTCGTGCCGGTCAATTGTGGAGCGATTCCCCGCGACCTCATCGAGAGCGAACTCTTTGGCCATGAGAAGGGCGCTTTCACCGGAGCCGGTGAACAGAGAATCGGGCGTTTCGAGGCGGCTTCGAGCGGAACGCTCTTCCTGGACGAAATCGGAGAACTCGAGACGAGCCTGCAAGTCAAATTGCTCCGAGCCCTTCAGGAGCGCGTTATCGAGCGCGTGGGCAGCGCGAATGCCGTTCCCATCGACGTTCGCATTCTGGCGGCCACGAATCTTGACCTCGACGCCGAGGTCGCCGCGGGTCGCTTTCGCTCGGACCTCTACTACCGGGTCAATGTCGTGCCCCTGGTTCTCCCTCCCCTGCGCGAACGCCGCGAAGATGTCGCCCTGCTCGCGGATGCCTTCCTCGCCCGCAGCGCCAATCGGCCCGATGCGAACGGCCCCGCCCCGAAACTTTCGGATCACGCCCACAGTGCGCTTCTCGAGTACAGCTGGCCGGGGAACGTCCGCGAACTCGAGAACGCCATCGAGCACGGCATCGCGATGACCGATGGCGATACCATCGAAGTGGCCCAACTCCCGCTTCCCGTCCGCCGATCGGGTCAAGCCGAGGCGCTCCGTCAGGAGTGGCGCCAGGGGCAGATCGATTTCGAGGAATTGGTCGCCCGCTTCGAGAGCGAGATCCTGCGCGAAGCCCTGGAGCGCCAGAATTGGAATCAGACCCAGACCGCTTCGCGCTTGGGCATCACCCGGCGAAGCCTGAAACTCAAGATGGATCGCTTGGGCGTTGACCCCCCCACCTGAGTGCTCGGTCGGTACCGAGCCGAACAGTTGCCCGCGAACCGGGTACGCACCGGAACGTCCGACGAAACTCTTTCAAATCCAAGGCTTTCGGGGCTTTCGGGATCCGGCGTGTTCCGACCCGAACACCGCCCGCCCCGGCCGTGCCCGCATCTCGGCGCTCCGACCGACAAAATTCGTCATACATTTCAAGCTCTTGGGAGCCCGTTGAAACGGCTGGCACATGACTTGCTTTATCAAGCGGAATGCAAGCCCCTCCGACTCGAGCAGAACGCATTCCCGCCCAGGCCCGGATCCGGATCCGGCCCAATTCCGCCCAAAATCGAGCTGTTCCGGAGGGGGCCGCCTCAAAGCGGGCAGAAAACCGCGAGCGCGTGGTTCGCAGCTTCGAGTACAGCCACTATCCGCGCAAAGCCCGCCAACAGGAGCGTCGAGTCGGGCTGACCCGCGACGAATCCGCGTCCGGCTTATGCGCGATCGTCCATCAGCCCGAACCCACGGGTTCCCTCTTGCAAATCGGCCTCCAGACCCTCGATGGAGAGCCCTCCATGCGCGCCCTGGCCCTTGTGGTCTGGTGTCGACCTCGGGGGGACGGCCGCTATGCGCTGGGTCTGAGCTTGATCGAACGCACGTGCCGCCGCCGGGGACCCGCCGTGCCGGTCCGGCGCGCGTCTTCTGTGAGGCCTGCGCGCCTCTCTGCCTGATTCAAGAAGATGAGGGCCGGCGGCATAAACCCGGGGGGGTAGAGCCGCCAGCCCTTCATCTTTGGCAGAGAACGCCGCCTCTCGCAGGGGTGCTAATTTCTCCCCATGTTCGGAATTGGCGTTCAAGAACTTGCGATCATATTCGTTGTGGCCCTGCTGATCTTTGGCCCCAAGCGGTTGCCCGAATTCGCCCGCAGTCTGGGCAAGGGGCTCGCGGAATTCCGCCGAGCCTCCAGTGACCTCCGCCAATCCTTCAGCTTGGACGTCGACCCCCCCGATTTGGCTTCCCGAAATCCCTCGGCCCAGTCCGGCGATCAACCCGACCCGCGGACGTCCGAGACCGAGCCCGAACCGCCTCCCCAGGCGGTCGATGCCGCTTTTCCGGACGCCAGCCCCGAGGCCTCGCTCGAAGCCGCGGCGCCCGAAACCACAGCACCCAAAACCACAGAGCCCGAAGCCGCAGAGCCCGTGAAGGCGCCGGGTCGCACCGACAGTGCCTGACGAACCCGCCCCCATTACCGAGCACCTCGGGGAATTGCGGAAACGGATTTTCTGGATCCTCGCGACCCTGCTGGTCTTCAGCGCCATCGCGTTCAGTTTTGCCGAGCAGATCTTCCTCTTTCTGCTCGAACCCGTAATCGCCGTGATGGAGGATCGGGGGTCCAAGCTTCAGGCCATCTCGCCCACTGAAACCTTCTTCACCTACTTGAAAGCCGCCCTGCTCGCGGGCTTCATGGCCTCCCTGCCCGTGACCTTCTGGCACCTCTGGGCTTTCGTATCCCCGGGTCTTTATTCCCAGGAACGCCGAGCGGTGATCCCCTTCGTTTTCGCATCGAGCCTACTCTTCGCCGGCGGTGCCGTGTTTGGCTACACCCAGGTCTTCCCTCTGGTCTTTGAGTTTTTGAGCGGCTTCGACACCAGCGGACTCATTGAACAGAGTTGGACCATGTCGTTGGCCTTCTCCACCACGGCTCGGCTTTTCCTCGCCTTCGGGGTCGCCTTCGAGTTGCCCGTGCTGATCTTTTTTCTGGCCGCCACCGGTATCGTCAGCGCCCGCAAGCTCTGGTCCGGAACCCCGTACGCGGTGCTCGGAATCTTCGTCACCGCCGCGATCCTGACCCCACCGGATTTCGTCAGTCAGGTGCTCCTCGCAATTCCAATGTTGGTCCTCTATCTGCTTGGCGTAGGGGTGGCATGGATTTTCGATCCCGAGCGGCGACGCGAACGCATTCAGGCCAGGGATGAAGAATCACCGGGCGAGCCTGGAAGTGACTCCGAGGACCATTCGGAATAGGGACGAACGCTGAGTTCGCTGTTGCGATAGCGCGCTTCGTGGCTCACCTCTTCGCCGAGCCATTCTGGATGGACAAAATTTTGCTCCGGGTGTTGCAGTTCGATTTCCGCAACCACAAGCCCCGCGTTTCGGCCCTCGAAGACATCGATCTCAAAACGCGACTCGGCTTCTCGCCAGACGTACCGCGTCTTCTCCACGATGCGGTCGCCGCAGAGCTCGAGCAGTGCATCCCCATCGGCCCGGGGAATCGCGTACTCGAACTCGGCCCGCGCGATCCCCGTGGTCGGACCCTTCACGGTGAGCCAAGCCTTTTCTCCACCGATTCGCACGCGAACCGTCGCGCTGCCCGTTGCGCCCAAATAGCCCTGGCAAAGGGCGACGCCACGCCCCATGTCTCGCCACGGGCTTCCGCGCACGCGGAATTTGCGTTCGATCTCCATGAGGGCCTCCTTCGCCAAGGGCCCGTCACCGGAATCGAAGTGAACTCGACGCTTCGATGCGCAGAGCCCCGACCCCGCCCTAGAGCTTCGCGATGTCGCCGACCATGTGGACGAGTCGCTGGGCGTAGTCGCCGATCTCAATGGGCTCTCGAGCCACGCCGGTATCCATGGCCGCTTGGGCAACCGCAGGGGGAACATAAAGCAGAACCCGCGGGTCGAAGGGCTTGGGGATGATGCAATTTCGGCCGAATTCAAAGGCCTCGCCCGGGTAGGCGCGCTTGACGACCTCGGGTACGGCCTCGCCACGCCGCGCCAACTCGGCCAGGGCAAAAACCGCCGCCTTTTTCATTTCCTCGTTGATCGCATGTGCACGCACATCCAGCGCGCCACGAAAAATAAAGGGGAATCCCAAAACATTGTTGACCTGATTGGGGAAATCCGAGCGGCCCGTCGCCGTCACCGCATCTTTTCGAACCGCATTGACCTCGGTGGGCGTAATTTCCGGGTCGGGATTCGCCATGGCGAAGATGATCGGCTGGGCCGCCATGGACTCGACCATTTCCTGGGTCACAACCCCCGCCATCGAGAGCCCTACAAAGACGTCGGCTCCATCAAGGGCTTCCGCCAAGGTTCGTGCGGTTGTTTCCGCCGCGAACTCTTCTTTGTAGCGGTTCATCCCTTCACCGCGCCCCTTATAGAGAACCCCGCGGCTATCGGTCATCAAGATGTTTTCGGCGGCGACCCCTAAGTCCTTGTAGAGCTTCATGCATGCGATGGCGGCCGCACCCGCACCCGAGACCACCACACGAATATCTTCAATTTTCTTACCCGTGATCTCGAGTGCATTCAGCAGCGCGGCGGCGGAAATAATTGCGGTACCGTGCTGGTCATCGTGAAAAACGGGGATGTCGAGGGTGCGTTTGAGAGTTTCCTCGATCTCGAAGCATTCCGGAGAACGAATATCCTCAAGGTTGATCCCGCCGAAGGTGGGCGCGATCAGCTGGCAAGTCCGGATTACGTCCTGGGGATCCACACTATCGATCTCGATATCGAAAACATCGATATCCGCGAAGCGTTTGAAGAGAACGCCCTTCCCCTCCATCACGGGTTTGCCCGCCAGTGCGCCTATGTTTCCGAGCCCAAGAACCGCGGTTCCGTTGCTGACGACCGCGACCAGATTGCCCTTCGTCGTGTATTTGTAGGCGGTGTCGGGATCGCGTTGGATTTCACGGCAAGGCGCCGCGACGCCGGGTGTATAGGCGAGGGATAGATCCTCGGCGGTCACCGTCGACTTGCTGGGAACAACCTTGAGCTTTCCCGGTCGGCCTTCGCTGTGGTAGGCGAGAGCCTTCTCCTTCAGACCCACTGGAAATTCCTCGCCCGCGCCCCTGTCATGCGGTTCGAACACCGATTGCCCCTGGTCGACGGGGACGACTCGGGTCCAGGGTCGCTAGATCCTATCAGATCGCACGCGGGGTTGTCTAAATCTCATCGGGGCCCCAGCACGATCGGGCCTGGGTGCGGGGTCGCGGGCGGACCGAATCGGGCAACCGCGGGGGGACAAGATCCAAGGGGAAAGCCTCATCCCCCCAGCAATTCCCGGGCGATCACCACCCGCTGGATCTGGTTGGTCCCCTCGTAGATCTGCATGAGTTTTGCGTCCCGCATGAGCTTCTCCACCGGGTATTCCTTGGTGTAGCCGTTCCCGCCAAAAATCTGGACCGCGTCGACGGTCGCCTTCATGGCCGCATCGGTGGCAAAGCATTTGGCCATGGAGGACTGCTTGGAGGCCCGCATTCCCTGGTCGATCATCCAGGCGCTCTGCTGGGTCAGAAGGCGACCGGCCTCGATATCCTTGGCCATGTCGGCCAGCATGAACTGAACGGCCTGAAACTCCGCGATCGCCGAGCCGAAGGCCTTCCGCTCCCGGGTGTACTCGAGGCACTCGTCCAGGGCCCGGCGGGCAATCCCCACCGCGAGGGCTCCGATCATGGGACGAGTGCGGTCGAGGGTCTCCATCGCGATCCGGAAGCCCTGGCCCTCTTCGCCCAGGCGCTGGCCAGCGGGAACCCGCACGTTGTCGAAATGAACCAGCCGGGTGTCGCTCGCCCGCTGCCCCATTTTGTCCTCTTTCTTGCCCGGCTCAAGGCCCGGGGTCCCCCGAGGCACGACAAACGCGCACAAGCCCTTGTGCCGGGTGGAGCGGTCCAGGGTTGCAAAGACCGTGTAGAGGTCGGCTTCGCCCCCATTCGTGATCCACGCTTTCGTCCCGTTGAGCACGTAATCCCCGCCGTCCTTCTCCGCGCTCAGCTGGAGCCCGGCCACATCCGAGCCCGCTCCCGGCTCCGAGAGGCAAAACGAGACCAACTTGAATTCGTCGGCACAAGCCCCGAGCCATTCCTTACGCTGTTCCTCGCTTCCACCCACCAGGATGGGTGAAAGACCGAGATCGTTGCACATGACCGATGTCGTAATGCCCGCGCAGCCGCGCGCAATTTCTTCGACGATCACGCAGGATCCGAGAATTGAAAGGCCGAGGCCGCCGAGCTCGGGAGGAATGCAGGTGCTCGAGAGACCCAACTCCCAAGCTTTCTCGATGACCGATCGTGGAAAATCCCCGGTTCGGTCAAATTCGGCGGCGATGGGAATGACTTCTTCATCCGTAAAGCGGCGGGCTGTTTCCTGCAGGGCGAGCAATTCGTCGTCGAAGGCAAATTCCAAAGCAAAACTCCTGGCTGGGCCGCCACCCCGACAGGCGACTGGGGGAGGGGGACGGGAAACAAAAAACGGGGTGGGAAAACGAAAAGGGGGGAAAAGAAAAGGGCCGGGAAACGAAAACGGAAGGCGCAACATTAAGAGGGAGTGGGGCCAGCGAGGCCACCCGGAGACAATCGCAAGCGACCCACCCTAGCAATCGGCCAACGCCTCGGCCCCGCTCGAAAATCGAGAGAGCCCCCGCCCCGCAATCCCGCCGAGGAAAAGCCCTTCCACCCCGCCCGGAGACCGCTTTAGGACTCGGGGCGGTGCCCGAGTTCCAAAGAAAGTTGCTCCGCCGCGGACATGACCCAACGGCCCGATTCGGACTGCAGAGCGTCCAGGGTGAGACGAGAGGCCGGGCCCGAAATCGAAA
>LWDU01038505.1_pt1 | contig 14101 bp, 9 predicted proteins | sample 727161 | NCBI WGS metagenome assembly LWDU01 (sample SAMN04566230, study PRJNA314399) | hydrothermal vent metagenome | isolation source: deep sea hydrothermal plume seawater | place: Mexico: Gulf of California, Guaymas Basin | collected 2004-07-11 | reverse complement strand
TTGATGCTCGTGCGTTCGGATGACGACGGCGTGACGTGGTCCAAGCCCATCAACATCACCGCGCAAGTGAAGAAGCCGGAATGGTGTTTCATTTTGCAAGGCCCCGGCAAGGGCATCACGATGGCCGATGGCACGATTGTTTTTGCCGCGCAATATCAGGATCCACCGGCAAAGCGTCGGTTGCCTCATTCAACAATTATTTATTCCAAAGACCATGGCAAAACGTGGCACGTGGGCACGGGCGCGTTTGACGACACCACCGAGGCGCAAGTGGCGGAGATTGAGCCGGGCGTGCTGATGCTCAACTGCCGGTACAATCGCGAAAGCCGCCGCGTGGTGATGGTGACGCGCGACATGGGCCTCACGTGGACGCCGCATCCAACGCATCGCAAGGCGCTGATCGAGCCGCGCGCGTGCATGGCCAGCCTCATCAGCATCGACGGCGAACGCACCGGCAGACCGGGGCCGCGCCTATTGTTTTCCAATCCCAACAGCCTCGCCGGGCGGAACCACATCACCATTAAATCTTCCAACGACCGCGGCCTCACGTGGCCCGCGGATTCACAACTGCTCCTCGATGAATGGGGCAGCGCGGGCTACTCGTGCTTGTCGATGATCGATGACCAAACCGTCGGCATTCTCTACGAAGGCAGCCGCGCGCACATGGCGTTCCAGCGCGTGAAGCTAAAAGATATTGTCACTGCGGTGCCCAAAAAGAGCGCGAGCAAAAAACCCAACGTGCTGCTCATCGTCTCCGAAGATAACGGCCCCGAGCTGGGTTGCTATGGCGATCCGTATGCACGCACGCCACATCTTAATCGGCTTGCGCGAGAAGGCGTGCGCTTCGCCACCGCGTGGGTGCCGTACTCGGTTTGCAGCCCGTCGCGCGCGTGTTTTTTGACCGGCCGCTATCCGCATCGCAACGGCCAACTGGGTCTCGCGACCCATAAATTTGCGATGTACGAAAAATGGCCGAACCTGTTTTCGCTCCTCAAGTCCGCCGGTTATCGCACGGCATTGCTCGGGAAAATTCACGTGAACCCAACGAGCGCATTCCCGCTTGACCGCCATTGGAATCCGGCCGCGTCCATCAGCTTCGGCAAGCGCGACGTGCGCCGCATCGCGGAAGAGGCCGGTAAATTTATCCGCGCGGGCGACGCGCCTTTCGTGATGTCGGTCAATTACCCCGACGCCCATTATCCGCTGCACCGCCAGCTCAACGGCCTCCCAACTTTCCCACAAACTGCCGCCGACGTGAAAACTCTCCCGTGGATTGGGGTGGACAACGCGCGCCTCCGCAAACACGTCGCCGATTATTATAACTGCCTTGCGCGGCTGGACACCGGCATCGGTTTGCTGCTCGAGGAATTGGAAAATAGCGGTAAAGCCAAAAACACGATTGTCATTTATCTCGGCGACCACGGTGCGCAATTTTCGCGTGGCAAAACTTCCGTGTACGAGGCCGGCCTGCGCGTGCCGCTCATCGTCCGCTGGCCCGGCCACGCCAAGCCCGGCCACGTGTCGCACGAATTGGTTTCGTCGCTCGATATTTTGCCGACCGTTTTACAGGCCACAAACGTGAAGCCGCCCGAGGGGCTCGATGGCCTCGCGTTGCAGCCATTGCTCGAAGGTCGCTTCGTAAAATGGCGCGAGCATCTTTTCGCGCATTTATTATCCGCAAGTGGCCGTGCGCGATGCGCGTTACAAACTCATCGCCAATCCATTGCGTCGGCCCAATCCGCCCGCGCAAATTTACACTGACAACAGTGGCGTCTTTTTCATCGCCGGCACGCGCAAGGACGAAGTCGCCGCCGCCAGCGCGACGATCCGAAAGGCGTACGCCACATATCACAACCCGCCGCCCGTCGAGTTGTACGATTTGCAAAGCGACCCGTACGAATTCACAAACCTCGCGAACGACCCCAAGCTGGCCGCCGTGCAAAAACGGCTGCACGGCCGTTTGAGTAAATGGCAACGCGACACCGGGGATCCCTTGGCCAATCCCGCCGCGCTCAAGCGGTACACCAAGGAAATCGACGAAGCCGCCGCCCTCAAGCCGTTCTTATCGTATCGGCGTGATAAAAATTTCCGCTGGCGTTACCTCGATTGGATGAAGCCCAAACCGTGAATTTTAAAGCCGCATTTGAGCAGGATGGCTTTCTGGCCGTGCCGCGCTTTTGCGATGCGGAGGAATTGCAAGCCATCGAGGCAGCGTTGGTGCGGTTCATTGCGGAGTGCGTTCCGGTGTTGCCCGCTGAGCACGTTTTTTATGAGGATAAGTCCGATGTCGGCACGTTGAAACAAATCCAGCGGATGCACGAGCATGATGAATTTTTTGGCGAATTTTTTGAAGGCAAACCCAAGCGCTTGGCTGAGGAGATTTTAGGCGAGGCAGTGGTCGACAAAAACCTTCAGTATTTTAACAAGCCCCCCGCGCTTGGCCAAGCGACGCCGCCGCATCAGGATGGATTTGGATGGCGCTCGACGATGTGGACGAAGAAAACGGCTGCGTCCGCTACGTGCGCGGCTCGCACACGCGCGGGATGCGTCCACACGGTCGCACAGAAACGCTCGGGTTTTCACAGGGCATCACCGACTTCGGCCAAGCGCTCGACGCGCGCGATGAAGTGGCGTGCCCGGCGCGGCCCGGCGATTTGCTGGCGCATCACGCACTAACCATCCACCGCGCCGATGCGAATGCCAGCGCCACGCGAAGCCGCCGCGCATTGGGGTTTATTTTCTACGGCGAAAGCGCCCGTGAAGACCGCGCCGCACACGAAGCCTATCAAGCTAAGCTCACCACGGAAATGGAAGTGGCTGGGAAAATATGAGCCGGAGCGGAAATGCTTTTTGTGTGCTGATGGGGTGCTTTGTCGGCGGATTGGCGCAGGGCGCACCGGCGTGGGAGTGGTTGCCGGATTTGCCGGCGGTGGCGGGGCAGCGAACCCAACCGGGCTTGGCCGGGCCGGTGGCGGGGGTGCTGGACGGAACATTGATCGTGGCGGGTGGCGCGAATTTTCCGAATCGTCCGCCGTGGGAGGGTGGGGCCAAAGCGTGGCACGATGCTATTTTTATACTGGAACCGAAGGCCAACGAATGGCGGCAGTCGCCGGATTGGAAGTTGCCGACGCGCTTGGCTTACGGCGGCACGGTCGAGACTGCGCGCGGGTTGCTGTTGGTGGGCGGCGCGGTGGAGGGTCGGGCGACGGATGCGGTTTGGCTGATGAGCCGCAAGGGGGATGGCGGGTTTGCGTTCGAGTCGTTGCCGTCGTTGCCGACGCCGGTGGCGAACGCTGGCGTGGTGCGGTCGGGGAAACAGGTTTTTGTGGTGTGCGGCGACACGGCCACGGCGCCGGGAAGCCAAGCGGTTTATGCGCTGGATTTGAAACAGTGGGGAGCCAAAGGCTGGGAGTGGACTTCGCGCGTGCCGTTGCCGGGCAAGCGTCGCAACAAGGCGGCGGTGGTGGCCCAAGAACGCTACGGGCGCTCGGGGGTTTATGTGTTCGGCGGATCGCACGTGGCGGATGACGGCGCGATTACGATTTTGTCGGACGCTTGGTTTTATGACGTGACGGCGAATCGTTGGCGGGCGTTGCCGGCGATGGAGTTGGCGGGCCGTGCGCCGGGGGAATCCAATGCGCTCGGCGCCGCCAGCGCGATGGCTTACGGGGAGGAGGGCTTGCTCGTTTTTTCTGGGGCGGGAAGTGATTTTTTGTTGGGTCGACTGGAGGTGTTGAACGCCGCGCGACAAGCGGCCAAGCGCGGCGATGGGTTGCGGGGAAATAAATTGTTGGCCCAACAAATGGCGTTGATGAGTCGGCAGCCGGAATTTCGTTCGGACATTTATTTGTATCAACCGGAGGCGGGTTGGAAATGCGTGGGCCAATGGCCGGGGCCGGGCGCGGTGACCACCCGCGCGGTGGCTTGGCGTGGGGGCGTGGTGATTCCCAGCGGCGAAACGCGTCCGGGCGTGCGCACGCCGAAGGTGCGGTTTGCGCCGAGCCTCGACCGCGTGGTTGCGCCGCGCCCGAATATAGTTTTGATCATGCTCGACGATATGGGCTACTCGGATCTCGGCTGTTTCGGCGGCGAAATCGAGACACCGAATATCGATCGCTTGGCCAAGGGCGGTCTGCGCTTCACGCAGTTTTATAATTGCGGTCGCTGCTGCCCCACGCGGGCGAGTTTGTTGACCGGCCTTGGCGCGCATCGGGCCGGCTTGGGTCACATGGCCACGGCTGATTACGGATTGCCGGGTTATCGCGGCGAGATTGCGCCGCACGCGGTGACGGTTGCCGAGGCCTTGCGCGCCTCGGGATACGCCACTTGGATGGCGGGCAAATGGCACGTGTCGCGCGAGTTCATGCCCGGCCAATCCAAACACAACTGGCCGCGCCAGCGGGGGTTCGATAAATTTTATGGCACGCTCATCGCCGCCGGGAGTCAGTGGAATCCCATTACGCTCACCGAGGGCAATGCTCCCGCCGAGCCGAAGGGCGACTATTATTACACCGAGGCGTTGGCCAACCGCGCCGTGGGCTGGATGCGGGCGCACCCGAAAGGCTCGCCGTTTTTTCTCTACCTCAGCCTCACCGCGCCGCATTGGCCGCTGCACGCGCGCGAGAAAATCATCGCCAAATATCGCCAGCGCTACCTCGCCGGTTGGGATGCCCTGCGCGCGGCGCGTTTGAAAAAAATGAAAACCCTCGGTCTCCTGTGCGATGGAGTGGATTTATCAAAACGCGACCCCCACGTACCCGATTGGGAATCCGCCGCCCATCGCGAATGGCAAGCCAGCCGCATGGCCGCCTACGCCGCGATGATTGATCACGCCGACACGGCGGTGGGACGCGTGGTGGACGCGCTGCGAAAACGCGGTGAACTGGACAACACACTCATTCTGGTTTTCTCCGATAACGGTGGCGCTTCGCTGGAGCATCCCAACGGGATGATTGGCAGCACCGGCAAACCTTGGGCCTTGATGCGGTACGTGGAGGTTGCCACGCGCGCTGGCCGCCCCGTGCTCTCCGGCGACATCGTGGGACTGTCGCCCGGCGCGGAAGACACTTACGCCGGCTACGGTTACGGCTGGGCTAATCTCAGCAACACGCCGTTTCGGTTGTTCAAAAAAAATATGCACGAGGGCGGCATCGCCTCGCCGCTCATTGTCCATTGGCCCGCGGGCGTCAAGGCCGCCGGAAAACTGCGGCGGCAATTGGCCCACGTGATGGACATTATGCCCACCTGCCTCGAAGTGGCCGGACGCGCCACGTCGGGGCTGGACGGCGTCAGCTTGCGGCCCACCTTTGCCAACCAACCGGCCCTTCGGCAAACGCTGTTCTTTGAGCACGCCGGCAACCGTGCCGCGCGCCAAGGCGACTGGAAACTGGTCGCCGAGTTCGGTCAACCGTGGGAGCTTTATCATTTGGCCAATGACCCCACCGAAATGCACGACCTCGCCGCCCGCGAGCCCAAGCGCTTGGCCAAGCTGCGGGCGCTCTATCAAGACTGGGCCGCCGCGCATCAAGTGGAGCCGTGGGCCAAAGTGCAGGAACGCATCCGGGGCGCCAGTCGAGGCGGCGTGGTTCTCCCGAGCCAAGCCAACCCCCTCGCGCGACGCCCCGATGAAGTGGCCCGTGCCGTGAACGCGATGAACACCGAACGCAAAAAACGTGGTTTGCCCACTTTGAAATTAAATGAAAACAAATAATCAGACGCGCGGGAAAAAATGAAATGCCTGTTTCACATTTTGCTGGCCTTCGGCCTTTGGCAATCGGCTCACGCTGCCGAACGACCGAACATCGTGATCATGCTGGCTGATGATCTCGGCTATGGTGATCTGTCGTGTTATGGCCACGATTACATTCGGACGCCTAATATTGATCGCCTTGCCGGTCAGGGTTGGCGTTGTACTCAGTTCTATGCGGCGGCTCCGATGTGTTCTCCATCACGAGCCGGATTGTTGACCGGACGTACGCCCAACAGGACGGGAGTCTTCGACTGGATCGCCCATGACGGGACGTCAGCGATGCATCTTCCTCGATTTGAAATCACATTCGCGACACTGCTCAAAAAGTCAGGATATCAAACGGCCCTACATGGCAAGTGGCATCTGAATTCCAAGTTCAATTCACCGGAACAACCTCAACCCAATGACCACGGTTTCGACTATTGGTTTGCGACGCAGTTCAGCCCAAACCACTTGAATCCGAAAGGCTTCGTCCGGAACGGGAAATCACTGGGAAGGCAGGAGGGTTACGCTTGCCAGATCGTTGTCGATGATGCGATTCGTTGGCTGCAACAGCGAGATACCCTATTGCCATTCTTTCAGTTCGTGAGTTTTCACGAACCTCACCACCCAGTTGCCTCACCGCCCAACCTTGTACAGAAACACCTTGGCAGCAGTACCAAAAAAAAGAACGAAGCGATCTACTTCGCAAACGTCGAAAACCTCGACGCAGCGGTAGGTCGTTACCTGAAGGCGCTCGACGAACTAGCCATCGCCGAAAACACGATCGTAATCTTCACTTCAGATCATGGTCCACAGAGCCTTGGAAGCGGCATCTTTCAGCATTCTTATGGCCGAACCGGAGACCTCCGCGGTCGCAAGCGCTATCTTTGGGAAGGTGGCTTGAGAGTTCCCGGGATCATTCGTTGGCCAGGGAAACTTATGTCGGTCTTGATGCCATCACCTATTTCGTTTGTTGACCTGCTTCCGACCTTTGCGGAAATCTCCGGGTACGAGGTGCCGTCAGATCGAGTAATCGACGGGACCAGCGTTGTTCCATTGATGATGGACAAATCATTCGCTCGCTCGAAGCCGCTGCACTGGCATTTTTACAGTCCTCTTGCTGGGCCTCAGTCCGTTATCCGCGAGGGGAAGTGGATGCTTGGGGCAAGTTGGAGTACCGGGCTTGAGCCATTCAAACGCGGGACTCGTCACATCTCGAAATTTGAGCATCTCTTCGCTGAAGCAACTCTGATGTCGTTCCAGTTGTTCGACATTGAACAGGATTCAAGTCAGAAGAATGACATCGCAATCCAACATCCAGCAGTCGTAAAACGGTTAAGTCGTCGCTTAATCGAATTGCATAACAGCGTTAAAACAGACAGCAAATAGACAGAACAAAAAAGAACCAACTAATGAACCAACTTGCCGTTACTATTTGCGTTCTTCTTTCGGCATCGACGCAACTTATTTCTGCCGAGAGGCCGAATGTGTTATTTATTTCGCTGGATGACTTGAACGATTGGGTGGGGTGTTACGACGGCCATCCGGATGCGAAGACGCCGCACATCGATGCCTTGGCCAAGCGGGGGGTACTCTTTTTCAACGCGCATTGTGTGTCGCCCATTTGCGGGCCTTCGCGCGCGGCGGTGCTCACCGGAATGCGGCCGGAGACAACCGGCGTGTATCACAATCGAGGCAAGTATATTGATTACGTCCCGAAAGCGGTGACCTTTCCCGAGCATTTCCGGGCCAACGGCTACCGTGCGCTTGCGGCGGGGAAGGTGAATCACGATCTCGGTGCGCCCGACCCGCGCCTTTGGGATGCCAACGGGCCGGACTGCGGATTGCTCGGCACGCCGTTTGTCGGCGATGAATTGCGCACGCTTCATCCGGGCGAGCGGCAAGTGGTTCGCCGTGGAAAACTGAACATAACGCTTCCAGCCAACGGCGGCCTTTCCGCCATCGACCGACCCAACAATAAATGGAACTCATTCGACTGGGCGCCGTTGGATGTGGATGACGATGAATTTCCCGATGGCAAAATCGCCAACTGGGGCGCGCGGCAACTCGGCCAAAAGCAGGATAAACCGCTGTTGCTGGCGTTGGGTTTTTACAAACCGCATCAGCCGTTTTTCGCGCCCAAAAAATATTTTGATCTTTATGACATTGAAAAAATTTCCCTGCCGCTGACGCGCGCCAATGACTTGGCGGACGTGCCGCCGCCCGGTCGCGACTTGGCCACGCGCCCGTGGACGAGCGGCACGCATCGCGTGGTGGTGAAACACAAGGCTTGGCGCGAGGCGGTGCTTGCTTATCTCGCCACGGTTTCTTTTGCCGATGCGCTGGTGGGCAAGGTGATAGCCGCGCTGGATGCTGGGCCGCTCGCGGACAATACTTGGGTGATTCTCTGGAGCGACCACGGTTGGTCGCTGGGAGAAAAGGAGCATTGGGGCAAGCACGTGCCGTGGCGCGAATGTGTTCGGATGCCGCTCATCATCGTGCCGCCGCGCAACCACGCGCCAAAAGGATTCCGCCCCGGCACCCGCTGCAACGCGCCGGTGAGTTTGCTGGATTTGTATCCCACGCTCATCGAGGCTTGCGGCTTGCCGAAGCGCGTGGAATTGGAAGGCCACAGCCTGTTGCCGTTGATCGCCAACCCGCGCGCGCGCTGGAGCGAGGCGGTTGTTTCGACCATCGGCCGTGGCAGCCACAGCGTGTTTGCAAACGGCTGGCGATACGTTCGGTGGTTCGACGGCAGCGAGGAACTTTACGATTTGGAAAAGGATCCCCACGAGTGGGTGAACCTCGCTGGGAAGCCCGGTCACAAAAAATTGAAGCAACGCTTGGCCGGCCATATTCCCGAGGATGATCGGCTGCGGCAATTCGTGCGGCACGGTTCTCTCAAGTGTGTGGTGCCCGTTGCGGGCGCGCCGATGCTCTTTGATTACCACGCGCCCTTTGGCATTTCGGAACAGAACGATCTCGCCGCCGAACGTCCGGCGGAGTTGGAAGCGATCCTCGCTTGGTTGGCAAAAACCAAACCCAACGCGCGGCGCGTGACGATGCCAGAGAAACAATGATGAAAAACTTGCTCGCCATTTTTATTCTATTCGCCGGACTGGCTGCCGTCCAAGCCGCGCCTCGGCCGAATGTGCTTTTTATTGCGGTGGATGATTGGAATGACTGGGTGGGTTGCCTCGGGCACGCGCAGGCGAAGACGCCGAATGTGGATCGCTTGGCCAAGCGCGGTTTGCTTTTTACCAACGCGCATTGTATTTCGCCGGTTTGCAATCCGTCGCGGGTGGCGGTGTTGACGGGGCTGCGACCGGGGACGACTGGCGTTTATGAAAATGGCCCGGTGATGCGCAAGGTGGCGTCCAACGTGGTGACGATTCCGCAGCATTTTCGGAAGCACGGTTACGTGGCGCACGGGGGTGGGAAAATTTTTCACGACGTCACGCCGCATTATGATCCGCTTAGTTTTGATAAATATTTCTGGTGGCATCCGCGCGGGGCATTGGGCAGTGCGCGGCACGGTTCCCCTTACAGCGTGGAGCCGGATCCCGAGCCAGTGAAGCGTCCGGCGCGGCGCATCACGTCGCTGACCAAACGCAACTTCGACTGGGCCGCGCTTGACCGGCCGGAAACTGATTGGCCGGACCGCAAAGTGGCTGATTGGGCCGCTGGTTTTTTGTCCAAAAAACACGAGCAACCATTCTTTTTGGCGGTTGGTTTATTTCGTCCGCACGTGCCGTGGTATAATCCGCGCAAATACGTCGAGCAATTTCCGCTGGAGAAAATAAAACTGCCGGCGGTTAAGGAAAACGACCTCGACGACCTCGGCCCGTGGGCCAAGGCGCGCGCACACGATCGCAGTTCAAAACACGACAAGGTCGTGGAATTCGGCGAATGGAAACCGGCGGTGCAAGCGTACCTCGCTTCCATCAGTTTCAGCGACGCGATGCTGGGCCGGGTTTTGGATGCGCTTGATGCGGGACCGAATGCGCGCGACACGGTCATTGTTTTTTGGAGCGACCATGGCTATCACCTCGGCGAAAAAGGCCATTGGCACAAGCGCACGCTTTGGGAGCGCAGCACGCGCGTGCCTCTCATCATCGTGGCACCGGGCGTGACGCGGGCCGGAACGCGTTGCGCGCGTCCGGTGAGTTTGCTCGATCTTTATCCCACGCTCGCCGATTTGTGCGGCTTGCCCGCGCGCGCCGAACTCGAGGGCCAAAGCCTGCGGCCGCTCCTGAAAAATTCCAAGGCAGAATGGGAACGTCCGGCGGTGATCACGTGGCAAAAGGGCAACCACGCCGTCCGCTCCGAACGCTGGCGCTACATCCGCTACCGCACGGGCGAGGAGGAACTTTACGATCACAAAACCGATCCAAACGAATGGAACAATTTGGCAAACGACCCCAAACTGGCGGAACTGCGCAAACAATTGGCGAAGTGGTTGCCAACAAATAAATCAAAATGAAAAACAAAACACAAAAGAAAGTTCACTGGACAGCCCTGGCTTTGCTGGCGGCATTCTCAATGTCGGCGGCGGAAACGCAGCCGCGCGGTATTACGATTCCAACAATTGATTTGTCGGCGCAGAAGCACCGGCAAATTATTGTCGACCGCGAAAAAGGACAATATCTCGGACACCCAACGACGGTGCTTTTGGAGGACGGCAAGACGATGCTGTGCGTTTATCCGAAAGGCCACGGGCGCGGCCCGATTGTTTACAAGCGCAGCACCGACGGAGGGTTGACGTGGAGCAAGCGACTGCCCACACCGAAAAGCTGGGCGACATCGAAGGAGGTGCCCACGTTGCATCGCGTGATTGGGCCTGACGGAACCAAGCGTATCATCATGTGGTCGGGACTTTATCCGGCTCGGTTGGCGGTGACCGAGGACGACGGCGCAAAGTGGAGCGAACTCAAACCCGTCGGCGATTGGGGTGGGATTGTCGTGATGGGATTTGTGGAGGAATTGAAAACCGGCAAGGGCCACTACATGGCGATGTTCCACGACGACGGCCGCTTCTTCACCAAGGGCGGCACCAAGCCGCGCACGTTCAAGTTGTTCAAAACATTTTCCAAAGATGGCGGGCTGACTTGGTCGTACCCCGAAGTGGTTTATCAATCATCCGAAGTTCACCTCTGCGAGCCCGGGTGCATTCGGTCGCCGGACGGAAAAAAACTGGCGGTGCTGCTCCGCGAGAATGCGCGCCGCAAAAACTCGCACGTCATCTTCTCCGAGGACGAAGGCAAGACGTGGAGCAAGCCGCGCGAATTACCGCTCTCGCTGACCGGCGACCGGCACACCGGAAAATACAGCGCGGACGGTCGGCTGTTCATTAGTTTCCGCTGCCGCTCGCCGAAGCAAAGTGCGAAAGGCCGCCCGTTCGAAGGGGATTGGGTCGGTTGGGTTGGGACGTGGGAAGACATCGTCAAGGGACGTGACGGCCAGTATTCCGTCCGACTCAAGGACAACACGAAGGGCTACGACACGACATACCCCGGCGTGGAAATTCTGCCCGACGACACGTTCGTTGCCACCACCTACGGGCATTGGGTGAAAGGCGAAGCGCCGTACATTCTGAGCGTTCGTTTCAAACTCAGCGAACTCGATGCGATCGCGAAGAAGAAAAAGTGAAACGAGGGTTAACCACAGATTGCGCAGAATCACACAGATGAAAACCAACAAAAAAATCTGCGTTAATTGGCGTAATCTGCGGTTTGGTTTCTTGGCGGCAGTCTGTGTCGTGTCCGCAGTCACATCGGTTTGCGCTCAAGAACCGGCGCGGCCGTTGACGATAGTTGCGTTCGGCGATTCAACCACTGCGGTTCGGGGCACGGTGAAGCAGGTTTATGCGGATCGCCTTCCGGCATTATTGAAAGCGCGCGGCATCGAGGCGAAGGTGATTAACGCGGGCGTCGGCGGCAGTCACACGGGGCGGCTCGCGGACAATGCCCGTCACAAACGACGGCACGCGCTGGATCGCTTGGATGATGCGGTTCGCCACCACAAACCGGACATCGTGTTGATTCAGTTTGGTTGGAACGATTCGTGGGTGGATTCGGATAACCTGAACGATGCGTCGCGCATTTCGGTTGAAAAATATTCGGCCAACGTGAAACACATCGCCAAGACGCTGACCGGCGACGGGGCGCGCGTGATTTTGATGACGCCGAATCGCCCGAACACGTCGGTCGCTGCATGGCGTGTCGCGCGAACGCTGAAGTACGTCGAGGAGGTGCGGTGGCTCGCGAAATCGGAGGCGTTGCCGCTGGTCGATGTCTGGCGCGAATACGATCGCATCGAGTCAATCAAGGGTCGCAGTTCCGATGAGTTGTTGCTGGACAGCGTCCATCCCAACGACCAAGGCCACGCGTTGGTCGCGGATTTGTTGAACCGAAAGATCGCGCAAATCACGGCCGGCCCGAACGTGCTGTTTATTATGGTTGATGATCTTGGCTGGAGCGATGTCGGCTTCAACGGCTCGAAGGTGTACGAGACGCCGAATGTCGATCGGCTTGCGCGGCAGGGAATGGTCTTGTCGGATTTCTATTCCGGCGGCCCCGTTTGCTCTCCCACGCGGGCCTCGATTATGACCGGCAAGTACACCGCGCGCACCGGCATCACGACCTATCTTTTGTCGCCCTCCCGCGACGCCAAGCACCTCCAATCCCATTTGCCGCTTGAGGAATTCACGATTGCCGAGGCGTTCAAAAAAAACGGATTCGCTACCGGTTACTTTGGCAAATGGCATCTCGGCTACGAGAACAAATTTTGGGCCGGCAATCAGGGTTTTGATGTGGCCAAGGGCGGCATCGATCTTCCTTGGGCGTGGACACTTTGTTATCCCGATCTCAAGGCAGCGCCGACGGCAAAAATTTGGCCCAAGCAACACACGCGGTTTTTCAGTCCGTATCATTTGACCCATCTAAAAAACGGGCCGAAGGATGAATACCTGACCGAGCGCCTGACGAACGAGACGATTGCGTTTATTGAAAAACATCGCGGCGAGCGGTTCTTTGCGTTCTTGTCGTTTCATACCGTCCATACCCCGCTACAGGCAAAGCCGGAGAAGATTGAAAAATACAAAAAGAAAATTGCCGCGCTGGGGCTGGACGCAAAAACCGAAAAGAATCGCCGCGAAAAATCGTTTCAAAACAACGCGGCCTACGCGGCGATGGTTGAGCATATGGACGAGAACGTCGGGCGATTGCTCACGCGGCTCGACGAACTCAAGCTCAGCGATAACACAATCGTCGTGTGGACGTCCGACAACGGCGGCAAGGGATCGGTCACCTCGAACTTGCCGTTGCGTGGCATGAAACACAATCTTTACGAAGGCGGCATTCGCGTGCCGACGATTGTTCGTTGGCCGGAAAAAATCACCGCCGGCACGAGCAACGCAACTCCGCTAATTAGCAACGACTTTTATCCGACGCTGCTGGAGTTGGCCGGTTGCCCCACCGAACCGCAACAGCACGTGGACGGCATCAGTTTCAAAAAAGTGTTGCTCGGCAAAAGTCAAACGGTTGAGCGAAGCGCAATCTACTGGCACTACCCGCACAGCCGACAGGAAGCCGCGATTCGCGCCGGACAATACAAACTGCTCCACCGCTTCAAGCAAGGCCGCGTCGAGCTGTACGACCTAAAGTCCGATCTCGGCGAACGCAGCGACCTCAGCCAACAAAAGCCGGAAGTTGCCAAGCAACTGCTCGCCAAATTAAAGTCGTGGCAAAAAAACGTGGGCGCAAAATTCCAAGGCGACGCGAAGGAGCAGAAATGAAACCGATATTAACCACAGATTACACAGAGCTACGCAGATGAAACCCCCAAAAAAAATCTGCGCAAATCTGTGGTTAGCCCTATCGGTATTCCTGTCGGCGGCAAATGGCTTTGCTGCGGAACGCCCGAATGTGCTGTTTATTGCCATCGATGATTTGCGGCCGGAGTTGGGGTGTTATGGCGCGGGGCAAATTGTGAGCCCGAACATCGACCGCTTGGCCAAGCGCGGGGTTTTGTTTGAGCGCGCTTATTGCCAACAACCGCTTTGCAATCCCTCGCGCACGAGCCTCATGACAGGGCTGCGGCCGGAGACGACGGGGGTGACGCATAACCACGCCCACTTTCGCACGCGCAATCCGGACGTCGTCACATTGCCGCAGTATTTCAAAAATCACGGCTACGAATCGCGCGCTATTGGCAAAATGTATCACGGCGTATTTCCGAAAGGCGCGAGCAAAACTCCTTGGGATACAATGGGCGATGCACCGTCGTGGTCCGCGCCGGTCATTCGATTTGGGCCGCGCTATTATTATACCGAGTCCGGCATCGCGCAGGCGAAGGCTTCGTTCGTGCAAA
>LWDU01031959.1_pt1 | contig 14102 bp, 9 predicted proteins | sample 727161 | NCBI WGS metagenome assembly LWDU01 (sample SAMN04566230, study PRJNA314399) | hydrothermal vent metagenome | isolation source: deep sea hydrothermal plume seawater | place: Mexico: Gulf of California, Guaymas Basin | collected 2004-07-11 | reverse complement strand
GGAGGTGTGCCAGCAGCCAGTATTTTGCATCTTTCAGTTGATGGTAACGATACGGGATCATTTATTGAGTCAAACGCATCTACTGGTACTTACAGCCTGATGTACACCATGCCTAGTGAAACAGCTGCTGGAAGCCACCTAGTGGCAATTTTCTTCAAGGGTGGATTCATGTGGGTTGATCCAATAGGCCAAGGCGACTCTACAAACCCTGAGTATTACCTCAATTCATCTTCCGAACAGTGGGTAAACATCAGTGTCCCAACATACATTGTTCTGCTAGGTGGTGGAGGTGATGTAGACAGAGAAGGGCTACTCATTATTGACGGCACTCTGTTTGATATTGTTGACAACAGATTAGCAAACGAAACTTTAGAAGTTTGGTTTGACGACATATGGCTTACAAATGTCACAACAGACAGTCTAGGTAACTTCCAAGTCTACTATCCTGTACCTGCGGATTCACCGCTCGGAGCACAGATGATGGAGATGAGGTTTACAGGCTCAACCTTCTACTTACCTTCCGAAGCTAATACTTCATGGGATGTGTATAGCGCAGTCAATGTAGATGTGATTCTACCATCTGAAATTGCCATCAATGACAACATTACAATTCAAGGAACGGTAAGAGATAACCTTCCTGAAGGTTGGCTCCTTAATCATTCCATAGAAGTGCGTTTCAACGGCACTCTTCTCGGTACAGTGTACTCTGATTCTGATGGTGTTTGGACCATTGAGTGGACAATCCCTAGCAATATTGGGCTAGGGTCGCATCCAGTAGAAATCTATGCTCCAGCCCAAGGATGGTACCGTGAAGCAAGTGCAAATGGTACAATTTGGGTTGCTCACCATTCAGATTTGTTGTTGTCTAGTGAGGACAACGGTGACGCTACGCGCGGCACCTTCTGGAATGTTTCCGGGCGCTTGTATGATTCCGATGCAATCGGCTTGCCTGGAATTTCAGGACGAAGTGTTGACATTTTGCTTGATGGAGTCTTTGTCAACACAGTAACAACTGATTCATTTGGTGAATTTGAACTATTAGTTCCAGTAAGTATGGTTTCAGCACGTGGGGAACACACACTTTCAGCCCACTATGCAGGAGAGGCATCATGGCTTGCAACTAACTCAACAACGACTCTAACAACTTGGTCTGATATTGATTGGCAATTGGTTGAAAATGAGAACATCATCGTCCGTTCTTCATCCTCTCACCAAATAATAATTGAAGGAAGAATCCTTGAGGTTGGAGGAAGTGGAAATCCAGTGGACATGCTTGATCTAATCCTCTATTGGAATCAGAGTGACCTTGGTATTTCTGAGCAAGTTGTATGGCTAGAAGACGGCAGTTTCAGTATCCAGTTAACTGCTCCACAATATATGACAGCAGGTGAAATCACTTTGACTCTAAGGGCTACAGATAATATCTCAAGAAACTTCAACGGTGGTCAAATCAACACATCAATCTTTGTGGTCATCCCAGTTGACTTTGAGACTGGCGTGGAGGTAGTTCAGTACAATGGTGGCAGAATCATCGCATGGGTTAAGGGGACAGCAAAGGACACACAACTACCAGCCACTGATATTATTGTGACAGCCGTTCTGTACAATGATTCACATGGTCTCAGTAGGACATTGACTGGGCGTACAGGAGATAATGGTTCGTTCTGGTTTGAGTTTGTCTCAGTTCCACCAATGGCACCTTATGGAGATGGTTCAACCTATGGTTCACTTTACATACAAATCAATACAACTGATGAAAAAGTTGCTGAGGATGATAGAGAACGACTTGAAACTACAATGGAAGTAGTAGTGCTTTCAGCAGCAACCATTGAAGAGGGAATTAGTAACTGGTTGTATGGCGGTTTAATCGCAGCAATTCTTGGTTCAGTTGCTTTCGTAGTTTATTGGCGTCGTCGTAAGCAATCTGCTTTATCAGAATTAGCAGATGTATTCGCTTACACAGCAGAATTATTGGCTGCAGGAGACGAAACTAGAGAGGCTATTTTCAATTGTTATGAAAGCCTCTGTGCGATTCTGATGCGACACCGCTTCCTACGACGTGACTTTGAGACAGTTCGTGAATTCGAGATGGCCATTCGCAAGGCATTACCAATCAATGAGCAAGCCTTGGTTGCTCTTGACAGTGTATTCGAAGAGGCACGTTACTCCCGCCACGAGATGGGTGAGGCTCACAAGAGTCAGGCCCAGGATGCACTTGGTCGAGTACTTGGCCAAATTGACGAGCTTGTAGAAGTACCACTTCGCTGATATCAAGAATCGGTTTCGAAACCGTTTCAATAATCGCTTAGTTACCATATTAGTGACAACTAGACTAACTTAATCGGTTGAGTAGCAGGTGCAATTCACCACCATCCCAAGTTGCTGTTGCAAGTCGGCTTCCACTTGGTAATGAAAAAGCCTGTTCAAATTCGTCACCATCACGGCCAGCAACACTCAATTTGAGGATTGAATTTTCACCTAATTCAGCAGCACTAAGTTTCACTCCAGATAGTTCACATCCATGTAATGGGAATGATAGATGGCCATCACTAGATGTTCCCTCAAATTTATTCAACATTGACTCCGTTGATAGGACTCCTGCAATGCGATCAAAATTTGCTTCTACCGGTGCAAATTGACTTTCCATTGTTGTTTGATGAATATCATGAATTTCTTGTAGGTGTCCAAGGTCTGAAAGGAAGTTTTGGTGAAGTAATTCTGGTGAGGCGCTAAGACCCTCAGTAAAGCGTTTTTCAGTTACTTCGTTGGCCTCTGTTTGGTCAACTTGAATAGTGATTGGCTGCCACTTCATCGCTCTCACCTATCTACTCCGTTGAGCCCGCCCTCATTGAAGCCTTCGTGTCTAATCATCTCCGATTGCTGGATCTGGGTGCCGCTTGAAGAAGCGTGTTGCATGGCGGCTAGTTGATTCATCACTCGATACAGTCAAGATGTTGATGTTGGTTGGAAGTAGTCGTTTGAATTGTGGCATCAATAGTCTATCTTCTAACAATAAAATAAATGCGCGGTCACCCATTTTTCGAATAGGCCGCCCCATTGCTTGCATCAGAGAATTTACCGCAGGTTGTTGTACTGCCCAGCGGTAAGATTTACTTCTACCAAATCTCTCTTCATAGTAGTCTTTTCGTGCTGTTAGTTCTTCTGATGGTGGTGGAATCTGAAGGCCGATGCAAACCACTGCATCTAACAGATTCCGATGATAATCTACGCCTTCTCCTAACTTTGCAGAGAATACCCCTGCAAGAAGGATTTTTTCTCCCGCAGAACGTGCCATATCCATATCGCGTAAGAGTGAGTCAATGCGTGCTTTTGACCAACCGGATTCTTCTTTCAAGACGCGGCGGCCATGCCATATCTCACCACCAATAATTTCTTCCAACATTGCATAGGAGGGGGCGAAAACTGCGATATGCCCGGGTGCTGACTTAGAAATCGCACGAATGTGTGCGCGGATTTTCTCATTATTTTGTGGCCCACGTCTAGTGTATTTTGAGGTCACTCCAGTTGCAATCGCTACTGGTCGTTTATCGGAAAGGAATGGGGATGGATACTCTTTGGAAGAAACAGGCCTAGTGCTTGGTAAGGAAAGGAGTTCTCCGTACATCTCGGGTGGCGAGAGAGTTCCAGACATCAGTAATGCTCCTGCTGCTTGCTCAAATACAGGTCCAGATACGATACCCGGGTCAAGAAGGTGGGTTGTTAATCGTGGTGCATCGCCCTTTCCATGTGAGAAGATGAATGCCAATGCGCTATTTTCACCCAACCTATCTATGAGGCCAAATAATTCTGAAAGGCGCTCACTAGCGGTATCTTTTCCCTCATCTAGGGTTGGATCTAGTTCAACTTCTACCGTGGCCAATGTCTCTGAGATTTGATTTAGGCTGAGATTGTGTCCACTGATATCAGAGGCTAATGCTGTGGATAATAGATTTAGCAGTTCTTGGTTATCGATCCTAGCCTCATCTAATTTTTGTTTGTAAAGGGATTGAGTTTGAGTTCTGAAAAACCCTGCTAAATCTGCGCGAATCCTCACGATTGCTGCCTTCACAGCTCGTAAGTTGGCATAGGTTTCAGGCCTAACATCAAACAACCCTTTCTTTTCTTTTTCTTCAAGAGTTTCAATGTGTTCTTCTATTTCAAGTCGGGCTGATAAAACCAAATCATCGTTTATTGTTCTCTGCATTCCTTTAGTGATGCGGTCTGGAAGGTTGTGTGCTTCATCAACTATGATGATGACTTCGCTCAATTTTATGTACTCGCTCATGGAATAGGTGATTGTAGTCACAAACAATAATGTCTGCACCGCTAGCACTTTCCCGTGCAACTTTCCACGGACAGGTTGCCTTGCTTTTCCCTTCTTCATTGAAACTTTTTGAAACTTGAATTAATTCATTTACATGAAGTGGCTCTTGCAGAACTTTCAACCGTAATCCTTCAACTTCCTGTGTATACGGGCGACAATGTCTGTTTTTTCTTTTATCTGCACAAAGGCGAGAAAAAATTGAAGAGAATTCTTTGCGAATATCGTCAATACACATTGATTGTTGGCCTACAATATCTACTAATTTCACCTTACTTTGACCTTCTTTGCGGCGTTTGTTGATGCTGCGTACAGTTTCAACAACAATCCGGTGTTGCGCCTGGCGCCCAGTAAGGAAGAAGATTGTTCGTTTTTCATTTGATGAAAATGCAGCATCAAGTCCAGCAGAGAGAGCGGCAGCAGTTTTACCGATTCCAGTTGGAGCACAGGCAAGGTGGCTACCCTTGTTGACTAGCACATCATATGCATCATCAATCATTTCTGCTTGGCCCGGTCGTAATTCTTCATGAGCGAGATAACCCGGGATTCTAGGTTCATCTGCCACCATGAGTTTGACCGGCGATTCGGCCGCCCAATAAGGTTGGTATTTTTCCCAGTGGGATGGCAACATTGGAAGCCTATCGGCCCGGTCTATTCGGGGGGCCCCCAAAGGGGCCGGGGTAAAACGAATCAAAGTTCGTCGTGAGGGGGTGTTCCCGCATATGCGGGAACGGGGGTATTCTGTGAATTTGCTACTGAAATGACTGAGTGACGGGCACGGAGACGCAGATTGAATATTCCCAATGTTGGGGCGGGGGGGTTTTTACACCCCCCCTGGTTCTTCTTGGTGTGCATCCCATTGCTCACTTTCTCTCACCCTTTTACTCTGTGTGGTCCTCATGAGAACCTCGAATATCAATATCCTTCAGAACACTTAGAGCATCTGTAACTCTAGTGTCCATTTTTTCTGTTTGCTGCTCAAGGAGTAGCCCAATTCCAAGTGCCATTGCTGAACTTGCATCCATTTCAAGCATCTGCTCTAGAATTTTCAATTGTTGTGATACGCCTTCACTGATCCGGATAGTCTGTCGGCGGCCAACATTTCCTGTTGCAGTCTCGTCTAACAATTTGTGAAGTCCACGGCGTAAGACGTCGCTACGGTTGCGCATTCCGTCAAACCCAACGCGGCGCTCAATTTCGAAGATTTCCTCTTCGGTGAGACGCACTGAAATCATTTGACTCGGGTTACTCATCTGCATCTCCCTAACCTTCTCAAGTAAGGGGGGGGTATATTATCTGTCCTACGAAGTTAATACATTGTCATACATCTTTAGGTAAAGTGTAATGCAACGTAGTACAACGGTTTAGGTGATATAATGGGTAAAAAAAGGAGAAATGCCGATTTTTGTAATACACAAACTGAAACATTTTTTCAAACCACTAATTTCGATTATTTCTCTAATTCAGCTCGTAATCGTTTCACTGCTTTAGCTAAGATCACATGTTTTGTCTTTGCCTCAGTTTCTAATTCTCTTATCAATTCAAGTGGTGAGACCCTTAATTCCCACAAATGCCGTGGCCTGCCTTTTCCCTTAACGGCACCTTGGGTTGACAATACCCAACCTCGAAAGCGGCATTGTTTCAGGCCACTAGAAACTTGGCTAACTGATAGCCCGGAGTCTTTTGATAGTTGTTTGATTGTTAGATAATCATTGTTTGATAATGATGCAACAACTTTGGCTACACTTTGTGGGTGACCGGCGGCAGAAATAACTTCGGGGGGGATGTTTCCCTTCACTTCACACTGCCCCCCATAGTTGTGGAAAAGGGGTTTACAATATATGATTTCAGATGAAATGCTGATTTTAGCCACCTCTGGTCAATGTGAAGTTACTAAGGTCACCGTCAAATAGCGGTGGCGATTGGCGTTGGCCATGGCGCACACAGCGAGTCGTGGATTGATGGTGTATCTTAGGACCTTGAGGGTGGCGATGGATGATGATATTGTCACAGATGATGAAATGGCAATTCTCAATATTTTATCCAACTCATTAGGCTTAGAAGATGATACTGCTAAGTTCGCTCGCTCTATTCTAAATCAGGTTGAGAAATCACCCATTACATCAGCTCAAGAAGATGAATGGTCAAATCGTCACATAGGGGATGCAACTTGTTACCAATCTGCTTTGATAGCAGCTCTTGATGATGATGTGATTAGTGATGATGAGATGGCAATGCTTGATTGTTTACGGCGAGCAATGGGCCTTCAACCAAATGAACATGCATTGGTAGAGGAATCAATTAGAGAAATGATAGTAAATCAAGGCAATGACCGATTGATGACAAGACTTGAATCTTACATGACATCATTTCCAGGTGTGTGAGGAACTAGAAAAGACGGCGAAAGGTTCTATTTGACAAACCCCGCGTGCGTGTGAGGGATAACCATGATTGACGGACCAACTGCTCGGCGAGAGATGATTTTTAAATCAGCAATTTTAGTCGCAATATTTCTGTTTTCATTGCTTTCGACCTTGATTTCAACTATTGATTTTGACCAAATGGACAACGAGTTAGCCGAAGAACATGGGGTGATGTTCACATCAGCGCAAGAAAGACTATTGTGGAGCCAGAAGGTATCTGGGACTCAGAGTACAGATAAAGTTGAATCTGTAGAGTTAGATGCTTTTGGAAATACCTATGTTTGTGGAGTATTCTATGGGACAACTACCTTTGGATCAATATCTATTACGTCACAAGGAAGCAATGATGGATTTGTTGGAAAAGTAAGTCCTTCTGGTAATTGGCTTTGGGTAAAAAGAATGGGCGGTAGTTCAACTGACCAATGTTTAGATGTTGATGTTGACGATGGTGGTAATGTATCCATTACTGGTAGTTTTGATAGTACTGCTAATTTTGGGACGACCACTTTTTCAGTGCGTGGAAGCTACGACATTTTTGTTGCAAAATTGGATACAAATGGGACTTGGTTATGGGCTGCACAAGCTGGTGGGAGCAGTACTGACTACGGTAGAGGTGTGGCAATTGGGAATGATGGGAAAGTTTACATTACCGGTTCATATTACAGTTCTGGGACGGTTTCTTTTGGCCAACATACTCTACAAACGCACAGTTACGATGAAGTTTTTGTTGCCGCTTTGGATACAAATGGGCAGTTCATTTGGGCAAGTAGGATGTATGAATCATATTATCAATACGGCTACGGAATAGATGTAAATGATAATGGTGATATTGCAGTCTCTGGTGAATTTAGATATCGAATCAATATGGGCGGTAGTTGTGGTTCACTAAATCCAAGTTATTCTTCAAGTAGTTATACTCGTATTTTTGTAGCAAAATTTTCGCCTAGCGGTAATTGTGTTTGGGCAAAAATGGCTGGATATTTATCATCTTCATACAACGCATACGGGCGGGATGTTGCAATTGATAACAATGGTGAAATTGCAATCACTGGTTGGTTTTACTATCGGGCTCTGTTTGATAACACTTGGATTTATGCATATCAACAATCATCAAATTGGGATTGTTTTGTAGCAAAGTATTCTACATCTGGTTCAAACTTGTGGGCTCAGCCTGTTGGTGGTAGTAGTACTGATTATTGTTATGCAATAGATATGGATAAGGTGACTGGAAATATTACCATTGCAGGAATGTTCCAAAATACTGCATGGTTTGGTAATAGTTACATCACTAGCCGTGGCGGCCAAGATGCATTTTTTGGTACGTTGATTCCTGACCCAAATAACCCTTCAGCGTATCTTTGGGACAATATTCATCATTTCGGGGGCACAAGTACTGACACCGCATTTGGTGTGGCAATCCGAAATGGCACAACAGTATATGGCGGTTACTTTCACAGTAATGCTTACGATGATGCTAACTCACTTACATTGAGTAGTGTTGGTGGTGCTGACGGTTTCATCATTGTGTATGGTGTTGATACAGATGGCGATGGGGTTGGTGATGGGACAGACGCTTTTCCCAATGATAGCAGCCAATGGTATGACCGAGATGGTGACGGCTTTGGCGATAACATAACTGGATTTCAAGGCGATGATTGTCCTGATATCTTTGGTAATTCAACAGGTGCAGGATATTATGGCTGCATCGATTCTGATGGAGATGGGTGGCCTGATACGATAGACCATTTACCTTCAGACCCAACTCAATGGGAAGATACCGACGGTGATGGCTTTGGAAATAACCCGAATGGCACAACTCCAGACGGATGCCCGATGATGTGGGGTAATTCTTGGAGAGATCAATATGGTTGCCTTGACCTTGATGGCGATGGACAATCAGTCATGAATGATAGATTTCCAAGTCAGCCAACTCAATGGAATGACTCTGACGGTGACAGTATGGGTGATAATTGGGCTGATGGTTCATGGAATTTCACACGCAAAACACACTGGCCAGGTATGTGGGTAGCAGGTGCATTTTCTCCTGACCCATCACCATTAGACTGGGATAATGACGGTTTTGAAGACGAAGGCCTAGAGGACAGTATCCAACCATGGGATGATTGTGAGTACGAGGTAGGTGACTCTTGGCAGAATCTAATTGGCTGTCCTGATTCTGATGATGATGGCTGGGCGGACATCGAAGATGCAGTTCCTGACAATCCAAGTCAGCATGATGATAATGATGGAGATGGGTTTGGTGACAGTTCTAACGGTTCAGAAGTTGATGCATGTCCAGACCGAGATGGAAACAGCACGATAGATCGTTTTGGCTGTCCTGATAATGATGGCGATGGACTTTCTAACGACAATGACGACTGCCCAACGGTAGCAGGTTTACCATCCAATGGTTGCCCGGACCGAGATGGTGATGGCTATGTTGATGAGGCTGAAGAGAGTAACGAGCCAGTTGATGATTGTCCAGATACTTTCGGCACATCTTTTGAAGACCAGTATGGTTGTGTAGATTCGGATGGAGATGGATATTCAGATGATGGAGACCCATTCCCTGAAGATGACACTCAGTGGGAAGATAGTGACGGTGATGGATATGGAGATAATCAAGCAGGCACAAATCCAGATGATTGTCCAGCGCGCTGGGGTAACTCCTCTCTAGGTGGTTTACTTGGTTGTGAAGACTGGGATGGCGATGGTTACTCTGACAGCGTAGACCCTTTCCCCCAAAATGGTTCACAATGGTCCGATTTAGATGGCGATGGATTCGCTGACCAACCTAATACAAACATATCTGATGATTGCCCTAACAAAGCGGGCAATTCAACAGTCTTTATGTACGGCTGTCCTGATATGGATGGCGATGGAATTCCAGACTCTTGGGATTGGGATATTGATGGCGATGGGTACTCAAATACTGATGAAGTACGTTCTGACCCAGTAAGTAATCCGCTTGACCCAACTAGCGTACCAGTAGATGCTGACAATGATGGAAGGGCAGATGATGTGGTTGAATCAGAACTCGCTCAAAGCGCATTGTTACAGGATAGCGTTGGTAAGGTGATAACAGGGGCAGTTCTCCTGTTGGTTATATTTTCAATTGGTATGATTGGTATTTCATTGACTTCAACTTCACGCTCTCGTAAGTTGTTTGAAAAGATGGAAGGCGAATTGGAGACATCAGAAGGTTTCCAAGGTCTTGCAGACCTAGAAGATGAACTTGATGAGGCCCTGCGAGCAGGCTCTATTGCTGGTTCACAAGGAATGCTATTACGTCATAATATAGATGAGAGGCGTGCTCAACTTGAGGAGGAATTACGTATTTCACAACAAGCTGAATGGTGGGCCCAGATGGGGCAGCAACAACAGCAACAAGGTGGTTGGTATCCTACTGAAGGGCAAGCCCAGTGGTATGCAGGACAATATGACCAGCAGGCGTACGACCAACAACAAGGACACGGACAACAAGGACAACAATGAGTGGACCCCATGGGCCACTCTCCCTCAAGTTGAAAGAGGGGTTGCAATCAGGGATGTAGTGAGGGGGACATATGGCTGGAAAAGTGATTAACGATTCAATTCATGGAATGTTCCGCATTAAAGGGGTACGCGAGGAACTTTTAGCAACCCCCGAATTCAACAAACTTAGCCACATTAAACAACTTGGATTGGCCCATTTGGTTTTCCCTGGAGCCCACCATACGAGGTTCGAGCACTCTCTTGGCGTCTCACACATTGGGGGATTGATGGCTGACTCAGTTGACTTAAATGACCATGAGAAGTCAATAGTAGAGGTGGCTGGAATGCTTCATGATGTAGGTCACGGACCTTATTCTCACACACTTGAGCACATATTGCACGAGCGAGGTGGGGCAGACCATATGCACATCACAGAAGGTATCATCACTGGTGATTACGACATCTTGAGAGATGACGAGCACTCCCTTTTTGAAAATCGACAAAAAGTCCCTGATATTCTTGAAAAGTATGACATTGATCCAGAGCAGGTTGCTGGATTAATACATGGTGCAGATGCGGCTGGTACCGAGAGAAATCTGTTCAACTGGTCTGAGGGTGGGAATAATTTTAAGACACAGGACAACACATTAGCACATTTAATTCATGGTCCTGTTGATTGTGACCAACTTGACTACCTGCTAAGAGATGCCCACTTCACTGGGGTTAGGCATGGGGTGGTTGACCATCTTAGATTAGTAGAGTGCCTAGAAAGGCATAGCGGTGATATTGCTGTGACTGAAGGTGGTGTTCCAGCCCTTGAAGGTATGTTGATGGCCCGCGGTTTGATGTATTCAGCGGTATATTTCCACAAGGTTACGAGAGTGACTGAAATGATGCTTTCAAGAGCAGTTGAGCGTAGCGAGGATAATCTTCCGGATGCTGTTGATATGCAACGCATGGTTGATGCTGAAATATGGCAGGCGTTATCAGAGGCAGGTGGAATTGCCAAAGATATGTTGAGGCGGCTAAAATACCGTCAATTGTTGAAAGTATGTGTTACTAGAAGAGCTGAAGAATTGAGCGATGCACAAATTGAGCGGTTAGTGAAATTAGCTGAAAATAGTGCTGAGCGGCGCGAAATAGAGGATGAAATATGCCGTCGCGCTAAAGTTCCTGAAGGATATGTGGCAATTGATGTCCCAAGTGTGAAATTGCTGCTTTCAGAACCAAGAATGTCGCAGGTTGATGTTCGAATAATTGGTCGAGATGGTAAGACTCGCTGGTTCCAAGAACATACCCCAATTGCCGATGCGCTTCGAAAGAGACAAGTGTCTCAGGCTGCAATGTTTATCATGACCCTGCCTAATGCAATTGATGCAGTTGCAGAAGTCGCTGAGCGCATCATCTTCCAATAACACAACTCGTTGCTAAAATAGAGTGTTATTCTAACGGGCCTTAGAGCAAGAACTGGGTATCAAGAAGAGGTCTATAAACCACCAAAACCCAATTCCTTGGAAAGTTATCAATGAGAGGAGCCAGATTCCAATTCCTCTACCCATGTATAGGTGGTGAATACCTATCCATCCTAGGAAAAACCAGAGGACATAGGCCAGAATAGTACTAGGTTGGCTACCTACCATCGTTTGCTGTACGACAACGACTGGTTGAGCTGCCATTGGAGCGACAACAGCAGGTGTGCCCATCATTGGGGCACCCATTGCTGGCGCAGGTGCAGCCATCATTGGCGCTGGTGCTGGCGCAGCCATTGCAGGAACAAATCCTGGATAATGTTGTTGTGTGTATTGTGTCGCACTATCAGGTGCGTGCCCTTGTGCAATCAATTCATCATAGTATGTCTGTGCTTCAGTCATGTGTCATTCCTGAATTTGCCAATATCAAACTATATTTGAACCCATCTCAACTTGAATTATCTGAGTAGCACCAGATATTCCCGCTTATTATGGTGTGATTATGTATGCGTGATGAAATGTCAAATCTCTCAATTTCCCTAAATTTCAAAACATCCCATAGGTAATAGTGAAAAGGGGGACTCAGGTCGCCGGCCAAGAACAGAAGATGACCCTGTTCTACTTCCTGAGGTGAAAAAAATGCACCAACATTTGAAAGATGTTTATGATAAGGTATTGCAAAGAGATCCGGACCAACCTGAGTTCCATCAGGCTGTACTGGAAGTATTGGAGAGTTTGAGCCCAGTGGTGGAAGCCCGACCAGAGTTGGTTGAGGCAAATATTTTCCAGCGCGTATGTGAGCCGGAACGGTTGGTTCAGTTCCGTGTCCCATGGGCTGACGATGATGGTAAAATACAGGTTAACCGAGGTTTCCGCATCCAATTCAATGGGGCAATTGGACCTTACAAGGGTGGCCTAAGATTTCACCCAACAGTAAATCTCTCAATTCTCAAGTTTTTGGCGTTTGAACAAATATTCAAGAATAGTTTGACAGGTCTGCCAATGGGTGGAGGAAAAGGTGGTTCGGACTTCAATCCAAAGGGTAAGTCGAACAATGAAGTGATGAGTTTTTGTCAGTCATTTATGACTGAGTTGGCACGCCACATTGGAGCTGATACCGATGTCCCAGCAGGCGATATTGGAGTTGGCGGTCGAGAAATCGGTTACCTGTTTGGTATGTACAAGAAACTACGAAATGAATTCACAGGAGTTCTGACCGGCAAGGGATTGTCGTACGGGGGTTCTCTTATTCGTCCTGAAGCAACAGGTTACGGGTTAGTTTACTTCACCCGCGAGATGTTGGCAGTTACAGGAGATTCTTTTGAAGGAAAGTCGGTAGCAATTTCAGGTTCTGGAAATGTGGCGCAATATGCTTGTGAAAAGGTCACTCAACTTGGTGGGAAAGTGGTCACCCTTTCTGATAGTAGTGGATTTATTCATGACCCTGATGGGATTGACACTGACGAACTTTCTTGGATTATGGATCTCAAGAATGTTCAGCGCGGTCGAATCAAGGATTACGCTGCACACCGTGGATACAATTATACTGAGCGTGATAAATCATTGGACTACAATCAAATTTGGCAAATCCCAGTTGACATCGCACTTCCATGTGCTACTCAAAATGAGTTGAATGGTAAAGATGCACAAAATTTGGTTGATAATGGGGTTAAGTTTGTGGCTGAGGGTGCAAATATGCCTTGTACACCAGAGGCAGTAGACATATTCCACTCAAACAAAGTGAAGTTCGCACCTGGTAAGGCCTCGAATGCTGGTGGTGTAGCAACTTCCGGACTTGAAATGAGCCAGAATAGCCAGAGAGTTCCTTGGGTTCGTGAAGAGGTTGATGCACGACTAGACGCTATCATGGTAGGGATTCACCAAAAGGCGTACGACACTGCCAAGAAATACGGTCAAGAGGACAATTATGTATTCGGGGCTAATATTGCCGGGTTCGAAAAGGTCGCTGATGCAATGCTTGCTCAGGGTACTTGGGGCTGAACCCCTGAAGTAAAGGGCCCCCCCTATGAAATGCCCGCATTGTATAGGGTAGGCAAGCACAGGTGGTTGCATGGGGGGACCCTTCCAATTAATTTGAAGTACCAGTCGTTCGTAGATACACAGATTAAGTCGAGTCAATACAGAGAACCATGAAGCGAATTGAACCTCTCCTCCTTTGCTCGCTTCTTGTCCTTTCTTCTCTATCGGGTTGTTTTGGAACAGATGAGCCAAATGTGGAAACCAATCCCCAACAAGAAGATCCGACTGAACTTTCCAAATGGACCACCTACTATGCAGTCAATTTGAGTGACCTTCCTGCCTGTAATACCGACTCAATCGGTTTACTCTACTATGTTGCGGATATCAATGCGTTTCAAACTTGTCAAACCAATGGATGGAATCTAATCGACATCA
>LWDU01043281.1_pt1 | contig 14104 bp, 11 predicted proteins | sample 727161 | NCBI WGS metagenome assembly LWDU01 (sample SAMN04566230, study PRJNA314399) | hydrothermal vent metagenome | isolation source: deep sea hydrothermal plume seawater | place: Mexico: Gulf of California, Guaymas Basin | collected 2004-07-11 | reverse complement strand
TCGGAAGTGGGTTTGAGCATAGTATTGCCAATCAAAGTTTGTTAAGCATGGCAATGTTTTTGCCTCATGGACCAGAAATTTCCGTTGCTGGATTTATTAATAACCAGATCTTTGTTACCCTCGGAAACTTGGTCGGTGGAGGGGCTTTTGTCGGTCTAGTGTACTGGCTGGCCACTCCTAGCCTGCGCATGGAAGCAGGAGCCACTTTACAAGAAAAGGAACTCGTTATTGAGAAAAAATGAAATATTTAGTGGAGCACTAAACGACTTTATATAAATCCAGGAAATTTTTCAAATAAACTATCATGAATAAAATTGAAATTTTAAAACATCAAAAAGATGGATTAAAGATCAAGGCCGACATACCTCGTATGGCTAAGGAAGGCTGGGAATCAATCAGCGAAGACGATATTCAGCGCCTCAAATGGTATGGCTTGTTTCTTCGTAATCCCACGCCAGGATTTTTTATGCTTCGGGTTCGGATACCTAACGGTTTTTCATTTTCACATCAAATAAGAGCTCTGTCGTTTATTGCTGAAACATTTGGTAACGGCATTATAGACATCACAACAAGACAGCAGGTTCAACTGCGCCAACTTAAAATTGAAAACGTGCCTGAAGTTTTCGATCTTCTCGAGGAGGTAGGCCTGACTTCAACGCAGACAGGACTGGACAATGTGAGAAACATTATAGGCTGCCCAATAACAGGTTTAAACCCAAAAGAGAAGGTGAGTCCTTATGCACAAATCAAAGCGTTGAACGAGCATATCTTAAATAACTCTGAATTTTCAAACCTTCCACGAAAATTCAATATAGCTATTAGTGGCTGTGCCGATGACTGTGTTCACGCTGAGACACAAGATCTGGCCCTGATACCTGCGGTTCAGGAAAAGGAAGGCAATCCTGTTTATGGTTTCAACATATTGGTAGGTGGAAAGTTAGGTTCTGGTGGTTATCGCATTGCTACTTCGCTGGATGTTTTTGTTTCACCTGAAGAAGTTGTAGAAGTGTGCTCTGCGATAATTCTTTTGTACCGGGATCATGGAAGCAGGGAAGCTCGTAATAAAAATAGGTTGGCTTTTCTCATAGAAGACTGGGGCGAGAAAAAATTTCGAAAAGCACTGGAACAAAGTTTGGGGAAATGCCTTTCTTCAGGCGGAACGGATTTAAGAGGAAATGAAAAATCCGAACATATTGGAATTTATCGCCAGAAGCAACCTTTTATGAACTACGTAGGCCTGAAGATTCCTGTAGGGCGAATACATTCCAAAAAACTTATTGGCATGGCACGACTCGCAGAAAAGTATGGAAACGGCGAAGTCCGGTTTTCCCATTCCAATTCCCTCGTTATCCCTCATGTGTCGGATGACAAGCTGGGAGAAATGCTGGATGAACCTCTCGTGAAGGAATTTACTTATCATCCGTCCAGTGTAATGCGCGGGCTGGTAAGTTGCGTGGGGAGTGACTACTGTAGCCTCGCGGCTATTGAAACTAAATCGCAAGCTTTGCGGGTAGCGGTCGAGCTTGAGGGCAAACTTCCCAATACCGACCCGATCACCATGCACTGGTCAGGATGCCCGGCGGGATGCGGTAATCATTTAGTGGCCGATATAGGGCTCTTGGGGAAGAGAATTAAGCGTGGAAATGAAGTGATTGACGCAGTCGATATTTATATGGGTGGTCGGACGGGCACTCATCCTAAGCTGGCAACAAAAGTCATGGAAGATGTGCCTTGTGACCAGTTGGCAAAAGTTCTTGAATTTGTCACCCCATATCATACACGACAAAAGATGCATCCGATTAAGGGAAAAAAATATAGTAAGAAGAAAAAATCACCCAATAAATCTGAGCAAACCAACCCCAAAAGGTCTGCCAACAGTGAACAATGTATTAGCAATGATGATAAAAGTAGGCCTCATCTCGGAGAAGGACAAACCGAAAGTAGTGGCAAGAGGGTCTGAAAGGATGTGCCTCTCTTGGTTATACCTCCTCTGAAGGGCTAGCTGGCTCTCGGAAGTGGGTTTGAGCATAGTATTGCCAATCAAAGTTTGTTAAGCATGGCAATGTTTTTGCCTCATGGACCAGAAATTTCCGTTGCTGGGTTTATTAATAACCAGATCTTTGTTACTCTCGGAAACTTGGTCGGTGGAGGAGCTTTTGTCGGTCTAGTGTACTGGCTGGCCACTCCTAGCCTGCGCATGGAAGCAGGAGCCACTTTACAAGAAAAGGAACTCGCTACTAAAATAAAAGATTAAACAATTTATTGGTGTAAGGATTTTAGACTAGGGCTTTTGGCCAAAAACCCAATTAACCAGATGCATTATTTATACAAAAGGTTTTCATATGGCTACACGTTTTTTGGGGTGGATTTTATAGCTTAAATCCCGAGCGCGTATGCCATTAGCCGAGAGCGGGACATTTGTTGCCTAACCATTACTTGATGAATTTTTCACACACCCCGCCATTGGAGATGGTTGGAACTCCTCCTTTTTGTATTTGTTTGTCTTGTTCTGTACGGACTTCAAGAGTGAATCTTTTCTTTGTTCCTGGATACCAATAAACACCAACTGATATCTGTCGTGATTTCTTGGAGTTAACCTCACCTGTATTTTGGGAGGGGATATAATCAATTTCGGCGACATAGCTCATTGGGATTAGATCTTTAGCATGAGAGGTAATACAGTCTGTGAAGGTAGAAATGCTAACTTAAAAAGTGGTACAACTAACTGGATCAGGTCACTGTATTGAATTTTGTCTTAAAGTGTGTGTGCTAATTTTATTTTAGGCTGATATTTTTATATGACTCATTTAATAAATAGAGACGGTATTTCGGTAACCAATAATCCTAAAGCAATCAATGAAGAGCTTTTTCGAGGGACTGGTTCTGTAATGGGTTCCGGTGCTTCTATTTTTATTCAAAACGAAAGTATTACTGAAAAATATATAATAGTTTCAAAAGATAAAAATGTTGCGGGTCCTTCAGAGCAAAGATTTATTGCGGGCCGGTACCAAGAAGCTCTGAAATTGTTTCTGGAATGGTTGGGTCAAAAGGCTTAGTAAATTGGAGGTATTGAAATGAAAAACTGGTTGATGCTGACATTGGTAGGTAAAGACCAAGCCGGTATCGTTGCCAAGATTAGTCAGGCTTTATTTGATTTGAAAGGTAACCTTGGAGAGACATCAATGACGCGCTTGGGAGGTAACTTTACCATCATGCTCATGGTTTGTACTCCGGAAAAAAAATCTACTGTACAGGAAAAACTTCAAGCTGTATGTGATGATCTTGAACTGTTTTTCCACTTGGATGAGATAGAGGGTGGATTGCATCAGCATGTAGAACCTGATGTGAGAATTAGTATTCATGGGGCGGATCAGGCGGGTATCGTTGCCCAAGCCACCGATATTTCGAATAAAGCAGGATTGAATATTCTTAATCTTGAGTCGGATGTTGTCGGACACCCTGGTAACCCTGTGTACATTTTGCATATGGAAGGGGTTGCTGGAAATGGAATAGAAGTCCTGGATAAATCTTTACAAATCTTTGCTCTTGAAAATGATGTAGTGGTTCATGTTACACCCATTGATACCATGGTCGGTTAACCATGGCCCTCCTAAATATTCTGGTTTATCCAGATGAAAGGCTTAAGCAAGTCTCTCAACCTGTCAAAAAATTTTCTGAAGAATTAAATCAGTTTGTTAAGGACCTTGAAGAAACATTTCATTCTTTTCCTGGGTGTGTGGGAATAGCGGCCCCTCAGGTGGGCCGATTTGAAAGAATTGTTCTTGTGGATGTTTCACAAAAACCTCAGCATGTGAACCATGGGTTTTTGGTGTTAGTAAATCCGGAAATCATCTTTTATGACGGGACAAGCCTTGGCAGGGAAGGGTGTCTCTCAGTTCCTAATTATACTGGTAGAGTTCAGCGGGCTAAGTTGATTGTTTTAAAAGCGCATGATGTGAACGGGGAACAACATGAGTTTCGAATGTCTGGCTACGAAGCCCGGGCTGTTCAGCACGAGATTGATCATTTAGAGGGGAAACTATTTCTGGACCGGTTGGTAAACAGGCGAAATGCTTTAACAAAAAGGACAGAGCTCTCCCTTTGAGTTAAAGAAGGTCGATGTATGATTGCGCTATTGTCCAATAGGAAGTGTTAGTAGGGGTGTGTTGTCTTTAATATTACCTGCCTGCAAAGAAAAAATTTGAGCCAGTAAGGAAAATGTGGACTTCGATGATAGATTTGAATCGTCAATGTAAAACCATTTTTCTCGATAAAAAATAACCATAGAACCTGTTTGTGGCTTGTCAATGCTAGAACGGATTCTTAATAAGTCACCGGTTACTTCTTTCCAATCAAAAATACTTCCTGTTGAATTCTTTGTCTGGGTCACCTTACCTTGCGAAATATCCTTGCTGGGAACTTCAACTGCCTGAGAAAGATAAAACATTATTCCTAGAAGAGAGCGTGTGACGACTTGAATTTTATTGGTATTATTAAAAGTGGGTGAAAAATTAAATACATAATAGGTTCTTCCTGGTTCGACATTAACTGCATGGGCAAACTGTTTTGCCTCTTCCCTGTTTTTATATTCTTCGTTAATATGCAAAATTAATTGAGGCAGGCCATTTTTCTCTTGGTAGGAAAGGGTTATGGCATCTTGAACCTGCAATGCTCTTAAAAGCTTTACTGCTGATGTGAAATTTCTGAACTGGGGAGCGAGGCTGGGTGTAGGACCCGAAGCACCCGGCGCATTTTTTAGTTGGTTCATCTGTTGAAAACATAACCTAAAAATTCTTTCAATGCTCCAGCCCGAATGAAATAATAAGACGATGGTTTTTAAGGGGAGGGGTGATAACACGCGCTGAATAAACTTATCTCCCTGCAAAGGGGAATAAGTTACTGTCGGCTTTTCGGAGAACCCCAAGCTTCCTCCAAATCCAAATATTCCTTTGACACCCTCCTCTAAAGTGGCCGCCGCGTTAGTAGTGGTTGATAATGTAAACTGTGATGCGACACTACTCACTTCCATGAAAAAAGGAGTGTCCCTGTATTTGAGACGAATCAAGTTTAGCAACAATTGTTCATCGTTGGTTCTTTGGATAGCAATATTATAGTTGCTTCTTTCACTTTTCAGAGTAGTCGGCCCGAGGTTAGCGCAACCCATGAGCAATACTGGAATAATCAGAATAATACAAACAGCAGATATGATACTTAAGGAAGACAAACGAGAGTTCATGGAATTATTTTATCTGGGTTCGGGTGTATGCAATGTATCTTGTTTTGGTAAATGAATGGTTGAGGTGGGAAAAGCCGGTTCCGCTCCATTGGTTTCAACAATTTCCAGGATCTTTAAAAGGATATCCTGTTTGATGATGTGGTATTTTTCCCAATTGGTAGTTTTGGTAAAAGTATAAATAAAAAAATCTAGAGAGGACGGAGCAAAACTATTAAAATTAACCATTAATGTTTTACCGGTATCGATTTCAGGATGGCTTTTCAACATTTTCTCAACTTGGTCGGTGATTGTTTGCATTTTAACTGCATCGTCATAACGGATTCCGATGGTTTCCTTGATTCTCCGGTTCTCCATACGTGAAGGATTTTCCACCGCAATTTGCGAAAAAATTGCATTTGGTACATATAGCGGTCGCTTGTCAAAAGTTCGTATCAGAGTAACTCTCCATCCTATTTTCTCGACGACGCCTTCAATCTCACGGTCGGGTGACCGAACCCAATCTCCAACGGCGAAAGGTCGGTCCATATAAATAAAAAGCCCTCCGAAAAAATTTGACAGTAGATCTTTAGCTGCAAAACCTACAGCTATACCGCCCACACCCCCAAAAGCCAGGACACCGGAAATGCTAAATCCAAGTGCCTGCAGTATCATCAATATGGCTGTGATGACAACCGAAATACGAGCCAGTTTTGATATGGCATCTAGCGTTGTCGGATCAAGTTCTTTTCCGGTTATTAGATAGTTTTTTTCCGACTGTTGAATGGTGAGAACTAAAAACCAGGCTAGGGAGGCAATAATTGTTGCATTGCGTAAGGGCGTGATCGCTTCCAGGAGCACAGCATTGGTAGCCTTATGGAGGATTTCACACGAGAAGGCAATTCCAGTTATCCAGATAATGGCACTTAGAGGGCGGGGAATGGAGACTAGGAAGGCATCATCCCATTTGTTTTTCGTGAGGGCTGCTTTTTTTAAAAAAGTTTTAAAAATTTTCTTCTGGATTAAATTTGCAACCTGCGTCATGAAGATGACAAGAAAAATTTGCATTATGTGCATATTTTTCTGGTTGAAAATTTCCTCAAATCCCATCATTATTTTTCTTCCCTCGATTGCCTACTAGGATTTTGGTAACCACTTCCTCATTGCTCAAATCTTTTACGTGTTTTAAATAATGTAAACCCACAAACGACCGTGTCGGTTTCGCAGGTCGGCCCTAACCTTCACGGTACAGGGGCGCTTCATCAAATTGAAACCACTTTATTGCTTGCGATAGACGGCACAAGAACTGCTTTCAATCGCATAAAAAAATCCCGTCATACTTTGAACAACTCTTGCTAAGGATCTCGGGGTTTTGCTTGAATAAAATCACCAGACCTTGATGGTTATTCTCAATACTATGGAGATTTTACAGCACTTAATAATCCCCTCATCTATTGTACAGACTATAACAATTTTTTCAGGGAAGATTATTAAAAAAAACGCTCCGCTTTTGCAAGCGGAGCGTTGCTGTACTCAGGAGCTTCCGTTAACTTGTGGTTAACAAATTACTCCGGAAGTTCCCCGGGTACTATCAGATATCATGGGATCACCTCCTTCTCAGGGCCTATCGCACAACAAACTTTTTAATGCATTGCATGCAGTAAAACCCTACCAAAACCTAACAGTGAACAGATAGCTTCGACTCGAATGTATTGAGGTAATCAGCCATCTGCATTTGCATCCGCTATTTATTCCGAAGCTTTAGATGTAGCATCAGATTCTTCAAAAACTTCCAGAGATTATAACATTCATTTTTTAAACTAACTTAAGTAAAATAGGAAGTAGACTGAGAAATAGAGAAAATTATAAAAATAAAGGGGTTGACTTTTATCAGCTAACCCCTTGTTTTATTATGGTACGCCCGAGAGGATTCGAACCTCCGACCTACGGTTCCGGAAACCGCCACTCTATCCAGCTGAGCTACGGGCGCATTGGTTTAGGTTAAACTTCTGGGTGGCTGGCAGCCTTCATCATACCCTGCTACGGTTCCCACCTTACGATCCAACTCCTGGCCAAATTCTTTGATCATTTTTAATCGCCAGGTCCACCACTTGGATTCTTCCAGCAATTCTTCTGAAACATCCTTTGGGACTTTTGCGCTGTACTCTTGATTTGTTTCATCAAAAATAATTTTGATTCCAGTGGCTGCGACCAACCCATTTTCCTTTAGGACTTTAAGAGGGTCTTTTGCCAGGACCTTTGTGAACTCATCATCAGTAACTGCTTTAGCCGCAATGGTTTTCCAGTTGCCGTCGAGTTCTTTTTTCCTGATAGGATTGATCGGGGAAGTTTTACCTGTCAAACCCAGTATATCGCTCATGTTTAATCCTTTCCTGCAAATTCAAACCGGTTTAACTTAAAGACGGATAGATAATGATACAGGATTCACTCGTCCATTTCTACAGAACTTTGAAATGCTGAAATCAGTTAGAGCGGATCAGTTCTTCTGCTTTTTTGAGGGCTTCATCAAGTTTGTCAATTTTGGATCCTCCAGCCTGTGCCATATCCGGTCTGCCGCCTCCACTTCCTCCAACGATTGCCGCTATTTCCTTGATGATATTCCCGGCATGGTATTTGGCTGTCAGGTCTTTGGTTACACCGGCTGCCAGAGAAACTTTGCTATTGGTAATAGAGCCGACTACAACAATTCCAGATTTTAATCGGTTCTTAGCATTGTCTATAAAAGTGCGTAGGGTTTTGGCATCCATGTCTTCTAGTTTTTTGATCAGGTACGAAACCTCTCCCAGTTTTTGCACATCATCGTCATCGGAAGATTCTTTACTGCTCACCATTTTTTCTTTTAGAGCGGAAAGTTCTTTTTCCAACTGCCGATTTTTTGCCAGCAATTTTTTCAACTTCACAATCTCCTCGTTTGAAGGAGATTTTAAGAGTTCGCGTATAGCTGATAAAGATTTCTGTTCCCCGCGAATGGTGTCATACGCGGTTGCACCGGTTACCGCTTCGATCCTTCGAACGCCGGATGCGATCCCTCCTTCAGAGATAATGTGGAACAAGCCAATATCTCCGGTCGCCGTAACATGAGTGCCGCCACATAATTCTTTGCTGAATCCGGGAATGTTAACAACGCGCACTTTCTCCCCATATTTTTCCCCAAATAATGCCATTGCGCCTTCTTTTAGGGCTGTATCAATATCCATTTCACGCGTTGATACCTGAATATTTTCACGGATTTTTTCATTTACACGGGACTCTATGCGGGTTCTTTCTTTGTCTGTCAAGGGCGAAAAGTGAGTGTAATCAAATCGTAATCGATTGGGTGCAACCAATGAACCCGCCTGCTTGATGTGTTCTCCCAGAACTTCCTTGAGTGCGGCGTGCAGCAGGTGAGTTGCAGAATGATTGAGTGCGGTGTTACCTCGAATCTGTTGGTTCACCACCAATGTTAGATTATCCCCTTTATTAAGGGTCCCTTGAATAATTTTTGCTTTATGAACAATCAAACCCGGTAGAGGTTTGTTTGCATCATAAAGTTCCATTTGAATATTTTCATTAAAAGCTTGTCCTGAGTCTCCAGCCTGTCCTCCGGATTCTCCATAAAAAGGAGTCTTGTCAGTCAGAAACTCTATCTCCTCTCCCGTGCTGGCAGAGTCTACTGGCACGTTATTTTTCAAAATGGCTAATACCCGGCCCTCTCCTTCTGTCGCCCCATAACCTTCAAAAAGAGTGGTGGTAGAGGACTGCAAGAATTCTTTAAAAAAAGATGAGACTTCTTTTTCTCCAGATCCTTTCCAAGAGGCCATGGCTTTGGTCTTCTGTTCACTCATGGCTTGGTTGTATCCCTTCATGTCGAGGGTTAGTCCAGCGTCTTTGGCAGTTTCTTCTACTAGGTCTGTGGGGAAGCCGTAGGTATCGTACAGCTTGAATATTTCTTCTCCCGGGATTACAGTGAGTCCCTCCTTACGCACTTTGTCCAAAATTTGTTCTAGGAGCTGCATCCCATAATGCAGGGTACTCATGAAACTTTCTTCTTCATTGATGATCACTTTCTGAATAAAGTCCTTGTTTCTTTTTAACTCAGGGTATGCATCTTTAAAGTCAGCGATAACCTTGTTTGTGATTCGATGGAAGAAGGACCCTTTTTGTCCGAGAAGTTTTCCGTGACGCAGACCCCGCCGCATGATTTTGCGTAGAACATAACCCCGGCCTTCGTTGGAGGGAATGACGCCATCATTGATTATAAATACAGCGGCACGTGCATGGTCAGTCAGGACTCGTAATGAGACATTCACGTCGTTCTGTTTGCCATATTCTTTACTCATGATGTGAGCAGCCTCGGTGATGATTGACATCATGAGATCGGTATCGTAATTGGTGGTACGACCCTGAACGACAGCTGCCAGTCTCTCTAAACCCATGCCTGTATCAATACAGGGGTTGGGGAGCGGGGTGAGTTTGCCGGATTCATCCCGGTTGTATTGCATGAAAACAAGGTTCCAGATTTCGAGGAATCGGTCACAATCGCAACCGACCTCGCAGGAAGGTTTTCTACAACCTACAGATTTACCTTGGTCGATAAATATTTCTGAGCAGGGGCCACAGGGTCCGGTGGGACCCATGGCCCAGAAGTTGTCTTTTTCTCCCAGCTTGTATATCCTCTCTCGCGGCATTTTTATTTCGTCGGTCCACAAATTAAAAGCTTCATCGTCTTCTTCGAAGACCGAAATATACAAACGATCTCTAGGAAGGCCAATCACATCGGTTAAGAATTCCCAGCCAAACTGAATGGCCTCTTTTTTGAAATAATCTCCAAACGAAAAGTTGCCAAGCATTTCAAAAAAAGTGTGATGCCGGGCTGTGCGCCCAACCATTTCTAGATCGTTGTGTTTTCCCCCGGCGCGGACACATTTTTGCACTGACACGGCACGGTTATAATCTCTTTTCTCTTCGCCCAGGAATACACCTTTAAACTGTACCATTCCTGCATTGGCAAACATGAGGGTAGGATCATTTTGTGGGACCAGGGGTCCACTTGGGACGATGGTGTGCCCTCTATCCTTAAAGTATTGCAGAAACTTATTTCTAATTTCTTCGCCGGTCATAATTTAAATGGGGGTGTCTGTGTAAGAGTTAAACGATGCCTGCTTTGAGGATATCGTGTAGGTGAATGATTCCTTCAATTTTTTTCTCCTCATTGATCGCTACCAAGGAGGTAATGGAATGATCCTTCATTACCTTGACGGCTTTAGCTGCTAGAGTATCTTTTGAAATAGTTTTAGGATGACCGGCCATCATATCCTTGGCGTGAACTTGGGAAATATCTTGTTTAAGTTCAATCAACCGTCTTAAATCACCATCTGTAATGATACCGAGAAGTTGATCCTGATCTCCGACCACCAAGGTTACTCCCAGTCTTTTTTGCGATATCTCCTTAAGTATCTGGTAAATATCAGCGCTTTCTTTGACCTTGGGAATATCTTCTCCAGAATGCATCAGGTCATTGACCAGAATAAGCAGTTTTCTTCCCAGGCTGCCGCCAGGATGGTTGAGTGCAAAATCCTCTTCTTGGACTCCGCGAAGCTCCATGAATGCCATGGCGAGAGCATCTCCCATTGCCAAGGTGGCTGTTGTGCTGGCAGTGGGAACGAGATCTTTTGAGCAAGCTTCTTCTTTAACGCTGATATCGAGAACATAATTACTTTGTTTTGCTAGTGAGGACTGGGTGTTGCCAGTCATTGCTACCAGAGTACAATTAATTCGATTAAAAACAGGGAGCAACTTTACAACCTCTTCTGTTTCCCCGCTGTTAGAGATAGCGATCACGGTATCCCCTTTCGAAATCATCCCCAGGTCTCCGTGGCTAGCTTCTGCTGCATGCAGAAAGAGACTAGGTAGCCCTATGCTAGCAAACGTAGAGGCTATTTTTTTTCCAATCAGCCCGGATTTTCCTACTCCAGTAATTATTAGGTGCTGACACTGATCCAAATGACCCACAATTTCTACAAACTGAGAATCTATCCTACTTTTCAGTCCAACTATGGCCTGGCTCTCAATGCTCAGAGTTCGGCGAGCGGTATCAATGATCAACCGGGTTTGGTCATTCTGCATTTCTGACGTACTTTCCACGGGGCGCATATTTGTTTGGGCCTTAACTTAAGCCTTTCATTTCAATAAGTTCATGACTAATAGGGATATTTATGATAACACAATTAATTAGACACGGTAAAGCCACGACTTTATACTTGGTCAGCAATTTTTTAATTCTAAAAGGTAGCCATGACCAAACCTAAATCTCTCTATCTCATCGACGGATCTTCTTATATCTTCCGAGCCTATTTTGGTATACGGCATATTTTGGCAACCTCAAAAGGATTTCCCACCAATGCCCTTTACGGGTTCATCAATATGCTACAGAAGGTGGTGAAGGACGAAAAACCGGATTATCTTGCGGTGACATTCGATAGCAAGGAAAAGACATTTCGTCACGAAATTTATGCGGATTATAAAGCCAATCGCGAGGCGCCTCCTGAAGACTTAGCAAAGCAATTTCCCTTTTTTGAGCCTCTAGTACAGGCCTTTAATATCCACAGTGTTCGCGTTCCTGGGTTTGAAGCCGACGATATCATGGGAACCTTAGCTAGAAAAGGGGTGGAGGAGGGTCTCCAGGTTGTCATCGTCAGTGGAGATAAGGATATGATGCAGTTGGTCGGTCCTGATGTCCGTATGCTAGATACCATGAAAAATAAATGGTTTGCTATTGAAGATGTGGAAGAAAAATTTGGGGTTACCCCTGAGCGAGTGATTGATGTGATGGGGTTGATGGGTGACTCCAGCGATCATATTCCCGGAGTTAAAGGGGTGGGTCCTAAAACGGCTGCGGAACTCATTCGCAAATTTGGTTCGATCAATGAGTTGTATAAACGGATTGATGAAGTGGATAAGAAAAAACTCAAGGAAAAACTTGTTCAAGACAAAGAAATGGCTCTGCTCAGTCGTCAACTGGTGACCATTGATACAGCTATGAATCTGGAGTTTAACCTTGAAGATTTTGAACTAAGACCTAGGAACCAAGTGGAACTAAAAAAGCTATTTTCGAAGTTTGAATTTTTATCCTTACTAGGGGATTTGGAAGACAGCTCTGACCCTGTAGCGAGTTCACCTGCAATTGAAAGTAAGTATGAAACCATTCTCACTGAAGCTGATTTTGAGATATGGTTCACAAAGTTGAAAGAATCGAAAATTTTCGCACTGGATCTGGAAACGACAAGCTTGTATCCAGTTCAGGCACAAGTGGTAGGAATTTCGTTTTCCTGTGAAAAAGGACAGGCCTGCTACATTCCTTTAACTCATCGCTATTTGGGAGTTCCTGAGCAATTGAACCCGGATTGGGTTTTTAAGAAACTTAAACCTTTGCTTGAAGACCCGGGAATTAAAAAGGTAGGTCAGAATATTAAATACGACTTAATTGTCCTGCGTAGTGAAGGGATAAACCTGAAGGGTGTTGCCTTTGATACAATGCTGGCTTCCTATGTTTTGAATCCTTCTGGTAGGAGACACAATATGGACGACTTGGCCCAGGATTATCTGGTCCATACAACTATTAAGTATAAAGATGTAGTGGGCTCGGCCACCAAAGAGATCGGGTTCGATGAGGTGGATATTGAACGTGCGACTGCTTACGCAGCAGAAGATGCGGATATTACCTGGAGATTATATGAAAAACTCTCACCCCTTTTGCAAGGTGATGATCTTAAGGTTTTTCGGGAAATGGAAGTACCTCTATTAGAAGTTCTTGCCGAGATGGAAATCCATGGAATGAAACTAGACAAAGGTCATCTGCAAAATCTTTCCCAAACAATAGAACAAAGAATTGCAGCTTATGCGAAGAAAATTTATGCCAGTGCCGGAGAGGAGTTTAATATCAACTCTCCCAAACAACTTTCGGTAATTTTATTTGAAAAACTGGAGTTGACGGTCATAAAGAAAACCAAAAGTGGTTATTCAACAGATGTTTCCGTATTAGAACAATTGGCGGAGGAACATGATCTTCCTGAGTTAGTTTTGACATACCGGCAATTAGGAAAATTAAAATCGACATACGTGGATAGACTGCAGGAAGAAATATTCAGAAAAACAGGTAGGGTCCACACCTCATTCAATCAGACGGTAGCTGCGACCGGAAGATTGAGCAGCAGCAACCCGAATCTGCAAAATATCCCGATTCGAACCAAGATGGGACGAGAAATCAGGAAGGCATTTGTTGCAGAGGAAAACAATCATTTGCTGTCGGCTGATTATTCGCAAGTGGAATTGAGAGTCCTTGCCCACCTTTCTGGGGATGAAGCCTTAGTAGAAGCGTTCCATTTAGGGGAAGATATTCATACCCGTACTGCTATAGAAATTTTTGGAACTACTGCTGAACGTCTTGATGCAGAAGCTCGACGGATGGCTAAAGCGGTGAACTTTGGTATTGTCTACGGTTTGAGTGCTTTTGGCCTGTCTCGACAGCTAAAAATTTACCCCAAAGATGCCAAGAAATTTATCGACCAGTATTTTGCGCTTTATAAAAAAGTCAAAATATATATGGATGAAACTATAGCTCAAGCAACGGAAATCGGTTATACCCAGACACTAATGAAACGAAAACGTTATCTTCCTGACCTTAAAAGTAAAAATCGTCAGGTGCGAGAGGCGGCAGGGAGAACTGCAATCAACTCTCCTGTTCAGGGTAGCGCAGCAGATTTGATAAAATTGGCTATGATTCAGTTAGCAAAAAAAATACGAGAGAAAAAAATGAAATCCCGAATGATCCTACAAGTTCACGATGAACTGGTATTTGAATGCCCGGAAGAAGAGAAACGGGAAATACAAGCG
>LWDU01039612.1_pt1 | contig 14105 bp, 6 predicted proteins | sample 727161 | NCBI WGS metagenome assembly LWDU01 (sample SAMN04566230, study PRJNA314399) | hydrothermal vent metagenome | isolation source: deep sea hydrothermal plume seawater | place: Mexico: Gulf of California, Guaymas Basin | collected 2004-07-11 | reverse complement strand
ATGCGCACCGGCCGCGACGATACGCCCGAGGTCTTCTACAAGATCGTCAACGTCTTTACCGGCGACACGCAGGAAGTCTCCGAATCCGACTATGGCCGGCTGGGCCTGAATATCCGCGGCCCGGTTGAAGACGACCAGGACAACTGGAGCGAGTGGTCAGCGCCTTTCGCCGATTCCGGCCAACAGATCGACCTACCGAGCCCGCGCCGTTTTTTTCAGGTCGAGATCAGCCTCGATAGCCGCTCGATTCTCGACGGCATCCGCGTCAACTCGCTCACGGTCGAGCATTCCATCCCGCCCCTGGCCCAGCAATTGATCGGCGAAATCTCCGTGCTAGAAGACCCCCGTCCACCAGGCAACAAACCCCAGGTGCCCGCCGGCGCGCCCACTACGTTCGCCTTCGATGTCAGGGCGGATATCAGCGAAGCCGACGTCGGCTTCGACGCCATCGAGATTTTCACCCCGGCCGAACCTCAATTCAAAGAGCTCTTCATCGGCAACCCACCCGTCTCCATAGTGCCCGACAGTCTCATCCAGGGGCCCGAGAGCCTGACCCTGTTCTTCCCCTCGCAAAGACAGACGACGCAATCCCAGGGCAACCTGCGCATCGTCTTTGACGCCCAGGTCTTCGTGCAAGCTACTTTTTTCAACGCCCAGGTCTTCGATACGCAAAGCGACGAGGCCCCGCAAAAAGTATTGCCCGGCGACGCCAACCCCACAGTGCTGACCAACAACCTGCGGGTGTTGACCACGGCCGCTTCGGCGCAAAACCTGCTGCCCTTCTTCCAGATCCAACCCGGCATCGTCACCCCCAATGGGGACGGGACCAACGAACAGACCGATATTTCCTATACGCTCGTGCAGTTGCAACAACCCGTACAGATCGACGTCGAAATACTCGACCTAGGCGGTCGCCGGGTGCGTACCTTGTTTTCGGCCATGGCGAGCAGCGGCTCTTTTACCTGGGCATGGGACGGGCGCGACGACGGGGGCCGGACCGTGCCCCCGGGGATCTACTTAGCCAGAGTGGCCATCGACGCCGAGCGCGAGCGCTTCGTCCGCCTCGGCACGGTGGGCGTCGCCTACTAGGACACCTGTTTCCGGGCACCATAGAGACCATCTCTACTCGTCGCCCGACAGATTGGGAGTAGTGCCATGCAGCAACGCGTCCGTTCACAGCGAAATTTCTTGATGGTCGTCGGCCTCGCCGTATTGGTGGTCTTGCCCGCTTGGGTGCTCTACGCCCAGACCAACAGCTCCGCTCTGGCCCTCTACCGGGTAAACCGACAATCCCAGTGGCGAGAGTGGACCTTTCCCATCGGTACTCTTGAATTCGCCCCCGACGGTTCGGTCACCCCAGTCGAATTCAAAGGCACCCACAACGCCGCCCTCAACGCCAAAGATTTCACCCACGCCTTAGTCAGCGGGAAAGAGATTCAGGGCGGCGCGTGGAAAGCCGGCTCCAACTTCGCCGCCGCCGACAATATCATAGACGGAGATCCCGAGACTTTCTGGCAACCCAACGCGGATGCCCCCCTCGACGAGTGGTGGATCGAGATCGACCTGGGACGGGCTACGCTAGTAACCGAGATACGCCTGATCTTCCCCGACCAAGAAGGCGCGCGACCCTTCAGCGAGTTCCGCGTTTTCGGCACGGAAGGCCGCCGGGTGACACGCTCCGACATCTTCTCCTTCCACCTAATCGGCGGCACCACCAAACCCATCAACGAGACGCTAGTCATCTACGATGTGCAGCCGCTGGTACGGGAAGTCAAACGAATCCGTGCACTCGGCGACGAGGAAGAAGCCGCCGCCGTCGTCGCCGAGACATACGATATGTTGCAATACATCCGCATCCTGGTCGACGCCAAAACCCCCGACGCCGCCATAGCCGAAGTCGAAGTCTATACGCCAGGCGAGAATATCGCCTTGCAGACGTTGGCGCGCGGCGGCACTATCCAGGAACGCGCGGGCCGGGGTTTCGCCTTCAAAATGGCCGACGGAGACGCCAACACCGACTGGGGAGCGCGCCGCGAACGCGGACAAGACCCGATCGCCTGGGATTGGGATCTCGGCGCCCTATTTTGGGTCGAAAGGGTCGTGATGCGCACCTCGGATTTCTTGCTGCGCACCTTGACCTACGGTTCCAACCTGCCGCAGATCCGCACCCATAGCCTGAGCGTTTCGGCCGGCGAGCGCACGTTGACTGGTGCCGTTGATTTCGACGAGCTCTTTGTCGGCGACACCGCCGCCCTGCTCTCGACTTCCAGCGAATTCCCCGGACAATTGACCTATCTATTCGCCCCCCAGCCGGTCCGCTTCGTCGCCGCCGAATGGGTTGGCGGCGGCGGGGCTTCCAGTTTTCAGTTCCAGAGCGGATTTCTCGTCGAGACGCAGATCTTCCCGGTGGGCCACGTGGCGCAAGTGGAGATGAACTCCGATTTCATCGATTTGGGGCAGATCGCCGGCGACGACCGGGCCAAGGTCATCAAATCGCTCGACTGGCAAGCCGATTTGCCCCCGGGCGCCCGCATCCAGGCGCGCACCCGCTCGGGCAACGAATTACAAGAGATTTTTAGCTACTTCCGCAAGGACGGCACCGAAGTCACCGACGAGCAATACGAACAGATGGCCAAGGCGCTCAGAGGCGAGGTCACATCGACGATCGGCATCGGCGACGATTGGAGCAAGTGGAGCAATTTCTACCAGCGACCCGGCGAGCAATTCCTCTCCCCCAGCCCGCGCCGCTTCGTGCAAATCCAGCTCATCCTCAGTTCGGACCGCGCATCGACAGCACCGACGATGCGCTCGCTCGAGCTCGAATTCACCGACGCCTTCCTAGCCGGCGTCGAGGGCGAAATTTTGCCGCGCACGGCTGAGCCAGGCGTGATGCAGTTATTCTCGTTTCGCATCGTGCCGGTATTGGGCACCCGCGATCCCGGTTTCAACCGCATCCTGTTGCAAACCCCCACCCCCATCGACCCAGCGGATCTCATCCTCAAGATCGCCGGTGCCGACACCGCACCGGCAACGGTACTGGTCACCGGCGATTCGCTCTTGGTGGAGTTGCCGCGCACCGTGCGGCGCGAAGAAGTCGAAGTGGCCTTTAATACCGTACTCAAGAACAACGCGACGGTCTTCAAGGCTTTTGTCGGTCAAACCACCCAGCCGGAAATTTGGCAGCCGGTCGACCCACTGCAGCGCGCGGCCACAACGGTGTACCTGCCTGGTATCCCCGGCAGCGGCCAATTGATCGCCAACCTCACAGTCCAACCCTTTGTCAGCCCCAATGGCGACGGGATCGGCGATGCGGCACAGATCCATTTCAATGTCCTGAAAGTAGACGCGCCCCCCGAGGTGCAGATCTACACCCTCGACGGCCGGCTCATCAATACACTCAAAGGCCAGTTGCAAGCCGATCAGTCCCACCTCTATTCCTGGTCCGCCCAGGACCGCGACGGGGCCATTGTTCCGCCCGGCTCCTACCTGTGCCGAATCGGCGTCGACGCGCAAGCCGGCGCGGAGAATTTGCTGCGCGTGATCAGCGTCGCCTACTAGGGCTCACCCTTCGTTTCAACGAGGCCATTGCTCGCACCCCGCAAAAAATGCACAGACCGCTGCCCTACACTATGTTTTCCTGACTGTGCGTATGCTGATTGAAGCGCTGCCCTTCGAACGAGCGAATTAGCGAGGTGTATACGCGAATCCGCAGCGTATTGGCGCCCGTACGCAAATGGCCTTTTGCAATGGTGAAGGCATAGGGAGACCAGGGCAAAGGGCGCCAATCACTGTCGTTGACGGAGACTTCGCAGGCCTCCAAGAAGGTGTCTTGGAAATCGAGTGAGGCGAGCACGCGATCCCCGTCGGGCATGGCATCGAGTTCAAAGCGAGTCTCGTATTCGACGATTCCCGCATAAAATGGCAGACCATTGTCTTCATAGGTTTCGAAACCACCAGTTGGAGCTCGGGCCGCGATCACGACGGGGTCGCACTGGACGGCGAAATCACCGACGAGGTAGAGCGCGTTTAACAATCCACCGTCCGGACGATCGGTGACGAGATCGATCGATAGAGTATTTGATCCAGGTTTTAAATAGGGCGTGACGTCTATCGCGAGGCTGCCGCGCACATGCGATTGGGTGGGCAAAAAAGCTTCGGGCAGGATCCGCTCTGAATCATTGATCCGCAGAGACCATTCGCCGCTGACCGATCCCGGTTCCATCAGCAACTCGACACGACCATCATAGCCATTTTCGATCGTCGTTTCATAGCGCACGCGAAGCTCGCACATATCCATATCGGGCATGGTGCCAAATCTCATGTTGATATCCGGCGCAATGCGAAAATTCCCATGCGCGAGTTGGTTGACGATCGGAACGGCCGGTACGGTTGCGGTCTGCAGGATTAGTCCCTTTTCGTCGAGTAGCGACATAGACCAGTCGTACAGGCGGACTGCGTTACCGCTTTTTATCGCAACGTTGACCTCGCCCCGCACGGGGATTGCGATCTGCGGCAAGACACGTGTCACCAGCGCGTTCTCAGTTGCTTCTAGTAGCATGGAATCAAAGGGCCCGAGCGCGCATTCATCGCCGCACAGGCGGAGAGGTGAAATGTCGTCGATGGGGATTTCATTGAGCGTCTGATCGAAGGCGAGACAGAGCGCTTCCCCGCCCGAATTAATCAGAAAATACAGGGTGCGGGCGCCATCGGTACGGGTGACCAGTTGCAGTTTTTTTAGGTCGCCCGCCACGGCCCGAATGCGCAAGTTCGGCCGAACGCGTTCGAGGATCCGCGGCAGCAGGTTGTCGGCGACATCTTCATCTCGCACCCGCAACACTGCACCGCCTTCTCTCTCGAATTTTGCCAGCCATTTTTCCAGGGGTTCCTCTACGAAGCGCCCCGGAGGGCAGATAACAACTTTGGCCGCGATGTCTTTGACGTGGACCGCGCCATTTTCGATGCGACCCGATTCGAGGATGTCCGTATCGAGGATGAGGAAATCGAATTGGTTTTCCAAGAGCAGGTTGCGGACGCGGCCGTCCGTTGCCATATCTTCGCGCGTAGGTAAAACCGTGGCGTGATCTACAAGGAGGATCTCGGCGGGGATGTATGTGCTCGCAAAATGCCCGTATAGCGCGGCGATGCGGGCCGAAAGGTGGTGCCATAGCGACCAATAGGGCATCTGGAAGAAGAAGGTCGGCGGCGCGTCGTGTTTTTTGAGGGCGTGAGTCGAGTAGAAAAAACCGTGCGGCACGAGGTAGCGAATATCCATCAGGATCAGCATCTCGGCGATGAGCTTGGCGTCTTGCATGGTGCCGCTCCAGCCGAGGCTGTGATAACATTCGTCGAGCGCGCCTTCTTTGTCGTAGAAATAGGCGGCGGATGCCGTGGCTTTGGCGCTGCGGCGGATATCGCCGACGAGGATATCCAATTCTTCGGCGCCCGCCTTAGTATGCCCCGGGTCGCATCCGGGAATATGCATGTGTTTGAGTTGCGACAAACGCATGCTGTGTTTTTCACCGGAATAACCGATGCCGTGTTTCTCGCACCAATTTTGCATGGGCTTGTCATAGGCGTCGAGGAACATCAGATACAATAGGCTATTCAAATCGGCGGCGACCCGGGTGTGTTGCGGATGCGTATCGTCCTGCAAAGCAGGCAAGAGAGGAATGAGGTCGTAGGCGAATTTTTCACGGAAGGCGTCGGGCACCAGAGTAGACCAGCTCGGCTGCGTTTCATCGACAAAGATCGAGCGAATGCTCGTGCCGAATTTTTCGCCGAAGCGGGCATAGTAGCGCTCGTGCGTGAGGTCGATATAGTGCTGAACGGCGTCGGGATTGAGCACGTCGGTGTAATAGCCCCAATATTTGTGCGTGGTGACATGAACTTGGGCACTAACAAACAGGCGATGCGGCCCGTCGAGCTTCGTTTCGAGCACGGGGGTGGGATTACTGGCGAAGTTGCGTTTCTGATTGTATTGCGTCAGGCCCGCGACATTATAGGATTGGTCGACGAGGACCATGCCGACACTGGATCGCAAGTCCAATCCCCGGTCCCAGCAAATGGCGCCATCCTTGAGCGGATAGGCCATGCAGCACAGGATGTGGCCCCGAGTCAGGGTTTGCCGGATCGGACCGCTGGATAGATCATAACTGCGCTGGGTGAGCGACGTCGCGTGGAAATGCGGATTGCCTTCGGTCACTTCGCCGCCGGCGACCCCGCTGGGATAGGGGTATTCGTCGTAGAGGTGGACCAATAGACCGTGTTGTTCGGCCGCGTCTATGGCGACCTCGACCATGGCGAAAAAAGCTTCGGAGAGGTAGGGCTGCTGGAGACCTTGGCGGGGGTGAATAAAAAAACCGCGAATGCCCTGCGCGGCCATTTGCGCGATTTGCCAACGGATCTCGTCTTCGCTGAGGCGGTCGTTCCAAAACCAGAAGGGATAAAAACCGGGGGGATTACGCATAGAGGGCCTTTCCGGTGCAATACGCAGGAAATCGAATGGAATACGAACATGGTATAAGCTGTTTAATAAGGCCGAATTCACCAGCCTTGACCAGAAGTTTCCGTTGTGCCCCACCCCAGTAGACGCCTTGCAACGAACGGGCAATCACCGACGATGGAGACGCGACATGCGGACTAACAAACTTTTGTGCTTGCGATTGCTGATCCTGTTTTTTATTGCGACCATCGGCAAAACCACGAACTTCGTGGATGATACCGCTCCGCTCGATCGGGAAAATACCTGGTGGGTAAGACCCATTTTCGCAGGACAAGAACAGCAGATGGAGGCCACGCTGTCGGCCGATGCCCCACCGCGACCAATATATCTCGATCAAACTGCGCGACGACCTGCCCGAGGACGGCATCCACAAGATCGGCATCGGCGACCTCGACGGCGACGGCGAACTGCGTGTCTACACCACGGTCATACCGGCTGCCGACCGCCGCGTCTGTCTTATGCAAGACCCCCTCTATCGGATCGACGTCGCCTTAAAATTCATGGGCGATGATCAAATACCGATGGCCAGCTATTATCTTGGCAGCGACTGATCGCACAACTTGCCCGCGAGGAAATCGACCATGCGCCCCTACTCCGTCCTGGTCTCCGGCTGCATCCTGATATGCACCCTGAGTTCGGCAGAACAAAATGCATCGCTTGAGAAAGCAACGACAATGACAGCGAAAAACTCAAATTCAATAGCCCCATCCCCCATCGCGCTCAAATGGCTCGATAGGACCGCCCCGGTCAGCGCCAGTGGCATCAGCTGGGGCATTCCCTGGCCGAGGGGACAGGTGGCAAAGGAGACCTCTTTCGCACTCTCTGATCCGGCGGGCCAGTCACTGCCGGTGCAAAGCTGGCCACTGGCCTACTGGCCGGATGGTTCATTGAAATGGACCGGCCACGCATTTAGCGCAGAATCCGAGATCAGCGGAAACTTGCAATTGTCCACCGGCACCGGACCGGCGCCCACCACTCCGATCAGTGTCGAGGAAACGGAAGAATTCATCGAGATCGATACCGGCCCGCTGCAATGCCGCATTGCAAAACAAGGCGCCTTCTTTATCGATGCCATTCGCATAGGTGACCGCGTCGTGGCACAAGATGGCAAACTGATCGCCATCCTCGAAGATCGATCGGCGTATGACGATCAGGGCATTATTAGAGAAGAAATCTTCGTTAGCCGTATCCAGAACGTCGCGGTCGAGCAATCGGGTCCGGTGCGCGCCGTGGTCAAGGTCGAAGGCATGCATCAATCGGCAAGCTCCGAACGATCCTGGCTACCCTTTACCCTGCGCCTCTACCTATACGCCGACCTCGAGTCCGTGCGCCTAGTGCATACTTTCATTTACGATGGCGAGGCCGAGCAAGATTTCATCAAGGGACTCGGCCTGTCGTTTGCCGTGCCCCTGCGCGAGGAATTTCACAATCGGCACATAAGTTTCGCCGGCGAAGACGAAGGGGCATGGCACGAGCCCGTGCGCCCACTCACGGGCAGGCGGTCTTTTTCCTCCGACGAACACCCCGATATGTTCGCCGATCAACTGGCGGGCAAAAGATTACCGGGATTGCAACAAATGCACAGACGGCAACGGCGATTGGCCGAAGATTTACCGGTCTGGGACGGATTCAAATTGGTGCAAAACGCTCCTGATTATTTTAGCATCGAGAAACGGACCGGGACACACAGTGCCTGGATCGCCGCCGGGCATGGTCGACGATCACAAGGATTGGCTTATATCGGAGACGCTTCGGGGGGCCTGGCTGTGGCCATGCGCAATTTCTGGCAATTGCATCCCACCGCACTCGAAGTCTCAGGCGCCTCGACAGAGACGGCCGAATTGAAAATCTGGCTATGGTCCCCTGAAGCGTCGCCGATGGACACGCGGCACTACGATATCAAGGCCCACGGCCTGAGCGCCACCTATGAGGACGTACAAGAAGGATTCAGCACGCCGCACGGCATCGCTCGCACCACCGAGTTGACGCTCTGGGCCTTTGCGACGGTTCCATCGCAGACCGACCTGGTGCATAAGGCACAAGTCAGTCAACAGCATCCGCTCCTGGTTTGCGATCCGGCGTATTATCATTCGATTCCGGTCTTCGGCACCTGGAGTATACCGGACCGATCGACGCCCGCAAAAAGATGGATCGAAAACGAGCTAGACGAACGGCTATCCTTTTACCAACTCGAAATCGAACAGCGGCACTGGTATGGCTTCTGGGATTTCGGCGACATCATGCACACCTATGATTCCGATCGCCACACCTGGCGCTACGACATCGGCGGCTTTGCCTGGCACAACTCCGAACTGGCCCCCGACATATGGCTGTGGTACAGCTTTTTGCGCAGCGGGCGCGCCGATATATTCCGCATGGCCGAAGCCATGACCCGGCACACCGGCGAAGTCGACGTCTACCACCTTGGCCGTTTCGCCGGATTGGGCTCGCGCCACAATGTCCGCCACTGGGGCTGCGGTTCCAAAGAGGCACGAATCAGCCAAGCCACTCTGCGCCGCTTCTACTACTACTTGAGCACCGACGAACGCACCGGCGATTTGATGCGCGAAGTCGCGGACGCGGATCTCACCCTACTAGAACTCGACCCCATGCGGCTAGCCATGCCGCTAAGCGAGCACCCGAGCCAACAGCCCGCCCGCGCGCGGATCGGCCCCGATTGGCTGGCCTTTGCCGGCAACTGGATGACCGAATGGGAGCGCACTGGAGATACCCGTTACCGCGACAAAATCGTGCGTGGAATGGACAGTATCGCCAAAATGCCGCACGGGCTATTCTCGGGACCCGGCGTACTCGGATACGATCCTCAGAGCAATATGCTCTACAACGAAGGAGCCCCGAATTCCAAGCATACTTCCCACTTGGTGATGATCATGGGAGGAGCCGAGGTGGGCCTAGAACTTATAGAACTGATCGACCACACGGGTTGGGACGAGGCCTGGATGCAGTATTGCGAATTCTATGCGATGCCTGCAGATGACCCGGCCCGCAATGAGAGCAACCGCGACATCGGCGATGGTAATTTTGCCGGATGGCATGCCCGACTGACAGCTTATGCTGCCGCGGTCAAACACGATACGCTACTAGCGCAAAGAGCCTGGCAGGATCTGCTGGACAGCCGCAAGGGAGAAAGAGGCTGGACTTTTGCGCCCAAACGTGTTGAAGGATCGGAAGTCTTAAATCCCATTGAAGAAATTTCTCGACTTGAAACCAATGGGGTCGTGCAATGGTGCCTCAATGCCATCGAATTGCTGGAACTAATCGGTGATCGCATGCCTGAGCACAACCCGCTATGGGATGAATTTCCTGGAGAAGCTCAGTAAATGGAATTCGCGCCCATCGCCAACAGCCGCTCGACCGAGATTATCAACCATCCTGCCAGCGCCCCACCGAAAGACACCACCCAACTACCCCGGCACAGTTAACCATTCCTACCCTGGCATTAGGCACAAGGACCATAGTTCACAACATCGCTGCTCTATGTTGATGCCTCTCAGAACATCCGATACATTGCATAGAGAGTAGATAAAGGCTTGAAGTATACCCTGGCCCTATAGCACTATCGACCCCAATAGATAGGCGGTAATTCGCTTTACCTCTCGCCATCCCAATATCTTCACCTTTGCCTAAAATCTAGATCATTCAAACGGAAAGGACGCTGGCTTAGATAGGCCAACGTCTCAATAGATCATCCTCATAGTGCTAAGGTGAATTTTTATAGAATAAATCCCGGGCTGTTACGCCGAAGGTCGCAGGTGCGGAGCGAGTCCCGTCGTCCCCGCCAATTGAAAAAGCTCCGAAACTCAGTTGACTGCCTCGGAGCTTTTCCTGTCGTGCCTGGATCCGTCGCTAAAGGACGATATCCTGATCGACTGCTGCTCGGAGTGGATTCTTCGCGGTCGGTTATCGGAATCGACCAGCAGGAGGTCGCGTCCGAGGAGGTGCCGACCCCGAAACTAGGGTGATTGGCTTTCTTTAACAGTTAATAATCGTCAAGCATCCTAGCGTCGACGGTGGGCATAGTTTCAAGTTTCCAGATATCGACGGGTACGTCGTTCTGCTGCGGTTCACCGGGCGTGCTACGGCCGTCGGCCACACCGCGTTTCAGCAGCGCGAGCAGCTCTTTGACCTTGTTGGGGTGTTCGACATGTAGGTTATGTTTCTCGCCGGGATCGGCCTGCATATCGTAAAGCTGAACGAGCGGCAGGCCTTCATCGGCAGCCTCAGCGTCATTTTTAGTCCAGCCGCCTGAACCCGGGCAAAGTACCAGTTTCCAGCGATCGGCACGAATGGCAAACTTTCCCGTAATGGAGTGATGTACGACACTGTTGCGTTGCGTCGCGCCGGCGTTGCAGAACAAAGGCAACATGCTGACGCTGTCCTCGCCGGCACTGTCCGGCAACGTGTCGCCGACGATCTCGGCACAGGTGGCCATCAGATCAGAGAGGCAGACCAGCTCGCCGCACTGGCTCCCAGATCCAATCACGCCCGGCCAGCGGGCAATGCATGGGATGCGATGGCCGCCGTCCCAGGCGTCGGACTTGTAGCCGCGGTAAGGACCGCTAGGAAAATGCCCCTGCGCCTGTAGCGCATCCGCGCCAATATAATGGGCGCAGCCGTTGTCGCTGGCAAAGACCACCAGAGTATTATCAGCGACGCCATGTCGCTCCAGTGCCGTGAGCACACGTCCGAATACATCATCGGTCTCCATCATCAGGTCGGCGTAGAGATTGTTCAGACCACTCTTGCCGATCCAGGGTTTGTTGACCGATAGCGGCGTATGCGGCGAGGTCATGGGCAAGTAGAGGAAGAACGGCTCATCCGCCGCGGCCCGTTCCCCGATATAGCTATCAGCCTTCTGCGCCCAAGTCGGCAACAACTGTTCAAAATGCCAGTAGGGCATAGCCGGCCCAGAGAAGCTGGCCAGGTTGTCACCGACTAGGCGGGAGGGCAGAAATTCTGAGGGGATACCGACGGTACGGTCATTTTCGATAAAGCAGTACGGCGGCCAGTTGGGCACGTCGACACCGAAGTAATAGTCAAACCCGCGGGTGGTGGGACCGCCGGTAGTCGGTTTCGAGAAGGCTTCCTGCCAGTGCGCCCGCTGTTGTGGGCTTGCTTGCCGATCGGTATCGGCATCCTGTGTCGTATCCCGATGACGTTGAAAACCACCCGGGTGAAAATTCTCCTGATCGGCCGCAAAGTCCCAACCCTGTCCCAAGTGCCACTTGCCGATGCAACCCGTATGATAGCCGTGTTGCTTGAGCAACGCCGGAACGGTCAGCCGATCTTCCGCAATCAGCGGATCACCGTATTTGCCGACGATGCCCTGCTGGAGCCTGGAGCGCCAATTGTAGCGACCGGTCAACACGCTGTAGCGCGACGGCGAACAGACGGCCGAACTCGAATGCGCATCGGTAAAGACCATCCCCTCCTGAGCCAAACGGTCGATGTTCGGGGTCTGGATCTTCCCATCTGGATTCAGGCACGAGGCATCGCCATAGCCCATATCGTCGACGAAGAAATAGATGATATTGGGTTTTGTCGATCGGATTGTCATTTGTCCATAGTATAGTTGTGAGGGGCAAAATCCCCTAAGCCGGATCAACCTATTCGGGCAAGGGCACGGGCTTTGCGTCTTCTAACCGGATGCTCCAATCGGCTAGTTTCAACTGTAGATCGGCAACGATAGCCCGGTGATCGGCATCGTCAATGACATTATAGAGTTCCCATGGATCGTTTACCAGATCATATAGTTCATCTTTATCCCCCATAGGGTCGTGCACATATTTCCACTCGGGCGTGCGCACCATTTTGCGACGACCTTCTGCTTCGCGTGCCTGCAGTGACGCGAATACGGCTTTGCGGCCCCAGGGTTTCTCGATCTGTTGCAAATGCGCCATAGTAAAGGCCGGTCCACCCGCACCATATTCTGAAAAGGCGCAATCCCTCGGTTCGGCATCCGTTGCATGAGGCAATCCTTCGCCGTGCATAGACCGCGGCACCTCAATTCCCTGCAATTGGAGAACGGTCGGCACAATATCGATCAAATTAACACAACTTTCATCCACCACCCCTGCGGCAATATGTCCCGGCCACGAGGCAATTAGCGGCACCCGGGTCAAACAATCGTAAAATGCCCCGCCCTTGGCAATTTGCCCATGCTCACCGGAAAAATCGCCGTGATCTGCGCAAAAAATAACGATGGTATTTTCACGCAAATTCAACCGGTCCAGAGCATCCAGAATCTGCCCTACGCCGTCATCTAGAAAGCGCACCATCCCGTGATACACACCCACACAAGCTTGCACATCTTCAATGGGGTCGTCCTCTACGCCGATCATTGCGTGCAGCACCTTGTTGCGTTCGGCCGCCGTGCCATCGCTAAACTCATCTTCGCGCCAGGGCGGCATATCGACATCTTCCGGGGCAATTGCATATTTTTCGGGACATTCATAGGGCGTGTGCGGATCCGGGATCGAGACCCACAGTGCAAAAGGGTCGTTGCCAAATTCTTCTAAAAACTGCACCGTTTGCCCAGCTACGAGCCCAGTCGAATAATCTTGCAATGTAAAATCACTGGTCCCATAAGCAAACTGCGGCGTATCATGCGGCAGATTCTTTCGCACAGTATGCGCCTGGTTAATCGACTCAATAGGCCGAAACCAGTCCATGCCTTTAGTCGTCGCATCGCCGGGCAATCCGCCATGTGAAATTTCGCACCAAACATCGAACAGATCTAGATCGCTCTGTTGTTCAAAGCAGTGGTTCTTGCCAATCAACCCGCATTTGTATCCGGCTTCCTTCCACAGCTTGAAGGCATGAGTCGCATCACCTGGCATCAACGTCTGATTGCGCCGTCCCCCATGCGAATGCGGAAATTGCGATGTCCAAAATGAAATCCGACAGGGCGCGCATAATGGATGCGGTGTCACCGCATGTTTGTAAAGAACACCTTCATTCGCCATGCGTTCCAAAGATGGCGTCTGGCAAAACGTGCTGCCATACAGATGACTGGCAGTGGCCTTCATCTGGTCCGACATAATGACAATTACATTTGGGCGATCCATATCGCGAGTTCCTATTCGTGAGATATTGCGCTGTGTTTACGACACCTGAATGTTCGCATTAGCAATGTCCAGCAAGATCCAACCTGTTGATTGAAAAGGTCACTTCACTTTTGCGCCTCAACCAGTTGCAGAAAATACTCACCGCGACCGTTCCCCTCGCCGGCCATATGGGCATAGCGCTGAGCGTCCTGCAAACGTCCTGCCCGGAGTAATTCGGCGGCCAGAGCATGAAAGAGACTCATGGCGTACTTACGGCGAAAATCGCTGTCGAGAAAGGCGCGTTCCAAATGAACCAACGCCGGACCGTGTTCCCCGAGTAGGTGGTGCAGATGCCCTTTGGTAAAATCGATGAAGGGCGGTTCGATGGCCGGATCTTGTGCGAGAAAATCCGCCCGTTCCAACGTCGATTGCATGGCCGCCCGCTGGACATCTGTAAAAGGCCGCCCCTGCATCTTAATAGACCAGGCCCACTGCACCGTCGCCCATAAATCCCCCCGCCGCGTAAAAGGGGTTTC
>LWDU01044433.1_pt1 | contig 14112 bp, 10 predicted proteins | sample 727161 | NCBI WGS metagenome assembly LWDU01 (sample SAMN04566230, study PRJNA314399) | hydrothermal vent metagenome | isolation source: deep sea hydrothermal plume seawater | place: Mexico: Gulf of California, Guaymas Basin | collected 2004-07-11 | reverse complement strand
ATGTAAATTATTTCTGGTATCCCCAATAAAGCAAAAGTTAGAAAGAATAAGAACCACTTTTTATCGCCCAACTTAGAAGCTAGCCAGCATGCGTGGTAAGTCCAATACACTTCCCATGCCGTTACAATTATTACTAAAATTAATAACATAATTTATTGTATCAAATAATTTTTAAAACCCTTTCGATTAACCAAAAAGATCCCAATCCTCCTATCGCATAAGAAGAATACCTGTAACCAACTTCTTTGAGCTTAGTGTTATTTAGAAGCCAAACCAGCAATCCAAACACTGGCAATACCATTAACTGCCCTGCTTCAATACCAAGGTTAAAGAAGAAAAGAGAAAAAAGTAAGTTTTCACTTCCAAAACCAATATCCGTTAAAGCTCCAGCAAAACCAAAACCGTGAAGCAAACCAAAACCAAAAGCTAATACCCAGGGTGTGGATTTATATTTATGCTGATCACCAACTTCCAAAGCCAAGTATATTAGTGTTAATGCAATAAATGCTTCCGTTGAGGCCTGGGGCAAGCTCACCCAGCCTAAGACTGATAGAGTTAACGTAATGCTATGTGCAAGCGTAAAAGCCGTAATTGTTTTTATGAGTGTGTTAATTCCTACAACAAGAAATAACAGACCAAAAACAAAGAGCATGTGGTCTATGCCGCTTAAAAGGTGCTCGACGCCTAACCAGAAGTAATTTGTAGGGTATAAGCTGACTTCCTTAGGAACGACAATAGAAGGAGTGTTGATTGTTGCCAGTCCTTCAAATTTAGTTTCATCTAAAAACCTAATGCTTATTAACGCATCAGTAACTCGAGACAAACCTTTCAAAGTGATAACTTTGCCTTGTATGGACTCCTCACAATGCAAGTTAAGTTTACTTATTAAATACTTCTGTTCTTGTCTTGGCAGCTCCTTATCTGATTCAATGCAATCCGGAAAAGATACCTCTGCAGGAAGTCCGGCAGCATTAACCGGAAACATCCACGTTACCCTATAATTTGAACCAGTCTCTTCGTTTAACACAAGACGAGCCGGGTTCATCTCGTGAGAAAGAATAATATTGGTGGAGAGAATTATGAAAAGAGAAATAAACGCTTTCATTGCATTTCATTAATAAGATTCGTATTAACTTGTACGTTGTATTTCTCTCTAAGGTTATCCAAATAGATCCTAAAACTATCTTCTTTTTGTTTAAGTTGAAGGTCTGAAACTAATTGTGCCTTTACTTCTTTGAGCTCCGGAATTCTTTCTTCAACTATCGAGTTTATAAAAACGAGATGACTCCCGTAGCTTGAACTCAGAGGGCCATACCATAGATTGAGCGGAACTTTTTTGATTTCTTCAGCAAAGTTTTTGCCAAACGTTCTGGTAATTTCTTTTGATGTTTTTAAGGAGAAATTTTTTCCCAATAAGAAGGGGTCTCCGTAAGGTAACTCACCTACTTTTCTTAAATCCTTATATGCTTTTAAAGCTCTTTTAGAGCCATCTTTGTCTGCATTGAAGTAAATATGAGTGAAAGTGTATTGCTTCGGTATAAGGTAATCCAATTTATTTTCTAAGAAAAAGGTATCGACTGCACTATTAGTCATTGGTTTTACTTCTTCTTGTTTAAGAAAGCCTATTTTTTGAGAAAGCCTACGCTTGATGATTATGTCATTTTTGTCCAACCCCAGACTCAGTGCTTCTCTGTAGAGAATCTCTTCATCGACCAATTGATTGATAATTGCGCTTAGCTCTTGTCCGTTAGGCTTCCTGCCAACTTGACTTGTCCAAGTGTCCACCAAGCCTTTTAGTTCTGAATCAAAGATGACAATGGTTTTATCATCTGAAAAATCTTCAAACAGGATATCTAATATAAAAATAAACAAACCAATTGAAAAAAAGGCTAATAATTTTTTAGTCATTATTTATTAAAAATTTTATTTGTTCTTAAACCAAATAGGAGAGGACCAAGCTCTTTCTTGTATGGTCAAAGGAACACCCTCTCTACTCCATCTACAGGTGGGATTCTCAAGAACCCTTAGGTAATAAAAAGCTTCTCTACTGGAATTAAAATCAGGATCTTTCCATACGGTCTTTAATTCATTTGCGCCTAGATTTAAGGAGATTGAACAATCACTAAAATCAACACTGGCCTGATTATCAGGACATCTATGAGTAACTGGATCAACTTTTAAGTTATCTGAACAAATAACATCGTAAACCTGTTCTCTTGTTTCTCTTTTAAAACCTTCGTCATACCATCCTTTAATAATCTGGATTCTTTGCAAAGGAGCACCGTTTTTATCTTTTTGCGCCCAAACGACGAAGCTAGGAGATTTTCTACCGTTAGCAATAATATCTGCACCCATAGGAACGCCTTTTTTATAAAGTATAGAAATTGCATCTTGATTCTCAATATCACTAGAAGTTATATCATACCCTGCAAAAAATCTTAGCTTAATTCTATTACCACTTGTTCCGTATGTTTCTTTTCTTTTTAAAGCAGCAAATATTGATTCTCTTGTATTTTCTTCTGCCCAAACAGCTGCTATACCCGAAGCTCCAAATTGGACCCCTCTCATGCCAGCGTATACAGGCTGACTTGAATCAACAACAGCAAGTGACTGATTGATTGTTCCGTAAGGAACCGAACCTCTATTTTCAGGACTGCCGCTGATCGACGCACCGCCAAAATAATTATCCTCTTCTATAGGGCTAGCACTGCTATGCGTATCAGTTGACCCTATAAAACCAACCTTAAAAGGGTTTCCCCTTCCTTCAAAGTTTAATGCCAGTCCGTTAGTTAATGCCTCTCTCACGTATGATCCGCTTACAAGGCTGTATTGAGATACATTTCCTTTTCTGGTATTTAAAATCTCAAAATCTGCCCATTCATCATCTGGTGATAATTTAGGATGAGTTTCTGAGGTTCCCTTTATTTGAGTTATCTCTACTAAAGGTTCATTTCGCATTCTTAGAGTTGAATAAGCTTTATCAATAGGCATGCCATTCGAGTAATCTAACTTAAAAGTTTCTCCGTTTGATTGATTGGAATTATGCGGAATAGAAATACTATCTAATCCTTGATCTCTCAGGCCGTCTTGCCAAGACCAAAGATCCTCAGGATAAGTTGAATCCACTCTTGTAAATGGCCTTTTCGGCGCATATTTAGAATCAAAAATTACATTCCTATGGTAAGAAGCTCTTTCTGGTAAAGGACTTGAAACTGTCCATTCATATGCAACAAAAGTAGTAAATTCACCTGGTACATAATTATCTTCAGCAGCTTTTATTGTTTCATTCCATGCAGAAAGATGGGCATCGTAATCAAAATACTTTGAAGCAAGAGCATTGTTATTATTTTTCCAGGCCCTAAACATATTGAGGTAACTTCCAGGTGTTTGAATTAATTTTCCGTAATCAGATCTAAAAAGATTAACTCTCTTAAAGCTAGACGTATAAGTAAAATTCTCAGGTGCGTTTATATTATGAAACGGCTTAGTCAAAGGAAGTTTTCCTAATCTAGAATTTGGGTTAGCAAATTCAGGTACAACGCCCAGCCACATGCCGTGGTCAGTTATAGCATAAAAATCTAAAGGCTCTTTGAGTTGCATATCAACACCAAAACCATTACTTAGTTTTTCCCCTTTTGCAAAACGATAACCTTCATCAGGTCCTAAAACATTACCTAAGAGATAGGCATCAAACGAAAACTTTGAATGGACGTGCAAGTCTCCAAAATAAACGTTTCTATTTTGATTGGAGTCTAAAGAACTAACTTCTTTTTCTTCAACATTATCTACAGGGATGATGGACAAAGAATCATCCGAACACGAAGTTAAAAAGAATAAAATTAAAATACTTATTACTTTATTCATACTTACACATTAATTTACCAAGTATCAATATTTGGTCTTCTCTTTTTGGTCCTTATTTCTTTGGGAGGTAGCGACTTTAATCCTCCAAGAATCCAGTTTCTTGTTTCTGCTGGGTCTATAACGTCATCTAGTTCAAAATGCGAAGCCATATTAACAGCCTTGCCTCTTTTATAGCTATCGGCAACCATTTTCTCGTAGGCTTTTATCCGTTTTTTAGGATCTTTTATTGCTTCAAGTTCTTTTCTATAGCCCAACTTAACCGCGCCTTCTAGTCCCATACCTCCAAACTCTCCGGTGGGCCAAGTTACTGTAAACAATGGAATCTTAAAACTTCCTCCTGCCATTGCCTGCGCTCCCAAACCGTATGCTTTTCTAATAACTACCGACATTAATGGTGTTTGTATGTTTGCCCCTACAACAAACATCCTACTAGCGTGTCTAACCAAGGCAGATTTCTCGCTCTCGGGCCCTACCATAATGCCCGGACAATCAATCAAAGACAGGACGGGTATATCAAAAGCATCACATAATTGTATGAATCTAGAGCCTTTATCAGCTCCAGGAGAGTCAATAGCGCCCGAAAGGTGTCCAGGGTTATTAGCAACCACACCTACAGGCTTGCCTTCGATACGAATAAACGATGTAATTATCCCTGGAGCCCAATCTTTTCTTAATTCAAGAGTAGAATCTATGTCTGCAATACCTTCTATCACTTTTCTCATGTCGTAGTAACGAAGTCTATTTTCTGGAACAGTAAATCTTAGCTTCCTAGCATCGGGGGCCTTCCATTTTTTGATTGAACCTTGAAAATAGGATAAGTATTTTTTAGCTACTTCAACGGCTTCTTTTTCATCTTTAACTGCTATATCCACAACACCATTGGGAACCTGAACATCCATTGGGCCAACTTCACTGGGTTTAAAAACACCAAGACCTCCTCCTTCAATCATGGCCGGACCTCCTACACCTATATTGGATCCCTCTGTGGCTATAATCACATCACAGCAACCCAATAGAACAGCATTGCCAGCAAAGCAATAACCCGTTGTAATTCCTATGACAGGAACAAGACCTGAGAGTTGAGCAAAATACGTAAAAGCAAGACAATCTAATCCGGCTACCCCGGAAGTGTCTGTATCACCAGGACGCCCTCCTCCACCTTCAGCAAACAGTATAGTTGGAAGTCTATTGTCCTCTGCTATTTCAAACATTCTATCTTTTTTAGCATGGTTTAATTTCCCTTGGGTCCCAGCTAAAACCATGTAGTCATATGACATGGCCATAACACGAGTGTCCTGTTCGGAAAACTTATCGCCATTCACATGTCCTAAACCACAGACCATTCCATCTCCGGTGGTATTCTTTATTAGATCTTCCTCGCTACGCCTTCTTCGCTGAGCAGCAATAACAACAGAACCATATTCAACAAAGCTGCCTTCGTCGCATAAGTCTTCAATATTTTCTCTAGCCGTCCTATGGCCTTTTTCGTGACGCTTAGTAACTGCTTCGGGTCTGTTTACATCATGACTTGCTTGTTTTCTTTGCAAAGCCTCTTCTAAGTCAGGTCTTATCCAATCCAAGTCAATCTCTTCTACCAAATCGGCATCTGGATTATCTACAACCCCAACCTCTATATGAATAAGAGAATGGCCTTCAAAGACAGTATCTTGTGGATTTACATTAATTTTTTTAACTGTTCCACTAACTTCTGATAAAACTACATGCTCCATCTTCATTGCTTCCATAACAAGCAGAGGCTTTCCAACCCAAACTTCTTCATTTTGCTTAACACGGAAGCTAACAATCATGCCTTGCATAGGAGCGTTAAGGCTAGTCATACCCTCAGGCAATTGCTCATTATTAATTTGTAAAACATCTGGTGTTTGGGTAATTCCTTTGTGCCCACCCTTTCCATGATCTAAAACTGCCAAAGGATCTAACGTATCAGATTTAGCTCCTGCCAAACCTGATTCAGCTGACTTTACATCTACCAATCCGTATAAATTTTTATGTTTTTTAGAAGAAACCAATGTTGCTATATTTTTTTCTATAAAATTAGTATTAATATTGTTTCGAATAAAATCTTTATTGGTCAGAATATTTTTTAGTAATTGAAGGTTGGTAACAACTCCTTCCACATTAAATTCACACAAACCTCTGTATAGTCTTTTAATTGCTTTTGAATAATTATCCTCAGGTGAAAAAGTAATAACTTTAGCTACAAGAGAATCAAAAGAAGGATTTGAGGCGTAGCCTGTATACCCACAAGTATCAGTCCTAACGCCCGGACCAGCCGGTAGATCAAATTTAGAAAAAATTCCTCCTGATGGTTTGATGTTACCGTCAGCGTCCATAGCTTCCATATTTACCCTGGCTTGAATGGCAAAACCTCTTGGAATGGGTATGTTTTCTTGGTTATATTTAATTTGTTTTAAAGTTTTTCCAAATGCTATTTGTATCTGAGCCTTAACTATATCTAAACCTAGAATGCTTTCTGTAATAGTATGCTCAACTTGTAATCTAGCGTTACCTTCTATAAAACGAAACTTGTTAGATTTGTTGTCTAATAAGAATTCTAGGGTGCATAAGCCTTTGTACTTAATTGCTTTGGTCATTCTTAAAGCGGCATCGATAAGCTCCAATCTAACTTCATTAGTTAAGGTGGGACTTGGAGCAATTTCAATAATCTTTTGATAACGCCTTTGAACGGTACATTCCCTATCATAAAGATGAGACACATTGCCTAGGCCATCACCTATAATTTGGATTTCTACGTGTCGACTATCGTTAAGGTATTCTTCTATGTAGACCTCCTCTGAGCCAAAAGCTATGTTTGCTTCAGAAGAAGCCCTAATAAGTGCTTCTTTAAGATCATCTTCAGAATTAACAACTCTCAATCCTCGGCCACCTCCTCCTGACTTAGCTTTAATAATTACTGAGGAGTGTTTTTTTAAGGAAGAAAAGAATTTCTTAGCTTCCTTGAGATCGATATCTTTATTTAAACCTTCAACTACAGGAACATTATGCTTTTGGGCTAATTCTCTCGCTTTTACCTTGTCACCAAAAAGTTTTAATGTTCTCTCTTCAGGTCCAATAAAAATGAGACCGGCTCTTTTTATTGCAGAAGCAAACTTAGGGTTTTCGCTTAAAAATCCGTAACCAGGATGAATTGCATCAATTTTGTTTTCTCTTGCTATTGCAACAATCTTTTTAATATCGAGATAAGCAGAAACTCCTTCAGAATCCAAAGAATGGACTTCGTCCATTTTTGATAAGTGAAGAGAGTCGGTGTCATCATCAGAGCAAATACCTACAGCTTTCATACCCAGATCCTTTACCGATCTAGCAATCCTTATGGCTATTTCTCCTCTATTGGCTATTAGAATTCTTTTCATAATTAACCTATTTATATATAAGAGAAATAAATTTTACCAAAGGTCGTACTTTTGAAGTTCTGCTCTTCCGACAACCATGTGATGAACTTCGTCAGGTCCGTCTGCAAATCTAAGATGCCTTATGTCTGTGTATAAACCAGCAAGCGGGGTCCATTGAGATATACCTGCTGCACCGTGCATTTGAATTGCTTGATCTATAATCAAACAAGCTTTTTCTGGAACCATTGCTTTGACAGCACTAACGTAAACTCTGGCTTCTTTGTTTCCTAAAACATCCATTGCTTTAGCAGCCTGTAAAACAGATAGCCTCATAGCATTTATTTCTATTCTGGCCCTTGAAATAATTTCAAGATTACCACCAAGTTTTGCTATGGGTTTACCAAAAGCTTCTCTGGTTCCAGCTCTCTTAACCATAAGCTCTAACGCCACCTCAGCTTTACCAATAGTTCTCATGCAATGATGGATCCTTCCAGGTCCCAATCTAACTTGAGAAATCTCGAAACCTCTTCCTTCACCCAACAAGATATTCTCCTTAGGCACTCTAACGTTATTAAACCTTATGTGCATATGACCTTGCGGTGCATGATCATGACCAAACACTTGCATACCCTCCAGTATCTCTACACCCGGAGTATCGTTGGGAACAAGAATTTGAGATTGCTGTTTTGAAGGCGCAGCATCTGGACTTGATTTGACCATGACGATCATGATCTTGCACCTCGGATCTCCAGCACCTGAAATATAAAATTTCTCTCCATTAATAACCCACTCATCGCCTTCAAGAACTGCGCTAGTGCTTATGTTTTTAGCATCGGAAGAAGCGAGGTTTGGTTCGGTCATTGCGTAAGCGGAACGAATTTCACCATTTAAAAGAGGCTCTAACCATTCTTTCTTTTGCTCTGGTGTTTCCAGTATCGGGGGCACTGCAGTTCATACTCTCAGATGCTAAAGGGTATTTACCTATTTCAGATGCTATGTAGGTGTAATCTAGATTGGTTAAGCCGTCTCCTATAATGCCTTCTGAATCAGGTAAGAAGAAGTTCCACAACCCTAGCGCTTTGGCTTTATCTTTTGCTCCTTCAAGCAGTTCTAACTGCCTGGGGTGCCAGGTCCATCGATCTTCTTTGCCATTTTGAAGAGCATAGAATTCTTCCTGTATGGGTTTTACGTTTTCTTCGGCCTTATCCGACATGGAAAGCTCAAAAAGTTCATTGTGTATATTTGACATATTTATATCTCCTTTTTTTTAAATACTATTAATACGAATACCAGATAGGAGAAGACCAAGCCCTTTCTTGAATGGTCTTTTTCAGATCCTCTCTTGGTACATTACCGCTCTTTACTGCGTCCCAAGTTGACCATCTGCAAGTAGGATTTTCTAGCACCCTAACATAATAAAATGCTTTCAATGATGGATCAAATGAGTTATCCGTCCAAACTGTTTTTAATTCATTGGCACCAACATCGGCACTAATTGAGCAATCCGAAATATCCACCAAAGCTCTATTATCAGGACATCTGTTAGTAATTGGATCTGGCATGAGGCCGTCTGAACAAGCAACATCAATTACTTCTTCATGAGGTTTCCCGGAAACTCTATCCACCCAACCTTTGATGATTTGCACCCTTTGTAGCGGAGCTGAATTCTTATCCCTCAAAGCCCATACTAGAAAAGATGGCTTCTCTCCATCTGAAGACTCGAGATCCTGTCCCATAGGTACGCCTCTTTTGTAGGCTTCTCCAACCAGGTCTTCTTCACTTAGCATCGCCTTATCTAGGTCGTAACCAGCAAAGAATCTTAATTTTATTCTACTTCCAGAAGTTGCATAAGTTTCTTTCCTTCTAAAAGCATCAAAAATAGAATCTCTTGTATTTTCTTGTGCCCAAACTGCTGCAAGACCAGAAGCACCCCAAGTATTAAAGACGGCATTATTAAAAACTCTATCCCCAATTTTTTTTAAGGTTAATTGCCTTATAGGATTATCCATCAGTAAATCGAGATTTTCACCACTCATCGGTACCGACCCTCTACCCTCTGCTGTGCCATCAAATATCCCTATTTTAGATGTAAAATTTGATTCGTCGTCAGATGTAGCGCCTGTATGAGTGTCACTGGCTCCCACCATTCCGAATTTGTATGGGTTACCTCGACCTTCTTCTTCCATCCCTAAGCCATCAAGATAAGCCTGTCTAACGTATCCGCCAAACGGTCTGCTATAACCAGACCCTCCTACTCTTTGATCCATAATTTCAAAGTCCGCCCATTCATCGTTGGGTGACAGAATTGGATGAGTCTCTGAAGTACCTTTTACCTGCGTCATTTCTACCAGAGGCTCATTTCTCATTCTGAATTCTGCGTATTGACTGGCAATAGGAAGACCATCCCAATTTTCCATTTCAAACATTTGGCCATTTGAACCATTTGAATTGTGAGGAATTGCTATTGTATCTATTCCTTTTTCTCTTAATTCATCCATCCAAGACCAAAGATCTTCCGGGTTTAAAGACTTCAATCTTGTGAAAGGTTCGACAGTAAATTTATTGCCTTTGTAGATTACATTTCTGTGTAAATTTCCACCCTCATGAGGAGGAGATCCTTCAAAATTACAACCTGAACCGGTGAGTAAACATTTTAATGGTGCGGCACCCTCAGTATTAGAAGATCTAGCAGTAGAAGATGTGTATTCATAAGCTACAAAAGTAGTGAAGTTTCCTGGGTCATTGTGTCTCTGAGCACTTTGAATAACATCCTTCCAAGCGGTTCTATGAACATCAACATCGTACAAAGTAGAGCCTCTGGCTGTATCTCCGGTTACATAAGCAACCGTCCTGGTCCAAATATTGCTGAAATTTGCAATATTCCTTACATAACTTTGGAAAAGAACACTTCTTGCTGCAACTGATTCCTGGGTTAGATTTTCAGGCGAGTTTAAATTATGAAAAGGCTCTGTACCTACTTTGCCATTATTAGGATCAGCCCAATCAGGAACACTTCCTAATAAAAACCCATGATCTGTAACCGCATAAAAGTCTAATGGCTCTCTAAGTTGCATGTCATAACCCAGAGCGTGTTTAATGCTTCCGCCCTTGGCGTAATCATAAGCATCATCTGGTGTGGCTGTTGTTCCAAAAATGTAAGCATCAAATGAATGTTTGGTGTGGACGTGAAGATCGCCAAAATAAACATTCCTGTCCTCATTGAATCCTGGCGTGGAGCCAGGTAAAGGATCTGATATTTCAAGATCTTCTGAATAGTCAACAATGTCATCACTGGACGTACATCCCCAAAGCCCTAAAAGCAATACAATTGAACCTAGGAACTTGAACTTTAAACTCATCATTTTCTCCCTTAAATGTAATTTAATAGCAAAGATAATAATTCTATCTAGACCTCTAGTCTACAAAGAAATTTGTCACTTCTACGACAGGCAAGAATTAAAAAATTACGAACTCCTAGACATCATCAGGAAGAATGTTTGCTGCAATAATACCTCTGGTATTTGGAACGTACCAAATTGGGGAAGACCAAGCCCTCTCTTGTATAACGGAGGGTATATCGGGTCTTGGCTCATTTCCTGATTTCAAGGCATCCCAGGTGGACCATCTGCAAGTAGGATTTTCTAACACTCTGACGTAATAGAAAGATTTAATTGAAGCATCAAATTCAGGATCTTTCCAAACGGTCTTAAGCTCATTAGCACCAACATTATCAGAAATTTCACAATTTTTTAGATTCACACCTGCCCCATTATCAGCACATCTATTTGTTTTAGGGTCCGGTTTATTTCCATCAGAACAAGCAACATCAAAAACTTTTTCATGTGGTTTACCACTTAACTCGGTCCAGCCCTTAATTACTTGAACTCTATCCAAAGGAGCTCTTTTAATATCCCTTAAGGCCCAAACCAAAAAACTTGGGGCCATTCCATCTGACTCAAATATATCAGAACCCATGGTCACCCCATTTGAATAAGCAAAGGCGACGGGATCTTTCTGTTCGAAAGCATCTTGCAAGTCATATCCAGCAAAAAACCTTACCTTGATTCTACTGCCAGTTGTAGCAAACGTCTCTTTTCTTCTAAAAGCGTTATAAATTGATTCTCTGGTGTTGTTTTCAGCCCAAACGGCAGCCAATCCAGAAGCACCCCACTCGGTATAAGTTGTTTGAATATAGTCTTTATCTTCTATAGTTTTAAATCCAGATATCACCACATTCATATTAGAATTCTCTATCTGTTCTTTAAGATCTTTGTCAATTGGAATTGCTCCTCTTAACGCTGAAGTCCCATCAATAATTCCAGCTTTAGAATTAAACTCAGCTTCGTTATCTGAAATTGCTCCTGTGTGGGTATCGCTTGATCCAATCAAACCAAATTTATAAGGGTTTAAGTTATATTCCGACTTAAGAGTAAGCCCTCTTAAGTAAGCATTCCTTACATAACTTCCTTCAGGTCTTGAATAGAAAGGAGAAGCAACTCTATTATTCATAATCTCAAAGTCTGCCCATTCATCATTCGGAGAAAGGAGTGGATGACTATCGGAAGTGCCTTTAACTTGGGTTATCTCAACCAAAGGTTCATTTCTTATTCTTTTTAAAGAGTAGTCCTTAGAAAAAGGTTTACCTGCCCAATCAACCATTTTAAACATTTCCCCGTTAGAGCCATTAGAATTATGCGGAATAGCTAGACTCTCCACTCCACCTTCTCTTAAATTTTCCATCCAATCCCATAAATCTTCAGGGTTTCTAGAATCTACTATCGAAAAAGGTTGAACTGGTGCCTTGCTAGTTTTGAACACAACGTTTCTATGTAAGTTACTTTGCCCTATTCCGCTGGAAGTAAATTCATAAGCAATAAAGGTAGTAAACTTTCCAGGTTCATTGTGTCTTTCTGCTGCTTCAGCAGTATCTTTCCAGGCCGAGCGGTGCGTTTCCCTATCAAAAGCTTTAGTCCCGTAGACAGTGTCCTCTTGAAGGTAAGTTTTTAAAAGCTTTAAGGGATTGTAAGTTGGTGCAATAAGTTCACCTGTAATAAGTCCTCTAAAGAGACCAATGCGTCTTGCCAGAGAATCTGTGGTTAAGTTCTCCGCATCATTTAAGCCATGTAAGTCTTTGGCAAAGTCCATCTTGCCCGGAACAGTATTTGGGTTGGCATAGGCCTGCAACATTCCTAGCCAAGCTGCATGATCCGTTACTGCATAAAAATCTAATGGGTCTTCAAGCTGCATATCAAAACCTAACGGATGTTTGATAGAGTCTCCTTTAGCGTATTTATAAGCATCATCTGGTGATGCTTTAGTGCCAAATATATAAGCATCAAAGGAGTACTTTGTATGGACGTGAAGATCTCCGAAATATGCATTCATATTCTCATTTAAATCTAACGTGGGTTTAGGGACATCATTTGCTAATGAGAAATCTACAACGTCATCTTTTGTGGAGAAGACTTTATTAGAACCCAGAAACCAAATCGCTAAAGCTAGCATTAATAAAATAATTACAGTCCTTCTAAATAAAATCATTTAAATCTCCTCTTTTAAATTTAGTCCAATCTTAAAATGTAACGTTAATGTCTGCAAGTATAAAGACTTGGCCATCTCTTTGTTATTCTATAGGTCATATTAAGATTGGAATTGACAAATTAATAAAATACTGTATAAATATACAGTATGAATGATATATACAAAGAAAATAAACCTTCTGGTGCACCCATGGCAACTAGAAAAATTAACGCAATAACTTTGCAGACAGTACTCCTAGATGATTGGTTAGACAGATTGATAACATCTATGTACATCGTCTTAACAGGAACTCTCTTCTCTGTTTCATTAGTCATATTGTTAGGCTTTAATTACTAAAAAAAATATAAGAATTATTTGAGTTAGCTTAAACTAAAGCTAATACAAATAATTAGATGGAATTTAATAATCAATTTCTTACTGTTTGGAGTGCAATTGCATTAATTTCTTTCTGTTTCCTATTTTTTAAAACAGCGCCTTACGGACGTTACATTAAACCCGGTTTAGGTAAAACCATTTCTTCGCGCCTCGGATGGATCATCATGGAAACCCCTACGGTTTATCTCATGGTATTTTTTATCTTCTTTTTTATTGAAAGCCTTCTCTTGGTTCAGTGGATTTTTGTCGGCGTTTGGTTACTTCACTACGTCCATAGAAGTTTAATATGGCCATTAAGAGCAAGAATAAAACAAAAAAAAATAACTCTATTGGTAGTTGCCTTAGCCTTTGCCTTTAATGCCGTTAATGTCTCTATTCAAGCCATATGGATTTTTAAATTTGGTAGTTACGAAACAAGTTGGCTATATAGCTTTCCGTTCATAAGTGGATTATTTATATTTCTGCTTGGGATGTACATAAATATCCGCTCAGATAATATTTTATTTAACCTAAGAAAAGATAGAGGTCCGGGATATCACTTACCCAAAGGATTCCTTTTTGAAAAAGTAAGTAGTCCAAATTATTTAGGTGAAATTATAGAATGGCTTGGCTGGGCAATTATGACTTGGAATCTAGCTGGCTTACTTTTTTTCGCGTGGACAGTGGCAAATTTATTGCCAAGAGCAGTTTCTAATCATAAATGGTATAAGAATAATTTTGACGACTACCCAGATAATAGAAAAATAATTATTCCAAATTTCTACTAAAAAAAACAATTTCAATAATTCTTTGAAGTTTCAAAGAGGTAATATATGTTCTACAATATTACCGTTAGATTGATCAAAGGACTGAAGGTTTACAAAGTCTTTTTTTAAAAGAAAACTAGGAGATATCAATGGATCTAGAATATGGACCAGAATACAACGACTTTAGAAAAGAAGTTATAAGTTTTGTAAAA
>LWDU01043962.1_pt1 | contig 14114 bp, 14 predicted proteins | sample 727161 | NCBI WGS metagenome assembly LWDU01 (sample SAMN04566230, study PRJNA314399) | hydrothermal vent metagenome | isolation source: deep sea hydrothermal plume seawater | place: Mexico: Gulf of California, Guaymas Basin | collected 2004-07-11 | reverse complement strand
CACCAGAAGCATATGCATCGTGATAGCCCCAATCAGTAACCATCCATCCGGCTGGGCTCCAACCCCATGCCGCATCAATCATCCAAGTTACCGAACCGACCAAGACGGCAAAAATTAGGAAGGCTCCCGTTCGAATGCGCTCAATCACTGCACCGGAAACAATTGAAGCAGCAGTCCACGAGAAAAGAAGGAACGCCGCCCAGAATACACCCATTATGTGATCACCAAAGTTCGAACCCATAGTTATATCCCATGGTAAAGCTGTTGCACCTCCAACAACTTCCCCAAACGGCCACTTTGGCAGCCCAAAGTAAATCCAGAATCCAAATAATAACATCGTGACTGTAACCACCGGAAGTTTGCAACAAGGAAAAACGGGTATTCTCGGAAACTGTGTGTTTGCAACGTTTTCTAAGAATATCAAACAATTAACCTACGCAGGGTGTCAGTCTGAAATTCCTCTCAACTCCTCTCGATTCCGTATGAATCGGAAGTATTGCTACCAATCTGCTACCAAATTTTCGAAGGTGTACCTGACAAGGGTGTTGAGAAGTATTTTGCAAGAATGAGCTTGTGGAGTGGTGTCTGACTGTGAAGAATTAGTGGGGGTTACTCACAGGAGATGATGGGGTTGGTTTTACAAGAATTGGGGATTGATCCATTTCTTTCATACATTTACACTATGGTCCAAATTAGAGAAAGTTCATCTGTACTGAAATCAATCAGAAAGGCTTGGCTGATGGTCTTTTTCACACTAAAGCTGCCTGCGGTCCAAATTCTGCCGTGATGGCTTTGAAAGGTCGCTAACTTCAGCTTTGGTTAATTAGATGAGGGTCTCTTTCACATCGGTTAAGTGAAGCAGGCGCAAAATACTTTAAGCAGGTATTTCCTGGAGAAACCTGCTAAGTTGGTTCACTGTAATGAGTTGATGGATTATTCAAGATAAAAATTTTCAACTTTTAAAGAAACCATCAACCATCACTTTACCTTGATTTGAAACTGATATTTCAGTTGAACTGCTTGAGGTTGGTGATTGGACCACGTCATACAGTACTCTTGTACAATTTCAGGTTTTAACGTGGCATCCAAAGCAGCAATTGTTTTTTTAGCAAAAGCAACTACAATCTGGGTGCCATCATGATAGTGGATGTCAAAGGTAAGAGGATGTGAGGCATCAAAGGAATACACCACTTCATTTTCTTGTAATAACTTTAAGCATTCCTCATGTGTCCCCGAAGACGGTAATTGTATTTTAACCTGATCTTTCATTTTTTGGCGTGGTGGCATCTGCAAGTACACGACAGTGACTATTATAAACACCAAGAATGTTGCCATAGCAATTCCCACTATCCATATCCTTGCCTTAGATACTGACTGGCTTTCCATTGTTTTGATTCTCCCCTATTGAATTTTTGTTATACTAAAGTGTACAGTATACATAATTACGATGCAATTGGCTGAGCAAGTATCCATAGACTAACGATTGTGTAGCCAACCATTAATACAAGCATTGGATATTGACTTCGGAGGGCCGAACTGTGATCTTGTATTGTCCTTAGAGATATGAGGTGAGCTATGTAAACAGCAATAATATGTCCTAGTACTATTGCGATTACAGCAGTATACCAGGCAAACTTGGCTCCAACAATAGCAATGTTCACCTTGTAATGAGCCGTGCCGAATAGATTCCAGCCAAAACCGAAAGGATCGGAGATGAGGGGAAAAATCGATTGTCCCTGGATGAGAAGGTAAGTTAGGTAGTGGGCAAGATGATAGGCAAGGGATATGGGGATAAGCGAGTAAACAAAGACGCATGCTATCTCAATAATGGAACTCTGTGTTCTGCTGGTTATTTTCATGAGAGCAGAAAACCCAAGGTACGTCACAATGAAAACGCCTGAAAAACAAATGAGACTTATCGTGCTAGCTACCATTTCCTGTCTTAAATGTGGAGAAATGGTACCTAACCATTTCTGAATGGTTTCCCATACTGAAATCAACATCAACAAGGCCATGATTGAAGGGGAAACGTTTTCATTCCTGAGCAATCCTACAGAATAAGGACGTAAGTTGAGTTCACGTTTATTGGGATCAGCTCTTCTAAAGCAATAGTTACAGTCAATACACTGTCCATCACTGTCCAAGCATCCAGCTTTGCAGGTTTTACATATATTGGTATCTGTGACCCTCAGTTCTGTTGGTGCAAAGCGAGCCAAAAACCCAAAAATAAGCGAGAAGGCTTCCCCATGGCCAAGCCAACGTTCTTTTCCAAATAAGAACATACCCCCCCAAGTAATCACTGAGTATACTAGGGCCATCCATGCAATATTGTAAGGTTCGGCCGAATGAGGGAACACAAGCTCGATCCATGCGAAACAAAAGAATAATAGAAATCCTGGCCAAACGCCCATTCTTTCTGGATAAGGGAGATTCCTGGCCACTTCGCCTGGGAGTCCGAACAGTCGATATAGGGATTCAATCCACTCGAAACTAATCTTCCATGGATTGATTAGCATCCAAATATTCCCAACCAGAGCAGAAAAAAAGGCAACCCCAACCCACCAAATTACCCAGACAAATACAGGGGCTATGTTCTTGGTGGCAACAGAACTGCCTATGAATCCCGAAAAAACTACTAATACTAACAACAATACCGAGATAACCTTGATTGCTAAGACTAAGGTTGGAGACACAAGGGCTCTGCCAATCCTCCACCTTAATAAGTTCAACCGTGGATAATCAAAAGTATGATCTGGTCTTTTTACAAAGATGCCAATAATTCCGAAAGACAGTACCACTGCCATGCCCGCACCCGATATGTACAACCATAAAGGCACAGGGAGGTCATACCGCTCACCAAATCCATGAGCGAAACTTATAACAGGTGTAAAATATAATTCCCATGCCAACCAAAACATGAAAAGAAATCTTAATTTTATGTGGTTTAGATTCAGAATTTTCATTAAATCTCCATACTGAAAGCCGGTTAATAGACGGTCAAATTTGTTTTTAAGAATAGTGTATTTTTCGTTGAGGATGGTTTTCACTCCACTCTACCACCCTCTCTGAAAATTTAGCTATTGACAGCATATTTGTACACTGAGGAATAAACTGTATGGATGCTAATTGGGATAAACCTCAAGATATCCAATTGCTTGTTCCTCTTCTTCATGCTCCTTATGATCCCCATGATCTCCGTGACCAGACGAAACTTCTTCTTTATGCTCAGTGGCATGGTCTGAAGTCCCTTCGGAATGATTGCCTTCTGCCTCATGTCCTCCATGTTTTTGTTTCTTTTTATTATGTGCGTGTTCTTCTTTGGCATGAAAGGTTATTTTGAATCTTCCCGTGGCGTTTGCCTCAAAATTAAGGTTTCCTAACTCGCCTTTTTTAACTTCGTTTTCTATGTCATAGCCATGAATATGCATAATCCCATTTTGCATGGTCTTAATATTCAAGGTGACTCTATCATTTTGTTTGACTCTTATGACTTTAGGCACGAGTTTTATCATGTTTTCTGAATTATGATGGTCATGTTCTATCATCACCGACATCTTCAAATTCTCCGCCTGGACTAGGCTGAATCCAGCGAAAAAAAACACGATAAAAAGAGCCTTGAGGCTAATTGGAAAAAAGAAATTTACAAACTTCATAGGGTTCTCCTTTAAAAAGTTGGATGATGCAAAAAACATCAAGATAATTCCCTGAATTTCCAGCGAGTGTTTCATCCATATTGTAACTATAATAGGATGTCGACATACTTTCCTGAATTGACAGAATAACACGGAATCTACATGAGAACAGAGACCAGTCTCCTTATTTTAGCGGTCACCGATCACACATGCCTTCTCAACTAAGTAAAGATAGAATAAAGAACGTAATTCTCCCTCTCTCTGAAAACTGGAAGCAGGATTAAATATTTTTATGAGTAATTAAGCTAGGGTAAAATGGGGCGGACCACGTGTAAGATACTGGCTAAGCAAATAGATAGGGATCAGGTGGAGTTCCAGCTTATTAAGCAACTGGTTTGGAAACCCCGGGTTCCTTAGTAAGTAGTGTTGAGACAGCTCAAAAAATGGATTTGCATTCCAAATACCTAAGGCAAAACAAGTTTGATCTAGGTCTGTGGCAGGGTGTCGGTCTGGCAAATTAGCGGAAGTTACTTCGGTTTTGTAAAGGAGAGTATGATTTTCAGACTTACTAAAGTGGGAATGGAGACTAACCCCATGATGTACCCAGTGGGTCGGGACGATACTCCACCAACTCAAGAGCAGGAACGCCAGAATTACCACTCCTGAGCGGGAGGGCTTGTTGAAAACATTGAGTGAATAATTCGGATTCATAACTAGGGCGTGTTTACAATCAACCAGAGATGTGCCATGTTTTCATTTTTCAGCAGAGGTGTAGAGATGGCAAAAAACTGTTTCACGACGAGCATTGGTAGTTCATTAAGGAGCTTCTTAAGGATAAAAACTTTTTCATCCTTACCTCGAAACGAACATTAATAGTTGGTTTGTTTTTAATACGGCATAATATGGCCCAATAGGTTTTTTGTCAAGTTATATGGAAAGTATTTTGTTTAAGATAAAAAACTGTGAAGAATTAGTGGGGGCAATCACACAGCTAAGAGAGTGACAGAGGGGCAAGATTGTGGATTGGACACCACTTATTGCCTATTTTTATATTTGAATCTCAACAACTGAACTATTAAAACTATAATTGCTGCTGGTGCAAGAAATAAATATGCTTTAGCAAATACAAGTCTTTCTCCTAAAGAAAAAGCAACCATAATACCACCTAAGATATTATATGCAGATAATATAGATATAATATCCTTTTTAGGTTCTTTAAAATTTCGTAAAAAAATATAATTAATCAATGTTGATAAAAGTAAGACACTACAAATACTTCCTAAAAAAAATTGTATATTAAATTGAAACATAATTTTTCAAATGATTATAGAGTTGTAGTAATCATCTTCTTTTCAAAAGAAGACATTTTCCCAAAAAGTTATGTAATAGTATTTTCAGCAATGCTGACGCAAAAAAGGGAATATTCCTTTTTCAACTTAAACCCCATAGTTCCATTCACTTAAATACTCGTTTAAACCATCACAAGTGTAGGTTCCTTGACCATGAAATTCTCGATACCTCCATTCTCCTTCATCCCTCACCACCAACATAAATAACTTTTTGTTTTTTGGACACTACCACTCTTTGTGTTATTGGTTTGAGAAATATATTATATCAAAAGGTGGGTAGATTTTACAAGAATTGGGAAGATTGCAGAGGTGTCTCCTTTCGGTTGAAAATATAAATAAAAAAATGATTCATTTTTGGAATACACTATAACGTAAAGTATTCCTGAATTAGCTACCGTTACGAAGGTACCTTTATCTTGGATTACTTTGTAAAGATTATTTATTGTTCCAGAAGTTCTTGAAATGCATGTGATTTCATCCGAATAGGTAATGATGGTTCTCGAGTGACCAACTATTACAAAAATACCGTTTCCATTTGTACACTGAAGATAGTAATCAGACTACACCACTTAACCTTTTAGTTTTATGGAATCGGTAAGTCCAGAATGTACTCAAGTATGGAGTTGAGGTTCGACAAAATAAAGAGCGCACCAATTATGATTACAACATTAATAATTATGTATGCTTTTTTTTTTCGATTTGAGTACTTTGACCATTTTTCTAACATAATTTCCTCTTTCAGTATTTGTCTGAGTCCTTAGTTTCTACTTTATTTGTCCTACTGAAACGCAACCATTTCCTCTACGCCCAAATACACCACCTCTGTTGTGAGAGAGTTTCCTATCCGACTTCCAATGAGTTTGAGGCGAGAATGGGTTTAATTACTGTTTTACTTCATTTACATACTTTCCAAAAATGTTTTCGTTCTTGTCGTATTCTGTGATGTTCCATATTCAAGAAGGAATGAGAGGATGATTAGTATATGTCTCATAGGGTTCATAATTGGTTTGCGTATTAAGAGAACCCAAATTATACCATCAATCGGTTTGAGTTGCAAGAATGTGGGATTTTACTTGGAGGGTGTTTGACTGTGAAGAATTAGTGGGGGGTCAGTCACAGGAGATGATGGTGTATTCTGGTTAGTACATCACACTTGTCTGAAAAAGGAGGTAAGTGTTAATATTCACAATTAAAACGGCAATAAATCCCCTGTCCGTACAAACCACAGACAGCGATTTTATGGAAAGTAACAGTTTTTCGGGAAAGCTGTGTCAGCGCACGTTTGGTATAAACCTGAGCCATTGCACGTCGATATTCTTCACTGACAAAAACATCGCCGAGAACGCTGTGGCCTTCAGCAGCTTTTGCTGATGCCACACCAATCAAGGATTCGTTCAGAGCTTGTCCTCTGATTGAGTCTTCAACTCCGGAGTCACGGAATAGAGATTCATCTACTCCGCTGAAACCTACACGAATTTCAGCACAACTTCACGGAAGTGCGCATTGCAACCGCGCAGCCCATATAAGGATAGCGGGATGTAGGTTGTGGGGATTTGAGAAAGCAGGAATTGGCATTAGCACTGTCAGTTAGAATCCTGACTTCAGTCAGGATCTCATTTTCTCCAAGATCTGTCACCCAAAACCCGGTAAAAAAACAGACGGATCAATTGTACTTTCCCCTGCTTTCCTTGCGCGACAATGATGGTTTCAATCGCCAGTACAACTCCCGGATAATCAGCCCGTGGATCAGAGTGTATCAAAATTCCGCCAATGATTACACGATTCCGGACATGCACATCGCCAATCTGTAGGGCAGCCTGGCCTAATCCAGGAGTTTTTTGCTGGGTCATCAAATCAGAAGATTCGATCACCCAGTGTGTTACACAAGCACCAATTTACACCTTATTGATCAGGCCGCCTCTTCACGAGTCATTGCAGCGCCTAGTTTGGCTGAGATTGAGCCAAAGACCGCTCCAACCGCTAAAGAAATTGACATTATTATCAACGGGTTGGTAAAAGCAGCACCGAACAGAATATCTTGTGTTAACATTTTTGGTGTCTGCAACAAATAGCCAAATGTAGACGCAAAACCGAATACGGTGCCAGGGATTGCAGAAAGCGCTGGAATATTAGCAGCTATACACAAAATAAATATAGCAACCGCCACAACAATCCCGGCCCATAGGGGGAGTCCGAGTTGTGCTGCGAGAGGTATACTAATGATAACAATTGCTGACAACCAGGCCATAATTACGCCGAAAATTCCGCAAACGATCACATTTTTCATGGCTTCCGGGGTAGCTCCAAGAGCAAAAAATGCTCCCCAACCGATAAAAATCGGCCATATTAAAACATAACCGCCTACCACCCCCAATGCCAGGAATGTTGCCACTCCACCTAGGACGGCAATACTTAAAGAAAGTGCTGTAAGACTTTTCATATTCAACTCCTTTTTTTACCTCTGTTAATTATTAAGTCAAATTTCGTATTGAGGTGGATACAAAACCCAACGGACAGATATGGGTTTCACAGCTTTAAGGTGAACCCATCCTGGTTTCTGCCGGACGGCAGTTCCCATTCCAAAAATTTTTTGCAGTTGTCCCAATTACATGTTTAAACCTCCATTTCACACCTCTGTTAAACTGAATCGAAAAGAGGAAGGATTTTATTGCTACCATTTGCTCTTCATTCGGGAAATGATGTGGTGGTTACATGGGGTTCTTCTTTGTGGATAACAAACCAAAGATTATTCGTCGTACCAGAAATCCTTAAAGTCCAAGTGATTCCACCCGAAGAGTTATATTTACACCTTCCAAACCATCTTTCATCCATTTGATGTCTTGGTTGTTAGATTCCAACTCATTTCGGATGTCGATTCACCCGACCACACCGACAGTTCTCTTGTACTATACTATAAAATATTTTTTGTATAAGTTATACTATAATAATGAATTTATATAAATTTCTGCATACGCGGTAATTTTAAAAATTGGAGCACACACCTTTGAAGGTGCTGTCCCTTTGGATCAGTTCGATATGGTATCCGCTTGGGTCGAGGGCAAATGCAATCTGCCTCATGTTGCCGTCTTCCGGCTTCTTGTGGAAAAGAACGCCCCTTTCAATCATCTCGTGACACATGTCTTCCAGGTCGTCAACAATGAACCCGATGTGTCCAAAGCCCTGCCACTTTCCATCGTTTCCGGTGGAAATCTGAAACTCGTCGTCGCTTTCAGTTCCGTGGTTATGAGTGATTTCTAAGATCGGGTACCACAAAGAATGGGTAAACTCGCTGGCTTCGGTGCTGTTTGGATCGATTTGTTCCTTGTCGTACCGCTCTTTCTCGTCTGGCGTGAGGACGGATGTCAGGAAATAGTTCGTAAAATCATTGGTAATCTCCATTTTTCTCATCAACTGCATTCCCATCACATTTTGATAAAAATCAACCGTCGCAGCAGCGTCCTTCACACGCAGCATGGTTTGCGACAGATTGGCAGAAACGCCGGGAAAAGATCGGCTACGAGCCACCAGCTCAATCCAATATCCATCGGGGTCCAGACAGAATGCGAGTCCCTTCATCCGACCTTCGTCCGGTTTTTTTTGAAAACGTACCCCTTCCTCTTCCAAGGCCGCTGAATACGAATAGACATCGTCGACATTGAAGGCAATGTGACCGAAACCTCGCACCGGTCCATTTTCGATGAATAAGCTGCTGTCACCGGGCAAATCGCACCCGCCGTTCCCACTCCAAACCGAGAAATCTGGATCGTCCTCACTCCCGTGGTTGTGTGTGAGCTCCAATGTGCATTGACCCGTCATGTTCCACAAATAGTTTTCGGAGGTGGGAGTCCCTGGTTCACCACAACCTTCGAATGACGCCGATGGACGTTCCAAAAAATATAGACTAAACTTCCACTGTGGAAAATCGTATTTATGAACCAGTTGCATCCCGAAATGTTTCTCATAAAACGGCACGCTCACTTTCGGGTCCTTGATTCGCAGCATGGTCTGCTGCAGGACCGCATTGTATTTCTTTCCTAAAGCTGCCATATTTCTATATTTACAATAAAGTTTCTCGTGCTATATATTATATACACGCGCTCAAAATATATATTTGATGTGTTGCACTATATACTATATATTCAGTTTGTACAAGCGGAAATTTCCACTAAAATCTCTATATGTGCCAATTATTTACACTTTAATGTATAAGAAGTATAGGAAAATCAAAACCTGTCAATGAAATGATTTCAGAACTGTGCTCTTTGCAAGTATGGTCGTGGTAGGTTTGGAGGGTGTCTGACTGTGAAGAATTAGTGGGGATTACTCACATGAGATGATGGGGTTGGTTTTAAGTGAGGTTACTTATTGTTCCACTCCATTCACAAACTTTCCAATGATGTTTCCGTCTTTGTCGTATCCTGTGATGTTCCAAGGTTTAACTCTTCTGAACTCACCTATCCATTTCCCTCCACCAGAAAAAGTGACTGTTCCTTGACCATGTTTTTCCCCCTTCTTCCACTCCCCTTCATATTTGTCTCCATTAGACCAAGTGAATTCCCCTTGACCATGTTTTTCCCCCTTCTTCCACTCCCCTTCATATTTGTCTCCATTAGACCAAGTGAATTCCCCTTGACCATGTACCTTCCCATTCTTCCATTCCCCAACATACTTTCTTCCATCATACCAAGTGAATGTTCCTTGACCATGTTCTTTCCCATCCTTCCATTCCCCTACGTATTTTCCTCCATTAGACAAAGTGAGTGTCCCAGATCCACTGGGTTCCCTATTTTTAATTTCCCCTACATACTTTCCATTGGTAAACATTTTCCAGAAAACTCGAATCCATATTTTCACATCACCATTACTGAACCATTTCAATTCTCCATATAACTCCCTTAATAATAAAACCCTTTGACTACTGGATATTTCACTCATTTTTTAGTGGTATGATGTATAAGATTTAAGTGTTTCCCATTCTTATAAAACACTAGTTTCCTCACCTTTTCCAAACAGAGGGGAAGTCAGAAGAAGGATTGAAAGTACGATGAGTAGGTGTTTCACTTGGTTTCATATTGATGGTTTAGGAGAACCCAATGTATAACATCAATTGGTTTGTTTTGCAAGAATGTGGGAAGATTGTGGAGGAGTGTCTGACCCTGAAGAATTAGTGGGGGGCAATCACACAACTAAGAGAGTGACAAAGTGGCAAGATTGTGGATTGGACACCACTTATTGCTTATTTTTAAATTTGAATCTCAACAACTGAACTATGGAGCGGAACGTCAATTTACCCCTTGGAAAAGGCAGGGCTATTAAATGTTTACCGAAAAGAGTCGACTTCGTTCGGACTGGGCTTGTAGAAAGAGTCAGTCCGAACGAATAAACGGGAAATTCAAATCAGTGGATGCTCCTAGAAATACGCTGCCCCAGAGTAGTCTGTGAAAGATGAAGGGTTCAAGGGCATCTGAACGGTAATACGGTTTTTCTGGCCGTCCTGATTCTCGAAGGTCACCACCCCGGTAACCGACATCAGCGCCTCCCCGATCGGCATCATCCGCTCCTCCTCCCAAACGGTATCACGCATCGTTAACGTTAGGGACTTGGTTTCATTTGGATAAATTGCATCACTCGGCTCCACGTTCACCTGCCGTCCTCCGCTTGAGGCATTGCTCGAGAAAACAAGGGTGGAGGTGTTGAATCTGGTAACCGTCATAGGTGAACTACCTGTGTTTGTGACCTCGACGGGAAGTACCAACGTATGTCCAGCAACATCATATTTCGCTTGTTGAGTTGCACTTATCTTCACAAAATTGGGATCAGCATGTGCTTCCGGAGGAACGAACCGGATTACCTGCTGCGGGATTCCGCCAGGATAGGTCGCCGCGCCATACCAATATCCTCCAACCAGCAGTACTATGGTGAGGACGGCTAATATATCCATGACCTTGTAGTCCTTCGGCTGGATCAGGCCAAAATCATCTCCGGTATCGTGCATGCTAATCTTAAGGTTGATCATCAGCCGCGTGACGGTCGCCCTTGGTACCGTCCAGTGCCACATGAACCAAAGCCCCAGGACCAGTCCGAGGAGATTCAACGTCCACACAAGCGAGAATCCATAGTTCTCAAGGTCCACGGTCTCACCGTTCATCAGTGTCACAGGAAAAGTAAAAGGGGTACCTGATTCCTCAACAGTGAGCCACCGACCGGGGCCCATCACTGATCCAGCTCCTTGGACACCAATGACTGGATGTACGTGCCACCGCCCGACTCTACGGCCTTGTAGCTTCATCTTGTAATTAAACACGTCACCACGATCGAGGTAAATCGAGTGAGGTGTGTTTTTCCCGTTGACTACCCTCTCCGTCATGATGGAGACTGGCCCCTGCGTGGTCACGCCGATGTACCCCACCTCGGGCTCATCGATGGTTTTCGGCCACGTTTCAAGTATCTTCATGGTACCCTCGACTGTCCACTCTTCACCCTGTTTAAGGGTGATGTCTCCCGGCTCTGGCTTGTCCGTCGCATATTTAGTGTCAAAGAAAGCAACGGTCTGCATTCGCAGAAATGCCTCCTGTGCCTTTTCTCCATGTGCATAGGCGGACACTACCCACCCCATGGCCAGCACTGGGCCAAGTAACAAAACTGCTATCAGTCGTTTACACGTTTTCATGGTTTTCTCCTTATTATTTTCCCGTTTATGCTCAAAAAGGTGATATTTTACGCTACTTTTCTTTATACGTTCCTAGCAATTTTTGGGGGATCTCATTGATCATAAGCAAATAGCCTGCAACCCCGAGTCCTCCAGCAACCAGGTTCATGTTGATTACGTCTCCTGTCGCAACATTAGGGTCAGACCCGTGTGCGTATGCGACCGAGGCGTACACGATGAACAAACACAACCCCACTAAAAAGGCTGCCTTTCGTCATAGAAGTTTGCATTTTTCTCAACATGCTCCCACCTCATTACCCGGCTTTTACCAGGTTTTCATGAACTTGAGGATGGGCCATATGGCGATATACCTGGCAATTGCTTGCCCAATCCAGTAACCAAACATGGATATTGTCGCCCCAAAGAGTATAGATACCGCAGTTGTCTCCTGCAGGAAGCTCCTTAGCGTCCCAGTCTCTATAATCCTGAGATACTCAGGAGTTTGGGTTCTGAGGTAGGCAATTCCCTGCACGTCAGCCACTGTCATAATATTCCCCATGAACTCTACTGGTTGCAGCAGAGGTTGCAGCATCGCCCAGTTGCCCATCCAGATGGCAAACGTCCAAACTATAGCCCCAACCGTGGAAGTGATTATGTAACTACCCTTAGTTCTGAAGAGCACCCAGTCCATAAGGATGGCAGCTGGAATTATTGTTGCCGGCCAGACAAACGCTAGCGGGTAGCCGATCATCACATCCCACTGAAAATACCTGCCGATCCAAGACGCAGCCCAAAGTCCGACTGCCGTATAAGTCGCTCCTGTTGGCATCCGCCACGCGAGCCACTGAATATACTGAAGGGCCGAGGGGATGATGATCATCGCAAACGGAGTGATGGTGATCCACCATTGCCGGTCCTTCCAGTCAGCCCACATATCCCAGTCACCTGCAAACAGCAGCTTGGTAATGTCAGCGGCCGCCGCGACAACAGGCCATGCGGTCAGCCAGAATATGGCATCCCACGTCCTGTTAATGTATTTGTAATTAGTATCCGAGGGTCCATCCAGTTTCCCGTGACCTCGAACCAGCAAATCTCTAAGTTCTTGTCTTTCTGCTGACAACATACCTACCTCCTCCTAGTATAGAATTAAATACTGAAACGACCTCTTTTCAAAGGTATGGACCCCGCCAATTTTATTTTGGCGGGGTTATTTTTACTTAATCAATGGCCATTAATCAAGCTTAAGCTGCAGCAGGAACTGCTTCTGCTTCTTCAGCTACTTCTACGGGACCATCGATTTCAGCCTCAATGGATATGAGCCGGACGATTGTCTCCCCCCAGAGGGCGAAGATGCCAGCGGCAAGCCAACCATAGAAGACAAACGGCCAATGAAACGGCGCCGCGAAGATCTCCTCGGTAATCCACAAGCTGTGTGCCCACTCATTGAACGCGATTTGGAAAACCTCGGTCACAGACGCAGCAAGTAAAAAAGCGAAGGACCAGGGAAATCCCTGTCCAGGACCATAGGTTTGAGGAATCCGATAGCGTCCGTAAAGATACATTCCTAGAATCAGAACGATCGCCATTGGGAAACCGTAGAAAAACATTGGAATGTGGCTAGGTGTGAAGGCCGTATCCCTCACCACCGTCTGATGCCATGAACCATCAAGATTAGGGTTGAAGCTTGCCATAAAGTACAAATGGAAACTTACCAATCCAATCTGTCCCCAAAAGACGGCAACCCGTCGTACTTGCTCCTTGTGTGTGGTAGGCTGGTCCAACAGCTTTCTTCCTGAAGAAACAAGCCATCCAAACCATAGTCCGCAAAAAATACCGACTAAAGCCAATTGCACCGCAGTCAGCCCCATCCAGTATTGGGTGAACTCAGGGCTGGCGGAGTCTATCCCATAAGTAAGGGCGTACTCACCTTGGTACATACGTAGTCCAATGAAAATCAGCGACACTACCGCACAGCCCCATAGACATGTGCGATGGCCTCCGAACCATTCAGTTGGTTCCACGTTCGAATCTATCACTGCTTCTGACATGTGATTTCTCCAAATTAAGGTTTTTACAGCCCTGTCCAGGCTGAAAAATCCTGTTAATGGCCTATTTACAACAAGCAACACCAAGCCAAAGAGACCATAATACTTTCACTTGGTTGATTTCAGCGAAACGCAAATCGATGCCTTCGCCACTTAGCCTTGCTTTCTACTTTTAAGCAAGTTTAATCACTGTCCTCTTCTGGACAGTCTCTGTCTTCTGAGGAGCTTCCTAATGACCCATACTAATTTTCTCATTAGCATTGCCCTAAGTCAACCACCTAAAGAAACAATCTATAATGCATCAATTGGTAACATAATTTTGCCTAATGCGCATTTTTTTCACGCCGTTATGGAATCAGGACGGCTCTTCCCTTCACAAGACCCTCGTTTAAGTCGTGCAAAGCTTTATTGGCATTTTCTAATTTATATTCTTCCATAG
>LWDU01040912.1_pt1 | contig 14114 bp, 15 predicted proteins | sample 727161 | NCBI WGS metagenome assembly LWDU01 (sample SAMN04566230, study PRJNA314399) | hydrothermal vent metagenome | isolation source: deep sea hydrothermal plume seawater | place: Mexico: Gulf of California, Guaymas Basin | collected 2004-07-11 | reverse complement strand
ACATTATCAAAAATGGTTCTATCCTGTAATAACTTATTATCCTGAAAAATCAAACCCAGTTTTCTACGAATATACGGAATTTGTTTGCTGCTGACTTTATTTAAATTTTGTCCATCGAACACTATATGACCACGACTGCAGCGCTCCATCATGGCTATCAACTTTAATAACGTACTTTTGCCAGCGCCTGAATGACCTGTTAAAAAAGCCATTTCGCCTTGCTGCAAATGAAAGCTGACATCAAGCAAGGCATCACCCGCATCGGGGTATCGCTTACTGACATGGTCAAATTTGAGCATCTTAGTCTGTCACAAACAAAGCATCGACAAAAGCTTTCGCATCAAAATCCTGTAGATCATCAATCCCTTCACCGACACCAATAAAACGGATCGGCAGGCCAAATTCTCTGGCTAAAGCAAAAATAACGCCACCTTTCGCCGTGCCATCCAGCTTGGTCAGTGCCAGCCCGGTTAATGCGACCGTGTCATTAAATATTTTGGCTTGCGACAAAGCGTTTTGCCCGGTACCTGCATCCAGCACCAATAAAACTTCATGCGGCGCTGTTTCATCCACTTTACCCATGATCCGTTTGATTTTCCTTAATTCTTCCATCAAATTGGTCTTGGTATGCAAACGACCCGCAGTATCTGCAATGAGTACATCAATGCCTTTTGCTTTTGCTGATTGCACCGCATCAAATAAAACAGAGGCTGAGTCTGCTCCGGTATGTTGCGCTACCACTTGAATCTTATTGCGATCTCCCCAGGCTTGCAACTGTTCTACCGCCGCTGCTCTAAAGGTATCACCCGCAGCCAGCATAACGCTATGGCCCTGACCCTGTAATCGCTTTGCTAACACCACTAAAATAACAAAAGGTGTTTCTTGTTGCGGAATTTCAAGTGGCTGGCAACAAGGCTGTAAAATGTCCAGTAAACTTGCTTTTAAAGCGGTTGCTAATGCTGCACCATCCTTTAATTGATGTTTTTCTAATCGCTCAGTCAATTTTGAAATAATATCAGACGTGGTATCCACACCTACATCGGCCATGATTAAACTGGATTCAATCTGCTCCAGCAGATCTTCATCAATGCCTTTTTGCGCCAGGCTTATGCTGGATAAGACGCCACCTAAACCTGTTCGGGTTTTCTGTAATTGTGTTTTTAATCTTAAATATAATGATTCAGCGGAAGGCTCTTCATAAGCCTCTAGCTCTCTTGCCACATCGGCAACGGACTCCGCTGAAGATTCAACTTCAAGCGCTTCTGCCTGCTCATCAATGAAAGCATATTTACTATAAAAACCAATAGCAATAAGTGGCATCATGAGTAATGCAGCCACTATATTATGCAGTATAGTCAAGCCTATAGGCGCTCCAAACCGGATGCTCATGACGCCTAAGGAGATTTGTATCATCAGCAGAAAGCTTAAAGCCATTCCGGCCTTACGCACAGGACGTGAGTGTTTTTCCGAGGTGGCACTCAATATTAACAAGGTCATTAATATAAAACTAATCCCCCCGCCCGCTCTATGCATCCAATGAACAGCCACTTGTCCATCAAAAGACAAGATACCGGCATAGCTTCTTTCTAAACCCGAAAGTAAATCTAATGCATTCAAATAATCGACGGCAGGTATCCATTGATTATTACAGCGAGGGAAATCTGAGCAGGTTAATGCGGCATTATTTTCACTGGTCCAAATGCCTAAAAAGATCTGCAGTAATAACGCGACAATGGAAAACCCAGCCAATAACCTGGGCCATGAATGCGAAGATTCATTATGCAGTGTAATATTAGGTTGCACTCTTAAATACAGCCAATATAACAACCCAAACACAAAGAAACCGGTCAATAACTGTGCCATGAGCGTGACAGGCATCGCATTCAAATCTACGACCCATTTATCCAGCACAAGATGAAATGCCACAATTCCCAATAATAAGAAAGTGGAAAAAACCGTCGAAAAACGACACTGTTTTTGTGTCCAGGCGGCTAAAGTCAGAACCACAATCAACAAGCCTAGAAAAGCCGAGCTATAGCGTTGAATTATTTTGGTCCAGGCTTTAGTAATATTGAATCGACTTTGTGGAAATTCCGCGGCGGCCTGTACTCTAAATTCCACATCATCTGAAACATATGCTTTTCCAAAGCAAGCCGGCCAGTCAGGACATGCCAAGCCTGAATTAGACACTTGTACAATAGAGCCCCAGAAAATAACTAATAGCGATACTAATAACGTAATTAAGGTAATTCTTCTAAACATTGTTGTTATCCAATCTGTGAAATTCTTAGTAATTTTTTCAAGTCAGTTTTGACTTTATAAGGGTCAAACCCCGGTTCATATTGCATCATTAAATTGCCAAACGGATCCATTAAGAACAGCATACCTTCCGGCACATCTGCTTTTCTTATAGTTTTTAGCTTTTGTAACAGTGATGGAGCAGCACTTGCTCTTAACAAGCGCAAATCGTCTTTCCACAATAATTTAGCGGCTTCCTTATCCATGTCCGAAAGAATAACCACCAACCGTCTAATCCGGGTTAATTCCTTATTCATCATCAGCCGTAACTGTTTTGTTTTATGGATGGCTTGCTGACACAAGTCACTGCACTGCTTCTGACTTATCACATTAAGTAGCACCCAATGACCATTTACCTCTTTCATGTTGCTCCGGGAAAAATCATCAAAGCCGATAAATTCAGCCCTTTCTGTCGTTACCGGAGGCGTAATCAACTCACCATTATTCGTGCCTTTGCCACTCCAGTTCAGATTGGCCGCCATATACCATGCCAAAACAAACGGTATCAAAGAGATAGCAAAGATAATAAGTATCGTTCTGTTGTTTTTTTTATGTTGTTCATTCATTGACTGTTCTACTAAAGCAAATAAATAAGAGGGTTAAAGTGATCGCCAAGCCAAACCATTGCACGGCATAAGCCATATGCTTTTCGACTGGCATTATCTTGATTTCCTGCCATTCGCGTAAATAACCTTCCTGCATTTCAGGATCTAATTCTATCTGGAATGATAGCAAGGGGTAGGCTAATTTCTTAGACAATATCTGAGAATCTACAACCTGTACCACTGATGGCCAACCTTTTGCAGGAATTTCCGCACCTGCCAGTAAAAGCCCAACCGCAGGAAAATGATTAATTCTTCCTGTCAGATGATTTTTTAATGTGGTAATGGATAGGTCGGGTAAAACCCGCCTATCACTATTTAATGGCAGCCAGCCCCTGTTTACTAATACGGCCTGTTTTATACCATCAACAATAAAGGGCGTCATAATAAAATAACCGGCTTTACCTTGAACAATCTGGTTATCAATCAAGAATTGATGCTGGGCATCATAATAGCCAGTTAATTCAACTTTTCTGTACCTGTAGTCTACGGCATTGTTAGCGACCAATGCTTGCGCTTCAAGTACTTCTGCTACGCCTGACTGTCGCTGTTTTTCTAAAAATACGCTTTTTTCTTCCGCCCGCCCTAATTGCCAATAGCCTAAGGAGACTAATAAGATCATAAAAAAAGCGTATAATATAAAGAATGAAATACTGAATTTATATGTTGTTCCAACAAAGTCTATTTTCATTCTTAGTATCTTCTCGGCCTATTGCTGCCAAGCATACAGAACATTGTTTCCCGATAACTCACAACAGCCATGTATATCAAAATATTTTTCATCACTGCCTTTGTTTTCATTCTTATTAGCTTAGGCTTCGCCTTGTTTAATCTCGTGAAGCATAAGGACCCAGAGCATTCTACCAAAACTGCTAAGGCATTGACCTATAGAATATGCATTTCACTGGCATTATTCATTATGCTGTTTATTGCTTATGCAACGGGCATGATAAAACCACAGGGTATCGGTGCCAGAATCAACCAATTACAACACGATAAAATCCAACAAAATAAATAATCATAACCAAAACTCTAGCCCCGCTTTCTGTATAACCCCCAACAAAAAGCCTTTTAGTTTTATCGACCTCTACTATGCTCTTTATCTTGCCCACACACTTCCCGGAATAACTTGAAAACTTTGGGCTACCCTTGTTTTCCAGCGGCATTCCGGAAACTCAGGATAATAATCCTGACCTCGGGTTTTAGACATTTTTGTATTCACTGACAAAAAAAAAGCGTAGCCTTATCAGGCCACGCTTTTCATTCTGCGTTATCTGCTAGCTTACAGGATATAAACAAACACAAATAAGCCCAGCCATACCACATCAACAAAATGCCAGTACCAGGCAGCACCTTCAAAAGCAAAATGATTTTCTGGGGTAAAGTGCCCCTTCCAGCTTCTAAACAGGACGACTGATAAAATAATAGCACCGACGCAGACATGAAAGCCATGAAAACCGGTCAGCATAAAGAAGGTAGAGCCATAAATACCCGAGCCTAAGGTTAATCCCATATCGTGATAGGCTTCATAATACTCAAAGGCCTGACATACAACAAATAAAAACCCCAAACCTACGGTCGCGATCAACCCTTTAATTAATTGATCACGATTTTTTGCTAATAAGCCATGATGTGCCCAGGTACAAGTTACACCACTGGTTAATAGCAATACAGTATTAATAAATGGCAGACCAAAAGCACCCATTTCTTCAAAGTCTCCCCCTAAGTTACCCGGACCATTGGTTGGCCAAATCGATTCAAAATCCGGCCATAATAATGCGGTAGACTTTCCAGGGCCACCGCCTATACCAGCCAACCAATCTACCGATAAATTACGGGTATACCATAAGGTGCCAAAGAAAACAGCAAAGAACATGACCTCTGAAAAAATAAACCACATCATTCCCATCCGGTAAGATATTCCTACCCCATGGTTATACATGCCAGATTCACTTTCACCCGCTTGCAATGTAAACCATCCGGCGAGCATGACAACGAAAATCAAAAAGCCAAAAAGCATTATGCCAGGTCCCATAGAATTACCATTTAAATAATTGGCAAAACCAATAAATGTAATCATTAAACCCGCGGTTCCTATGATAGGCCAAACCGCCTTGTGTGGAATGTAATAAGCATCATTTGTAGACATACGCTACCTCTTGTAATTATTTAACTGATATTTTTGTGTTATCAAAAAAAGTATAAGCGAGTGTGATAGTTTTATACTTTGTCGGTAATTCTGGATTAACAACAAATCGAACCGGCATGGTTTTACTCTGTCGGGGTTCGAATGTCTGCTCCGTAAAACAAAAGCACTCTGTTTTTTTAAAATATTCCGCTGCAGGCCCCGGTGTAATACTAGGAATTGCTCTAGCCACCATGGCTTTATCTGTGGTGTTTTCAGCATAAAAGTTCACCGTATAATACTGACCGGGATGTACTTTTATTTTTCTTGTTTCCGTACGAAACACCATCGGCGCTGATTCATTAAGAGACGTGACAAACTCAATTGTGATGTCTCTATTTAAATCAATTTCGTAGTTTACTTCTGAGACGGCTTCAGCTGCCGTTTTACCATTCAGCCCTGTAATATCACAAAAAACATCGTAAATAGGCACCAAAGCATAACCAAAACCAAACATAGCTATTACAATTAACACTAATTTACGCGCTAATTGCATGTTTTTTTTATCGACAGCCTCTCTCATTGAGAAAGTGCTTTTATAACAACACACACATAGATAGTCGCGGATATTGCAATCAAAACCAAAGCTGTCAAAATATTCTTCGTTCTTATTTTCATTTTATCACTGCACATTTCATCCAAAGGAATGACTTCCTTTGGATATAAAAATTAAGATTTTTCTCAACTCACGTTGACACTAATAATGCTCTGTCGGAATTTTTTCTGGCGGTGTTAAAAATGTATGGTAAGGAGCCGGTGACGCAATCGTCCATTCCAGACCATGTTTACTAGCATCTTCCCAGACTTCATCTGTAGCCTTTTCACAGCCAGTGCCTTTAATCGTTTTATACACGATATAAACAAAAAGCAACTGGCTAAAGCCATAAATAAAGGCTCCAATACTGGAGATCATATTCCAGTCAGTAAACTGTACTGCATAGTCAGGAATACGACGTGGCATACCCGCCAAGCCTAAAAAGTGTTGCGGAAAGAATAGAATATTGACTGAAATCGCTGATAACCAGAAATGCAGTTTACCCAGTCTTTCGTCATACATATTACCGGTCCATTTAGGCAACCAGAAATAACCACCCGCCATCAGCATAAAAATAGCCGCGGGCACCAGAGTGTAATGAAAGTGAGCCACAATAAAGTAGGTATCATGGTATTGAAAATCAACCGGTGCCAATGACATCATCAAGCCGGTAAATCCACCAATGGTAAATAACACAACAAAAGCAATTGAAAACAACATAGGGGTTTCAAAAGTCATCGCGCCTTTCCACATGGTTGCGGTCCAGTTGAAAATCTTAACTGCCGTTGGCACTGCAATCACCATGGTGGCATACATAAAATACAATTCACCCGCCAGAGGCATTCCCACCAAAAACATATGATGCGCCCAGACTATAAATGAAAGAAAAGCAATGGCCGCAGTCGCATACACCATGGATGCATATCCAAACAAAGGCTTACGCGCAAACACAGGAATAATCGTTGAGGCGATACCAAAGGTCGGAAGAATCAAGACATAAACTTCAGGGTGTCCAAAGAACCAGAAAATATGTTGATAAAGTACGGGATCTCCACCACCGGCCGCATCGAAGAAACTGGTATCAAAGAAACGATCGGTTAACAACATGGTTACCGCACCGGCAAATACCGGCATGATCGCTATCAGTAGAAAGGCAGTAATTAACCATGTCCAAACAAATAAAGGCATTTTCATTAATGTCATGGCAGGTGCACGCATATTGAAAATAGTCGAGATAATATTGATGGACCCCATGATGGAAGAAATCCCCATCAAATGGATAGAAAAAATAGCAAAGGGCAGTGCATTGCCTGTTTGTAAGACCAACGGTGGATACATGGTCCAACCTGCAGCAGGCGCGCCGCCTTCCATAAACAAGGTACTGATCAATAATACAAAACCTGCGACCAGCATCCAGAAACTCATATTATTCATACGAGGCAATGCCATATCGGGTGCACCAATCATCATCGGTATCATCCAGTTTGCAAAACCGACAAACCCTGGCATCACAGCACCAAAAATCATCACCAATGCGTGCATGGTGGTCATGGAATTAAAGAACTGAGGCTCAATAAACTGCATCCCAGGCTCAAATAATTCAGTCCGTATAATCAGAGCCATCAGCCCTCCCACAAAGAACATGACCAATGCAAATACTAGATACAACGTGCCAATGTCTTTATTTTGCAGGGCCGTGATCATGATGATCATCATGTTCAGCTGTCTCAGCAGACATACTTAATACCTCTTAAAAAGATTTAGAAACGATTCTGGGAAGATAAGGATCAATAAATTACTCATCATCTTCAACAGCAGCCAAAGTGGATTGTTGCTTTTGAATAACAGAAGGTTGAATTGAATCACCCACTGCATTCCCTAACCCATTACGAATAAAGGTAGTCACTGAGGCAAAATCAACCGGACTCAACATCTGACCGAAAGCAGGCATCATCCCCTGACCCTTCATCATTAAATCGACTTGTGCGTCGATATCGCCAATCACAATGGGGCTTCCACTAATGGCAGGAAATACACCGGCCATACCGGCGCCATCGGCCATATGACAAGAAGCACAGTTGTTCGCATAGACAGTTTCACCTTTTGCGATCAATTCTTCTTTCGACCACTCTTTTTGTGCTGCACTTTGTTCAGCTAAAGCCAGCTCTTTGCTTTTTCCATCGCAATCACTACGATTGGCATAAAGCCATGATCTTGCCCGCATAATTCTGCACATTGCCCTCGATAAGTACCGGGCACATCAACCTCAGTCCAGGATTCATTAATAAAGCCTGGAACCGTATCTTTTTTCCAACCCAGGTCAGGAACCCACCAGGCATGGATTACATCTGCCGCGGTAAACAAAAAACGAATTTTGGTATGAACAGGAATAACCACTGGATTATCCACATTCAATAAATAATGAGGCACACTCGTCGGATCAATACCCGAACCTATCTGTCTCGCCCGATTACTTTCTTCATCCAGGCTACTGAAAAAATGAATGTCTTCATCAAGATATTCATATTCCCATTTCCATTGCCAGCCTGTCACTTTGATCGTCATTTCAGCTTCCGAGGTATCATCCATATCTATCATGGCTTTAGTTGCCGGAATAGCCATCACCACTAAAATAATGGTAGGAATAATCGTCCAGATAATTTCTACCGTAGTATTCTCATGGAATTGCTCCGCTTCATGTCCCATGGATTTTCGGTGATAATAAATCGAATAAAACATGGTACCAAAAACGACAACGCCAACAGCCACACATATCCACAATGCAATCATATGCATATCGTAGACTTCATTACTGATCCGGGTAACACCTTTCATCAAATTCAGCGTATAGTCAGCTTGGGCAGACCCAATACCTGACAACAATAGACTGAGAGCAGCAATAAGCTGCTTGGTTTTCTTCACGGAGTAGTCTCCAATTAGTAGTTATAAATTCGTATGCGTTTTTAAGGGACTGTTCCTTGTCACTGCTTAATCATTAAGGAACGAGTTTTAATCTCATCCATTCAGCTTGACACAAGGTTTTGGTTTCACAGCAACAGAAATAAATATAGACATATAGCAGACTACATATCTATTTATTAGCGCTTTTTAGCGCCAAAAGACAAGTCAAAATAGGATGCGATGAATCTTAGTTTCTTAAGACCCATGTTCCTTAAAAATTCACCACGCATAAAAAGGGCATTTTAACCTATGCCGGAGTTGTATTCCAGAACAGTGCTAAATGTTTTTAAAATTTATTCAGGATCCTTCCCTGAAAAATAAGCATATTATAATACAAGTAACTGTTATTACTCTATGTTTTTTAATAAAAAACACTATAAAACTATTTGTGAAGCCAAGCTGTCAACATCAAGTTTTTCGGTATAGGGAAAAACCCCTAAGAGTGGAACTGAAACTCTATTTGCAATGCTTTCAATGTTTTCTTCGATACATGCCATGTCGGCATCCAGACACATAGCAAACCATCCGGCACATTGAACTTCATCAGCCGCTAATTGCTGCAGGGTTAATCGAGCATGATTAATACAGCCCAGTTTGATCGCAACCACCAAAATGACCGGCAGACCCAAGGCTTTGACAACCGCTGACAGGTCCTGTTCTTCATTCAGAGGCACCAACCAGCCGCCTGCACCTTCGACAATGACTACTTCTGCTTTTTCCTGTAATTTTTGAAAAGCAGTAACAATAACATCCAAATCAATTACATTTTCTCTGGCCGCCAAATGGGGTGCCACCGGCATTTCCAATGCATAAGGATTTATCTCTTTATAATCTAAAGGCACAGAACTATATTCTTGTAACAACACAGCATCTTCGTTTTTAAGCTGCTTCCCCGCCCATTCACAACCAGCAGCAACCGGCTTCATCCCCACAACAGAGTGTCCTTGTTGCTTGAAATAATGCATCAGTGCAAGCGTTGCCCAGGTTTTTCCCACCCCGGTATCGGTGCCCGTGATAAAAAAACCTTGCTTCATTTTCACATTTTTAGTCATCGAGTTGCCGAAATAAAAAGCACTTCATAAGTAGCCGGAATTAAGCCATTGACCCGGTATGTTTCATAGCTGTCTGTCATGGCTTGCATCTGCATCCGGCCTATTGTTTTTTGCTTACGCCCCGACATGACCTGGTTAGCGCCAATCCCTTTTAACTCTTTCATTAACGCTATCACTGAGGGATACCCTGAGTGATAACATTTGCTTTCAATCCGGATATCTTTAAACCCTGCCTGTTGCAAGAAACGAGTAAGTTCATCTACTGTATAAAAATCATTAACATGAGCATAATTATCAACTTGCGCCCAGGACTGTTTAAGCTCCTGTAATGTCTTGGCACCAAATGTTGAAAATAGCAAACGCCCTCCCGGTTTCAATACCTGCCTAAAATTTACAAACACTGCGGGTAAATTTCGGCACCACTGCAATGCTAAATTAGACACGATAGTATCCATTGAATGGTTTGCGACGGGTAACTTTTCGGCATCTGCACAGACAAACTGAATATTACTCAAATGCTGTAACTTGCTTCGTGAGACTTGCAACATAGCGTGGGCAATATCCACGGCAATCATTTGCCGGACAGCCACATCTGACATCAATTGCTGCATTAAAAAACCGGTGCCGCAACCTAAATCTATCACGCATTGCCGGGCTATATTTATGTCAAACATGGAAATAAAATCAAATCCGACCTGGCGTTGTAATGCCGCAGCACCATCATAGGTATGGGCTGCTGCATCAAACGACTGTCTGATTTTTTTTGCCATGGAGTCAATCGCAATCATACAAAGCCACTAATCGTATTAACAACCAAAGCCTGATGCGATAAAAAAGGCACATGCCCTGCCCCTGGCACCATTATCCGCTTACTGTTAGCATATATCTTCTGCATATCTTCACCGACCTGCACAGGTATCAAGCTATCTTTATCGCCCTGGATAATCATTAATGGACAATTCAATGCGCGTAATTCATCGCGTAAATCCGCTTGTTTTAGAATATCCAGCCCTTGTTTTAATACCGGCTCTTCGGGAGACGGACATTCGTAAATTGCTTGTTTAAGGTCCTTCAATAGACTTTTTCCATGTGCTAGTCCATACACTTGCAAAGCAAGAAATCGCAACAATGTTGGCTGACAGCTTAGCTGCAAATTTTGCGCAAAATCGTCTAATAATTCGACTTGCATACCATGCCAGTCATCAGCTTGTATGAATTTAGGGTTTCCCGCCAGACAAATCAATGAATCAATTCGATGCGGGTACTTTTTTGCCATCGTGAATGCAATGGAGGCACCTAAGGACCACCCTAACAGACAAAATGAAGATTCGGGAACTGCTTCCATCAAGACGTCAGCAATGCTTTCCAGAGTATAGGGCTCGATGGTGTCGCTGAAACCATGTCCCGGGATATCCAGACAGGTGACCTGGTAATGTTGAGCCAATTGCCGGGCAAAAGTTCGCCAAATACCACTATGCATCGCCCAACCATGAATAAGCACAATGGGCTTACCTTGCCCATATACTTCTTTATGAATTTTAATCATGTTGTGACAGCAACCAAGGCATCCAGTAATTGATCCACCTGATGTTGTTCATGATCAGCCGAAAATGTAATGCGTAACCGGGATTCTCCTCGGGGCACGGTGGGGGGACGAATTGCGCTGACTAAGAATCCCTTCTCTAATAAATCATTGCTCCACTTTACCACGGTGTGACTATCGCCAACCATCAGGGGTTGAATCGCTGAAGCTGATGCCATTATGGGCAATCCCAGCTGCTCTGCACCACTACGAAAATGCGCAAGTAACCGGAACAATTTATCTCTTCGCCAATTCTCAACCATGACCAGCTCAAGACTGGTACGTGTTGCCTCCGCTATCGCCGCCGGTAACGCGGTAGTAAACATATAACTCCGGGCTTTTTGGATCAAGGTTTCTATTAAAACATGAGAACCTGCTATAAATGCGCCGAATGTACCAAAACTCTTGCCTAAAGTCCCCATTAATACGGGCACATCGTCTTGCGTCAACCCATAATGCTCAACGATTCCACCGCCGGTTTCTCCCAAAACACCAAAACCATGCGCATCATCAACCATTAACCAGGCATTATGCTTTTTTGCCATCACACTGAGCTCGGGCAATAAAGCCAAATCGCCATCCATACTAAAAACACCATCCGTAACAATTAATGTCCGCCGATCATGAGGCTTGATTTTAGACTCGAGGTCTTCAAGGTCATTATGAAAATAGCGTTTAAACTTTGCCCCTGACAACAAGCCACCGTCCAATAAAGAAGCATGATTTAAACGGTCCTGAAAAATACTGTCGCCCCGTGTTAACAAAGCAGCGATAACGCCCATATTTGCCATATAACCTGTTGAAAAAAGCAACACGCGTTCACGACCTGTGAATGCAGCTAATTCTTCCTCCAAGGCATGATGACTGGCGGTATGACCACAAATCAAATGAGCCGACCCCGTCCCTACCCCATAACGACGACTCGCTTTTTTGAATGCTTCAATTACTTTGGGGTGATTCGCCAGGCCTAAATAATCATTACTGCTAAAATTGATCATGGGCTTGCCATCAACCCGTATATTCACACCTTGAGGTGATGAAACAACGCGCCTGGAACGATAAATATTCTGCTTTTTTAAGGCCGCCAGTTCATCTTCTAAGTCAGAAAAACCTACACCCATTATGCGTAACTGGAACCACCTGAATGCAATCCTAATCGCTCAAACAAAGCCAAATCATGATTCGTCATAGGATTGTCAGTGGTCAGTAATTTATCCCCATAAAAAATGGAATTTGCCCCGGCAAAGAAACACAGAGCCTGCATTTCGTCTGACATTTCTTTTCTACCAGCAGACAAACGCACTCTGGATTCAGGCATTAAAATTCGGGCAACAGCAATGGTTCTGATAAAAACAATAGGATCCAGTGCTTCCGTGTTTTGTAATGGTGTGCCTTCAACTTGCACCAGCATGTTAATCGGTACACTTTCAGGGTGTTTCGGCAAATTGGCTAATTCAATTAATAAGTTTGCCCGGTCCACATCAGACTCGCCCATCCCGACTATGCCTCCGCAACAGACATTAATATCCGCATCTCTTACTCGCCCTAGAGTATCCAGCCTATCTTGATAAGTCCGTGTAGTGATGACTTCGGAGTAATATTCTTCCGAGGTATCCAGATTGTGATTGTAATAATCCAGGCCGCCTTCTTTTAACGCCATGGTTTGCTTGTCCGTCAACATTCCCAGTGTGACGCAAGTTTCCATGCCTAAAGCTTTGACCCCTTGAACCATCTCCACCACCCGCTCAATATCCTTATCTTTAGGACTACGCCAGGCAGCCCCCATACAAAAACGCGAAGCGCCCTGGTCTTTAGCAAGCTTGGCTGATTGAATAACCTGATCCACAGGCATTAAAGCTTCGGGTGTCAAATCAGCATCATAGCGTGCACTTTGTGGGCAATAGCCACAATCTTCAGAACAGGATCCGGTTTTAATACTTAATAAACTGCTTATTTGCACCTCATTAGGATCAAAATTCTCTCTATGCATAGCTTGCGCTTTAAAAAGCAGGTCATTAAAAGGTAAGGCATATAAGGCTTGCACTTCATCTAATTGCCAATCATTTCTAAGGCGTGAGCCAACAGCTAATTGTGCTTTTATGGATATTTGATCTATATTAGGATTCACTGACATTCGTAGTATCTCTATGGCTTTATTTCATACAGGTTCACAATATTTCAAGTCTGCATCTAAAAAAAACAGGATTTAGTAAACAGACTTGTCAACCCTCTTTAACAAATATGGTAAACAATTGGTTTAATATTATACAGGATAACCTGCTACCGCCTACCTGCATCTTATGTGGCCAGCATGGATTTGACTCTCAAGATATCTGTCACGCGTGTTTTATTGATCTTAAAAAAAACCTGTGCTGTTGCTCTCGCTGTGCAAAAATATTGGAACTTGCATCAGTCAAACCCCGGCCTTTGATGGCACTTATGCCCCCTTTATATACCAAGATGTTTTAGCTTATTTGGTCACTACTTTAAAATTCAATCATCAATACAAAAATGCCCGTTTACTTGGCTACCTGTTAGCTGATTATTTGCAGAAAACCGCTGAACTTCCAGAAATAATCATCCCTGTTCCGCTCCATCCACAACGATTTCGTGAGCGGGGATTTAATCAGTCGATAGAAATTGCAAAATCGCTTTCCAGACACCTCAATATCCCTATTGATACGCAATCTTGTATCCGAAAGCGAAATACCCTGCATCAAATTGACTTGCCTGCCAGACAGCGACAGTCCAATATGAAACAAGCATTTAAAGTCAAACAGCCCATGAAAGCCCGGCATATTGCCATTTTGGATGATGTGATGACAACGGGCTCCACGGTGAACGAACTGGCAAAGGTGCTAAAACAATCCGGTGTTAATCGCGTTGATATCTGGGTCTG
>LWDU01040213.1_pt1 | contig 14115 bp, 10 predicted proteins | sample 727161 | NCBI WGS metagenome assembly LWDU01 (sample SAMN04566230, study PRJNA314399) | hydrothermal vent metagenome | isolation source: deep sea hydrothermal plume seawater | place: Mexico: Gulf of California, Guaymas Basin | collected 2004-07-11 | reverse complement strand
TTTTCATCGGGCGACAGCATTATGGGCATACGATGGTGTAAATGTGCAATGGCGGCGTCGGCTTCTTTGGTTAGTATCGTAAAGGTCACAAGGTCATTGTGTTTTGACCATAAGCCTGCAAAGGCAAAGCAGTCATGGCGGCTGCTGGTTATATAATAAGGCTGCTTTTGTTTTGAAGTTTCGTCCTTTTGCCACTCGTAATAGCCATTGGCGGGAATCAGGCAGCGGCGGCCTTTTTGCCAGCTTTCAATGAAGCTTGGTTTATCTGCGACAGTTTCACTACGGGCATTGATCATTTTGGCGCATAACCCGTGGTCATCTTCGTGCGCCCATGGCGGCAAGAAGCCCCAACGCGCGATACCCATTTTATTTTTGACAATGACAGGCATTTCTTGGAGCGGTGCAGCATTGTACCGTGCGCCAAAGTTAGGAAGGTTTCCCGTGCCAAAAAGGTCTTTTAATTTATGCGGTGCGTCATAAAGAGTGTATCTTCCACACATCTTGTCACTTGCTGGTTGAAATATTTAGGACTAACGTTATATATCCGAGCCTAACGTATCGACGGGAAAAAGTAACTACTATGTCTCAATCAATTATCAAAACTGCACTGAAAGCTCTCCCCCCTAAAGCTACTGCGGAATTAAAGGAATTTCTGGAATGTTTTGCGACATCCATGCCGCGCGAAGATCTGGAAATGATGGATCCGTCGATGCTGGCACTGGCTGCGGAAAAGCACCTAGCGCTATCCAAAAAGCGTAAACCCGGCGAGACGCAGATCGAGATTTTTATTCCTGAAAAACCAAGTGGCGGGGCGGCGCACCCGAACACGGTGATCGAAATCATCAATGATGATATGGCGTTTCTTGTTGATTCAATCGCAGCAGAGATTACGCATAATTACAAACTGATCCATTTGCTGGTACATCCGCTGATTAGCGTCAGTGTCGGAAAGAACGGTAAGTTCTCGCATATTGATAAAGAGCATAAGCCGACATCTTACAGACAATCCCATATTCATATTGAATTGCAAGGCACGCTGGCTGTTCAAGCGGCAGATGAGCTGGAAGAGCGTTTGCGGAAAATTATCGGTGATGTGCGCGTTGCTACGCGTGACTGGCAGACGATGCGCCAGAAACTGCGCGACTGTGAAGATAAGCTGAAAAACGCGCCAACAGGCAAGTACAGCACCAATCAGGTTAAAGAATATCTGTCATTCCTGGACTATCTGTATAGCGATAACTTCACGCTGCTGGGCTACCGTGAATATAAGTTTTCTGAAAAGAACGGCGAAGTTAAAAGCGATATCGTTAAAAACTCCAGCCTTGGTTTGCTGCATGATCAGGTAACACCTGTTTATCTAAGTGATGATCAAAGTGGGTTGTCGTCGGACTTGCAAAAATACCGCAAAAATTTGCCGCCGCTTTCTATTTCCAAGGTGAATAAGCGTTCTACGGTTCACCGTTCGGTGCCATTGGATGCCGTTGCCGTGAAGCAATATGATGAAAAAGGTAATGTGACCGGCGAATGTCTGTTTATCGGCTTGTTTACGTCTGTAACATATTCACGCAGTATTCAGGATGTGCCGCTGCTGCGCCGTCGTACGGAAAAGGTGATGCAGAATTCACGCTTTACCGAAGGCAGCCATGATTTTAAATCACTGCGCCATGTGCTGGAAAAATATCCGCGTGACGAGCTGTTCCAGATGACAGAAGAGCAGATACTGGAAACAGGGGTTAGCATTATGCGCCTGCAAGAACAGCAGCGCATTGCCCTGTACACAAGGCCTGATCCGTTTGGTCGTTATGTATCATGTCTGGTATACGTGCCGCGCGATCGTTATGACACGCGTCTTCGTTTACGTATCCATGAAATACTCGAAGAGTCGTTCGAGGGTACGATCGGTGACTTCTATACGAATCTCGATGACTCGCCGTTGGCACGGATCATGTTCGTCATTTACGTCGACCAAAAGAACAAGAAAAAATATGATGTCGCCGCGATTGAAGCCAAGCTTCAGGAAGCAGGTCGTTTGTGGGGCGAGCGTTTACATGATGCGATGCTGGCAGATGGTCATGAGGATCAGGATACGATCGGTATGCTGGTCATGAAATATGGTGACGCATTCCCTGTTGGCTATCGTGAACACTATGAGCCGCGTCAGGCGATCTTTGATCTTTATAAGGTTGAAGAGGCACTGCAAGGCACGCTGGCACTTGATTTGTATAAATGCAAAACATGCGTCGGTAATGAAATCCGCTTGAAAGTTTACAAGAAAGGCGCCCCGGTCGGGTTGTCTGCCATTCTGCCTACGCTTGAAAATATGGGACTGCGCGTTGAATCTGAAATGCCTTTTGAAATCAAGCCAGCTGACACGAAAGCGTCTGTGTGGATTCATGATTTTATGATGACGCAAAGTCACGGCACTGAAATTACTGACATTGATGCTGTGAAACGTCATTTTGAAGAAGCACTTCAAAAAATCTGGGCCGATGCGGTAGAAAATGACTCGCTTAATGCACTCATTTTGAATGCCAAGATGGACTGGCGTTCTGTCATGATCTTGCGCACCTATGTGCGTTATATGCGCCAGATGGGGTCAAGCTTTGGTCATCGTTATATTGCGCAGGCTTTGAACAACAATGCTAATATCGCGCAGATGATTATCGATCTGTTCAAGGCACGCCATGATCCTGCAAACCAGGATGATATGGAGAAGGCAACCGAGAAACTGCAAAATAGTATTGAGCAAGCTCTGGAAGCTGTGGCGTCACTGGACGAAGATCGTATTTTGCGCAGTCTGACCAATCTGGTAATGGCGACATTACGCACAAACTTCTATCAGTTGGATGAGAACGGCGAGCCGAAGACATATCTGGCTGTGAAGATGAACAGCGCGAAGATTAAAGATTTGCCAAAGCCCGTACCTTACCGCGAGATTTTTGTATATTCACCACGCGTGGAAGGTATCCATTTGCGTGGCGATGTTATCGCCCGCGGCGGTATTCGCTGGTCCGATCGTCATGAAGATTTCCGTACAGAAGTTCTGGGCTTGATGAAAGCACAGCAGGTGAAGAACTCCGTGATTGTGCCTATGGGCGCCAAAGGCGGTTTTGTGGTTAAGCGCCCGCCGCTTAATGGTGATCGTAAGGCGCAATATGATGAAGGCGTGGCATGTTACAAGCGTTTCATTAGTGGTCTTTTGGATATTACAGATAACCGCAAGGGCAAGAAAGTTGTGCCGCCAAAGAATGTGGTGCGTCATGACGGTGATGATCCTTATCTGGTTGTGGCGGCTGACAAAGGGACGGCGACGTTCTCTGATATCGCGAATGGTCTGTCACAAGAATACGGTTTCTGGCTGGATGATGCGTTCGCATCAGGCGGCAGTGCCGGTTATGACCACAAGGAAATGGGTATTACAGCGCGCGGCGCGTGGGAATCTGTAAAGCGCCACTTCCGTGAAATGAATCACGATACGCAGAGCAAAGATTTCGATGTTATCGGTGTCGGTGACATGGGCGGTGATGTGTTCGGTAACGGTATGTTATTGTCTGAGCATATCCGTCTGGTAGGTGCGTTTAACCACCTGCATATTTTCTGTGATCCTGAACCTGATGCGGCTAGCAGCTTTAAAGAGCGTAAGCGTTTATTCGAAGCTGTGAGCGGCTGGGGCGATTATGACGAGAAGAAGCTTTCCAAAGGTGGTCGTATTTATAATCGCAGTGATAAGAGCCTGACTCTGACGCCTGAGATTATGAAGCGTTTTGATATTCAGAGCGAGAAAGTACCGCCGTCAGAGCTTATGAAAGCGATGCTGAAGGCACGTACGGATTTGCTGTGGTTCGGTGGTATCGGTACCTATATCAAGGCCAAGGAAGAAACCCATGAAATGGTGGGCGATAAGGCCAATGATGCGATCCGTATTAATGCTGAAGAAGTACGTGCCCATGTTCTTGGTGAAGGTGCAAACCTTGCTGTGACGCAGGCAGGCCGCATTAATTACGCCGAAAAAGGCGGTAAGGTGAATGCGGACTTTATTGATAATGCGGGCGGCGTTGATTCATCTGACCATGAGGTAAATATCAAGATTTTGATGACCGAGGTGATGAGTCATGACAAGCATAAGATGACACTGAAAAAGCGTGATCAGCTGCTTGAAAAAATGACGGATGATATCGCGCATCTGGTGCTGCGTAATAATTATCAGCAGGCGCAGGCTATTAGTTTGATGGAACGTACAGCCGCCAAAGATCTGGAAATGCACGCCGATTTTATTGACGATCTGGAACGTGATCATGGCATCAGCCGCGAGGTTGAAGGTCTGCCAAGTCGTGAAGAGATCGAGAAGCGTCTTTCCGAAGGTCATGGTCTGACAAGACCTGAGCTGAGTATTATTCAGGCTTACTCGAAAATCCTGTTCTCCAAGGATATGCTGAAAACGGATATTCCTGATATGCCGGAGATGCAGGATTACTGGCTGCTGGCTTATTTTCCCGAGCGTTTGCGTGATAAATATCGTGAGGAAATCCTATCCCACCGTCTGCGCCGCGAGATTGTGGCAACGACATTGGCAAGTTCACTTGTAAACCGTATGGGGCCAACCTTTATCAAGAAGATCATGAACAAGACCGGTGCCAGCTGCGGTGATGTGGCTTTGGCCTATCTGGTCGTTCGTGAAGCCTTTGATATTCGCAGTTTCTGGGATGATATCGAGAAGCAAGACGGTAAGGTTCCCGCAGAAGTGCAGCTGCGTTCTATGCAGGAAATTGCCCGCATGATGGAACGTGAGACAATCTGGATCTTGATGAAATTGGGCCGTAAGCCTGATGTCATCAAGGACATCAATGATTTTGGCAAGGGTGTGGCGACGCTTTACAAGAACATGGATAAGGTTGTGCCTGAGAAAATGGCGTATAGCATGAACCGTCGTAAGGAAGCGGCGATAAATGATGGTCTGCCTGAAGATCTGGCGCATCATATTTCCGTGACGCCGAAGATGGGCGCGTCATTTGATATCATCAAATTGTCGATGGAACGTGACGTTGACCAGACTTTGACGGCGCGCGTGTATTTTGCGGCAGGTAGTCATTTCAGACTGGATTGGCTGCGTCGTCAGGCCCGTCATTTGAATATCGATAGCCAGTGGGCGGCAGAGGCCGTGGATAGCTTGCTATCTCAGCTCTATAGCTGTCAGGTAGGCTTGACGGATCGCATTCTGCAAGACATGAAGCTTAAAGGTAAATCCGATAAGAATATTTCAGGTCAGGATGTGATCCAGCGCTGGATGGATGAGTTTGCAAGTCAGTCTGTGTTTGTTGACTCCCTGCTGAATGAAATCCAGAAGGCGGGCGCGACAGATATTCCGATGCTGTTGATTGCCGAGCAGCGCATTCGCCAGCTTTACGAACGTTAGAGCTTTATGCATTAAAAAAGGGGCATCCGCTGATTATGTGGATGCCCCTTTTTAAAATTCGTTTTTTGCTTAGTTCATGATCAGCTTTTTCGGTTTAATACCGACCAGTCCTTTGACGCGCGTTTGTACTTCAGCTGACGGTGCTGCGTTTGAGGCGTTCAAGAAGGCGCGGCTCATATCACTTTCAGGCAGTTTTTTCATGCTAACGGTGACTTGTTCCAGCGGGCCATCAATTTCACGTTCCCAGAATTGCAGGAAGTTGCGCAGTTTTTGCAGCGGTACTTCGGCAATGGCTTCGTGGCGCTGTGTTGATGTCAGGCCTTTAAAGGGCAAGATGAAATCTTCGGGCGTGTTCTGAACGCGCTGTAAGTGCGTTTTCATGTCTTCGCCGAGCTGCGCGTATTCTTTGGCGAGCTGGTTGGCTGTTTCTTCGTCCAGAAGCGTTGTGCTTCGTGCCATTAAATCATCGATACGTTTACGCAGGTCTTCGCCGACAGAGAAAAAGTCGCTTTCGATGTAATGTATGAAGGGTAGGCCAATAATATGCGGGTTATCAGGGAGCAGATATTCAACCTGATATGATACATGGCGCATACCGGCTTCCATCGCGGCGCGGCGTGCCTGTTTGACCTGTTCCATAAATGTTTCCGGCAAAGAAAAAGCGGTGCTGTCAGTTCTAGACTGCATAAATATCTCCCTAAATGTATTCCCAATGTTCAACTTAGGAAGATAGTTAAAGATATTCCTCAGGGGGTTGTCAAGGTTTTCATATTAACGCGGCGCACAATACCAACAGGCCGAAATTGCGGTTGGATTTAAATGTCGCGAGCGAGCTTTCTTGACTTTCGGGCTGCCAATTCTTGATTTGATGCCAGAGGTGGTAGCCTGCGGCTGCCAAAGCGATCAGTGACAGAGCGCCTGCATGCGCCATTGTAAAGGCAATGGCAATCAGCGCGAAGGCTACGGCGTAAAAACAGGCAATGCCTTTGCGGCTATTCTGGCCGAGTTTCAGGGCTGCTGATTTAATGCCGACTTTGATATCGTCTTCCATATCCTGATGGGCGTAGATAGTGTCATACCCCAATGTCCAGAAGATGCCTGCGATATATAGGGTGAGGGCAGACAACGATACTGTTTCGTTAATCGAAGCCCAGCCAATAAGTGCGCCAAAGTTAAAGGTGATGCCTAAAAACAGCTGCGGCCACCATGTAATGCGTTTCATCAGCGGGTAGGACGCGATGAGGGGGATTGTCAGTACGCCGAGTAATATTGCCATGAAATTTAGCTGTAGAAGGATCATGAGGCCGAGCAGTAGAAGAAACCCTAAAAAGGCCAGTGCTTGTTTCGGACTGATTGTGCCCGCGGCCAAGGGGCGCTGCGCTGTACGTTCGACCATTTTATCCAGATTGCGATCCCATAAATCATTAATCACACAGCCTGCGCCGCGCATTATGATGGCGCCAATGCAAAACAGGACAAAGATCATCGCAATTTCAGGGGTGAACCCAGTAATGCCGCCAGAGGCCAGGGCAATTGACCAAAGACCGGGCAGCAATAAAAGCCATGATCCGATCGGGCGATCCAGCCGCATGAGCAGCGCATAGGGCTGCAAAAACGCCGGGAGCATTTTCAGCCATCCGGCATTTTTCTTGATATCCGTGAAGTTTTGCGCTTTATCATGTGTCATGGTTTCAATGGATTTTATAAAGACCCCGCGCCTTTATGTCGATACCCCAATGTCGGCAGGCGGCACTATTACACTGGATAAGGCGCAAAGCCATTATCTGGCCAATGTTATGCGCCGTAATGTGGGTGATAATTTGCGTGTTTTTAACGGGCGTGATGGTGAATGGGGCGGGCGTATTTCAAGCCTGTCTAAACGTGAAGTTACCATTGATCTGAGCGAACAATTGCATGAACAACCAGAAGAGAAGCGTGAGCTTCATTTGATTTTCGCGCCGATCAAAAAGCAGCGTATGGATTTCATGATTGAAAAGGCGGTTGAGCTGGGCGCTACACATTTACATCCTGTTGTGACCAATCATACCGAAGTTCGTAAACTGAACGAGGAACGAATTTTTGCCCAGATCGTTGAAGCTTGCGAACAAAGTGAACGATTGGAAATACCCGAGATGTTACCCATACAATCTTTGAAAAACTTCCTGTCAGGCTGGGATAAATCTGTACCTGTAGCTGCTTGTTTAGAGCGCGGCGACTACCCGATGCTCGGTGAAGTAGAGCAGGGTGTACGTGCCGTTTTAATCGGCCCTGAGGGCGGGTTTGATGCGGATGAGGTTACGTTGATCAAGGCGTATTCCTTTATTGTCGCTGTGTCGCTGGGGGCAACAATTATGCGCGCGGAGACCGCTGCCCTTTATTCACTATCCGTTATTCAGAATAGTTTTTGACAAAACTTCCCAAAATTGAATACTGTGGCGCTTAATTTTTTAATGGTAATTTTATGTCAACAGTCAAAGTCGATAATCAGCTGGTAAACGGGCCTGAAGATTTGATCCGTATTCTAGAGCGTCCTTCAGGTAACCCTGATGCGGAGTGGGGGCCTGAGGTTGAGCTGTTTTTAGTTGCCGAAGACAGCTTAAGGCCGATTTCAGGTGATGCGCATATTGCTTTTGTAAAGGGCGTACGTCGTATTTTAAAACAAGATGCCTTCGCTGATATTGATATTTCAGCCGAACCGCCGCCGCATATGCTCGAGTTTAAAATGAATCCTATGCGTCTGGATCAATCAGGTGCGGCGTTCAGAACGATGGCTGATTTTCAGAGCGAGCTGGCTATGCTGGCCAAAGATCAAGGTATCAAAATACTACCTGTTGGCGTTATCAACCATATTTCCGATGAAGATTTGATCGCGTACACCACGCCCGCCTATGATGATGATCCTGAGTGGGGGCAGCGTGCGAGCCTTATGATGCAGGCGTTCAAGCGCCATGCATGGCGTGAGGCTGTGCCGTACCCCGTCAAACACGCCTGCGTACAGATGAACACCAGCCATAGCGGCCCTAGTGATATGCTGGAGGATACGCTGCTGAAATACACGTTGCTGCCCTTTGCTGTTACGATGTGCGAGAGTGCACTACCCTTCCGCTATGGCGAGCAGAAACCGTATTACAACCACATGGGTATGAAGGATCGTTATTTGCTGGAGTACAAAGCTCTGGTTAGCGGGCTGCCCTTTGAGGCCGAAGATGGCTATGATTATCTGCTGTATCTGGCCGAGCGTGCTTATTACGAGACCAATATGATTTTCTATTGTAATGAGGACGGGCAGACTTACACGATTATTGGTGAGGATGAAAAGGCACCGACGTTTTCAGAGCTGCCGCGTGAATTGCAGACGATGAAGAATTTGGTCAATGCTTATAACCTTTGGTGGAATAGCGTTAAGCACCCGATTCATCCTATGGCAGACGGCAGTGCTGCTACGCACAATGAAGGGCGTGATAAGGATTCAGGTCCCTCGACGATTGTTGATACCTTTATTCTGGAAGCCATTCCCGCCAATGATTATGAATGCCGCGAAGCTGTTATGGCCGTCCTGCGAGACGCGGGTTATAGGCTGGATGAACCGCGCATTTTAAAAATGCAGATTAAGCAGGATCTGGATTTTTTAATGCAAGAGCGTCATCATTTTATTCGCAGAGGCAAGCGTATCGCTGATATTCCGATGGCAGATACGACATACGGTGCATTAGGTGCATCGCTGTATGAAGCCCTTAAGCCTTATGTTGTTAAGTATATGGGTGAAGAGTATCTGGAAACATTTGAACGCAAGTGCAAGGGCGAAACCAATGCTCAGTGGCTGTTTGATAACTGCCGTACGCATGATGAGGCGCTGCAGGTGATGCGTGATTTTAATTGCGCGGCCTATGGCGAGGTGTATACGAATTTTGCGCAGCTCGAAGATAAAGGGTACTTAAGTGCCCCGCGTAAAGATGCAAGCCATAAACCTGAACATAAATAAAAACGCTTTTGAACTTTAAGTGTTTTTAATCTTCGCGTATTCCTGCGTACCTTTTGTAAAGATCTGATCTTGTTTTGCCAAATCTTCGGGGCTGTACTCTACGCTTTCGTTTTTGAGTTCCCCATAGATCGGTGCAAAATCGGCGTATGTCTGTTTGAATAAATCTTCAAAAGAGTCGATGACCATATAGGTTTGTTGGTAATCATCAACGCGATAATTGGTTTGCATCGTACGTTTTAAATCGAAGCCGATACGGTTCGGTGAAGGGCTTTCTAAGGCAAAGATAGTCTCGCCGGGTGAAGACAGGATACCCGCGCCGAAAATACGTACACCCTCTGCTGTGTTAATCAGACCGAATTCTACGGTATACCAGTAAAGGCGGGCGAGATTTTTGACTGTGCCGAATTCTAGTGCGCGTAGACCGCCTTTGCCATAGGCTTCCATATAATCGGCAAAGATCGGATTGGCGAGCAACGGGACATGGCCGAAGACATCGTGGAAGATATCAGGCTCTTCGATATAGTCGATCTGTTCACGCGTACGGATGAAGTTGCCCGCGGGAAATTTGCGCTCGGAGAGCATTTTAAAGAAAGGTAGATCAGGGATCAGGCCTTCGACGGCAACAACTTCCCATCCTGTTTTTTGCTTTAGAAGTTTGCTGGTGTCTTCGAAATTAGGAATCTGGTTTTCATCTATATTCAGGGCTTCCAGTCCTTCGAGAAATTCGCGGCAGGCGCGGCCTTTTATAATCTCGCGCTGACGATTAAAGAGAGAGCGCCAAACGTCATGTTCTGCGGTTGTGTAATTATTCCAGCCTTGATTAACGATATAGGTCATAAAGTTATCTGGATTGCCGAACCCTGTCGGATTGCCTGTAACGCGCTCTGGTTTTGACATGATGTCTCCCTTTTATAGTTTTTTTTATGCGGCTTGTTTAAGAAACGGGGCGTTGGGGCCGTGGATCTGTTCTAGATCCTCGGGCGCTTCGGCCTGTGTTTCAGGTGCTGCTTTTATAAATTCCGGCAATGTAATGCAATGACGCTCAATAGCGCAGCATAGCGGGTACGCATCCAGCGGAACGCCAAAACGACGCATGGAATACATATTCGGGATCAGGCATATATCGGCAACGCTGACTTTATTGCCCAGCACGAAGTTGCCTGCTTTGCCGTATCCTGCGATCATTTTTTCGACCGCTGCCATACCCGTTGTTGTCCAGTGAATGTACCATTCTTTTTTAGCGGCTTCGTCAGCGCCTAGATGGTCGGACAGGTATTTCTGGGTTTTCAGGTTAATCAGCGGATGGATGTCTTCGGCGATGCTAAGCGCGATCTGGCGCACGAAGGCCTGATCTTTGTAATCACCGGGGGCAAGGGACGGTTCTGATTTCATATTGTCGATATAGTTGATAATCGCCAAGGACTGGCTTAGCACGAAATCACCGTCTATCAGCGCGGGTACGCCGCCCATAGGATTGATTTTCAGGTAGTCCTCGCTGCGCTGCTCGTCCTTTAACAAATTTACAGGCACGGTTTCGTATTCCATGCCTTTCAGGTTTAAGGCAATGCGCGCGCGATAGGATGTGGACGAACGAAAATAGCTGTACAGCTTTAACATGCTAACCCGCCATTGCCTTGTTTTCTGCGGTGTTTGCATTGTACGCGTACGGCACGATTTTTTGATCAATGGCACCGAATATGGATTGGCCGTTTTCATCGAACATTTCGATTTTGATGCGGTCGCCGTATTTCATAAATGGCGTCTTCATCTCGCCGCTTTCGATTTTTTCGATCATGCGAATTTCAGCAAGGCATGAGATACCAGAGTCAGGATCATGGTTTGAAATCGTGCCTGAACCGATGATGGCGCCTGCGGAAAGCGGACGCGTACGGGCAGCATGGGCGATCAGCTGACCGAAATCGAACTGCATATCGATGCCCGCATTCGGGCGGCCTGTTTCTGTATCATTTAGCGTACAAACCAGCGGCAGGTGTAATTTGCCGTCTTTCCATGCGCCGCCCAATGTGTCGGGCGTTACGGCGACAGGGGAAAAGGCGCTGGGCGGTTTTGACTGGAAAAAGCCGAAGCCTTTGCCTAGTTCGTTCGGGATCAGATTGCGCAATGATACATCATTCATGATCATCACCAGTTTTATGTGGTTCAGCGCGTCTTCAGGGGTTACGCCCATTGGTGTGTCATCTACGATTACGGCCACTTCGCCTTCGAAATCAATGCCGAAATCTTCGGACGGGATCGGCACGTCTTCCATCGGGGAACGGATAGTATCGCTGACTGCTTGGTACATTAGCGGGTCTGACAGAAATTCGGGCGGCATTTCAGCGCCGCGTGCTTTGCGGACAAGCTCCACGTGGTTCAAGTAAGCACTGCCATCGGCGATTTGGTAAGCGCGGGGTAGCGGCGATGCCATGCGGGCAGGCTCGAACGGCTTGGCGTTCGGAATCTCGCCGTTTTCCAGCTTTTGTGCTATATCGCGTAATTTAGGCTCTGCCTGATCCCATTTGTCGAGCGCTGCTTGCATAGTCGGCGCGATATGCACCGCAGGGACGTACATGCTCAGATCGTTCTTCACGATGATCAGCTGGCCGTCACGACCTTCTTGTAGTGAACCGAGTTTCATAGTTTCACTCCTTACTTTTTGTGTGATTTAGGCTGCAGGTTATTATCCTGCAGCTTTGTCTTTTTCGCCGTCTTCCAGCACGCCGCGGCGAATTTGGTCGAGCTCGATGGATTCGAACAGGGCTTGGAAGTTGCCTTCGCCAAAGCCTTCGTTGCCTTTGCGCTGGATCAGTTCGAAGAATACAGGACCAATTTCGTCTTGTGTGAAGATTTGCAGCAGCAAGCCCTGATCTTCTGTCGGTGCGCCGTCGAGCAGGATGTTGAGACGCTTTAGCTCGGCTGTATTTTCGCCGTGGCCTTTAACGCGCTCGTCCAGCAATTCGTAATATGTTGCCGGTGTTTTCTGAAACGGAACGCCGTTGGCGCTCATGGATTCGACTGTGGCGAAGATATTGTTTGTGCCCAGAGCAATATGCTGGATACCTTCACCGTTAAAGCGCTTTAGGAATTCTTCGATCTGGGATTTATCGTCAGATGATTCGTTCAGCGGAATACGGATTTTACCACATGGGCTTGTCATGGCCTTTGATTTCAGGCCTGTCAGCTTTCCTTCGATATCGAAGTAGCGGATTTCGCGGAAGTTGAAGATGTCTTCATAGAATTTAGCCCATTTGGCCATATTACCGCGGTGTACGTTATGCGTCAGGTGGTCAATATATGTCAGACCACAGCCTTGCATGGCGATCGCCAGACCTTCGAACTCTTCGTCGTAAACTGTTTCTGAGTCGATTAAATATAGCAGCGTATCGCCGATACCCTTAATCGCAGGCAGGTTCATCGAACCGCCGTGTTCGCCGGCTTCAACGACTTCAGCGCCGCGCTTTTTAGCTTCGGCAATGGCAAAATCAGCATCAGCGACCTTAAAGGCCATTGCACTGGCGCCGCCGTTATGGATATCTGCAAAATTGCCGGGCTGGCCGTCTTTTTCGCGGTTGATTAGGAATTTGATATCGTGCTGCTGGTAAAGCGTGATGTCTTTTGTCTTGTGCTTGGCAACGGCTGTGAAACCGAATTCTTTCATCAGTTTTTCAAGCTGGGGAATGTCCTTGCCTGTAAATTCAACGAACTCAAAACCGTTGGTTTTCAGCGGGTTTTCGAAAAGATCAGCCATTGTAGTCTCCCTTGTTTTTCATTTAAATTCTTGTCACGCAGAGTAGGGAATTAACCGCAAAATGTCCATGGGGGATTCATTGTGCGTTGCCGCAGCCACTTAATTCGCGGGAAAAGCCATTGCCATAGCGGCTTGTGGCGGATACAATACATAATCATTCCCCGCATATTCCGTTTGCGGCAATATCCTTAACCCGTATTCACGAATCACATCACCATGGCGCGTTATTCCAAAGTCGTAAAAAAGAAGAAAAACCGTAAAAAACGCAGTTTTCTGCCGGAACCTGTACAGGCGTTTTTGGCGCGACGCATCTTTGATGTGCTGGCGTTCGGCTTTTTAGGCGGCGGGGCGGCTTTGATGCTGTCTGTCATGACCTATAATAATGCTGATCCGTCATGGAATACGGCACGCGCCAATGACAGCGAGATCGTACATAACTGGCTTGGTGAAAGCGGTGCGTTTGTAGCAGATCTGGGCTTGCAGACAATTGGGCTGGGCACTGTGGTGCTGGCGGCTGTTTTTTCGATTTGGGGCTTTCGTTTGTGGAAGCGTAAACCGATGGCGCCTTTGATGCCGAAAATTGCAGCGATGTTGCCTTTGCGCGCATACCGTCAGGTGACTGGCTGGTACTGCCTTATCTTGGCGGCGGCGGCGGCAGTCTGATGCTGAATAGTGTTGCGACAAAAATCAGCGGTATCAGCGGTACTTACGAACATACGATTGTGGCTGTAGTGGCAGGTGTCTTAGGTTTTAGCGCGTTTTTATATGCTGCCGCTGTGACACGTACACAGGTGAAAGACTTTGTGCTGATGGTTGCCGCAGGCGCTTTGAATATAAGCCTGAATGTCTTTGATGCGCTGGCGGATTTTGTTTACTGGGTGCGTCATTATAACGACGAAGACTATGCCGCGCCGAAAGAAAAGCGTGAGCGCGCGCCTAAGGTTAAAAAAGAAAAACCTGCTAAGGCCGCTA
>LWDU01038016.1_pt1 | contig 14115 bp, 9 predicted proteins | sample 727161 | NCBI WGS metagenome assembly LWDU01 (sample SAMN04566230, study PRJNA314399) | hydrothermal vent metagenome | isolation source: deep sea hydrothermal plume seawater | place: Mexico: Gulf of California, Guaymas Basin | collected 2004-07-11 | reverse complement strand
GGGTACGAAACTCCAAGCGCGCGAAGATGTCGCGAATGCCCTGTGCGTCCATGCCGGTGACAGCGAGCTCGTCGGGGCCGACCGGCAGTTCGACGTCGCGCAACAACCGATTCAGCGCCCGGTTGCGCTTGACGTCATCGAGGTGCTCCCGCAGGTTGTTGCCCACCACTCCCGTGACACGGTCGGCGTTCTCGAGCAGCTCGTCGAGGGTGCCGAACTGGGTGAGCCACTTCACCGCGGTCTTCTCCCCCACCTTCGGGACGCCGGGAAGGTTGTCGCTGGTCTCGCCGACCAGAGCCGCGATGTCAGGGTATTGCTCAGGGGAGACGCCGTAACGCTCGCGCACGGCTTCGGGGTCGTACCGCTTGAGCTGGGACACTCCCTGCACGCTCGGGTAGAGCAGTGTGATGCGCTCATCAACGAGCTGGATCGTGTCGCGGTCGCCTGAGCAGACCAGCACGGTGTAGCCGGCCTCGGCGCCGCGGGTGGCGAGCGTGGCGAGGATGTCGTCGGCTTCGATGTCTTCTTGCTGGAGCACCGTGATGTTCATGGCACGCAGGCAGTCCTGCAGCAGAGGGATCTGCCCCTGGAACTCCTTGGGCGTCTCGGCGCGATTGGCCTTGTATTCCGCATACTCACGGGTACGGAACGACTGGCGCGAGGTGTCGAAGGCGACGGCGACGTGCGTGGGCTTTTCGGCTTTCAGCAGGTTTACGAACATCGACAGGAAACCGTAGATCCCGTTGGTGTGCTGCCCGTCTTTGGTTGTGAAGTTCTCGACGGGGAGGGCGAAAAACGCCCGAAAGGCCAGCGAATGGCCGTCGACGACCAGGAGGGGTCACTCTGTCAGCCTACCCACGGCTTCCGACAGCACTTCTCCCGAGGGAGGTCATGAGCACGCAGCATCCGGCTAATGTCAACGGTATGGAGTGGGCGGCGCAGCGCGGCATGGGGACTCTCGCCCAAAAAATGGGCATGCAGTTCGTCGAGTTCACCGTGGAGCGTTCCGTTGCGACGATGCCCGTGGAGGGCAACACGCAGCCTGTCGGCCTCATGCATGGTGGCGCGTACGTCGTTCTCGGCGAATCGCTGGGATCGATGTCCGCGAACCTCTGGGCGGGCCCCGGACGCCTCGCGGTCGGGGTCGACATCAACGCAACGCACACGCGGTCCGCGCGCTCGGGTCTCGTGACCGGCGTGTGCACGCCCGTGCATCTGACGATGAGGGCCGTCGCTGCTCCACAATTCGGATCACGAACCTCATCAAGGATGTGCCGCTCCCCGAGGAACTCACGCGCCCTGAGGCGTGAACCAGCGTCGCGCGCTCGTCGACTCTGCGCGTGAGCGAATGCCCGGGCTGAGCGGGCCGGGGTGTCAGGCCTTCTTCGGCGCCAGCTGCTCGATGATCGCCTTCGCGACGTCTTGCATGGTGAGGCGGCGGTCCATCGAGGCCTTCTGAATCCACCGGAATGCCTCAGGCTCGGAGAGGCCCATCTTCTCGTTCAGCAGGCCCTTGGCCCGATCCACGAGCTTGCGCGTCTCGAACCGCTCGACCATGTCGGCAACTTCTGCCTCGAGCGTGAGGATCTGCTCGTGCCGGGCAAGAGCGATTTCGATCGCGGGAAGGAGGTCGTTCGGGGTGAAGGGCTTCACGACATACGCGAGGGCACCAGCTTCGCTGGCTCGCTCGACGAGTTCCTTCTGGCTGAACGCCGTCAGGAGCACGACCGGAGCGATGTTGTTCTTGTTGAGCTTCTCGGCGGCTGAGATGCCGTCGAGCTGTGGCATCTTGACGTCCATGATGACAAGGTCTGGGCGTAGCTCCGTGGCCAGCTGAACCGCGCTCTCGCCGTCGCCGGCTTCGCCTACGACATCGAAGCCGTTGTCGCGAAGGATTTCGACGATGTCGAGCCGGATGAGGGACTCATCTTCGGCGACGACGACACGACGGGGGGTCCGGGCGGCGGACGTAGCGGCCTGCTCTTGCTCTGTCACCTTTGAATCCTACGGTATGGTCAATGCGGACGTGCCAGGCCGGTGTGGCGGAATGGCAGACGCGACCGACTCAAAATCGGTTGCCCGAAAGGGCGTGTGGGTTCGACTCCCACCACCGGCACGTGAGAAGAGCCGCGACCCGCCAGGGGTGCGGCTCTTCTCACGTCTCGATCGTGCGGCTTGGGAAGAGCGCACGGTGGGCGCGGCTCAGGCGCCGAAGAACTGGTTCCCGAGTGCCTTGCTCTTGAGCGCGTCGAATTCGCCCTGCGAGATTGTGCCGGCATCCAGGAGCGCTTTGGCGCGCTCGATCTCGGCAGTCGGGTTCGCGGCAAAGCGGCGGGACGATACTCGTCGGTCTCGGGAACCACCCCGCGACGGATGCTCGCGCGAGCGGCCATCCCGCGTCCTCGCGCGATCACGTAGACCAGAGCCGTCAGGAACGGCACGAGCACCAGGAAGATGATCCACAGCGCCTTCCAGCCGCCTGCCAGAGTGTGGTCGCGGAAGAGATCGATGATGATCAGCGCCACGACGTAGATGTAGGCGGCGATGTAGAACATCACGAGCGCGAACTAGAAAATGTCCCAGATGCCGAGCACGGCTACCTCCGAATGCGAAACGGTCGCGCTCAGCATAGTGCCGAGCGCGACCGTGTCGTGCGAAGCGAGTGTCAGCCCGCGTTCTGGTACGCGGGCGCTTTGCCGTGCACCGCATCCCCCACATTGTGAATGCGGATGTCGTTGGTCGTGCCTTCGATTCCGGGAGGCGAACCCGAGATCACGACAACCTTGTCTCCGACCTTGGCCAGGTCGTTCGCAAGCAGGTAGTCATCCACCTGCAGGAACATCCGGTCGGTGTGTGACACGTGTTCGACGAGGGTCGACTGGATGCCCCAGGTGACCGCCATACGACGGCGGATCGCCGGGTCTGGGGCGAAGGCTAGCATGGGGATCTTCGGTCGCAGCCGCGACAGGCGGCGGGCTGAGTTGCCCGACTCCGTGAACACGCACAGGAACTTGGCCTCCACGAAGTCGGCAACTTCGTTGGCGGCGAGCGTGATGATGCCACCCTGGGTGCGCGGTTTGGTGTGGATAGGCGCGATGCGCTCAAGGCCGTGCTCTTCGGTCGACTCGATGATGCGAGCCATGGTCTGTACGACGACCACGGGGTACTCCCCCACGCTGGTCTCGCCCGAAAGCATCACCGCGTCGGCTCCATCGAGGACGGCGTTGGCGACATCGCTCGTTTCAGCGCGCGTGGGAACCGGGTTGTTGATCATCGACTCGAGCATCTGCGTGGCGACGATGACCGGCTTGGCTGCGCGCTTCTGCACAATCGGTACGGCCTCCAGCGGAAGCTCCACGCCGAGGTCGCCACGGGCGACCATGATGCCGTCGAAGGCGTCGATGATCTCCTCGAGGTTGTCGACGGCCTGCGGCTTCTCGATCTTGGCGATAACCGGAACCCGGCGGCCCTCCTCGGCCATGATCACGTGAACACGCTGGACGTCCTTGGCATTCCGGACGAACGACAGGGCGATCAGGTCGGCGCCGGTGCGCAGACCCCAGCGGAGGTCAGCCTCGTCTTTGTCGGAGAGGGCGGGAACGTTGACCGCGACCCCGGGAAGGTTGATGCCCTTGTTGTTGGACACCGGGCCGCCGACGATGACTTCGGTCGTGACGACCGTGCCGTCGGTCTCGACGACCTTGACGCGAACCTTGCCGTCGTCGATGAGGAGGAAGTCTCCCGGCTTCACGTCGGCAGGAAGACCCTTGAACGTCGTTGAGACGATCTCTTTCGTGCCGAGGATGTCCTCGGTCGTGATCTTGAAGATGTCGCCGACCGCGAGGTCGTGGGGTCCGTTCTCGAACTTGCCTAGGCGAATCTTTGGTCCCTGCAGGTCGACGAGAACCGCGACGGCGCGCTGTGCGTCGTCGGCAGCCTTGCGGACATTGGCGAAATTGTTCTCGTGAACCGAGTAGTCGCCGTGGGAGAGGTTGAAGCGGGCCACGTCAACACCGGCATCGATGATGGCGCGAACCATCTCGTATGTCGAGGTTGCCGGGCCCAAGGTTGCGACGATCTTCGCGCGTCTCATCCGAGTATGCTCCGTTGTTTGCGTGATGCAGGCAGAAGGCCTGCGGGTATAGGCAGGGGCCGGGCCCAGCCTACCGTCGGGTTAACAGGAGACGGAAGCTCCGTGTCGCCCATCAGATACCGGTCCACCGCTGCAGCGGCCGCGCGTCCTTCGGCGATCGCCCAGACGATGAGGGACTGGCCGCGCCCGGCGTCACCGGCAACGAACACCCCCGGATGCGTCGTCTGGTAATCGTCCTCACGGGCAACGTTGCCGCGATCGGTGAATCTGGTGCCGAGCTGGTCTTCCAGAAGAAGTCGCTCGGGGCCGGTGAAGCCCATGGCGATGAGCACGAGATCTGCGGGGATCTCGCGTTCGGTGCCGCTCTTCGGGATGCGTCGGCCGTCCACGAACTCGGTCTCAGCTACCCGCAGGTACTGCACCTCGCCTGCGTCGTTACCGAGGAACTCGACGGTGGAGGCGAGGTACATCCGCTCCCCGCCTTCCTCGTGGGCTGACTGCACTTCGAACAGGGTGGGGGCCATCGGCCATGGCTGCGCTTCAGGGCGCGCCTCGGGAGGGCGGCGACCGATCGCGAGGTTCGTGACGCTCAGCGCGCCCTGGCGGTGTGCCGTTCCAATGCAGTCCGCACCGGTGTCGCCGCCACCGATCACGATCACGTGCTTGCCCTCCGCCGTGATCTGGTTGGCTACGGCATCCCCGGCGACAGCGTGGTTCGACTCGACGAGGTACTCCATCGCGAAATGGACGCCGGCGAGATCGCGTCCTGGGATCGGAAGGTCCCGCGGAACTGTTGCGCCGGTTGCGACGACGACAGCGTCGTACCGGGCACGCAGGGCATCCCAGGTGATGTCGGTGCCGATGTTCACGCCGGCACGGAACCGGGTTCCTTCATCCTGCATCTGACGAAGACGCGACTCCAGGTGGCGCTTTTCCATCTTGAAGTCCGGGATGCCGTAGCGCAGCAGGCCGCCGATACGGTCATCCCGCTCGTAGACAGCGACGGTGTGACCAGCCCGCGTGAGCTGCTGCGCGGCGGCGAGGCCCGCTGGGCCTGAACCGACCACTGCGACGGTCTTCCCCGTCAGGCGGCCCGGCGGCTTGGGCTCGACCCACCCGCTCGCAAAGGCCTGATCGATGATCGAGACCTCGACCTGCTTGATCGTCACCGCCGGCTGGTTGATCCCCAGCACACACGCGCTCTCGCACGGCGCGGGGCAGAGCCGACCCGTGAACTCCGGGAAGTTGTTCGTGGCGTGCAGACGGTCGATCGCCGCACGCCCCTCGCCACGCCACGTGAGGTCGTTCCATTCGGGGATGAGGTTTCCCAGCGGGCATCCCTGGTGGCAGAAGGGGATGCCGCAGTCCATGCAGCGTCCCGCCTGCCGGCGCAGCACAGCGCTGTCGCCCGGTTCGTAGACCTCTTTCCAGTCCATGATGCGAACAGGCACCGGACGGCGTGCGGGCAGCTCCCGCTCGGTCACCTTCAAAAAGCCCTTGGGATCAGCCACCGGTCACCTCCAGGATGCGGGTCCAAACAACGTCGCCGTCGGGGTCGAGGCCCTCGTCGACAGCCTCCTGCCGTGTACGCAGCACGGCGGCGTAGTCCCGAGGAACGACGCGGACGAAGTTGGCGACCTCCTCGTCGAAGCGCGCGAGGAAGTCTGCGGCAAGCGCGGATCCGGTCTGTTCGACGTGCTGCGCGAGCAGATCGCGCAGCATCTCGGCATCCCCGGAACCCAGCGGTCCGAGTTCGAGCTCACCGGTGGCCAGCGCCTCCCGGTTGACGAGGTCGGCGTCGAGCCGGTAGATGTACGCGGTTCCTCCCGACATGCCGGCACCGAGGTTCCGGCCCGTCGGTCCCAGGATGACGGCGAGACCACCGGTCATGTACTCGAGCGCGTGGTCACCGACCCCTTCGACGACAGCGGTCGCCCCCGAGTTGCGGACAAAGAACCGTTCGCCCACGATGCCGCGCAGGAACAGGGTTCCCTGCGTTGCGCCGTAGCCGATCACGTTGCCGGCGATGACGTTCTGCGACGCATCGAAGGCAGCATCCTCGGGAGGCCGGATGACGATCTGACCGCCGGAGAGCCCCTTGCCGACGTAGTCGTTCGAGTCTCCCGTCAACCGCAGCGTGATCCCTGCGGGCATGAACGCACCGAAGGACTGCCCGGCCGAACCGGTGAGGTTGATCGTGATGGAACCTGCAGGCAGACCGTTCTGGCCCTGAGCTTTCGTCACGTGGTGGCCGAGCAACGTACCGACCGCGCGGGCCGTATTGCGCACGGGCAGGTCGATCGTGATCTGGCCGCCGTGCGCGATCACATCCTGCGCCCGCTCGATGATCGGGACGTCGAAGTGCTCGTCGAGCTCATGATCCTGCGGACGCAGGTTGCGGCGCGGCTCGTCGTCGGAGAACGCGGGACCCTCCAGCACGGGTGTCAGGTCCATTCCGCTTGCCTTCCAGTGCGCGATCGCACGGTTGGTGTCAAGCAGTTCGTGATGACCGATCGCCTCGTCGAGCGAGCGGAACCCGAGCTCTGCCAGGTACTCGCGCACCTCCTGAGCGATGAACTCCATGAAGGTCTCGACGAACTCCGGCTTGCCGGTGAACCGCGACCGCAGGACGGGGTTCTGCGTGGCGACACCGACCGGACAGGTGTCGAGATGACAGACACGCATCATGATGCATCCGGAAACGACCAGCGGAGCGGTGGCGAATCCGAACTCCTCGGCGCCGAGCAGTGCGCCGATGATCACGTCTCGTCCTGTCTTGATCTGGCCGTCGACCTGCACGACCACACGATCGCGCATGCCGTTGAGCATCAGGGTCTGCTGCGTTTCGGCGAGGCCCAGCTCCCACGGCGTGCCTGCGTGCTTGAGCGAGTTCAACGGGCTGGCACCGGTGCCGCCGTCGTGTCCGGATACCAGGATGACGTCGGCCAGCGCTTTTGCCGTACCCGCTGCTACCGCACCGATGCCCGACTGGCTCACCAGCTTGACGTGCACGCGGGCCTGCGGGTTGGCACGCTTGAGATCGAAGATCAGCTGCTTGAGGTCCTCGATCGAATAGATGTCATGGTGCGGCGGCGGCGAGATGAGGCCGACACCGGCGGTGGCATGCCGGGTGCGCGCCACCCACGGGTAGACCTTGGTCGGGGGCAGCTGCCCACCCTCGCCCGGCTTCGCCCCCTGTGCCAGCTTGATCTGGATGTCGTCGGCTTCCGTCAGATACAGGCTCGTGACACCGAAGCGCCCCGATGCCACCTGCTTGATGGCGCTGCGGCGTTCGGGGTCGAGGAGACGGTCGACATCCTCGCCGCCCTCACCGGTGTTGGACTTGCCGCCGATCCGGTTCATCGCGATAGCGAGTGTCTCGTGCGCTTCCTTCGAGATGGAGCCGTAGCTCATCGCGCCGGTTGAGAACCGCTTCACGATCGCCGACACCGGCTCGACTTCGTCGATCGGCACGGGACGGCGCACACCGGTGCGCAGACGGAAGAGTCCGCGGAGGGTCTTCAGTTCGCTCGCCTGGTCATCTACGAGCTTGGTGTACTCGCGGAACACGTCGTACCGGCGCGTGCGGGTCGAGTGCTGAAGGCGGAAGACCGTCTCAGGGTTGAACAGGTGAGGCGAGCCGTCTCGGCGCCACTGATACTCCCCACCGGTCCAGAGGCGCTCGTGCGCGCGCTCTGCTTCGTCCTCGGGGTACGCGTAGGCGTGTCGGGCACGGTTCTCGGCGGCGATGACGTCGAGCCCGACGCCGCCGAGCTTGGTCTCGGTGCCGGTGAAGTACGCGTCCACGAACTCCTGCGACAGGCCGACGGCCTCGAACACCTGGGCGCCCGCGTAGGACGACACTGTCGAGATCCCCATCTTGGACATGATCTTCAGAACGCCCTTGCCGAGGGCATAGATGAGGTTCTTGACGGCCTTTTCGGGCGAAACGCCGGTGATGTACCCGGCGCGCACGAGGTACTCGACGGTCTCCATGGCGAGGTAAGGGTTCACTGCTGACGCCCCGTAACCAAGCAACGTCGCGACGTGGTGAACTTCGCGGACGTCTCCAGCCTCGACGACCAGCCCTACTTTCATTCGCGTCTCGCGCCGGATCAGGTGGTGGTGGATGGCGGCGACCATCAGCAACGAGGGAATCGGGGCGAGGTCCTTGTTGGAGTCGCGGTCGCTGAGCACGATGTACTCGGCACCGTCCTCGATCGCCTGGTCGACTTCGCTGCACATCTGCGCGATGCGCTTCTGCATCCCCTTGTGGCCAGCCTCGACGCGGTACAGGCCACGGATGGTTACCGAGGAGCGTCCGGGCACTGCGGTATCGATGTGCTGGATCTTCGCGAGTTCATCGTTGTCGATGACCGGGAAGTCCAGGGTCACGGTGCGCGTGTGGCTCGGGCCCCAGTCCAAGAGGTTCCGCTCGGGGCCGATACCGAGCGAGAGCGAGGTGACGACCTCTTCTCGGATCGAGTCCAGGGGCGGGTTGGTCACCTGAGCGAACTGCTGGGTGAAGTAGTCGAACAGCAGGCGCGGGCGGTCGCTCAGGACCGCGACGGGGGTGTCACTGCCCATAGCGCCGAGCGGCTCCGCGCCCTTCTGCCCCATGGGGGTCAGCAGAATGCGGACTTCTTCTTCCGTGTAACCGAAGGTGCGCTGACGGCGGGTGATCGACGCGATCGGATGCACGATGTGCTCACGCTCGGGCAGTTCCGCCAGGCGAACGCGACCGGCGTCCAGCCACTCCTGCCAGGGCTGCATCGTCGCCAGATCGCGCTTGATCTCGTCATCCTCGATGATCCGGCGCTGCGCCGTGTCCACGAGGAACATGCGGCCAGGGCGCAGGCGTCCGCGTCGCTTGATGCGCTCGGGCTCGAAGTCGAGCACACCGGTCTCGCTGCCGATGACGACAAGGCCGTCGGTGGTCTCGGTCCATCGTCCGGGACGCAGGCCGTTGCGGTCCAGAGTCGCGCCGACGAGCGTGCCATCCGTGAAAATGAGGGCGGCGGGACCGTCCCACGGCTCCATCTGGATCGCGTGATAGTCGTAGAACGCGCGCAGATCAGGGTCGAGCCCGACCTGCTTCTCGTAGGCCTCGGGGACCATCATCATGATGGCGTGAGGCAGGCTTCTGCCGGTCAGCGTGAGCAACTCGAGCACCTCGTCGAAGGAGGCCGAGTCGCTGGCGCCGTCGGTGCAGATCGGAAGCAGCGGACGTATGTCGCCGATCAGCTCGGACTCGAGCTGTGACTGGCGTGCGCGCATCCAGTTGCGGTTGCCGTTGACGGTGTTGATCTCGCCGTTGTGTGCGAGCATGCGCAGCGGCTGAGCCAGTCGCCACGAGGGGAAGGTGTTGGTCGAGTACCGCGAGTGAACCACGGCGAGCTCGGATGCAAACCTCTCGTCCTGCAGGTCGGGGTAGAACGGCTCGAGCTGCAGCGTCGTGACCATGCCCTTGTAGCCGAGGGTGCGTGCCGACAGCGAGACGAAATATGCGCCGAGCTCGGTGCGACTGCGCTTGCGGAGCCGGTAGGTGCGGCGATCCAGCGCGACTCCCGACAGCGCAGGGGCGTCACCGACCGCGGGACGCGAAACAAACAGTTGCTCGAAGGCCGGGCGCGCCTCAAACGCGAGCTTGCCGAGGTGCTCCTCGTCGGTGGGGACTTCACGCCAGCCGAGGACCTCGAGGTTCTCGCTTGCCGCGATGCGCTCGATGCCAGCCTTCTGCTCGGCCCGAGCTTCGTGATCCAGGGGAAGGAAGACCATGCCCGCCGCGTACTCCCCCATCGGAGGCAGGTCGAAGTCCACGACAGCGCGAAGGAAGGCATCCGGCATCTGCGTGAGGATGCCGGCGCCGTCGCCAGTACCGGCATCCGACCCGATTGCACCCCGGTGCTCAAGGTTGCGAAGGGCGGTCAGAGCGAGGTCGATGATGTCGTGACCGGGCTCCCCACGACCGTTCGAAGTCAGGGTTGTACATCCCCTGCTTGGCGGGGAAGCCGGATTCGCCGGTGGCGATGCGACGGGGGCTCGATGCCATTGCTACCGTCCTCACGTTGATGCTCAAGATGGGACGACGTCGGCCCGGCTGTGTGTGGTGTACGCGGTGATCGGGGTACTACTCCGGTGATCAGATCACTGCGGCCGTGTGGTGCTTGTGGCGCTGCCGGCGGTGACTTCGGGGGCCGGTGGTTCGCTGACGTCGACGAAGTCGGGAGTGTCCTGCGATTGTACAGTGCCTTTCGCGGCGCGTTCGCGACCGGGAACGTACGGTGAAGGCTCCCGCCCGGGGTGGCGGCGCCTCTGCACGATCATGATCGCGAGGCCGATGACGACGCCGAAGATCGCTGCCCACACGTTGGTGCGGATGCCGAGGAAGATCTCGCTGGGATCGATGCGGATCGACTCCCAGACGATGCGGCCGGCGCTGTACCAGATCAGGTAGAGACCGAACAGGCGTCCCCACTGCAGCGCGAAACGACGCCCCGCCCACAGCAGCACAGCAGCGCCGAGCAGGTTCCAGATCATCTCGTACAGGAACGTCGGGTGGAACAGGGTCCCGGGGGCAAGGCCCGGAGGGAACGCGGCGTTGGTGGACTCGATCTCCAAGCCCCACGGGAGGTCGGTCGGAAGGCCGAACAGCTCGTGATTGAACCAGTTGCCGAGTCGTCCCATGGCCTGGGCGATGATCAGACCTGGCGCCAAAGCATCGGCGAATGACCAGAATCGGATGCCGGTCCAGCGGCATCCGAGCCACGCCCCGACTGCCCCGCCGATGAGCGCGCCGTAGATGGCGATGCCACCCTCCCAGATGCGGAAGACCGCCCAGATGTCGGTTCCCTCGCCGAAGTAGAAGCCGGGGTGCGTGACGACGTGGTAGATCCGAGCGCCGATGATCGCGAGGGGAACCGCGAGCAGCGCGATGTCGATGACGATCCAGTTCTCGGCACCGCGCTTGGTCAGGCGGTAGTTCGTAAGCAGGACGGCGACGATGATGCCGGCGATGATGCACAACGCGTAGAAGTGGATGCGCAGCGGCCCGAGGTCGATGTAGCTGACACTCGGACTGGGGATGCTCGTCAGGACGTTCTGGAAAGCGCTGATCATGTCGATCGTCCTCGGTTGGTCGGGCGCCGACCGGAGGGCCGACGACGTGAGTCTAGTTCGAGTGGGGCGGGCTCACTCGCGAACGGTGCCTGCGACGAGCTCGCGCGCTGCAGCAGCGAGGCCGTCGAGCCCGCCATCACGCAGCGCCCGCACGAGCGCCGTGCCGACGATTGCACCGTCGGCGTATTCAAGGACGCTGCGCACGTGGTCGGCGTTGGAGACGCCGATGCCCACGCACGCGCGCTCTGCACCGTGCTCGCGAAGGCGGGCGACGAGAGCGCGGGCTGCAGCATCCAGTTGCGCCCGCTCCCCCGTGATGCCCATCGTTGACACGGTGTACACGAACCCGGTGGTTTCGCGCACGATCATCTCGAGGCGGGCATCGGTCGAACTCGGTGCGGCGAGGAACACCCGGTCAAGGCCCGTTCGCGTGCTCTCGGCGAGCCAGTCGGATGCCGCGTCGGGGGTGATGTCGGGTGTGATCAGCCCGGCGCCACCGGCGGCGCTGAGGTCGTCGGCGTAGCGGGAGACTCCGTACTGGACTACGGGGTTCCAGTACGTCATGACCAGGACGGGAACGTCGGTGCGTGCTGACACCTCGCGAACCGCGGTGAAGGTGTCACGCATCCGGAAGCCCGCTTGCAGCGCAGCGTTGGTTGCCTCCTGGATGACCGGCCCGTCCATCACCGGATCCGAGTACGGCGGTCCAAGTTCGAGGATGTCGACGCCGGCCTCGGCCAACGTGACGGCGGCCTCGATGCTGGTCTGCAGGTCGGGATAGCCGATGGGAAGGTAGCCGATCAGGGCGCCACGGCCCTCAGCCCGGGCCGCGTCGATCGCGGTGGCGACGGCGCTCACGGCTGGGCTCCCTCGTCGTACAGCTCGAACCACCGGGCCGCGGTGTCCATGTCTTTGTCGCCGCGACCGGACAGCGAGATGGCCAGAACCGCTTCCGGTCCGAGGTCGCGCCCGATGCGCAGGGCACCGGCGAGGGCGTGAGCCGACTCAATCGCCGGGATGATGCCCTCGGTGCGCGAAAGCAGGCGCAGTGCCTCCATCGCCTCGGTGTCGGTGGCGGGGATGTAGTGGGCACGACCGATGTCGGCGAGCCAGGCGTGTTCGGGTCCGACCCCGGGATAATCCAGGCCTGCCGAGATCGAGTGGGACTCGACCGTCTGGCCGTCTTCGTCTTGCAGGACGAAGGTCTTGGCGCCGTGCAAGATGCCCGGCGTGCCCCGCTCGATGGATGCCGCGTGCCGGGGCGTGTCGACGCCATCCCCGGCCGCTTCGACGCCATAGAGGGCGACGCCCTCGTCGTCGAGGAATGCATCGAACATGCCGATGGCATTCGATCCGCCGCCGACGCACGCGAAGACGGCATCGGGAAGCCGTCCGATCTCATCCAGAAGCTGAGCGCGCGCTTCTTCGCCGATGACCTTCTGGAAGTCACGGACCATGGCAGGGAACGGGTGCGGGCCCGCGGCGGTGCCGAAGATGTAGTTCGTGTTCTCAACGCTGGCGACCCAGTCGCGGTATGCCTCGTTGATGGCATCCTTCAACGTTCGCGAGCCCGTCGTGACCGGGATGACTTCGGCTCCGAGCAGCCGCATGCGGGCGACGTTCAGCGCCTGGCGCTGCGTGTCGACCTCGCCCATATAGATCGTGCAGTCGAAACCGAACAGCGCCGCAGCCGTGGCAGTTGCCACACCGTGCTGGCCGGCTCCGGTCTCCGCGATCACCCGCGTCTTGCCCAGACGCTGCGTGAGCAGAGCCTGGCCGAGCACGTTGTTGATCTTGTGGGACCCCGTGTGGTTCAGGTCCTCACGCTTGAGAAACACCCGCCCGGCGCCGGTGTGCTCGGCGAACCGCGGCACCTCGGTGAGGGCAGAAGGTCTGCCGGCGTACGAGTTCAGCAGCCGAACGAACTCCGCCTGGAACGCCGGGTCGATGCGAGCTGCCTCGTATTCGGCAGTGAGCTCGTCGATTGCGGCGATGAGCGACTCGGGCATGAAACGCCCGCCGAAGTCGCCGAAGAAGGGACCGCGCTGTTCGCGCAGGCTCGTGGTCATGATCCTGCCTCCAGGAACGTGGTGAGGGTCGCGACGGGGTCACCGGTAACCAGCGCCTCGCCGATGAGGACGACATCTGCGCCCGCAGCCCGGTAGTGCGCGACATCGGCCGGCGCTAGCACAGCGGACTCCGCGACAGCGATGGCATCCGCGGGGATGGACTCGCGCAGGCGCCCGAACAGACCGCGGTCGAGTTCGAACGTGGAAAGGTCGCGCGCGTTGACGCCGACCAGGCGTGCACCGATGTCCGCGGCACGCTGCAGTTCCTCGAGCGAGTGTGTTTCGACCAGTGCCGTCATCCCGAGCTGTTCGATAAGGCGCATCAGCCGCTCGAGTACCGGCTGGTCGAGGGCCGCGACGATGAGCAGAACGATATCGGCGCCTGCCGCGCGGGCCTCGAAGACCTGATACTCGGTGGAGACGAAGTCCTTGCGCAGCACCGGGAGGGATACTGCAGCACGGACTGACTCGAGATCCGCGAGGCTCCCCTTGAACCGACGCTGTTCCGTCAGAACCGAGATGGCCGATGCTCCCCCGCGCTCGTACAGAGATGCGAGGTGGGCTGGGTCGGGGATCTCGGCGAGGTCGCCGCGTGATGGGCTGGCACGCTTGACCTCGGCGATGATGCGCACGTTCTCGGTGGGTGCCAGTGCTTCGAGTGCCGGGAGCGCGGCGGGACGATCACGTGCGGCGCGTTCGACATCCGCAAGCGGCCGCACGGCTTCGCGCGACCGGGCGTCCTCGAGAGCGCCGGCCGTGAGGTCGGCGAGCATGCTCAATGCTCTTTCGCGGTGTACCTGGAGCCGCCCACGCCGTAGCCGACCTTCGCCATGA
>LWDU01039249.1_pt1 | contig 14116 bp, 7 predicted proteins | sample 727161 | NCBI WGS metagenome assembly LWDU01 (sample SAMN04566230, study PRJNA314399) | hydrothermal vent metagenome | isolation source: deep sea hydrothermal plume seawater | place: Mexico: Gulf of California, Guaymas Basin | collected 2004-07-11 | reverse complement strand
CGTAACGGATGTAGATGTCTCCGCGCCGGTCCCAGGGCGTTTTGCCTCCGGCGAAATATTCACGCGCAAACATGACGCGCCGATCATGCTCAACCAGACGTTCATTCACCACGGTCGCCGGATTCGGGTCCCGCGACGCCCAGAAACGGCGGACGATCTCAGGCTGCTCGTCTTCAGTGGCGCCCAGATAAGTCTCATACTCATCCGGTGCCGCGATATATTTCAAGTCTTCGTAGTAAGCCCGCTCGGCCGCATCTACAGACGTAAGATACAGTTCGTAAGCTTCCCAGGCTTTGTCATACATCTGCTGACTGTGATAATGAGCCGCTTCCATCTGCGCCCGGACGACACGAAACAGCGGCGCCGTTTCCTCCCCGTGCATTATGGTCAACTGATCAATCAGATCCAACGCCTGTTCATAGCGCTCGCTGACATAACAGATGGTCCCCAGATGCAACAGGGCATCCCGATGGTCCGGCGTCACGGAAAGCTGGCGAAAATACAGAAATATCGCCTGGTCGTACGCCTGCTGCGGATACTCGTACGACAGCCCGAGCTGGTAGTACGCATCCGGATGGTCGGGTTCGAGCGTCACGACCTTCTGGAAATACGCCCGCCCGTCGGCTTCGGCGCTGAGCAGCTTACCCGCTTTGTTCTGACCGACGAAGGTCATGCCCATATAGTACTGAATCTGAGCATCATCCGGCGCTCGTTTCACCGCTTCGCGCATCGCCGCCCGGGCGTCCATGCGGCGCTTCGGGGTCTTCAGATACACCAGGCCCAGACCCATATGCCCCAGGGCCGATTTTTTATCCAGCCGCATCGCCCGCTTAAACAGCCCCTCCGCCTTGTCCAGATTATCCTGCTCATACAACGCCATGCCCAACCAGTAGTGCGCCGGTCCGGATTTCGAATCCTGCTCGACCGCCTGCCGGAAGACCGTCTCCGCCTCAGAGAACCGCCCGGATAAATACAGATTCTGCCCGGCGCTGAGCAGAGAGGAAACCTCTTGCTGAGCGTGCAGGGGAAGTATAGGATAAACCAGAAGCAGGATAAGGGGATACAGGATACATCTTCGCATGAGATTCAAGTTAAGGATTTAAATAAGCTTAATGGGAAGTATACTCTAATATAGTTTCTCTTTAATCTTCAATGATAATGGTTTCCATTCTGCGCTCCTATCCTTTAAGGATCGTGTTGATCTCATCCATTTCTTCGTCGATCAACGTTCCGAGAATATCACCTTTCCCGTGGGAATCAGATCATCGAATCCACGGCGCATCTCTTCCGCCGGCATTCGATCGTCCCATCGATGTACAGAATACAGATCGATAGGGTCGTTTTGCAACCGGAGCAGACTGGCCTCGACCGCATGCATCCTATGATATCGCGAGGTGCCCCAATCGTTTTGCCCATCGCCCATATGCATGCTGAACTTAGACGCCAGAACGAATCGATCCCACCGACCTTTCAGCGCCTTGCCCAGCGTCTCTTCCGATCGGCCTTTGACATAGATGTCGGCGGTATCTACAAAATTGGTTCCGAGATCCTCGGCGGCGTCCATGATGGTATGGGCGCCCTGCTGAGGCACAGCGTCCGTCCCGAACCCGTTCGTTCCGAATCCTATCACAGACCCCCGAACACCGGCTTTGCCTAATTGACGATATGGCGTGGGTTATCCTTTTTTATATAATCTTCATTTACTGCACAAGAGGCGCTAATTTCTGCAGGACATCTATAAGGGTAGCCTGCGGGAGTGTACATAAAAACTCTACGCAACAAGAACGACGCCTGTAGCAGGCACATCCTCCGGAAAACTAACTTCAAATGGATATCCCTTGATTCGGTTTGTAACCGGACAGAAAAACGCCAAGCCTGATTTACTGTTGTAGGAAGCAGGTGAAACAACAACGGCTGGTCTTCTACCGGCCTGTTCATGTCCTGCCTGCGGTGTAAAATTAAGCCAAACGACATCACCTCGTTGAGGAACATACGTCTGGTTTACCATACCTCGTCTCCTTGAGCCGGTCCGGTATCTACTTCGCTGTGTCGATTTTCCTCTGTGATGCCTGCGACTAATTCCGCCAGGTTATAACTTTTCTTCGCAACAGGTGTTATGACCAGTTTCCCTTCGATGACGGTAACATTGACTTCTGCACCCTGCTCAATTTGTGATTCCACAGCTAATGCGCGAGGTATACGTATGGCCAGGCTGTTCCCCCACTTTTGGATCTGCATTTTCATGCCCATCTCCTTTATCTTCGATTATTATGTATATACAATGAAGATACAATACCATACATTCAGATCCAAGAAGAAATATATGGTCTATTTTGAAAAGTGGTTCCGAATACAGAGTGAAAGCTATAAACAATAAAACCTTGTGCCCCTGTGACTCCCTGTAGCTGCCTGCCTTTACTTCTTTACAAGGACCATAATTGACAGGGAGAGCAGGATCGTATATGATAACGGATATTGCACATCAGGGCAGGTGGCAGATAGCAGGTGGCGGGTAGTGTAAGCTAAAGACACATCCACATGATGGAGGAGTCTGCATGGTACACGATAAATACGAACGGGGTCTGGAAAAATGTCCGGCCAACTATACCGCGCTGACGCCTTTGCATTTCCTGCAGCGGGCGGCAGAGATCTATCCCGGTAAAACAGCCATCATCTATGGCGATACGCAGTATGACTACCGAACCTATTACGATCGCTGTAGAAAAATGGCGTCCGCGTTGAAACGCCGCGGGATCGGCCAGAATGATACGGTAGCCATGCTGGCCCCCAATGTACCGGCGGTTCTGGAAGCCCATTTCGGCGTCCCCATGTGCGGCGCGATACTTAACGCGATGAACACCAGGCTTGACGCGGAAGTCATCGCGTTTCAATTACAGCACGGTGAAGCTCGCATGTTCATTGTGGATCAGCATTTCAGGACACTCGCTCAGGATATCATGGAGCGTTTACCGGATGCTCATAAGCCCATCCTGGTAGAAATAGCAGACGGGATGCCCTTCACAGGGGCCATAGACTATGAAGATTTTCTCAATGAAGGGGATGCGGAAGAGGCATGGCAGACCCCGGAGGACGAATGGCAGGCAATCACATTAAACTATACCTCCGGGACCACAGGCAATCCCAAAGGCGTGGTCTATCATCATCGAGGCGCCTATCTGGAAGCGCTGGGTAATGTCATTGCTTTCGGGTTAAATGACCAATCCGTCTATCTCTGGACGCTGCCCATGTTCCACTGTAACGGCTGGACCTATCCCTGGGCGGTCGCCGCAGTCGGGGGGACTCACATCTGTCTCAGTCAGGTCGATCCGGCTGACATTTTTACCTCTATCGTCCAGCATGGCGTGACGCATTTTTGCGGGGCGCCGGTCATATTAAATATGCTCATTCACGCCCCGGAAGAAGCCAAACGGTCCTTTCCGCAGATCGTGAATTTGGCCACCGGCGGCGCGGCGCCGCCAAGCACGGTCATTGAGCGGATGCAGGCGATGGGCTTTCGCATTACGCATATTTACGGACTGACCGAAACCTATGGGCCGTCCACCTACTGCGCCCGGCAGGCAGAGTGGGACGATCTGAACATGACCGTCCTGGCCGGCAAACTGGCCCGGCAGGGGGTACGGTTTTCAACCCTGGAAGATATCCGGGTCTTCAATCCGGAGACCATGGAAGATGTCCCTTCCGATGGAGAGACCATTGGTGAGGTGATGTTTCGCGGCAATACAGTCATGAAAGGGTATTTAAAAAACGAAACCGCAACCCGGGCGTCTTTTGCAGACGGCTGGTTTCATTCCGGCGATCTGGGCGTCAGGCATCCGGACAGCTATATCGAAATCAAAGACCGCTCCAAGGATATTATCATATCAGGTGGTGAAAATATTTCCAGCCTGGAGATTGAAGAAGTGCTGTACCAACACCCTGCCGTTCGCGAAGCAGCCGTGGTCGCCCGTCCGGACGAAAAGTGGGGGGAAACGCCGTGCGCCTTCGTGGACCTCAGTGCAGAGGCCGATGACGTCACCGGGCAGGATCTGATCACGTATTGCCGAGCCCACATGGCTCATTTCAAAGCGCCGAAAAAAGTAATCTTCGGCGAACNNNNCCAGAAGTATCTGCTGCGTGAATGGGCGAAAGAAACATGAGGAACATTCTATGTAGCCTGGAAAGACGCGAGTTCCTCACGGCTTAACAGGCTGATTCGGTCCCCAGGATCTCAGGAGATCATCTACCAGATATTGAATGTGGATTATGGGCTCGCTAAGATCAAAAACTTCGATCCCATGAATTAGTTGATTTTTTAAGTTCTGGCCCGATAGCCCTTGATAAAACGGCTCCGTATCAAGCTCACCCTGTGAATATAAATGCTTGATTAGAAGGATGGTCGGAATCCGCTCAAGAGGAAGAAAAATATGTCCGGCTCGTTTTCTCATGAGCGCCACGAACAAAACCCAAAGCGAAAAAAAGGCCCCTTCTGATTCACCTGAAGATATAAGCCGATCGGCTCGCTATTTACGCTGATATATTTGACCCCACTTTAGAAAATTTTCCTCGATCCCATCTTGACCATTTGAAACAGCGTCATCTCCTTTGATTAGCAGAAAACGCCAGTCGGTATGTTGAGAAATAATGCTTGCTGCTTCCTGGTATCTCCCTATAACGGTCGGCGATGCGATTCCACATCAGTAACCAGCAAGTCATCATCGTATACCAGTCCGACCAGTCCATCCTGTATCGGCTTGATAATGTTATGTGTATCGACGGGAGCATTCGTTTCGCCCAGGTAGACCAAGAGTAGCTATACATTTTTACTGGATAAAGGCGTTCCACGCCACGATTTCTCGGCCATTTCTTGCACATATGTTTTCCACTTTTGTAAATTTTTTCAAGTTTTGGTTTGTCCTGAGACAGGACGTTTTGGAATTAGACATTCAAATTGCATTCGGTGATTCGCCGGGATTTTCAGGACTGTTTCAGTGGGAAAAGACAGGGTACGCACCCCGTTGATTTGTTGATCGATTTGAGTTTTTCAATCACCAAATCACCTCACCATCTCAAACACCTGCGTCTGCATCGCCGTCTCCTGCCGGATCAGGTCTGTGACCGCCACACTCAGCTTATATATACCGGCTTTAAGTTGATCGGTCGATATGGCAGAAAACCAGGCCGCGTCGGGCACCTGACCGGACTGTTCGAAAACCATGGTCACCGACTGCTGGTCCGCAGGATCGCCGAGAATGCGCTCCACCTCCGACAGCAACCGCCAGATCAGGCGACGCCCTTTCATGGACGGCTCAACGTTACTTACAGCAGTGTCGATCTGATAGCGACTCTGGTCCGAGCTACCCAGCGCAAGATCGTACACTTCAAGGTAGAAATAGACCGGCGCCCCCTGCGGATACTGTTTGGCCGGATTCGGCGCCAGACGCTCGCCGGCGCGCATCTCCATATCCGGTTCTTCCACTTCGGGCGGCACACGGGTAGCCAGGCGGATACCGCTCATATGCAGGCCCGGCGTGGTAAAATCCGGTATGGTGATGGCGTCCCGTTGTACACCGTACCACCGGTTGAATCGATCATGGGCCTGGACGGCCATCAGATAGTCGCCGGGCGGCACTTCGACATCCTGCACGGCAACGGCTAACCCGGGTATCTCTTCTTCAGATGGCCTGAAGAGCGGCGACCAGCTTGAGTCCGCCAATACACGGGTCCAGGAATCTCCATACAGCACAACACCCATATCCAGCGCCTGATCGATCATACCCGCGTCATCTGTAACCCGGTATTCACCCGGCACACCGTAGGCGATTTCCAGACGGGTGCTGCCGTCCTCACCCCGGAAGGCCACCGGATCATAGGCAAAATCAAACGGCAAACCCATTTCACGCGGCACATGCTGCTCGGGCGTCTCATCAATAACCCGCTGTGAGATGTAATACGGATGGGTGGCTCTGGTCCCGTATTGGGGGTCCGGGTTGTAATTGCCCGGGAAAATAGGCGGATAGTCATACCTTCGAGAAGACATGACATTCCCGAATGTCAGCATAACCGGATCATTATCATCCGGGTCCTGTAGATGCAGGTACAACCAGCCCTCCCCCCAATGGGGCTGCTGGCCGCGTCCATATTCGGTATCTCCGATTTCAATCAGGCGGCGATCCTGATGGACATAATCCGGTAGACCATACCGAATCACAATGTCACCGCGGCGGTCCCATGGAAACTTGCCCCGGCCGAAGGCGCGGCGAGCGTAGGTGACCCTGGCATAATGCTCGATAAGCCGTTCGTTCTCAGGCGTCAACGGGATAGGATCTCGCATTTCAAAGAAATCGCGCCACAGTTTTTCCTGTTCCGGTTCATCTGTCTTTTCGTAGTTCTCGGCATCTTCCGCGTTCGTAAATAGAGAAAAATCCCTGTACAGCGCCTGTTCTTCCTCCGGCAGTATTTCAATGGCCCGCTCGAATGCCTCCTGACCTTTCGGCCAGTCTTTCGCCCGCCAGTAAGCCATGGCCAGGTCCAGACTCAGCTCGATATCCTCCGGCGCTTCCTTTGTAAGCAATCGAAACGCCGTGATCGCTGCCGTATGGCTGCCGAGACGGCTATGGACCGTCGCCAGGGCGCGGCGGGCGGCGGTATGGTCCGGTGTATGCTTGATTTGCCCCTTGTAGGCGGCAATGGCGTTCATCAGATCGACGGAATCGCCGCCGTATGGAACCCCCATCTCATAAAACGAATCCGTCAGATTGGGATTGTACAGGTCGCCCGCAGCGCCTTCATACACCCGCCCGAGTTGATGGCCGGCATCAGGATGGTCCCGATCGAGCGCCAGGGCCTGCTCGAAAGCGGCCTTTGCTTTTCCGATAGAAGGATGTTCAGCGATCGGTCCCCGCCCCATCATGGTCAGATACGCCATGCCGAGCCAGTAGGATCCGTCCCCATCACCGGGCGCCAGTTTGACCGCTTTCCTGAATGCCGCCAACGCTTCAAACGCCCGATATGATTCTTTAAGGAAAACCATGCCCAGGGCTTTGAAAGACCGGGCTTCTTTCGAGCCGGGACCAGTTAAGTACCGAAAACATTGCTTGGCATCGCCGATTTTATTCTGATGGTAATAACTCATGCCGAGCCAGTATCGAGCATCCGACGCTGAAGGGTCATCGCACAACAAGTCACGAAAAACAGAGGCCGCCGCCTCATAATTTTCAGCGTTATACAGAGCCTGACCGCGTTGGTATGGCGTACTGGTTTCCTGCTGGGCAAAAGAGATGTTGGCCAAGGACAATATCAGGTAGAAAAATAAGGTATGGATGATTCGATTCATGGTGTATCTCAACATATTACAGTTCTACCGTCATTACAGCGTCGGATCTTCCACCGGTGGTTGTCGATCGTTCAACAGAACAAAATCTTTCGCTTTCACGACGGACTGGCCCGTATGGAGGTCCGTAATGGTCAGGCGAATGGTATAATCACCCGGCGTGGAATCCGTGGGATCGATGGAGGTATACTGCGGCGGATCCGATACCTCGCCGGCCCCTTCGAAGGACAGGAGAACCGATTCTTCATCTGCTTCGGACTTGATCAGTCGACCCAGAGCCGCAAAGAAACGGAAGACGACATTCATTTCTTTCCGCTTCATCGTAATTTCTATATCGGTCCGATAGGCCGTACGTTCGTCTTCGTCCTTCGTCAGGTTGTAGAGCTCATAATAAAGATGGATCGGTTTTGTACGCTTGAACTGAAGAGAAGGATTAGGTATGATTTTAAATCCATGACGCACAAATGGCCCCGATCTGGCGCCCGGTGTGATATCGGTAGCCAACTTGATATCGCTTAGATTCAACGCCTCATTGTCGTAATTCCAGGCGGCAAGTCGGGCTTTATAGATACCAATACTGCGTGATATGGAATCACGGATGGCCACAGCAATTCGGTAGCGACCGGGCGAGGTCGTCATATTCAACGAGGCAATGCGCACGTTCGATTTGGCGTATTTCTTGGAAATTTTGACTTTCGGGCGTTCAATGGGGCCGATCTGCAACGCCGTATCAGCTACCCGATACAGATCATAATCCCGCAGGACCACCTGACTTGAAAACGAGGTCATAGCACCGCCGATTTCGTCATGGGCATAGCCGAGCTGGCGGGCAGGAATGCTGAAGTCGATTTCGACTTCCGTCTGATTATCGGATCCGCGATAGGTCACCACGTCGAACAGAAACTCCATCGGCTCACCGCCGTAATCGTACCGATACCCTTCGGAGTGCCTGTTTACCAGTTCGGTCATAACCACTTCGGGATGAAAACGGTCCTCACGAATATCCACCACCGGCGGGGGATAGTCGTATATGCCGTTGCCGAAACGATCGGCGAGAATGATTTCAACACCATAGCGGACGTAAACCCAGCTCTCTGTGAATCCGTTGCCGCCATACCGGTACCGAAGACGCCGATTAATCTCCCGAATCGAGTCCACCCGCCCGGCGCCCGTAGGAAAATAGCTGGCCTCGTCACTGGTCGGTCCACGCACCGTCTGCCGGGAGTCAGGCTCCCCATAACGGATGTAAATATCGCCCCGGCGGTCCCAGGGAGATTTGGCCTGGGCAAAATGCATCCGGGCGAACAGCACACGCCGGTAGTGTTCTACCAGGCGTTCGTTAACTACCGTCGTCGGATCAGGATCCCGTTCCGCCCAGAACCGGCGCCGGAGTTCCTGCTGATCCTCTTCAGACGCCTTCTCGTATTGGGTCAATACATCGGCCGGCGCCACCAACGTCAGGTCCGTAAACCACTTTTTCTCTTCCAGATCCATTCTGTCCAGCATGTCTCCATACACCTCATACGCTTCGGAAAAATCATTTTCCTTCTGCTGCAGGACGACAGCATAGAGTTGCCCACGGTATATTTCGAACTTCGAATTCTTCTCCGATCCGGGCAGTGTGCCGATCTGGTTCACCATATCCACCCCTTCGGCATACTGATCTGTTTTGATGAGGCACTGCACGAGACGATCCAGCGCTTCCGCGTGATCGGGGACGGTCAGGAGCTGGTTGAAATAATGGGGAATCGCCTTTTTATAATTTCGTCCCGGCGATTGATCGTAGGTCAGACCCAGATGATAATGGGCATTCGAATGCTGCGGGTCCAGTTCGAGCGCCTTACGAAAATAGCGACGTCCATCCACACCATATTCCCGTCTTTTTCCGAGATTATTGGCGAAGGTCAGTCCTATATAATCCTGGATATCGGCATCATCAGGCGCCAGTTTGTCGGCGCGTTGGAAAGCGGTTCGGGCATCATAACGGCGTTTGGGCATACGTAAATAGGCCCGACCGACCCCGATATGCGGGGCCGGATTTTTCTTGTCCAGCTTGGACGATCTTTTGAATTGTTCTATCGCCTCCTTATCCCGAGCCTGAGCGTACAACGCCATACCCAGGCGGTAGTGAGCCAGATACGATTTTGGAAAGGCATCCACTGCCAGGCGATATACCGCCTCTGCCTCATCATACCGGAGTTCCTGATCTAATATCTGCCCGGATTCCAACAGGCGCGGCAGCGCCGCTTCCTGCGCAAAACCGATCGCAGGTACAGCCCAAAAACATATCCAGACGATATAGGTAGAAATACGTGACGGCATAATCCACCTCCAGGTGTGGAGGGTGATGTTTTAATTTGGCAGGTATACGCACGGCGTGCCGGGCGCCTACAAGCCACCTTCAATTCTTCACAATGACGAAATCAACAGATTTGGTTGTTTTTTGATCGGAGTGAAGGTCCGTAATCGTCAGGATCAGGGTATAGGTACCGGCAGGTGAGTCGCTCGTGTCGATAGAGGTGTATTTGTATTCGTCGGATTTAATCCCGGCGTCCTCAAACGTCAGAAAAACGGATTGCTCATCCTCAGACTGCGTAATCAGGCGTCCCAGGCTGGTCAGCAACCGCCAGGCAAAACCGCGCTGTTCTTCCTTGGCCGTGATCTCCACGTCCGTCCGAAACGCGGTGCGTCCTTCCCCATCAAGCATCAGATTGTACAGCTCATAATAGATGAATACCGGCGTTTGCTGCGGATACATGCGAGCAGGATGGGGGGTAATGTACAATCCATTTCGCACAAAGAGACTGGTCTGTTCGTCGGTCGGCACAATGGAAGACGACAGCTTGATATCGCTCAGGTGTAATTCAGGTGTACTGTAGTCGGTAACGGTAAGCGGCGCGGTATAAATGCCGAATCGTTTTGAGACCGAATCTCTCACCGCCATGGCGGACCGGAATGTCCCTGCCGGCGCCTGAAACGAAAAGGCTGCTGTTTGAAGCTGAACCGCCTCGTTCTCCGTCATGGGCCGGGCGACAGGGCCCATCGCAAAGGAGGAGGCTCTGACATGATTCATCGTTTCATTCTGTAAGGCTACACGGCCGTTAAACCAGGTTTGTATCCCCTGACCATCATCCGCATTTCCGAGCTGATTGGAAGGGATACTGTAGGCCACCTCAATCTCCGCCTGACCGTTGGCGCCTTTAAAGGAAACCATATCATAGACGAAAGTGAGTTGTTCGCCGCCATAGTCATAGCGGAAGGACTCGGGTACTTTTTTAATGAGTTCTTCAGCCTGCTTTCTCGGTGTATTGAGAAATTGCAGTACAAGCCGGTTGTTGACACCGAACTCAGAACCAGCGGCAGGCAACTCGATGGTTTGCAGAGGATAGTCGAACTTACCTGAATTCATCTGATCTGAAAAAAACAGCTCCAGCCCGAACGGAACATAAACCCAGCTCTCCGTGGGAAACGAAACCGCCCGGGTTTCACGGCCCGCCCGGCCCATAAACCCGTCTTCCGACCAGTCTGAAGCGCCGGTACTTAGCTGCATTTTATACCGGTGGCGGTTCTGTTCGCGAATGGCGTCGACCGCCTGATTACTGGTCGGGAAAATGTTAAATATGACATCTTCACCCGACTGCAATAAGAAATGCTGCCGGTCATCCGGTTCACCGAAGCGGATGTAGATCTCTCCGCGCCGGTCCCAGGGTTCCCTGCCTTCCGAAAAGTGACGCCTTGAATACATCACCCGGCGGTAATGCTCGGCCAGTCGTTCATTGATGACGGTCGTGGGATCGGGATCTCGGGCCGCCCAATGGGCCCGCCATATTTCCTGCCGTTCTTCTTCAGAAGCGACCTGATACGCCCCGACCACCTCTTCGGAAGCCACCTGAGCCAAATTCTTATATAAGGCGGCCTCGACGGGATCAACCGTTGCCAGCGTGGTTAGATATTTTTCGTAAGCACGATAGGCGCGGCCATGCTTATTCTGTGCATGATAAAAATACGCTTCGAGTCGCCCGAGCATCCCCTGGATAAGGGGATAGGTCTTTACATCGTGGATACCGGCCAGTTGCTGGAACAGGGCAAAGCCCCGCTGATACTGCTCCAGGCGAATCGCGCCGGCCGCCAATCGATACATGGTCTGATTATGATCCGGGGTTACAGACGCCTGTTTAAAATACCAGGGGAGCGCCAGATCCAGATCTCCCATGATGGTTTCAAAAGCATAGCCTAACTGAAAATAGACATCTGGATGCTCGGGGTTCAGTTCGATAGCCCGTTGAAATGAATCGTGACGACGCTCAAATTCTTTTTCGATTTTGCCGTGACGAAAAAATCCGAGCGTAACCTTACCATACGTCAATCCCCTGTAATAAGGTACATCCGCGTTATCGGGTTCGAGCTTTTCCGCCTTATCCAATGCCTTCCGGGCATCTTTATTTTTTTCTCTGTGGATGTAGACTTTGGCCAGTTCGATATGGCCTTCGGTCAAGTTCTTGTCTATTTTTAACGCCTTCTTGATCTCCTTCTCCGCATCTTTGTACCGCGTCTGAGCATCCAGTACCCGGCCAAGCCAGAGATAGGCCGGCGCCGATGTGGACTCTTGCTTAACAAGTGCCCTCAGCGTCTCTTCTGCTTCTTCATACTGCTGCGCATCATATTGCGTCCGGCCCTGCTCCAGCAGAGCCGCCGCATCCTGGGCGGTTGCCGGCAGCGTGATAATCCATCCGGCGATCGTGATGTAGAACCACCATCTGACAGAAAGTATGTATTCAGATTTTCTCATAAAACATCCATTCATAAAGCGGAAAGGCGCACAAAGGTGTGCCTCTGATAGTTAATACGATTCAGTCGCAGGGCCATCCTTAGTGGGAAGTTTCGTTGTTGGATTTCGCGCCGCTCAATCGAAAGTAATGAACGCGCAACGCTTCGCTCGCTGTGCTTTTCGTCGTTTCGTCATTTTCACTCATTATCCATCAGCTGCATATCAATCGGCTGCTCTTGCTCATCTTGTGAAAAGGCCGTTGAACGATCGTTGGTCACGACGAAATTTTTGGTCTTGGATACGGTCTGGCCGCTATGCAGATCCTTGATCCGCAGGGTCATGGCATAGGTCCCGATCGGAGACTCGCCGGTATCGATTGAAGTATAACTGTACTCATCTGGCGCGAGGCCACGGTTTTCAAATACCATGAAAACGGATTGCTCGTCATCGGATCGGCCGATAAGTTCACCGAGACCGGCCAGGAACTTCCATATAATATTACGTCGACGCTCTTTCGTTGTGACTTCGAGTTCGACTTGATACAATGCTCGGCCCTGCGCATCCTGGGCCAAATTGTATATCTCATAGTAGAAATGTACCGGTTCGGCCCGTTGATACAAACGCGCCGGATTAGGCTCAATCTTCAGGCCGTGACGTATAAAAGGTCCGGTGCCTTCATCGGGCGTAATAGACATAGCCAGTTTGATATCGCTGATCATAAGAGAGTCGCTGTCATAATCCGGAACAGTAAACACCTGTTCAAAAATACCGATGCGCCGCGTCGCTTCATCCCTTACTTCAACGGCGGAAAGGTAGCTGCCGGCCGGGGCGTTCATATCGAGCATGGCCGTATGCAGATCCACGCCGGGTTTTTTCCTGGCCACAACCTCCATAGACCGTTCGATCGGGCCGATGCGTTTCGATACATTGGCCATGCGGTTATAATCATCATCCCGGAATACGACATGGGTGTTAAGCCAGGTTTTAAGACCCTGGCCATCTGAAACGGTACCCAGTTGATGTGAGGGCACGACGTAACCAATTTCAACATAGGTCTCTGGTCCCTCGCCTTTATATGTGACCATATCGTAAAGGAAATCCAGACGATCACCGCCATAGTCAAACGCATACGATTCCGACGTCTTTTTGATTAATTCCTCAGCCATCCGTTTGGGATGAAACCGGCTCTGTATACTGGCTTCATCAATGTTGGTTTCGTGGGTGCCGAGAGGATAGTCGAAATTCCCTATTCCAAGCTGATCAACAAAAAACATCTCCATGTCATGTTCCATATAGACCCAGCTCTCAGCGATAAACGCCATGGCTTGCGTCTTGTTGCCGGCTGTAAGTAAAAAGGTGTTGACGTTTTCCGAGGTTGCTATGATCGTACGATCGGAGCCATCAGGATCCTGGATCTGGCGATTGAGTTCAGTACCCCAGGCCGCGCCGGCATTATCTACCTTCAGCCGATACCGGAAGAGATAGTTGCGCTCCCGAATCACATCAATACGTGCATCACCGGTCGGTCTATAATTATCCAACGACTTTTCTCCGGCCTGCATGATAAAATGCTGTAAATCGTCGGGCTCGCCATAGCGAATGTAGATATCTCCTCGCCGATCCCAGGGTTGCTGTACGCGGGCATAATGCTCCCGGGAGTGCATGACGCGCCGATAGTGCTCAGCCAGGCGCTCATTGATGATCGTCGCCGGATCAGGATCCCGGGAAGCCCAGAATTTGCGCCGAATCTCAGTTTGCTCGGCCTCTGACGCCCGGTCATATTCCATATACTCTTCTTCGGATGCAACATAGACCAGATCCGTGTAATAACGCCGTTCTTCGGAATTGAGCGATCCGAGGTATTGACCATATACTTTGCCGGCTTCTTCATATCGTTTTTGAGATTGCAGATAGGACGCATTCAATTGGGCGACCAGCGTGTGGGCATACTTCGGCATGGCCTCCCCGTACATATCGATCAATTGGGTCAATAAATCGACCCCCTCACGGTACTGACC